>Ga0182012_10001540_pt1 | contig 25158 bp, 25 predicted proteins | sample 612S2SmetaG_FD_120486 | JGI IMG/M metagenome (GOLD analysis project Ga0182012, IMG submission 120486) | Permafrost microbial communities from Stordalen Mire, Sweden - 612S2S metaG | ecosystem: Environmental > Terrestrial > Soil > Wetlands > Permafrost | place: Sweden: Stordalen | collected...
CGCTCCCCGCTCCTGCCAAACGCCGGCTTGCCTGCGCCAAACGGCTTGCGTTCCCCAAAGGATTTCCCCGCAAACGGTCTGCCTTCACCAGGCTTGGAAAACGGCTTCCCAGCAAACGGCCTGCCCTCACCCGGCTTCACAAAAGGCCTCGCCTCAAAGCTCCCGCCTTCCTCAGCCCCGGTCTTGTAAGGCTTTGAAGTCAACGGTCTGCGCTGCGGAGCCGCCCCGCCAAACGCCTTCTTGCCCGCATCCTTCTTCCACGCGCCGGCCTTCGCATCCCGGGACCGGAACGCCGGCTTCTCCGCTGGCAGCGAATCCGCAAACTTCACCTTGGTCGCCGCTTTGTTCCTCGCCGTCTTCAGGGTCCCGTCCGCCGCCCTCCGCAACAGCATCAACTCATGCTCGTCCAACTCGCGCAGCTTTCCCGGCTCCTGGTCCAGTACCAGCGGCCCATATCCCACCCGCCTGATCTTCTCCACAAAGTGCCCAATCTCTTCAAACATCTTGCGTAGTTCGCGATTCCGACCTTCCACCAGCACCACTTCGTACCAGGGATTATCCCCGTGCTTTACCTGCCGAATCCGCGCCGGAGAGGTCCTCACGCGCCCCTCGCCCGGCTTCCCCTTGTCAATCGACACGCCCCCGCGCAGCCGGTCCAGTTCTTCCTCAGTCGGCACACCGGCAACCTTCACCAGGTAGGTCTTCTCCACGCCCAGCGATGCCTTTGTCAGCCGGTTCGCCAGTTCCCCATCGTTCGTCACCAGCAGCAGACCCTCGCTCAGGTAGTCCAGCCGCCCCACCGGGTACAGCCGCTCCCGCATCTTCTCGAAGAATTGCATCACGGTCGGGCGACCCTCCGGATCCTTCACGGTGGTCACAAATCCCCTGGGCTTGTTCAGCACAAAGTAGCGCAGCCGCTCCGCCCCATGCAGCAGCTTCCCATCCACGCGGATGTGGTCGCGCCCGCCATCAGCCTTTGTGCCCAGCTCGGTCACTACCTTGCCGTTCACCTGCACCCGGCCTTCTTCAATCATCTTCTCGGCCGCGCGTCGGCTCGCAATTCCCGCCTGCGCAAGAATCTTCTGCAGCCGCTCCAGCTTCGCCGGTGGTCGGGGCCCAGCTTCCTCTCCTGCCTCTTCGCCGGCTTCTCCGTCTATCGATTCCCCGCCGCCCGATTCCTCATCTTCTTCGGCGTCAAGCTCAGCCTCTTCTTCAGCATCTGCGTCGTCGTCGGCTTCTGCCTCTGTCTCTGTCTCCGCCCCTGCCTCGGGCTCCTCCGCCAGAGCCTCTGCGCTCATCGGCACAGCAGCCTCGCCATCCGTCTCGTCACCGATCGGGTCCTGCATCGGCGGCAATGCCGTCAACTCTTCCGCACCCGTATCTTTGGCGCCAGTCTCTTCAGCTTGGGCCAACTCCGGCTCTACCGCTTCAGCCAGCTTCTTCTTTGCAGTCCGCTTAACAGCAGTCTTTTTAACAGCAGTCTTCTTCGGGGCAGTCGTCTTTTTGGCAGGCATTGCTGCGCTCAGTTTCTACCCGCTCTTTGGTTCAGGCGCAGCAGGTGCGGCCTCTGCGGGTATTTACCCCGCTCTGTTGTACTTCTCGGTCGTACATCTCGTTCGACGCAAACCTCGTTCCTTACTCGGCGACTTCCGTTGGCTCCTCAATCGGGTCTTCGACCGTGCTCAACTCAAACTCAGGCTGGCCTTCGGCGCTCGTCTCCGCCGCGGTTCCAGACTCATTCCCTGTCTCAGTCCCGGGCTCGGCTTCCGGCCCAGATGGGGTTACCGGCTCTTCCAGCTCTGCCGCCGCCATCTTCTCAAACTCTTCCATCGACGGCAGCTCTGTGACGTCCTTCAACCCAAACCGCAGCAGAAACTCCCGCGTCGTCTTGTAGAGAATCGGCCGCCCGATCACCTGCTTCCGCCCCGCCGTGGCAATCAGCTTCCGCGCCAGCAGGGAACCAAACACCCCCGACGAGTCCACCCCGCGTATCTCGTTCACTTCAGGCGCGGTTACCGGCTGTTTGTAAGCGATCACCGCCAGGGTTTCCAGCGCAGGCAGCGACAGCTTCATCGCCGGCTTCAAGCTCTTCACAAACATCCTTACTGCGTCGTGGCACTCCACCTTGGTCGCCATCCGATACCCGCCGGCAATCTCTCTGATCTCCACGCCGCGCTCGTCAGACGTGTACTGCGCAATCAGCTCTTCGATCAGCCCACGCAATATCCCGCGAATCTCGCGTTCCCTCAGCCGCGCTAACTTCTTCGCCTCCGCCTCGGCAGCCTCAGCCTGCTTCGCTGGCTCCTCGGCAACTGCAGCCGTCTCTTCGCCGGCCTCCGGAACCACTGCCGCGCCTTCCGCTGATTCAGCCTGGCCCTCCGGCTTTGTCTCCGCTTCGCCTCTTTCTTCCGCTTCCGGTTTCACATCGGCTTCCGGCGTCGTCTCTGCCTCCGCCGCCATCACCAGCGGCAGTGCTTCATTCTCCGCCGCAGCCTCCTGGCCAGCCGCGGCGGCCCGCGCTGCTTCCTGCTCCGCCTTCCACTCCAGCGCCTCGGCGGCAAACAATGCGGAGAGCTGAGCCAGCGTTACCGGCTCCTCCGCGGCATAAATCACTGCTTCCAGCTTTGCTTTCAGACTCATTCTGGGTTCAGCATCCCTGCTTAATTCTTCCTTGGTTTTAAGTCCCTGCCTTTTTGGATACTTGCCCGGCTCCTCATGTGCATTTGTCCCGAATGTACCTCACTCCCGAACCAATGCCCCCGGCTTGCCCTTCCTTCACAAAAAAGCCACCCGACAGCTTGGTAGCCGTGAGGGTGGAGTCGCGGAACCTCTCTTTGTATCGTACCGGAATCCCGCCCTCCTTGCGGAGTTCCCAACGGAAGGACTCAACCTTCGCCCGAGGTCGAGTCCGATCTCCGGTCGATGCCACACCATTTGGCAAGAGCAAACGTTGGCCGTGAACTGGGACGCAGGCGCGAAACCGTCGTTCGCAGACGAAACGCATTCAAGATCGGCTTTGCAGGGGCTGGAGCTGGTCCAGTCAAGGATGACCACGTCAGCGATGCAGGGTGAAAGTCTTTTGAGGGGAGTTGCAGGCAGATTTCGCTTATTAGATTGATTTCGAACGAGGCACCCGGACGCGCCGAGACCATAACAGGAGAGTTCATATGAATAGCGAAGAGAATAAAGCAGTTCCACCGCCCGTCGCTGGCTCTATAGCAGTCGCCGCAACGAGGCCCGTAAAAAAAACCAAACTGCCCATGATTATGGGTGTGGTTGTGGTGTTGGTTGCAGCGCACTGGATCTTCTCCGGGCCGAGCAAGGCTGCAAGCAGCGGGAGTTCGGCGGACAACCCGGTCATTGGAGAGTGGAGGCTTGTGGACCCAGCTGACGAGGCTTACTGTCCCTCCTACCAGAAATTCACACCCGACGAGAGCACCTCGACGCAGAATGGGAAAACCTTCAAACAAAAACCAATCTATGACATCAAGCCCGGGGTGACGATTGTCGGCTATGGCGGTTCTTACATGGGTGAATGGCGGCCGACCGGTCCCGACGACATGACCCTTGGGCAAGTGGGTCCACCTCCCTACGGCGTACCTACGTTTTGCAAGTATCACCGGCAGTGAATGGCAAGTCACAAGATCAACCTCGTCCAAACCGAGCCTTGATTCCAGGCTATTCGGAGACTACTGTGCCGTAAATAGGCGGTCGTGTCCCCGCTCTTCAACCCCCAAAAAGCAGAGGCGCCCGCCGCAGCGGACGCCTCTGCTAACCAATAGCTGCCTTACCTAGCGACCTGCGTAAACAGGTAAAACAGCGTCCCCGAAAGCAACGCCGCCGCCGGAAGCGTAAACACCCACGCCGCCGCAATATTCCGCAGCGTCGACATCTGCAGTCCGCTCTTGTTCGCCATCATGGTGCCCGCCACGCCCGAACTCAGCACGTGCGTCGTACTCACCGGCAAGCCCCACTGGTCGGCCGCAAAAATCGTGAACATCGCCACAAGTTCGGCGCTGGCGCCCTGCGCATACGTCAGGTGCTCCTTGCCGATCTTCTCGCCCACTGTCACCACAATCCGCTTCCAGCCCACCATTGTGCCCATGCCCAGCGCCAGGGCAACCGCCACCTTCACCCAGTCGGGTATGAACTTGGTCGACTTGTCGATTTTGTCTTTGTAGCTCTTCAGAGACGCATTCTCCTGCGCCGTGAAGGCCGGCTTGCCGCTCTTCTGCATAAGCCGGATCGCCTCGCTGGCCACGTACATATCGTTGCGCACGTTGGTCTGTTCCTTCGCCGGCAACGCCTTTAGTTCCTTGTAGAGCCCCACCTCGTGGCTCACATCTGAAACCACTTCACGCAACGCCAGAATCGTATCCGGCTGCAGTTGCTTGGTGCGGATGTAGTCCGTAACCTCTGCCCGCGCATCCGGTCCCAACACTCCAGCCGGGTCCACGTGCCGGTCCAGAATGTGACCCGCCTGCTCCGATGAAGCAATGAACGACTGCACGTCCTTGGCGGTCACTGCGTGGTTGAGTGCATAGGCCGTCGGCACCGTCCCAATCAGAATCAGCATGATAAGGCCCATGCCCTTCTGCCCGTCGTTCGATCCGTGGAAAAAGCTGACACCCGTGCACGTCAAAATCAGCAGTCCGCGAATCGGCCACGGCGGAGGAGCATCCGTCTTCGGCGCTTCATACAGGGCTGGGTACTTGATAAGCCACTTGCTCAGCAGGAACAGCAGCCCTGCCAACGAGAATCCCACGATCGGCGAAATCAGCAGCACCTTGAATACCTTTGCCGCCTGGTCCCAATCCACGCCCGACGTGCCGCTGTGCACGTTCATCAACTGGTTCGCCAGCCCCACGCCAATGATCGATCCAACCATCGTGTGCGAACTCGAGGCCGGCAGTCCCAGCCACCAGGTCCCCAGGTTCCACAGAATCGCCGCAATAAGCAGCGCGAACACCATGGCAAACCCTGCGCCGGAGCTCACCTGCAGAATCAACTCCACCGGCAGCAGCGTGATCACGGTAAAAGCTACCGTGCCTGTCGAGGTCAGCACGCCAGCCAGGTTGCACATTCCCGACCACACCACCGCCAGGTTCGGCTCCAGTGAATGCGTGTAGATCACGGTGGCCACGGCATTGGCCGTGTCGTGAAAGCCGTTCACAAACTCAAATCCAAGGGCGATCAGCAGCGCCAGGCCGAGCAACGCGTAGGCCCACGCGGTTGTATTGGTGACCCCTGCCAGGTCGTTGGAAAGGCGGAAGCCGATAAACCCCAGGCCGATCACGAGCGCGCCACCAACAGCGACCCCGCTGATCATCGCGTGGGTCTTGTTCATCTTCTTTTCGAGCAAAGCTGCCGCAGGCGGGCGCTCAGGTAGAGTTGTCGCCAGATCTGACATTAGAGGACTCCCGGTTCATGTGGGATTTCGTCCGCGGTCGCTGGGGAAGCAATCCCCGGACTCACCACTGATATACGAGTCACATGAAAGGGAAATGAATTGTTCAGCTTGCCGGTGCTTCGCTAGATTTTGCGATGGGGTATTTACTTGATGCCAGCGGATACGGCGAGCTGTGGCTTGATCGCGAGGTTAGCGTGAGACCGTGTTGCGCTCGAACCACAGCGCGAGCTGCTCTTCGGAGATATCGCCCGCCGCCAGGCTCCAAAAGGTCAGAACTCGATCCTCTTTCGTCGCAGTCACTTCGAGACCGTTCAACCTCAGGAATGTGAGGGAAACTATAAATGCGGTCCGTTTATTGCCATCCACAAAGGGATGATTGGCGACAATTCCCTTGGCGTACGCGGCAGCTAACCTTGGTATTGAAACGTCGTCTTCAGAGTATGCAAAGAGGTTCTTAGGCCGCGCCAATGCAGAATCCAGCAGCCCAGGATCTCGTATTCCTTCCGGGCCGCCGTGGAGCATCAGCGCCTCCTCGTGCATCGTCACGACCACGTCCTGCCGGATCCAGACCGGCTCCTTCATTCAGCGAGTCTCTGTAGGACGTCCCGATTTTCGCGCATTACCTCCCGCGCCGCCTCCATCTGATTGGCGAATTCCGTATCGTAGGGAAGCAGGCGAATGCCTTGGGAGCCCTCGGAAATATAGAGCAAATCGCCCTTCTGAACATTGAGCCGCGCGAGCATCTCCTTCGGCAAGATCACCCCAGCCGAATTCCCCACAGCAATCACTTTTGTCGTCGTCGCCATCTACGGCCTCCTGTTCAGACCGAAGTATAACATTAGTTATAACATCATCGCCAGTCGTCCCGCGCGTTCGCCAGCCCATCGTTCATTACCGCGTCAAACGCGCCGTGCTTCTTCACAAAGATCTCGCTGAACGCCTTGTCCTGCCGCAACAGGATCGCCTGCAGCCTCACCAGCTCCAGCAGCGCCAGGAACATCGCAATCAGCGCTCGTTCTGACCGCGTATGGCTCAGCAGCTTCCGCAGCGCAATCGGCTTGTCTTCCATCGTCAGACGCCGACCCAGGAACCGGATCATCTGCCCCACCGTCACCGTATCCTCGGATACGTCCAGCACCGGCCGGGTCCGCGCCCGCTCCAGAATCTCCCGGAACACCCTCACCAGGTCCACCGTGTCGGCCGCAATCTCCGGCTCGGCGCCCTCGTCGTTCACAAACTCCTTGAATCCCGGGTTGCTCCAGCTCGCCGCTTCCATCATCTGCTTTTGCTGCAGCATCTGAGCTGCGTTCTTAAACCGCTCATGCTCCAGCAGCCGCTCCACCAGCTCCCGGCGCGGATCCTCTGCCGCCTCGCCCGGAGCCTCCGCCGTCCGCGGCAGCAACATTTTGCTCTTGATGTGAATCAGCAGCGATGCCGTGTAGATAAACTCCCCCGCAACATCCACGTCCGACGCCTTCAGTTGATTCACATACGCCAGGAACTGCGCCGTAATCTTCGCAATCGGAATGTCGTAGATGTCGATGTCCTGCTTGCGGATCAGGTCCAGCAACAGGTCCAGCGGCCCGTCGTACACATGATCCACCATCACGGAAAACGGCGACTCTTCCTCCGCCTCCTTGCGCCGCTTCTCCTGCTCCGCCTTCTTCGCTGCCGCCTTCTCATCCACCGGCGGCTTCGGAATCAACTCCAACTGCGCCGGAGCCGCTGCGGCCTCAGCCACCGCCTCCGTTACAGTCTCAGCTTTGGCTTCGGCCGCTGGCAGAGCTTTCGCTTCTGTCTCCGCTGCTTGAGATTCAACCTCCGGCTCAGCTTGCGGTTCGGCCTCCGCTACAGCGAGACTGACTGGCTCTTCCAAACGCGCCGGCTGTTCAGCCTCATCTCCCTCGTTGTGCGTGGCGATCGCCGCCTCCGCCGCGAGCAGGTCTCCAGCGTGTTCCGCGACGTGCGCCTCCACCATCTCCCCACTCGCATATAAATTCACCACTTCAGCTGCGGTAGCCACCGGCTCTTCCTTCAGCTCTTCATCAGCTCCGCCTGCAATCGCATCCAGGGCCTCACTCTCAACAACCGGTGCCTCGACTCCCTGCTCCGTGTGCGCATCAGCCGTCTCTTCCTTCGCCGCTTCCCTCACCACCTCCGCCGCGCCGTGGACTGGTTCCTCCGTAACATGCACTTCCACCACCGCCGCACGAACCTGGATCTCTTCCTCTTTCGAGGGCTCCTCAATATGCACAGCCTCAGGCTCCGCGCTAGACGCTGGCGCAACAGGTTCCTCGGCGGCCGCAGCCACCGCTTTCACTTCTTCCGCATGCATCTCTGCCTGCTCATTCGCTCCCGTCGCTACCACCGTTGCCTTTGCCTCCACCGTTTCCAACTCCTCAGCTTGCTTCTCGTCTATGGGTTCTTCTATCGCCGCTATATGAGCCGCCATCGGCTCCTCGGGTGGATCAGCCTCCGCCCGATCTGCTTCCGGCTCTAATTCAGTATTGCTGTCCATCTCATCCGCCTCAACCTCACTCGCGCCTGCGGGGGCCTCCAACTCCTCTGCCTCAGCCTCTTTCGGCTCTTCCACCGCGTCGATGGGCACCCGCTCATCAATGTCTTCCTCTGCAGCGGGCTCCTGTGGAACAAGTGCTTCGAGTTCTCCTGCTGCTTCAGCACTTCCTCTGCTGTGAACCTCCGTAGCTGCCTCGTTTCCGACCTCGACGCTCCCCTCGTCCTCTGGACCAGCGCCCCCAGCATCCGGTTCTTCCAGTATCTGATCCTCCAGCTTCACTTCCGGAGCCGTGTCCTCAGCAGGCAGTTCCTGCTCCATCGGCTCCTGCGCCGCCGTCTCTTCCGTTCCCGCAACCGCAACAGGATGCTCTTCCGTCTTCGTGGCTTCGTCGACCGCTTCCTCCGTCAGCCCTTCTTCCATGGCCGCTTTTGGTTCGGTCTGCTCTTCCTTGGTAGCCTCTGCCGGAATCGGTTCTCCCTTGGCTTCCTCTTCTATGGCCGGTTCCACTTCTGCCTCGACCGCTTCTTGCCCGGGCGCAGGTTCCTCGACCTCCGGCCCCTCTGCTTCGTCTTTCTCCGTCCCTGCGTGCTCAATCTCTACAGTTTCAGTCTGAGCCGCTTCCACCTTCTCGCCCACCGGTGCAACCTCTTCGTCCGCTGGCCCACTTTTCGGTAAATCTGAAATGGCTCCCGACGCCTTACTCACCGCCACAACCGGTCGCGGAATCTCCTTCGCCAGTTCCTCTGCCTCGTTCTTGCCAGCGATCTCCGGTCCGCTTCCAGTCTCCTTCTCCTGAGCCGCCGCGGCCGTTCCAACCCCTTTGTATGCGTCCGCTATTTCAGCCTCAGCTCTGCCTTCGGGCTCGCTATCTTTCATCTCCCCCGGCTTTGCGCCTCGCTGAAACAGCCCAAACCCCGAGCGAATTCCTCCCAGCGCAAACTGCAACGCCCTTCGCCACCACGGGACTGTCTTTTCAACCATTTCCATCCCTTAGCAGCTTATGCCGTGCTCGACTCCCGGTCTACGCCTCTACTTGAGGATTTCCCGCCTGTATCTGCCCGCTGCCCCGCCCTTACCGTTCGCTCGTCAGCGTCATCTTCATCGCCGAGCGCACCTCGTCCATCGTCTGCTCTGCTCGCACCCGCGCCCGCCGCGAACCATCCGCCAATATCTCCTCCGCCTGCGCCTGCGTATACCCGGCTCGGCGGTCCTGGATCGGCGTCAATATCTGTACCAGCGCATCCGCTGCCCAGCCCTTGCACTCAATGCATCCAATCCCCGCCGTCGTGCAGCCTTCGTAGACCTTAGCCAGCGTCTCGGCCGTCGAGAACACTTTGTGCAGATCGCCTACAGGGCATTTGTCCGGGTCGCCTTTGTCCGTCCGCCGGATCCGCGCCGGGTCCGTCACCATCGTCTTCAGCTTCTGCCGCACCACCGGCTCCGCATCCGTCATCAGAATCGTGTTCCCGTAGCTCTTTGACATCTTCCGGCCATCGGTCCCCGGCAGCTTCGGCGAGGGCGTCAGCAGAACCTTCGGTTCCGGCAGTACCTCTTCACCATTGAGCTTGTAAAACTGGTTAAACCGCCGCGCCACCTCCCGCGTCAGCTCCACGTGCGCCGTCTGGTCGTTCCCCACCGGCACGAACTGCGGCTGATAAATCAATATGTCCGACGCCATCAGCAGCGGATAGCCCAGAAACCCGTAATTCGACAGATCCTTCCCTGTCAGGTTCTCCTGCTGCTCTTTGTAGGTCGGCACCCGCTCAAGCCACCCCAGCGGCGTAATCATTCCCAGCAGCAGGTAGAGCTCCGCATGCTGGAGCACCCGGCTCTGCAAAAACAACACGCTCCGCTCCGGGTCCAGCCCCGCCGCCAGGTAGTCCAGCAGCACCTCAATCGTGTTCTCGGCCACCTTCGATGTGTCTGCGTAGTCCGTAGTCAGCGCATGCCAGTCCGCGATAAAGAAGTAGCAGTCGTAATCGTCCTGCAGCTTCACCCAGTTCGCCAGCGCGCCCATGTAGTTGCCTAGGTGCAGCTTGCCCGTCGGGCGCATGCCGCTCAACACGCGCGGCCTCATCACTTTCGTTTCCTGCTCTGCCATGTGGTCGCTGATTCCGATCGCCGCTTTCGGTCCCCTCGTCGTTCCCGATACAGGACCTTTACGCGTGAATACGCCCGTTTCCCGTATAGATTCCGGGTCTCGGACTCGTTCTATTGTACCGGGAGCGACTACCGCGAACCGGCCTCCCATGGGGTTCCGCGCTGAACCGCTTTGTAACAGGGCCGGGTGCCCCATCCTGGCCGCGCATTTGTCTTTTGCGGCTAGGATGGGATACCAACACTCCATCCCCCGCTTTGTAACAGGGCATGACTTCAGTCATGCCGCAAACGCCGCTAAGGAAGCTCCATTTGAGTTCATCATGAGTCAGGGCCCGACTTGAGTCGGGCCCGAGTCGCACCAAAATCAAGCGCGGGCTTCAGCCCCTGCAAATCTCCGCCTGACAAGAACTCCTGCTAGCGCCCGCACCCCTGAAACCACCTTGACCGCCTCAACCTACACCACTCTCAACCCCAGATACACCAGCCCAAACAGCGGCCCCAGAAACAGCCCCATGATGAACCGCCCAAGAAAAATCATCAGCAGGTAGCTCGCCCACATGGGAACCCGGTCATAGACCTGCACCGCGTTGTAGGGCAGCACATTCCGCACAATCCGGCTTCCGTCCAGCGGCGGAATCGGCAGCAGGTTGAAAACAAACAGGCTCAGGTTCACCTCAATCGCTAGAATCGCGATCAGCACAAACGCCTGCAACGCCGACGGCGCAGCCAGGTTCAGCCCACCCTCAAATGTGCTCAGCACCATTGCGTGCCCGCCGGGAGCAGCCAGCGAAATCACCGCCAGCACCACAAACGCCACCACCACGATCAGTGCATTCGAAAAAGGCCCGGCCAGCGTCGTCAGGTTGTCGTCGCGCACAATCTTTGCAAAGTTGCGCGTGATCACCGGCGTCGGCTTGGCCCACCCAATCAGCAAGCCCCCAAACATCCCAAACCCGATCATCGGACCAAAGATCGCCAGCGCCGGAAAAATCAGCGTCCCCACCGGATCCACGTGATACATCGGGTTAAGCGTCACCCGCCCCTGCATCCGCGCTGTCTGGTCCCCCAGCCGCGACGCCATCCAGGCATGCGCACACTCGTGAAAGCTCAGCGAAAAAATCAGCAGCACAAATTCGAAGACGCCGACCAGGAACTGTACCTGCAAGACCCTCTCCTTTGGGTGGAAATCTCAGGTTAGCATGCAGGGTCCCGCACAATTCATTCCGCCCGCCCGCACAAGTTTTCCGGCCTTGGAAACCACCCAGGGCCAGTCATGCTTGTCAGGTCTTTTGCTCCCGGCCCTATGCCTTATTCAGCGGAAATATCCCAATCGTCTCGTCCGGCGCCAGGTTCGTTCCGCCCAGCACGATCGAGTGGCTTGCGATGCGCGCTCCCTCCCCGATCGTAGTCGGCGCCAGCGTTACCTCGTCGAAGTTTTCACTGGAATGTGAGTGTGAATAGATGCGCGCATACGAGCCAATCACTGCGTTTTTCCCAATTTTGATGCCGCCGCGATCGTTCAGATACGCCCCTTGTCGGATCACCACATTGTCCCCAATCGAAAGACTGTAGCCATAGGTGAACTCCACCCCGTGGTAGATCTTCACTTTCTCGCCCAGGTGATCGAAGATGTGACGCCCCAGCATGCACCTGAAACGCAGCCCCAGCCAATGATTCAGCCCGATCGGCGAACGGTCAAACATCTGCCAGAACCAAATCAGCGGCTTGCGGCGCTCGTAGCACTCCTTGTTCAGATCGGAAAAATGCTCCGCCTCCAGCGTCACATTCGTCGGGTCAAGCGAAAGCCCGATGATGTTCCCCGGCAACTCGCTTGTCAGCGTCAGGTTTAGCTTTCCCCCATGCGGACGCCCTAAATAGATCTGGTACAACTGGTCGCGCACAATCTCGGCCCGCCGCTCCGGTGAGTTGTGCCGCACAAACTCATCGTCCAGGAACTGAAGCCAGCGGCGGTAGACTTCCTCTGCCTCAGGCGCGGGGTGTGGAGCAACTTTTGAATTCGATGCCATACACGTTGGACGATACAGGATTCCCCCCAGCTTCATCGAGTCCCGCCTCGCTCCGGACTGATCCACCAAAGGGCCTGTCATCCTGAGCGAAAGGGGCCCCAGGCGCTTTTCAGCCTGGGGGGGTGAGTCGAAGGATCTGCGGTTGTTTTTAGATCAACTTCACAAAAACCCCGCCCGGCGGTTGCCGAGGCGGCGTTTTGCATTTCCGTTTGCGAGCTATGCGCCCCTCGGTGCCCCATCCATTCCCCGTTTTTTGTGGAATGGATGGGATGGATTAAATGCCGCGCACTCCGCGCTCGCTCTATTTCCGCCCCTGAATCGTCTTTCCCCTGCTATTACCCAGCTTGCGCGCCGCACGCTTCGCGGCAATCTCGTGCATCTCTTTCCCCATGCTCGATTTGTTGATCGCCAGCTGAATCCCCAGGTTGATCACGTTGCCCGTGCCCCAGTAGAGCGCCAGTCCCGAAGCAAAGTGCGACATCGAGTACCCGAAGATTACCGGCATCATGATCGCCATCATCCGGCGCTGGTTCGGGTCCATCCCCGGCGATGGCGTCAGCCACTGCACCAGGAACATGCTCACAATGATGATCGCCGCAAGAATGTACAACGGGTCGGCCACCGAAAGATCGTGCAGCCAGAACCAGTGCGCCTGCCTCAGATCGATCACGTTCGCCAGCACGCGATAGTACGCAAAGAAAAGCGGCATCTGAATCAGCAGCGGCAGACAGCCGCCGTACATGTTCACGTTCTCTGTCTTGTAGAGCTCCATCAGCTCCGTATTCATCTCGGCGCGCTTCGGGTCGGTTGCCTTCAGGTGGGCATAGCGCGCCTTCAGAGCGTCCACCTTCGGCTGGATCCGCATCATCTTCAGAGACGACCGCATCATCATCAATCGCGTCGGCAACATCAGCAGGTTAAAGATCACCGTGATGATGATGATGTCCCAGCCCCAGTTCGGAACCCCGTGCTCGTTGAGAAAGCGCAGCGCCAGGTAAAGCGGCTTGGCGATCAGTGTCAGCCAGCCAAAGTTAATCAGCGGCTCCAGTGACGGCCCGGTCGGTTTTCCATCCGCGCCCATCGCATGAATCGCCGCCAGCACATCCATCGCCTTCGGGCCCGCATAAAGCCTCAGCTTCGTGTAGCCACTCGCATCCCCAATCGCCACACCCAGCACGTGAGCGGGCTTCTTCTGGCTATTTGGATCGCTCAGGTTGCTGGGAAGGTCAATGCTGTTGTGCAGCGTTACAACACTTGTGCCTGCCGGATTCTCGGGCAGGAATGCCGACGCAAAGTAGAGATCCTCAATCGCTGCGTAGCCATAGGCCCCGTTCAGCGTGGCGCCACTGCTCACCTTCGCCGCGGCCATCGTGTCCTGCTTGCCGTCAACTGACCATGCAAAAAACGAAGGCGTCACCGTCGGCCCGCGCGTCAGCGACGCAGGAAGGAACTCCTCCATGTCGCCAAGTCCTGATGGCCACTGGACCAGCGCTCTCACCGGCGAGCCGTTCCGCTTCACCTCGGTCTCCACGCTGATCACATAGCTCGAGTCAAACCGCAGCGTCTTCACCGCGTCGATTCCGTTCGCTGCATAGTGATAGGTGATCGCTGCCGGAGCAAGTACCGATCCTGTCGCCGACGTCCCCGCACCCGATACCTGATACAGCGACTGGTTCAGCTCGTTTGTCAGCGCTGGCTCATACGTAAAAAACGAGAGCGGATCTCCAAACTTTGCCGAGGTTTGCGGCTGCACCAGGTCCAGCGGCTTTCCGGCCGTGTCGAAGTACTTTTTCAGAATCCAGTGCTTCACCTGCGCGCCACGGTTGGTCAGCACGATCTTGTAAAGCTCGTTCTCAACCGTCGTTTCGCTCTCCGTCGTAGCCACAACCGCTGGTGTTGCACCGGGCGCTATGCCCGGCGCTTGACCATTCAAAGACGGAGCACCGGTCTTCGCTGCGTTCGTGTTCGCGGTCGTCGCGCCAGACTGCCCCATATTCGCCGCCGCCGTTGCCGTCCCTGCCTGGCTCTGACTCTGCGTGGTCGCGGGCGTCGTTGTATCCGTCTTCGGCTTGAAGAAGTACTGGTAACCGAGCAGAATCACAATGAACAGCAGGGCAAAACCCCAGGTCGAGCGCAGATCGCCGCCACCGCTGCCTCCGGGAGTTCCCGGCGTTTGTAGATTGGGATTGCGAATTTCGGGCAAAGGATACTTCCTGTCGTCTCTCTTGATTGTTGGTTGAGGCAGTTTGTAACACGTTGAGGCTGCTTGGGATTTGTCCGGGCCGGTCTATCGCCGCTTTCTCTATGGTAACGGTTCGTGCGGGAATGGTCTCCCCGACGCCGCCGGCGGCACAGGATCAAGCCCGCCGCGTCCAAATGGATGACAGCGCAGTAGCCGCCACACCGCAAGCACCGAGCCTTTCAGCGGTCCGTGAATCATTACCGCCGTCTCCGCATACTCTGAGCACGTTGGCACAAACTTGCACCCGCCCGGCCCCAGCGAGTGCAACGCAGGCGAAAGCCAGCGCCGATAAAACCCGAGAATCGCGAGCAGCAATCGTGTCATAGCCCTGGCTTCGCCGCGCCAAATTCTGCGCGCCTCGTCACAGGCTCAACGCACGGCCGATTCAGCCGCGCCACTTCTGCCTGCGCCTGCTGAAGAATACGCACGATCTCCGCTTCAAGTTTCCCAAATTCGATCGTCAGCACGCCCCGCCGCGGATGCAGGATCAGATCGCACCCCGCCGGAAGCATCTCCACATGCCGTCGCAGCGCCTCGCGCATCCGCCTCTTGATGCGATTCCGTTCGTGAGCTTTCCCCAGCACCTTGCCCGCTGTCAGGCCCACACGCGGACCTTCAACATTGCCCTCGCACCCATCCTGGGACGCGAGAAACCAACTCATCGACGCCGACTGCCGCTTGCGGCTTGCCGCGTACGCCCGCTGATAATCAGCATGCTTGCGAAGGCGCGCGCCTGTCAGCGAATGAGGCTCGTCTTTTTTTGCTTGCTCAATTGCTTCCGGCCTGAGGCTGGCTGGCGCGGGGCTCAGAGGAGGGGTGTTCATTTGCGTTGCCGCTGGTGGGTGTGGGTGCCCCAGGTCTCGCTTTTGAAACCCGGGAAACTACAAATCTCCACGGTCACGGTATTAGTCGCGGAATCCCGCGCTCACCGACACGCGCTTGCGGCCAATCGCCCGGCGCCGGCTCAGCACAGCCGCTCCGCTCTTGGTCTTCATGCGCGCACGAAATCCGTGCGTCTTCACCCGTTTCCGGCGATTTGGTTGAAATGTGCGCTTTGGCATCGAAATGCGCTCCTGTCCCTTTGAAAATTTCTGTCAATTTCCGTGCTTTGACGGCAAGTATTCAGTCTATCTCAGGTTGGCGCAGGAATCCAGCCCCATCTCCTTTCTCGCCTCCGCAACCACCCGCTCCCATGCGACAATCTTTGCCTTCGCAACCGCTCGCTTTACTGCCCCCAAGGAGTCGATTTGACTGTAACTCTGGTAACCAAAATCACATCTTTCACCAACCATGGTGCAACTCCAATCGTCCGCAGAAAACTTTGTTAAAGAGGCATTGCATTGACCTGCAAATGTGCTACTATCGGGACCGTTCCAAGAATGTTCCCAAGCGTCCCGCGGGACGATTTTATCCTCGGCCCCGAGGTTTATTCAGGGGCAGACCAGCGGCATACAAGTACTCCGTCAGAGTTTCATCTGGACGCATTGCTAACGCTCTGCGCCGTGAGTGAGCCGTTGCCTCAAAAAGAAGATAATATCGTTCTGGCGTACAAAACAGGTGACGCGGGCAAGGATTTGATCGATGGCATTTGCAACTTCTCAGGCACCCGTTCTTAACCCATGGCTCCAGATCCTCGCCGCGCTGGAAAAGAAAGTTATCCGCCAGTCCTTCGAAACCTGGTTGAAGCCCACTCGCTACTCCCACGCCGCAGGCCGCACGCTCTACGTTCGCGTCCCCTCGCCGGAGTTTCAACACATCGGCGACAAGTACGGCGACCTCATCCAGGAAGCCATCGACCTCCAGTCTCTCGAGTTTGACGATGTAAGCTTCGTCACTGCGGAAGAGGATCCCTCCATTCCTCCGCCGCGCAAGGACGGAGGCTTCGGTCCTCTCCCCGCGCACGCGCCCACCGCGCCGCCTGCACCCTCGCGCAGCGCGCCCGAGCAGGGCAAGTTCGACTGGTCCACTGCCGCCCAGCTCAACCCGCGTTACACCTTTGATGCATTCGTCATCGGAAATGGCAATCAGTTTGCTCGTGCCGCTTCTCTCGCCGTTGCCGAGCGCCCCTCCCGCGCCTACAACCCGCTCTTCCTCTATGGCGGCGTTGGTATGGGCAAGACCCACCTCATGCATGCGATCGGCCACGAGGTGAAGCGCCGCCAGCCGGCCGCCAGCATCTGCTACGTCTCGGCCGAGAAGTTCACCAACGAGATGATCACTTCGCTGCGCAACGATCGCATGACCAGCTTCCGCGATCGCTTCCGCACCGTCGACGTCCTGCTCATCGACGACATTCAGTTCATCGCCCAGAAGGAGCGCACCCAGGAGGAGTTCTTCCACACCTTCAATGCTCTTCACGAAAGCATGAAGCAGATCGTGATCGCCTCCGATCGTCCGCCCAAAGAGCTCGCCGAAATCGAAGACCGTCTCCGCTCGCGCTTTGAGTGGGGCCTCATCGCCGACATTCAACCGCCCGATCTCGAAACCAAGGTCGCCATCCTCCAAAAGAAGGCAGAGAATGAGCAGGTCCACCTGCCCACCGATGTCGCCCTTTTTGTCGCCTCAAACGTTCGCACGAACGTCCGTGAACTTGAGGGCGCAATGACCCGCCTCATCGCCTGGTGCCAGATGAATCGCATGGAGATCACCCTCGCCTCAACGCAGCAGTGCCTCAAGCAGTTCATTGACATGCAGGTCCGCAAGATCACCATCGAGGCCATCCAGCGCGCCGTCGCCGAGCAGTTTGGCATGCGCGTCGCCGACCTCAAGCAGAAAAACAACTCGCGCAACGTCGTCGTCCCGCGCCAGATTGCCATGTACCTGGCCAAGCAGCTCACTGAAGCGAGCCTCCCTGAAATCGGCCGCCAGTTTGGCAACAAGCACCACACCACCGTCATGCACTCCATCGCCAAAATCGACGAGCAGCGCCGCACCGACAAGGATCTCCACCGCACCGTCAACAAGCTCCAGGAACAACTCAACGGATAGTTCGAGCTCCTTGCGGTTTTGCCCGGCTTTGAAAGGGCATGGCTTTAGCCGTGCCAATCAGGCCAAACAGAATGACCTCGGGCTTTAGCCACTGAGGGACGTTCCTCTTTACATAGTCCCCGTCACCAAGACAAAAGGCCGCGCCCCGCGCGGCCTTTCGCATTCCCACCCCAACTCTACTTGTCCCGCTTCGCCATGAACGGCAACACGCCCACCAAAAGCAACGAGCCTGCTCGCCTCCGCATCTCACCCTCCGTATGAGAATTGAGCCCGGTCTCGGGCCGCAGGTACTCATGCGCCTATAGCCGTCCTGCGTCATCGACGGCCTTTCTCATTCTCAGAACCGCGGAGGAACAAACGATGATATCGAAACTCAAACTGCTAACTGCATGCTGCGCCACTGTCCTTGGTGCCGTGACCATCGCTTTCGCCCAATCTCCCAGCGATGCCGACAAGCATTGGGTCCGCGATGCACTCGAAGGTGGAAACGGCGAAGTGCAGCTCGGAAAACTGGCCGTGCAAAAAGGGAACAGCGACGACGTCCGCCACTTTGGCCAGCACATGGTCGATGACCATACAAAGATGGGTGATCAGCTGCGCCCCATCGCGCAGAAGATCGGAGTTGACCCCACTTCGGGTACCTCGCTCGGAGAAAAAGCAACGGAATCCGAATTAAAGCTACTCTCCGGCGACTCATTCGACAAAGCCTACATAAAAGCCATGGTCAAAAATCACCGAGACGACCTGCAAGCCTTCCAGAAAGAGGCCGCCAATGGCTCAGATCCCGATGTAAAAAGAGCCGCAAGGAAAGGCGCGATAACTGTTCAATCCCACCTGTCGATGATTGAGCAAATTGCCAAAGCCCACAACATCGACGTAAGCAAGTAGTTAAGACAAGGCCTTGAGCATCTTCGGATTCTGAAAACTGTGCGCCACCCCATTCGCCATTTGCAGAATGGGGTGGCGCATTTCACTGCAGTTCCACAAATGTGCCTTACCCCGCCATCAAAACTCCGTCACGCTCAACGCATTCCCATCCGCATCCTTGAACCATGCAACCTTCGCCCCGCTCGGCGCGGTCCATATCCCTCGCGGCTCCGTATCGTTCATCCCCTCGAAACGCAGCATCTCCACCCCTGCCGCCGTCAGCTTGTCCACCGTCGCCTCAATCCGCTCCACTTCCCACCCCAGCACAGTAAACGGATCAGGCACAAGCTCTCGCACAGTCGTCACCCGCAGCATCGTCCCATTCGCGTCAAACACCAGTGCAAACGGCTTCGCATCCTCCACCAGCCTTAGCCCCAGCACGCCCTCATAGAACGCCCGCGCCTTCGCCGCATCGATCGTCGGCACAAACGCCACCAGCTTGCTCGTTCCTAAATTCGATTCTTGCGTCATCCCCGCCTCCGCGCGCCAACGCTCCGTTCTGCTTCCATCAGGTTGCTCAGAATGTCGTTTATCCGCGTCAGGTGTCCCTCACCTTTTGAACGCAGCCATTCCACCACTTGCGGGTCCAGCCGCACGCTCACCGCCACTTTCCGTTTTGGCGCCCGCAGACGAACCAGACTCCCAAGCTGCTCCGGCGTCAGCCTCGGAATCTCAGACAAGTCCACTCCAGTCCCCGAAGCCTGCGCTCGGCTCTCGTTCCGCATAACTTGCCGTTCCCGCTCACTCCAAACTCTGCTCTTGATATCTGCGGAGTTCATTCTCTTCAGCCCTGCGGGCCGAGATGATACGGATGATCTCGCCATCTTCGTCGTCCTCCCTGTACGCATGCACTACCAGAAGCACCACACCTATCCCCGGCTCGATCGAAACAGCTCCAACCAGGTGCTACCTCTGCTCGCCCGATTCGTCTACCCGGTCCGGGCCGATCAACCGCCACTCATCCTCAAACGCAAGCGCAGCCAGTTCGAATGTGATTCCATCATGCTTCTTCTGGTTAAGCCGGTTCTTCCGCTCATCCCATTCGTAACGCATGATGTATATACGAATCGTATCACACTAGGACCTTACCTTACCTCTTCATCAACTCCACAAACTCCCTTTGAAACCGCGCCAGATCCAGATCCACCTGCGCATGCACCAGCTTCACACCCGTCTTCGGCTTGAACTTCTCATCCCACGTCAGCGTTTCCCCATACGTCGGCCCGTGGCTCAGGTCCACATCCATATACAGCACCCGCTCCTTCGTAATAATCCCCGGCTCCAGCCACGCGCATGCCGTCAGCTCATCCCACAAGTAGTAGCGATCCTGGCTCCACGCCGCAATGTACTTCGCCGTCGGTGAATTGCTCTTTGCAATCTCCTTCACCATTGCCTCGGTAAACGGCGCTTTGATCGAAACATCCACCGTCGTCACATCGATCCGCGGCCAATCCGCCCGCAACACAATATGCGCCGCCTCCGGATCAAACCAGAAGTTGAACTCATGCCGCGGGCTCGTCGCAAACTCCGGATCGTCCGTCGTCGGGTTCAGGCTTCCGCCCATCAGCACAATCCCCTTCGTCAGCCCCGCAAAATCCGGATCGATCGCAATCGCCAGCGCGATATTCGTCATCGGCCCCGCAGCGTAAATTGTCACCTCATGCGGATGCGCCCTCACCTGTCTCACCAGAAAGTGCGCCGCGTCCTCGTCAATCGCCTTGATCGTTGGCATCCCCTCCGCCATTGGCGGCACGTCATAAGGCCCATGCGCTCTCTGCCCCGGCGGAGTCACCGGCACTACACCCGTCGCCGTCTCCATCAGCGTCGTCTGCCCCTTGCCCCACGCGCCCAGCCACGCCACCCCGCCGTTCTCCGCCTCTTCCAGTTGCGTCTCCAGCTCCGTCCTCACCAGCGGAAACACCGCCCCCTTCGCCACCGGCACACTCGCATGCCCCGTCAACTCCAATGTCCGCAGCGTGTGCAGCGTCTCTTCATCGCGCCACGCGTCGCCTGTCACCATTGTTATGCCGAGGACTTCCACCTGCGGGCTCTGCAGCAGCGCCAGAATCGACATCTGGTTCGAGCCCCCCGGCCCCGACCCATCCTGATCGATCAACACCAGCCGCTTCTGCGCCGCGCTTACCAGTCCGAAAATACCAACCAATGCCAATAAAAAAATCTGTCTCATAGTTGGCTATTCTGCCATACCCGCCCGGCTCAATTCCTCACTTAGCCGTTTTCTACGCGCCCCTTGATATCCGTCCAGGCCGCCTCAATCAGCCCCTTCAGCGCCGACCCATCCACCGTCATCCCCGACCTCAACTTCACATGCCGCATCCGCTTGCCCGTCCCCTCCAACAGCCCTTCCGGATCGGCGAGCGATGCCCCATGAAAGAACCCCACGTTCACATGCGCGCGAAACAAATTCACATACCCAAACGGCGCATCCCCCAGGCAAGCCACCGGGCAGCCGTCGTGCAGCGCCTCCCTTACCTCATCCCCGCACCCCCGCATCGCCTCAAACCACTCCCGTGCCAGCTCACCCAACTTGCCCGCCCGTGCCTCAAACCACTCCTCGATCGCCGGATCGTGCTCCACCGTCCCATCAAACCGCAGTATCTCCTCCCTCATCTCCGCACCATCTCCCCATGCCCCTCCATGCTGCCCATCCTCTCCTCCCACGCAAAAATGGCCCCGGATCAACTCCAAGGCCATTCCTGTTTGCTGTCTTGCGCTTGATCCCCGATCTCTGAAATCTGATCGCTGAAATCTGATCTCTCTCTCTCCTACCGCCGCCGATCCCGCCGATCGTCCCGCCTGCCCGGCCTGCGATCCCCGCCCCGCTCCGGTCTGTCAAAGCTCCGCGGTCGCGCCGGTGCCGCCACCGGCAAGTCCGTCTTCCCTGCCGGAAACACCGCCAGAAAACGATCCAGCCCTTCGCCGGAGCTCGCAGTCTCCACGCCTTCAATCTCGCGGAAACTCATGTGCAGCAGCCTGCGCTCGCGGCTGTTCATGGGCGGAAACGCAAACGGAACGCCGCTGCGAATCACCTTATCAGCCGCAACTTCCGCCTGCATCTTCAGTTCCTGCGCGCGAATGGCCTTGAAACTTGCCGCGTCAAAGCTCACCAGGTCGTGCTCGCGCTGTTCCAGCCGCAGCATCTGCGCCGCTATCGTCTCAAGAGCGCGCAGCAACTCGCCGTTGTGCTGCGTCAGCAGCGGTGTGTCCGGTCCGCCAAGCTCCACGTAGATCACGCGAGCCTCGAGCCCGGCGGGATCCTTCGCGCCGTCCCCCGCCGTGATCCGGAACTTCAACTTCATTCCGCCAAGCTTGTTCAGGGTATTGATAAAGCCGGCAATTTTCTGGGCAGCTAACTGCAAGTCTTCGATTGGCATAACAAACCAGTATCGCATCGCCAGACGGCCCAGCGGCGCCGCCACCCATTGAAAAATTTACCTTTCTCACCACTCCAGCGTGGGAGAAGCCCCTCTTTTCCGCCACAGCGGCCAGCCTCTGCAGCCTCCCCTCCGCCCCACCAATCCGCCTCGTCCTCAGCGATACTTAAGCATCAACTCGTATCCTCTTACTGTGATGAACCGCTTCCAAACCAGCGATCACCGGCTTAGCGCCTTACTGCGCCGGCCGGCTATAGCTGTTCTCCTCTCGATTCTCGCGTCATCCACCGTGCTCCTGCCCGCCGCACAGGCGCCCCTTCCGGCATCGTCTCCCCAATCCGCCGCCCCGATCGTCCTCTCGCTCCAGGAGGCCATCGCCCGCGCCCAGGCCAGTGAGCCTTCCTACGCATCAGCGTTGGCCGACAGCCGCTCCGCCTCGCTTGATCGTTCCATCGCTCGCGCCGGCCTCCTGCCCAGCGCCGTTTATCACAATCAGGGCCTCTACACTCAGCCAAACGGCCTTCAAAATCAGGCCGGGCAGGGAACAGGCGCGCAGCCCTCACCCAGGTTCATCGCCAACAACGCCGTCCGTGAGTATGCCAGCCAGGGCGTTATCAACGAGACCTTCGGCCTCGCCGGTGTTGCCGGCGTCCGTCGCGCCGATGCTGAAGCCGCTCGCGCAAAGGCCGAACTCGAGGTCGCGCGCCGGGGCCTCGTCGCAGCCGTCACTGGCCTCTACTACGCTGTCGAAGCCAGCGATAATAAACTCGCCATCGCTCAGCGAGCCCAGGCCGAGGCCGGCGACTTCACCACCCTCACCCAGAAGCGCGAGCAGGCCCGCGAAGCCGCCCACGCCGACGTCGTCAAAGCCCAGCTCCTTCAGCAGCAGCGCGACCGCGACCTCTCTGACGCTCGCCTCGCCGCGGAGAAGTCACGCCTCGAGCTTGCCGTGCTCCTCTTTCCCGATCCACGCACGCCCTTCCAGGTGGCTCCCGCCGGCGAGCCCGCCCCCCTTGCCCCACGCGATGCCATTGACGAAGCCGCCGCCAAAAACAACCCTGAGCTCAACAGTGCCCTGGCCGCGCTCAAGATCACTGACGCAGATGTCTTGGCTGCCCGCGCCGCCTACCTCCCCGACCTCGGCCTCAACTACACCTACGGCATCGACGCTCCGCAGTTCGCCGCCAGCGGCCCTGAACACGTCCGCAACCTCGGCTACTCCGCCAGTGTCACCCTCGACATTCCCGTCTGGGACTGGCTGGCCACCGAGCATAAGGTTCGCCAAAGTGCGATCCGCCGAGATGCTGCCAAGGTCGCTCTCACCGCCATGCAGCGCCATCTGATCGCGCGTCTCGACGAAGCGTACTCTGAAGCTGCCGCCGCCCGCGAACAGCTCGCCTCGCTCGACGCCAGCGTCGATACAGCCACTGAGAGCCTGCGCCTCACCCGCCTTCGCTACTCCGACGGTGAAGCTACCGTGCTCGAAGTTGTCGACGCGCAAACTGCTTTTGTCAGTGCCGCGAACGCCCGCCAGGATGGCCGCACCCGCTACCAGCTCGCTCTTGCCGACCTTCAGACTCTTACGGGGACCATGTAATGATCGCCAACCAGTTCAAACCCAATCTCCCGCCCCATCGCCCTCGTCTCGCCTCATCGGCGCTGATCTTCAGCGTTCTGGCCCTCGTCCCCATCGCCTTCCTTGCTGGTTGCAAGAAAGAAGCAACGCCCGACACCGTCGTCACCGTCCAGGCCGAGCACCCCGAGCAGGGTCCCATCTCTGAACACATCATTGCCGACGCCGTCCTGGCTCCGCTTGCCCAGGCTGCCCTCACTCCCAAAATCACCGCACCCGTTGCCAGGTTCTATGTCCAGCGTGGACAGCGCGTCAAAGCCGGTGAACTCCTCGTCACCCTCGAAAATCAAGATCTCAACGCCGCCGCGCAGGATAATAAGGGCTCCTACATGGCCGCCCAGGCCGCCTACGATACCGCCACCAAGGCCCAGCTCCCTGAAGACACGCTCAAAGCCGAATCCGACCTCGCACAGGCCAAGGCCAACCTCGATCTCAACCTCAGCATCGTCAAGGCCCGCAAGCAGCTCTTCGCTGAGGGAGCCATTCCCGGCCGCGATCTTGACACCGCTCAAGCCGCGCTCGTCCAGGCCCAGGCCGCCTTCGACGCTGCCTCAAAGCATCTTGAATCTGTCCGCACCGTGAGCCATGAGGCAGCATTGAAGTCCGCCCAGGGCCAGCTCAACTCCGCTGAAGGCAAATACAAGGGTGCCGCCGCCGAGGTCAGCTACTCCCAGATTCACAGCCCCATTGATGGCGTCGTCACTGACCGGCCCCTCTTCGCTGGCGAAACCGCCACTGCCGGCACGCCCCTGATCACCGTCATGGACACCTCCAGCCTCATCGCCAAGGCCCACATCGCGCAGAGCCTCGCTCAGCGAATGAAGATCGGCGACGCGGCCAGAGTCACCATCCCGGGTCTCACCGATCCCGTCGAAGCCAAAGTCTCCCTCATCAGTCCGGCTCTCGACCCCGGCTCCACTACCGTCGAAGTCTGGCTCAAAATTGACAATCGCAAGGGCACTTTCAAGGTTGGAACGCCAGTCAAGACCGCCATCACGGGCCGTACTGAGCCCAATGCCCTCAAGATTCCCTCCACAGCCCTCCTCACCGCACAGGATGGCTCAAAATCCGTCATGGTCGTCGGCAACGACGGCGTTGCTCATCGCAAGCCCGTCACTGTTGGAATCGCCGACGCAGACGATGTACAGGTCCTCACCGGCCTCACCGCCGCAGACCAGGTAATCAGCGGTGGCGCATATGGCCTCGACGAGGGATCCAAGGTCAAAGTCGGCCCAGCCGCTGCCGATGATGATGCCAAGCCAGCCCCTGGAAAGACCGAAGGGGACAAGGAATGAGCGACCCCGCATCCCAATCCTCCTTCTGGTTGGCGCGTTCCACGCGCACCATCTTCTTCTTCACCGCCATTCTCACCATCACGGGCATCTATCTCGCGTTTCAGGTTCCCATCTCTGTCTTTCCCTCCACTGATTTCCCCCGGGTCGTCATCGGTGTCGACAACGGTGTCATGCCTGTCGAGCAGATGCAGGTCACCATCACCAAGCCCATTGAAGACGCGGTCAACTCCGTCCCCGGCCTTCAAACCGTCCGCTCCACCACCAGCCGCGGCTCTGCCGAAGTGAGCCTCTTCTTCGCCTGGAACCAGGACATGGTCACTACCCTGCAACTGGTTGACGCCGCCCTAAGCAAGGTCGAGCAAACGCTCCCTCCCACCGCCCGCGTCACCACCAACCGCCTCACCTTTGCCACCTTTCCAATCCTTGGCTACAGCCTCACCTCCGACACCGTATCTCAAACCCAGCTTTGGGAGGTTGCTACTTACGACCTCAAGCCGCCCCTCAACCGCGTCGATGGTGTCAGCACCATCACAGTGCAAGGCGGCAAGGTTCCCGAATTCCATGTCGAGCCCAACCTCGCCATGATGCAAACCGCCGGCGTCACCATCCCTGACCTGGTCAAC
>Ga0182012_10001542_pt1 | contig 25143 bp, 24 predicted proteins | sample 612S2SmetaG_FD_120486 | JGI IMG/M metagenome (GOLD analysis project Ga0182012, IMG submission 120486) | Permafrost microbial communities from Stordalen Mire, Sweden - 612S2S metaG | ecosystem: Environmental > Terrestrial > Soil > Wetlands > Permafrost | place: Sweden: Stordalen | collected...
AATCCTGCAATTAGTAAAGACCCCGGGGGGCAGTCTATCGACACGATCATCAATGGCAAGAAACATCGGCTCTCCCTCAGCACGAGTACCGGTAATATCTTCTTTCCCTATAGCACCGCAAAGAACCTCGGTCTCACCCCTATCGTAAAAGCGTCCTATGCTCGTCTGTATGCCGGAGGCCGCCTGAACTATTACTTCGCAAACCTTGATTCGCTGCTAATCGGTGACGTTGAGTTCAGGAATTGCATCGTCAAGGTACTCGACGAGAGCCAGATGGAAAGCACAGAGATAGATGCCGACACCAACCCGGCAGGTTACGACGGTAGCATCGGTGCCCTGTTCCTTTCAGACTTTCTCGTCCGCATCGATCCCAGAAAGCACCAGCTCACTCTTGGCGCGCTTCCGCCCCTTGAATCCAAGGCAGACAGCAGCGGCCTGCCATACTGGTCGGACGTCTCCAGGAGCGGCGGTGATCCGGTCCCGAGCATCAATGGCGGTGCCTACGCCCAGTATGACCGCACGATCGATCCTGAGATGAAGTCCTGGACATCCTTGCTTCGCTATCGCGACAGCATGTGGCTGCCCGTCTTCATAGGCCCTGGGCCGCAAGTTCTTTTCCTGTTGGAATTAAATGATCCCTGGGAGCGTATCTCCACCAATGCCGCGAATCAGACCGCTAAACTGGAATCCCTTTCCACAGCAAATACGAGCGCACCCTTCCACGGATACTTCTTCGACTTCGCCGGGCTTCTCTTCCCCGTCGACTCATGGACAGTTGCCCGGTTTGACGAATACTCGAAGCACCTGAAGCTGGAGACCTCCGGAACCATCGGGCTCAACGCTCTTCGTCAGACCGTGTTCACTCTCGATCTCCGTGATAATCTCGTGCAATTCGTACGGGCGGGGAAGTAGAAGCAGGAAGCCTGGTGCCGCATGCATCGCAGCTTCCTCGTCATGAGTGGGGAACGCTCACGCCGCCACACTCGCTGCCTGCACCACCACAAAGTCCTTCTCAATCCGTTCGCGGAAGTCGGCATCCACCAGTGCCAGCTCCACCACGTCCACCTTGATGGGCAATGGCGATTCCTCGAAGTCATCCGCCAACGCTGCCCGTTCCGGCCACGTCAGCTTGCCCTCGACAGCTAGATCAAGGTCGGAGAATCGCTTCAGCATCCGACCGCCCGTCGCCCGCGAACCGAAGGCCCAAACCATTCGGCCGGGGATATGCTTCTTCAGAATCGCACGCACCTGCTCCAACTCATGCTCGGGCAGGTGCAGAGTCTTGGAAACAGGCACTGTCTCAATCATCACCCAACTCCTCCCCTAGCCTCTTGTACACAAACTTGACCTCTTCCAGGAACTGGGGAACCATATCCAACACGGCGACCGCCTGGTCTTCGTTGTAAGCATGGCTGGTGCGGTTGCGCGCCTCGCGGAACTTAATCCATACGTCGTAGCCATTGCGCAGCACGCCGTCCTGGCTTGCTGTACGAATCATTGTCGGGAACGTCAACTGCTCCCGCTCCTTCGCATTCACCGAAAAAGCCACGACAAACTTCCGCAGCAGGCTCTGCGCCAGCTCAAAGGTGAACTCGAACCGCTTGATCACCGAGTCACGGTACATCAACTGCTCAGGCTCAGCCCGGTAAGCCGCCAACGACTCCTCAAGCCGCTCGATCGCCTTTCCCAGTTGACTGACGCTGATCTCGCTCATGCGGACATTCTACCCGCTGGCTACTTCCCCTTGTAATCGAAGAACAGCTCCGGAAACTCCTTCTGTAGCGCGTCGATCTTGGGCCGGTCGCAGACCATGATGTAGGGGTTGTCCGGGTTGTGCAGCGCGTAGTCCTGGTGGTAGCTCTCGGCGTCGTAAAAACCCTTCAGCGGAGTCACCTCGGTCACAATCGGCCGTGGGAAGGCCTTCGCCGCGTCCAGTTGCGCGATGTACGCCGCGGCGATGCGTCGCTGCTCGTCGTTCACAAAGAAGATCGCCGAGCGGTACGACGTGCCCACGTCCGGCCCCTGCCGGTTCAACTGCGTGGGGTCGTGCGCCACGGAGAAGAAGATCTGCAGCAGCTTGCCGTAGGTGATCCGCGACGGGTCATAGACCACTTTCACTGACTCCGCATGTCCCGTCGTCTCCGTCGTCACCTGATCGTACGTTGCCGTGGAGGCCGAGCCGCCCGCGTAGCCTGCCGTCGTCGCCACCACGCCCTTCACGCGCTCAAAGACTGACTGCGTGCCCCAGAAGCACCCTCCGGCAAACACCGCCGTCTGCCGCCCCGGCGCCGCGGCCAGCGGCGCATCCACCGCCGGAGCCGGCACCGGCCCCTTGGGCGCGGCGTTGCACCCCAGGCTACCCGCCATCGCCACCGCAACAACACCCAACCGCATCCATCTGGAGCCAGCCACACGTACCTCCACACACTCCACCATGAGACGCAACAAACCCACCGAAGTCGCCGCTCCCCCTGTTCTTCCTCTGCGCCCTTTGCGCCTTCCTTCGCGCCCTCCGCGAAACCTCAGCTCTTGCCGTTGCCTGTTCTTCCATTGCGAACATTGCGAAAACATCGCGTCCATTGCGTTCGTTGTTGCCTTTGCCTTTCCTCTAATCTCACCATCTCTACGCTCTAATCTCCTCAAGACCCATGCCCTCAACAACTTACGGCCCCCTACCCCCGAATTTGCTGCAAAATTCCTGTCAAGCCCCCCAGGACCCTCCAAATCGGCTAACCCATTGATAAACATAAGAAATAAACATTGCAAAATCTTGTCACATAATTCCTCTCAACCTGCTATTCTTAACTTATAGCCTTGAGATCGAGGCCCATACACACCGCTCGGCCAGCCGCCGGGCGATTTGCATTTAAGCTCACAGCTCGCCAGCTCAAAGCTCGCAGCTCAACAGAAACCAGCACCTAACCCCAGGAGAATGAATACTTTGCCGATAAAGTCTCTTTTTTCAATACTTTACCCCCGAGGTCACCCGCTAAACCACTGATTCCAAAGACCCCTGTGGAAAAAACAAGGGGGTACCCCTCAACCCTGGTAGAACCGCCGAACGCCTTCAACGACGCTCTCGATCTCTTCCTCGCGAAGCTCAGGAAAGATCGGCAGCGCGAGCACCTCATTCGCAGCTCGCTCCGCGACGGGAAAATCGCCCAACTTGTAGCCGAGGAACTTCAGGCTCGTTTGCAGGTGCAGCGGAAGCGGATAGTAGATCTCGCTGCCGATGCCGTTCGCGGTGAGGAACGCGCGCAGCTCATCGCGGCGCGGCGCGCGAATCACATACTGGTGGAAGACATGCTCAGCGCGTGCGTCGGTGAACGGCAGAACGATGCCTTCCGCGGTCGTCTTGCCCACCAAACCCGCAGCGCGGAACCGCCGATCATACCTCGCGGCCAGTTCGCGGCGCCGAGCGTTTCCGGCATCCACGCGAGTGAGCTTCACCTCCAGAACCGCTGCCTGGATCGTGTCGAGCCGCGAGTTCCAGCCGACCTCGTCATGGAAGTAGCGAGTGCGCATTCCATGCGCTCGCAGCATCCGCGCGCGCTCGGCAACGGTGGAATCGCCGGTCGTGACCATTCCCGCATCGCCGAACGCGGCGAGGTTCTTGGTGGGATAGAAGCTGAACGCCGCTGCATCGCCCAGCGCTCCCGCGCGAGCTACTGTGTGGCCGCGGGCGCCGTTCCAGCGCGCGCCAAACGCCTGCGCTGCGTCCTCGACAAGCTTCGCTCCATGTGTTGAGGCGAGGCCAGTGAACGCGCTCATGTCCGCGCATTGGCCGTAGAGATGAACCGGCAGAATCGCCGCAACACGCTCGGTCTGGAGCAGCTTCGCGGACGTTTCGGGCGAAAGGTTGAAGGTCTGCTCGTCGATATCGGCCAGCAACGGCTTCGCGCCCGCCCGCAGCACTGCGCTGAGCGTGGCAAAGAAGCTGAAAGGAGTGGTGAGAACGCTGTCACCGGAACCGATTCCAAGCGCTGCCAGAGCGAGCCACAGAGCGTCGGTTCCGCTGGCGCAGCCGATGGCCGATTCCACGCCGCAGAAAACGGCTGCAGCGCGTTCAAACCGTTCCACTTCGGGACCCAGGATGAACCGCTGGCTCGCGCAGACAGCCTCGATTGCGGCCATCACAGGCTCGCGAATGGCGGCAAACTCGCGGCCAAAGTCGAACATCGGAACCGGCAGCAACTTCGTTCTGTGGTCCAGCTGCGGCATCTCTTCATCCTACCGCGCGAAGACAAATGCCATACAAAGGTATGATTTTTATGCGGTTATACTTGTATCCGATTGCCGAAGGCGATAGGGTAATGCTCAAGGTTTGCAGGTCTGTCGAACCCGCGGCCTCAGGGCTCGCGGGATTCATTGTAGTTTCGCGGTACGTAGCCAACACGCAGAGGAGATCGGCCCTATGGATCCAAAGCCGGCGCAGAACATTCAGGACACCTTCCTGAACACGGTCCGCAAGGACAAAAGCCCCATCACAATCTACCTCGTCAGCGGCGTTAAGCTGACGGGCAAGATACGCTCCTTCGACAAGTACTCCGTTCTGCTGGAGAACAATGCGCAGGAGCAACTGATCTTCAAGCACGCCATCTCCACCGTCGTCAGCGGACGGCCGATGGGATTCGGCGACGGACGAACGGATTCGCGCCCAGAGCCGCGTGCAGAGTCGCGAGCCGATGGTCGTTCCGCTATGCCGGTCAGCGCGGAGGTTCCCGCTCCCGCGGCCGTCGTCGCCGCGCGTTCCGCGTAGCGCGCCTTACAGTGTCACTCAAGCCAGCCAATCAGCGTGGATTGCCGCACGATCACGCCGCGCGCGAGGAGGCTCTGCTGCAGTCGCGGCAGCGCGCCTCCGGCGAGCGCGCTGTTCTGGTTGTGGTGGAGTTCACCTCCGCTCGCTTCCGTCCATCGCCGGTCGCGCAGCAGGCTCGCGCGGCCGCGGCAATCTCGGCTCGCAACGCGGCTGATGAAGACCTGCAAGCCGCGGACGTTGCGTCCATCCTCACGCCGAAGGCCACACAGGCAGTTGACCTGGACTTCGATGCCTCTCTGGCGGAGTTCCAGGAGCTTGCGCGCTCGGCCGGAGCGACCATTGCCGCAGTCATCCTGCAGCGCCGCGCCCAGCCTGATGCGGCCACGCTCGTCGGCGGCGGCAAGCTGGATGAGATTATCGCCACGGTCGCTTCCACTGGAGCGAGCCTTGTGCTGTTTGACCATGACCTCACGCCATCGCAGGCCCGCAATGTGGAAGCTCGCCTGCCCTGCACTGTTATCGACCGCACGCAGCTTATCCTGGACATCTTCGCGCGCCACGCTCGGACCCGCGAAGGCATGTTGCAGGTCGAGCTCGCCCAGTTGGAGTACAAGCTTCCGCGGCTCGCTGGGCGCGGAAAGTCCATGTCCCAGCTCGGCGGCGGCATCGGAACCCGCGGTCCTGGCGAGACCCAGCTGGAGACCGATCGCCGCAGGATCAACACCCGCATCGACCGCATCAAGCAGCAGTTGGAAGCAGTGCGCAGGATCCGCCGCCAGCAGCGCGGCCGGCGCGAGGCCGTCCCGGTTCCGGCGGTCGCGCTGGTCGGTTATACGAACGCCGGGAAATCGACGCTATTCAACGCCCTTACAGGCGCGGAAGTTCTGGCCTCCGAGCGTATGTTCGCGACGCTCGACCCCAAGCTGCGCCAGTTGACGCTGCCCTCGCGCCGCAAAGTGCTGCTCTCGGATACCGTAGGATTCCTGCGCAACCTTCCACACGCGCTGGTCACCAGCTTCCGCGCCACATTGGAGGAGGTCGAACGGGCCGAGTTGCTGCTGCACGTCCGCGACGCTGCCAGCCCAACGCTGGATGAGCAGCGCGCGCAGGTCGAGGCCGTTCTGGCAGAGCTGGATGTGAGCAGCAAACCGACACTGCAGGTGCTGAATAAGATCGACCTGTTGCCGCCAGACGCAGCCTTCCCTCCGGGAACGATCCCTGTCTCGGGAATGAAAGGCACTGGATTGCACGAGTTACTGCTCGCCATCGACGCCGCGCTCACTGCCGACCTGCTCGAGGAGGCTGAGTTCCGCATCCCGCAGTCGGAAGGCCGCGTGCTTGCCGCCCTGGAGCGCGGCGCGACCGTCACGCAGCAGCGCTTCGACGGGAATCTCGTGTTCCTGACAGTGCTTGGCCCGCGGTCTTTGTTGCAGCGCTATCACCGCTTCCAACACCTGCGTGAGCGACCGGTTGCAGTTGCGAAGTAGGTAGCAGATACAGTACAGGCCGCCTGATGGGGAGCGGAGGTAGTGTCCCCTTTCACGCGGCCTGCATGACCCGGAATCGGGTCTCGGGTGGTTTCTCTATTGTATTCCCGGCGAACATGTCTTGGAGATGAAAATTTCGTAGAAACGACCGACGGTAACCGGACGCGCGAGATGGTTCAGCGCGCCTTTTCTTTGACTTCACAGCTTAGCCTTTGTTACAACTGACATACAAGCAAGGGCTTGGATTTGCACTGCCTGAGGAGCTTTTCCGCAGCGGAATTGCTGTCGGCTCGTGACCTCGGCGCATATGCTTTACTGCCCTTCCTGCACTGCCCAACTTCATGGAAATTCTGACACAACTTGGCGGTCTGGTGCTCGGCTCTGTGCCGACGATCATCCTATTCATCTTATTGGTCATACTGTACGAGTTCATCGTTCATCGTCCGCTGGGGCGCACTCTCGCCGAGCGCCATTCCCGCACCTCTGGTGCGATGGAGCAGGCGCGCAGTGCGATTGCCGCGGCCGAAGCGGAGACCACTGCTTATGAGGAGAAGCTGCGTATCGCTCGCTCCGAGATCATGGCAGCGCGTGAAAAGCGACTGCAGGCGTGGCAAACCGAACGCGACGCCGCGCTGGAAGCGGCTCGTGGTGCAGCCCAGGAGCAAGTACGTTCGGGTCGTCTCCAGATTGAATCTTCATCTGCGGAGGCGCGCAAGCAGATTGAAGCGGCAACGTCCCTGCTGACAGACCAGATTCTTAAGGCCGTGCTTCCCGACGGAGCGAAGCTGTCGGAGGCGAACCGGTAATGACCTCTACGACTCAAAGGGGCTTCGGCCGCCCGCTCACGCTATTGGCTCTCTGTGCCGCTTTGATGGCCTTTTCCGGCATCGCTATCAGCGCCCAGACCACAGCTCCTACCGAGTCTCGGGGAACGGCGAGCGCCGGCGAGAACGCAACTCCTTTGCAGGTTCCAGAGAAAAAGGAGCAAGCCGAGGACGAGAACGCCGAGTATCTGCACTCGCCTACTGTACAGAAGCTTGGCGGGATGATCGGTCTAAATCCGGAGCAGGCTGCGACCGCCTTCACGATCTTCAACTTCCTGGTGTTGTTGACCGGCGTTGGCTATCTGGTATTGAAGACCGTTCCCAAGGCCTTTCGGAATCGCACTTCTGGCATTCAGAAGGAACTGGTGGATGCGCGCACAGCAACTGAGGAGGCAAACGCCCGACTGAGTTCCGTCGAAGCGCGACTCGCCAGCCTGGACGAGCAGATTGCTGCAATGCGCTCACAGGCCGAGGCGGACAGTGCTCGTGACGAGCAGCGGATCAAGACCAGCGTCGAAGACGAAAAGAAGAAAATTCTGGCTGCCACCGAAGCTGAGATTCAGGCCGCAACCGCGATGGCGCGGCGAGAGATTCAGAGCTACGCTGCCGATCTGGCTATCGACCAGGCCGCGCGCAAGCTGGTGGTAACTGCAGAAACTGATCGTCTGTTGGTCGAGACCTTCGCACATCGGCTGTTTGATGGGAAGGGGAACGAAAACTAATGGCTGCTATCGATCTCCGTTATGCTCGCGCCTTTGCCGCCGTGATCGCCAACCAGAAGTTGAACATGGCTGCAGCACAAGGAGAGCTAGATGACTTTGTCTCCACGCTGGATGCAAGCGAAGAGCTGCGAGAGGTACTACAGAATCCCTCGATTCCAGAGTCGCAGAAGCTGGGCGTACTCGATGCTATTGCAGCGAAGGCAGGCATGAGTAAAGTAGTGCGTAACTTTATCGCTCTGATCGCACATCATGAGCGGCTGCACGAACTGAATGAGATGGTTGCTGAGCTTGCCAGCCTTGCAGATGAAGCGAGTCACGTTTCGGAGGCCGAGATCATCAGCGCATATCCCCTGGACGCATCCAATCGCAAACTACTGGAGCAGCAGATTGCCAAACTGAGCGGTGGTCAGAAGGTTCGTGCCAGCTATCGCGAGGACCCTTCATTGTTGGGCGGAGCCGTTGTCCGTATCGGCTCCACGATATATGACGGTTCGATTCGCTCGCAACTTCGACAGTTGAGGCAGCGGATGGTCACAGCTCACTAGATTTATCCTCGGACTTGAACGGAATTGAAGGAAAAGAGAGAGTATGGCACAGATTCAGGCAAATGAAATTACCGAACTGCTTCGCCAGCAGATTGAGAACTATGAGCAGCGTATCCAGGTCGACGAAGTCGGCGTGATCGTCACATTGGGTGACGGTATTGCACGCATTCACGGCCTCGACAAGGTTATGGCCGGAGAGTTGATCGACTTTCCCCATGGCATCTCGGGCCTCGCGATGAACCTGGACGAAGACCAGGTCGGCGCGGTCATCCTTGGTGACTATAGCGAACTCAAAGAAGGCGATCAGGTAAAGCGCACCGGCAAGATTATGTCGGTGCCAGTCGGCGAGGCACTCATTGGCCGCGTGGTCAACGCGCTCGGCCAGCCGATCGATGACAAAGGACCGATCGACACCAATACATTCCTTCCCGTCGAGCGCATTGCTCCGGGTGTCATCGCGCGCCAGTCGGTCACCGAACCAATGGCGACTGGCATCAAGGCAATCGACACCATGATTCCCATTGGTCGCGGACAGCGTGAGCTGCTCATCGGCGATCGCCAGACCGGCAAAACCGCCATTGCGCTCGACACCATCATCAACTCGGCGAAAAATGATCTCATCTGCATTTACTGTGCGGTCGGACAGAAGCGATCCTCGGTCGCCGGAGTTGTTCAGACCCTCGAGCAATACGGCGCAATGGCTTACACCATCGTCGTCGCGGCAACAGCCTCTGAACCCGCGCCCATGCAGTACCTTGCTCCCTTCGCCGCGACAGCCATGGGTGAGTACTTCCGCGACAAAGGTAAGCACGCGCTCATCATCTACGACGATCTGTCCAAGCACGCAGCTTCTTACCGTGAGATCTCGCTCCTGCTTCGCCGCCCGCCAGGCCGTGAGGCGTATCCGGGCGATGTGTTTTACCTGCACTCGCGACTGTTGGAACGCTCGGCCAAGATGTCCAAAGAGAACGGAGGCGGTTCACTCACTGCGCTGCCGATCATCGAGACTCAGGCGGGTGATGTTTCGGCATACATTCCGACCAATGTCATCTCCATCACGGATGGTCAGATCTTCTTCGAAACAGATCTCTTCAACTCCGGCGTTCGTCCGGCGGTGAATGTTGGCCTTTCGGTCTCGCGAGTGGGCTTCGCTGCGGCCATCAAAGCGACCAAGCAGGTCGGTTCCACGCTCAAGCTGGATCTAGCGCAGTACCGCGAGTTGGCTGCCTTCGCGCAGTTCGGATCGGACCTCGACAAGGTTACGCAGAATCAGCTCAACCGCGGCGCACGTCTGACGGAGCTGCTGAAGCAGCCACAGTTCCAGCCGCTCAGCTGGGTCAAGCAGGTAGCGATCCTCTTCGCCGGAACGCAGGGACTGCTCGACGACGTTGAGGTCTCCGACCTCCGCGCCTTCGAGGACGGCTTCTATCCATATATGGAATCCTCGGCATCGCAGGTGCTCGCTGACATCGAGAGCAAAAAGGCACTCGATGACGATCTTCGCAGTCGCCTGAAGGATGCGATCCTGGCCTACAAGCAAGACTTCCTCGCTTCACGCAAGGAAGCGGCAACATCGAAAGCGTAATCACGAATGGCAAGCATCCTCGATCTCCGGCGTCGCATTCGCAGCGTGAAAAACACGCGGCAGATTACACGCGCCATGAAGATGGTCTCTGCGGCAAAGCTGCGGCGTGCTCAGCAGCACGCGCTGCAGGCTCGTCCGTACGCTCAGATGCTGTCCAGCGTGCTCGAGTCCATGCAACGCCGCACTGATCTATACGATGACGAGACCGGCGAGATTCTGCATCCTTTGCTAGTCGAGCGCGAGGAGAAGAACGTGCTGGTGCTGGTCGTGGCGGGAGACAAGGGCTTCGCCGGCGGCTTTAACTCCAATATTGGCAAAGCAGCGCAGAAGTTCATCGACGAGCGCCGTGAGCGCGGCCAGAATGTCGACCTCGAGCCAATCGGCAAGAAGGCTATTGCACTTTACAAGCGGCGGTTTCCGGCAGCGGTATATGAGCACAAGGAAGAACTCTACGATAACGACCTCGCCAAGCATGTCGAGGACATCCGCCATCGCGCCGCGCCCATTGAGGTCGCCGCTGAGCATCCATCTCTGTTGCTCAAGATGGACTACAACGAAGTAACGGCGCTGGCGAATACTATTGTGGCACGCTATGAGCGTTCGGAGATTGATTCCGTATACATCGTCTTCAATGAGTTCAAGTCGGTCATCTCACAGCGTGTCGTTGTGGAGAAGCTACTGCCCATCCGCAAGCTCGGCGATCATGAGGTCACGGCGCTGGAAGAGATGACCGAAGAGCAAAAGGAAGCTGCCGGCAAAGCAGCGCAGAGCGCCGGAGTTTCCATCTCTCTGCCTGAAGATGTTGAGGCCGAGCGCGAGGCCAGAAAGTTCGGTACGGCCGAAGTCGACTACATCTTCGATCAGCCACCAGAACAGATCTTCCGCCATCTTATGCCGCGCTACGTTACCACGCAGATCTTCCACGCGCTTCTGGAGTCGGTGGCAGCGGAACACGCAGCGCGTATGACTGCGACAGACGCGGCGACGAAGAATGCAGGTGAGCTCATTGATAAGCTCTCGCTCACTATGAACCGCGCGCGACAGGCAGCCATCACCAAAGAGATTATTGAGATCGTCAGCGGAGCGGCAGCGCTGTAATTGCCCTTCGCAGCACATGAAAGAGACCTATGGCAGACAAACAGAACATCGGCAAAGTCATCAGCATCAGCGGCCCGGCCGTTGACGTACAGTTCGACGAGGCGCACATGCCTCCTATCTATCAGGCGCTGCGCATCGTCAGCGAAGGCTTTGTCGTGCCAACGCCGATGGATGTCGTCGTCGAGGTGGAACAGCATCTCGGCGAAGGCCGCGTGCGCTGCATCGCGATGGTCGCGACCGAAGGCCTGGTGCGCGGGATGAAGGCCATTGACACCGGCGCGGGCATCACGGTTCCCGTTGGCCGCGCGACGCTTGGCCGCGTGCTGAACGTGCTCGGCGAGCCGGTCGACGAACTCGGTCCCGTCAACGCCGAGGTCCACATGCCGATCCATCGACAAGCGCCTGCGTTCGACGAGCAGTCGACATCAGAGGAGATGTTCGAGACCGGCGTGAAGGTCATCGACCTGATCCAGCCGTTCCTCAAGGGCGGAAAGATCGGCCTGTTCGGCGGCGCTGGAGTGGGCAAGACCGTCGTCATCCAGGAGCTCATCAACAACGTCGCGATCAAGCACGGCGGTTTCTCGGTCTTCGCCGGAGTCGGCGAGCGCACCCGCGAGGGCAACGATCTGTGGCACGAGTTCCAGGAGTCAGGCGTTATCGACATCAAGGACCTTCCCAAGTCGAAGGCTTCGCTGATCTATGGGCAGATGACCGAGCCGCCGGGAGCGCGTCTGCGCGTCGCTCTGACCGGCCTGACCGTCGCAGAGTACTTCCGCGACGAGGAAGGTGCAGACACGCTGCTGTTCATCGACAACATCTTCCGCTTCACGCAGGCGGGTTCTGAGGTCTCTACGCTGCTTGGCCGCATGCCTTCGGCTGTGGGTTATCAGCCGAACCTCGCCACTGAGATGGGTGAGTTGCAGGAGCGCATCACCTCCACCAAGAAGGGATCTGTTACTTCGGTGCAGGCGGTTTACGTTCCGGCGGACGACTTCACCGATCCAGCGCCGGCGACGACGTTCGCTCACCTCGATGCGACGACCGTGCTCTCGCGTCCGCTGTCGGAGCTGGGAATCTATCCGGCGGTCGATCCGCTCGCGTCCACCTCGCGCATTCTGTCTCCGCGCATAGTCGGACAGGAACACTATGACGTTGCGCAGGGCGTGAAGAAGATCCTGCAGCGCTACAAGGACCTGCAGGACATCATCGCCATCCTCGGCATCGACGAGCTCTCCGAAGAGGACAAGCTCACCGTCTCGCGGGCGCGCAAGGTGCAGCGCTTCCTCTCTCAGCCGTTCCACGTGGCTGAGATCTTCACCGGAATTCCCGGAGCGTACGTGAAGATCGCAGACACTGTGCGCGACTTCAAGGAGATCATCGAAGGCAAGCACGATGACATTCCCGAACAGGCCTTCTACCTGAAGGGCGGAATGGCAGATGTGCTCGCCGCAGCTGAGAAGATGAAAGAGACAGCGAACAGTTAACAGGTAACAGCGAACAGGAAGACAAGAAGCAATGGCAGAAGCTCTGGACAACTCGGGATTGCTCGCGGTGCGGCTGGTTACGCCGGATCGCGTGCTGCTGGACGTGACGGCGGTTTCCGTCGAGTTGCCTTCGTGGTCCGGTTATCTGGAGGCGCTTTACGGCGCTGCGCCTCTGCTGGCCGAACTCGGCGCCGGCGAAGTCCGGATTCACGGCGGTTCGGCAGGCGAGCAGACCTTCTTCGTCGCGTGGGGATTCGTCGAGGTGCTTCCGGAGCGCGTAACGATCCTCGCCGAAACCGCTCTGCTCCCAAGCGAGATCGATGTGCCTGAAGCTGAGGCCGAACTGAAGCACGGACACGAGCTTTGGGACGAAGCTGGCGACGATGTCGACAAGTACGACGATGCCAACGCCGAAATCCGCGTTGCGGAAGAGAAGATCGCGTCTGCTCAGGGCAAGTCCTAACCGCGACCCACCCCCTACTATGATTTTCCGGAGGGTCTCTGGAATCAGCGGTTTAGCGGGTGACCTCGGGGTCAAACTATTGAATGTAGAGACTTTATTGGCAAAGTATTGATCCTCCTGGGTTTAGGTGGGGGTTTCTGTTCAGTTATGAGTTCTGAGTTGGCGAGTCGCGAGTTAAGGCGGTCTCTGTTGAGCTTCGAGCCGTGAGCTATTGAGCTTTGAGGCAAAGCAAAAGGCCGCAAGCGGCTTGTGCCGGTTGCAGCCCTAGGAACTTCTTTTTCTTAACCCTACTTGTTAAGAATAGCAGAATGACCCATATAACTACGCCAAGTTTTTTCAATATATATTTCCCAGTTTTGTCATTGAGTTAGACGATTTGGAGGGGCGCAGGGGGCTTGACAAGAATTAGGTCGTGAGGCGACAGGAATGGGTGGCGGCATGGGGCTTTGAAGAGATTAGAGCATAGAGATTCTGAGATTAGAGTAAGAACAGTCAACGGCAAGGGCGCTTACGCTAAGGCCGCGAAGGAGGGCGCAAAGGGCGCAGAGGAAGAGCGGCAGTGGGATGCGATCAGCCTTTGCCGTGCTTCTTCTTGTTCTTGTTTTTGGGGGCGTCAGAGGGTGGGAGTGCCTGCTCGGGGACCGGGACGCCGTGGGGCAGCAGGCGGCGGCAGATATTGCCCTCCAGGCGATAGGTCTTGGTTATCAGGTGGGCCGGTTTGAAGAGGCCTGTGGCGGGGTCAGGCGTGGGGATGGGTGAGCCCGCCGCCAGCACACGATAGGTAAAGCTAGGCAGCGGCGTCTGGCTGTTGGGCGCGGTGTCGTAGGGGTCCTTCTGCAAGCCGAGGTCGACGGGCAGGTAGCCGGCGATGCTGTTCTCGCGGAAGCCGGTCTCATAGCGGTGTTTGCGCAGGTTCCAGACGAAGACCCGGACCTGGTTGAAGTCATAGGGCAGACCAGCCTGGTAGGGGGCGAGGACGGTGACGTACTCGGGGACGTCGGTGACGGTGACGCCGTGGTCGAGGATGCCGGAGTCGGGGTCCTGGACGTGAGCGAGGACGTAGGCGCCGACGATACGCTGCCCCTCGGCGTAGCGGGCCAGGGCGTCCGGGGCGGTGACGTCAATCATGTGGGAGAGCAGCCAGCCGGTCTGGCCTCTGGAGTTGCGGGCCAGCCACCAGTCTTCCATCACGGGGGGCGGCGGAGCGGGCGGCCCGGCGGCGGGGTGGCCGGGCAGAGCGGCCGGGGCAGCGGGCCGGGGCAGGAAGGCGGCCTCAGGAGCGAGCGGCTTGGGGACGGTGGCGCGCTCCAGCAGGCTCAGGGTGTCTCCTTCGGCCAGGCGGAAGAAGTGGGGGGTCTCGCGGCCCGGTGCGACGTGCATGTAGACCTCGTCGCGGACGACGGCGGCGGCAACGACAGGGTCGCCGGAGTGGTCGGAGCGGAGGGCGTCAAACTGGTCGGCGGTGTGCTGGTTGGCGGTGAGCTTTTCTTCGATCCAGCCGACTTCATTGCGCGGGGTGCGGACCTGAAGGAAGCGGCGGGCGCGGTCGAGCACCTCCAGCTTCTCTCCGTTGTAGGCAGTGCCGGTGCGCATGGAGACGGCGGCTACGCGGTCGCGCAGCACGGTCTGCTTGGCGGTGACGTAGACGTACTTGTTGGCCTGCTTTGCGCGGAAGTAGGTGCAGCCGGATAAGCCGAGGCAGAGCGCAAAGAGCACGGCGAGAGAGCCGATGCGCCGGGTGGCCGCTGGGAGAGAGAAGATCACAGGGTTAAGAGTAACGCCTTGGGCGGTGGGGAAAGGCAAGAGCTTTGACGCAGAGGTCGCGGAGGTTGCGCAGAGGCCGCAAATGGGAATGACCGGCCCTAGTGGGTGAGGGCGACGATGGCGGGGATGGTGAGGGTGGTGCCGGAGGCGGCGGAGCTGGAGCTGGTGAGCGCCCCGGCGCTGCCGATGGTGAAGAGCTGGGTGCCGGAGGTGGCGCTGTAGCCGATGCCGATGAGGTAGTCGCCGGTGCTGTCATAGCCGAGCGCGGCGACGTCCGTGGGGGCGTTGAAGGGCGAGCCGGTGACCGCGGTGAGCGCCGCCCCGGTGCCGACGGCATATCCGTAGATGGTGCTGCCGGATCCGCCGTTCTGGCTGCCTGCGTAGACGTAGGAGCCGGACTTGCTGATGGAGATGGAGTCGTTGCCGGTGCCCAGGGTGTAGCCAGTGCTGGAGCTGGCCAGCGTGGCGGTCACGCTGCCGTTGGAGTTGGAGACGACGGTGTAGTCGACAAGGCCGGAGGTTCCGGCGAGGAAGAGGTTGTTGCTGCTGTCGATGGCGAGGGAGTAGAAGCCGCTGGAGGCGGAGGGCGGCGGAAGCACAGCGGCCGAGGAGCTGGCGACACCTGTGGACGTGGCGAAGGAGAAGACGTCCACGCCGGCGGTGCCGAGCGAGCAGGCGATGTAGGCGCCGCTGGGCGCGACCTTGAGGGCGGTGGGCGTGACGATGCCGCCGGCTGTGGCGGTGATGGGGTAGTTGCCCTCAGAGGTGAGGACACCGGTGGTGGTGTTGATCTGATACTCCTCCATGGTGATGCCGTCACTGTTGAGCGAGAAGAGCCACTGGCCGTCCGGCGAGACGGCCAGAGCGGCGGAGTTTTCTGCCTCCAGGCCGACGCCGCCGTTGAGGATGTTGAGCGCGCCGCCGGTGCCGATGGTGTAGCCGTAGATCTCGCCCGCGCCGGCGGTGATGGCCCCGGCGACGTAGAGGAAGGAGTTGTTGGTGGTGACCACCATGGCCGTGGGAGAGAAGCCCAGCGAGTAGGGCGAGCCGGTGGTGGCGACCAGCGATCCGCCGGAGACCGAGTAGCCGTTGATGTAGTTGGAGCCGGAGGCGCTGTTGGAGACGTAGGCGTAGTCAACCTTGCTGCTGGTGGAGGAACTGCTGCTGCCCGGATAGACGAAGAAGCCAGTGCAGCCGGTGAGCGCGAGCGAGAGCCCGGCAAGCAGGACGGCAAGGAGCGGTAGCGTGGTGCGGCGGGCGGCGAGCGCCATGAGAGAGTCTCCGAAGCTTATTGTCGCAGGATTGGCCCGCTGATGGGGTAGACGGATGAGGCAGAGGAAAGGAAGTAGGGATAAGGGATAAGGGATAAGGGATAAGGATTGCCGTATCATCGAGAGTGCTGAGAGGGCTGTGGCCGGCTGGGCGCAGGGATTGCTGGTTAGATTTTCTTAAAAGCGTTCTTACTTATTTTTTTATATGCCAAGTTTTCAGGACAGTATCGTTTTGTTTGTGCTGGCGCTGTTGCTCTTCGGTCCGAAGAAGCTGCCGCTGCTGGCGCGTGAGCTGGGCAAGTGGGTGGGGGAGTTCCGGCGCGCGTCCAACGAGTTCAAGATGCAGATGGAAGAGGAGCTGCGGATGGCCGACCAGGCCGAGCGGCAGAAGCAGGCCGCGGCGATTGAGGCTGCCGCACCCGTGACGCCCGCGCTGCCCGCGGAGTCACTGGAGACGGCAGTGACGGAATCCACGCCCGGGGCTGAGATAGCACCGGCGGAGGAAGTTGCACCGGCGGAGGCCTACGAGCCGATGCCGATTGCGGTCTCCGGGGATTTGAAGATTATGCCGCCGGCGACGGGGCTGCCCACGCCGCAGAATGGGGCTCAAAACGGCTCCCAGAATGGGGCGCTGGAGGGTCTGCTGGAGGCGATTCCGGTGGACGCACCTGCAGCCGCGGAAGAGGGTGCGCTGCATGGCGACTGACCTGCTGGAACGGGCGCGCGGCGCCGTGCAGGACCGCGCTGAGCTGCCCGGCATGAGCCTGATGGAGCACCTGGAGGAGCTGCGCAAGCGGCTGATGTGGTCGCTGGGGTTTCTGCTGTCGGGGATGGTGGTGGCCTATGCGTTCCACGTGCGGCTGTACAACTACGTGCAGAAGCCGGTGACAGACCTGGGGCTGCAACTGAACTTTACGCATCCGACGGACGGATTGAACCTGTACCTGAAGACGTCGCTGGTGGGCGGAGCGATTCTGGCGTCGCCGTTCATCCTGTACCAGCTATGGCTATTCATCTCGCCAGGGATGTATGCCCATGAGAAGCGCTATGTGTGGCCGTTTATGAGCGCAACGATCGGGCTGTTTCTTGCCGGGGCGTGGTTCGGCTACCGCTGGGTACTGCCGGGGGCGATCAAGATCCTGGTCTTGCAGTTCGGCAAGGCGTTCCACCCAATTCTGACGATTGAGGACTACACCGGATTTTTTCTGGCCGTGATCCTCGGGCTGGGCGTGACGTTTGAGCTGCCGGTGCTGATCTTCTTTCTGGCGCTGTTCGGAATTGTGGATGGGAAGTTTCTGCTGAAGCACTTTCGCTACGCGATCCTGGCGATCTTTCTGGTGGCGGCGATCATCTGCCCCACGCCGGACCCGGTGGGGATGTGCCTGTTCGCGTCGCCGATGCTGGCGCTGTACTTTGTGGGCGTGCTGGTGGCGTTTATTGTGCATCCGGATAGGCGGAAGCGGAAGGCGAAGGAGGCGAAGTGAGGGGAAGTTCCCAGTTGTCAGTTTTCAGTTTCCAGTTGCCAGTTGCCAGTTTGCTGCTGGCGATGTTTGTGGCTCCGGCGATGGCGCAGGGGCATCCGGTGACGGGCACGGAGGTGCTGAGCCTGACGCAGCAGTATGTCGACGTGGCGCCGAAGCGCTATGACGGCTCGCCGGGACACCAGGCCGCCGAGCAGTTCATCAAGGACCACTTCAAACCGGAGATCGCGAAGGGGAACTTCGTCACCGACAGCTTCTATGCGAAGACGCCGGTGGGGCCGTTCGGCATGGACAACCTGATTGTGAAGTTTCCCGGCAAGCGCGACGGGATCATCGTACTGGCCAGCCACTACGAGACGAACTATCCGCTGAAGGACATCCACTTTATCGGCGCAAACGACGGCGCGTGTACGACGGCGCTGCTGATCGCGCTGGGGCAGTACTACCGAGCGCACCCGCCGCAGGGGTACTCGGTGTGGCTGCTGTTTACCGACGGCGAAGAGGCGTTCCAGCAGTGGAGCGATTCGGATTCGCTGTACGGCAGCCGCCACCTTGCGGCGAAGTGGAGCGGCGACGGCACGCTGGGGCACATCAAGGCGTTTCTGCTGGCGGACATGATCGGATGGAAGCAGATGAAGATCGATCGCGACGGGAACTCCACTGCATGGCTCGAGGATGACCTGACGAAGGCCGCAAAGGAGACCGGGCACGGCGGCTACCTGGCGAGCGGGATGTCCGGCGGGTTTGACGACGACCATCTGCCATTCCAGGTGCGCGGCGTGCCGGTGCTGGACGTGATTGACTACGAGTACGGAACGCCGAGCGACCCGGAGGCCTTCCACCACACCGAGAAGGACACCATGGACAAACTCAGCGCGCAGAGTTTGCAGGTGTCGGCGGACGTGTTTCTTGATTTGGTGAAGCTGGTCAATCAGCGGTGAGCAGTTTGCCCGAGAGGAGTTGATATCGAGTGACGCCTCTCTCGCACTGGGTCTGGTTCCACGTGGCGCTGGTGGTGCTGCTGGGAGTGGAGTACCTTCTCCACCTGGCGGTGCCGGACACGCGCCGCAAGGCCATCTATGCGACCGCGCTGTGGGTGACGGCGGCGCTGGGGTTCGCTGCGGTGCTGGTGCCTGCCTACCATGCGGCTGGGGCGACGCAGTTCCTCGCGGGATACGCGCTGGAAGAGACGCTCTCGGTCGACAACCTGTTCGTCTTCCTGCTGCTGTTCGGGCTGTTTCGGATTCCGGCGGCGCGGCAGCCGAAGGTGCTGTTCTGGGGCGTGGCCGGGGCGATGGTGATGCGCGGTGCTTTCATCGCTGCGGGCGTTGGGCTGCTGAACCGCTTTCACTGGATCGAGTATGTCTTCGCCGCGCTACTGCTGGTGGCGGCCTTGCGTCTGCTCAAGCCCCCGAATACAGAGGACGAGACAAAGCCGCCGGCGTGGATGAAATGGCTGACGAAGTGGCAGCCGGTAAGCGCGAACTGCGATCATTTTTTCGTTGTGGAGAATGGACGCCGGATGGTGACGGTGCTGCTGCTCGCGCTGGTCGCGGTGGAGTTGACCGACGTGGTGTTTGCGCTGGACTCGATTCCGGCAGTGCTGAGTATTACGCGAGTGCCGTTCCTGGCCTATACATCAAACATTCTGGCCGTGATGGGGCTGCGCAGCCTGTATGTGCTGCTGGCCGCGTCACTGGCGAAGCTGCGATATATGCACTACGGGCTGGCCGCGGTGCTGCTGTTTGCCGCGATCAAGATGCTGCTGGCAGATTGGGTCTCGATTGGCCCGCTGGTATCGCTGGCAGTAATCGCGGTGTTGCTGGGGGCGACGGTGGGGGCATCCCTGATGGCGGCGCGGTATCCTGAAGAGCGATGAGTTCGATGACAACGATTGCGGTGAAGACGGCCTCGGCGAGCTATGAGGTGGAGATCGGCGCGGGGCTGTTGACGCACGTGGGCGCGCGCGTGGATGCGCTGCTGGCCGGTGGGCTGACGGCTGGGAAGCAGCGGGCGTTCGTGGTAACGTCGCCGGAGATTTGGAAGCTGTGGGGTGAGACTCTGGAGCGCGGCTTCCCTGCCCCGCTGACCATGCTGAGCGTACCGGCGGGCGAGCAGTTCAAGCGGATGGCCACCGTGGAGCGGCTGCTCGAGGAGCTGGCCGCGGCGGGCGCGGACCGCGACTCGATCCTGCTGGCGTTCGGCGGCGGCGTTATCGGCGACATGACCGGGTTTCTGGCTGCGACGTATATGCGCGGAATTCGCTATGTGCAGGTGCCCACGACCGCGCTGGCTCAGATTGACAGCTCCATCGGCGGCAAGACTGGCGTAAACCTCGCAGCGGGAAAGAACCTCGCAGGAGCGTTCTATCATCCGCTGGCGGTGTATGCGGACATTGATGTGCTGAAGACGCTGCCCGCCGAAGAACTGCGCGCGGGGTTGCAGGAGGCGGTGAAGGCGGGCATCATCCGCGACCGCAAGCTGTTTGACTATATGGACGCGCAGAGCGCGGCAGTTCTGGCCGGAGATGCGGCGGCGCTGACTCGTGTGGTCGCCGACAGCGTGCGCATGAAGGCCGAGGTCGTAACCGCCGACGAGCGCGAGAGCGGACTGCGAATGATCCTGAACCTGGGCCACACTCTAGGGCATGCGATTGAGGCGGCAACCGGATACAAACAACTGCTGCACGGCGAGGCCGTGGCGTGGGGGATGATTGCAGCGATCAGCATCGCGCTGCGGCGCGGGCTGGTCAGCACCGACGAGTCCGCGCGGATGGAGCGCGTGATTCGCAACTATGGGCCGCTGCATGGATTTTCGGCGAGCGCGGAGGATCTGGTCTCGCTAACGGCGAAGGACAAGAAGAACCGCAGCGGCGCGCGGTCATTCGTATTGCCGCGCGGCATTGGCGATGCGGTGGTGGTGAAGGACGTGAGCGAAGCGGAACTTCTGGAGGCTGCGCGGGCGATGATGGCAGCGGTCGCGGTCGCTGCATAAAAACAAGCAACGGTTTTGAACGCAATGTACGCGATGTTTAACGCAATGTACGCAATGGGAAGACGGATGATGATGGTTGTGGAGAAGGTGAATCCGGGTGCGCGGCCAGCTGATGAGACGAGTGAGTCCGACGCAGCAAGGAACGTGCGCGGCATCTTTGATTCGATTGCGCCGAGCTACGACCGGCTGAATCATCTGCTCTCCATGGGGTTGGACCGGCGCTGGTGGGCGCGGTCGGCGCGGAGCTTTCGCAACGTGTTGTCGAGGCCCGAGGCGAAGGTTCTGGATCTGTGCTGCGGGACAGGCGACATGACCGCGGCGCTGGTGAAGCTACGCCCCGCCGGCGGCGAGCCGGTTACGGGGCTGGATTTTTCCGCGGAGATGCTGGACCGCGCGCGCGCGAAGTTCGCCGGAGCGAATGTGCGCTGGGTGGAGGGCGATGCGATGCGGCTCCCCTTCCCTGACGCAAGCTTCGATCTGGTCACGGCGGCCTTTGGGTTTCGAAACCTGACGAACTATGCGGCAGGGCTCGCGGAGATAGCGCGGGTGCTGCGGCCGGGCGGAAGTATCGGCATCCTGGAGTGCAATCAGCCTGATGGAATGAGCGGATGGGGTTATGGAATCTACTTCCGGAAGGTGTTGCCTTTGATCGGCGGCTGGATCTCCGGCGACCGTGCAGCCTATCGCTACCTGCCGGAGAGCGTGGCGCGGTTTCCGCGGCCACCGCAGATGCTGGCGATGCTGACTGAAGCCGGGTTCTCGGAAGCTGCATGGGATGGATACTTACTGCGCGCGGCAGGGCTGTACCGGGGAGTGAAGCGGTGATGAGGCGAGTCTCTATTGAGCTTTGAGCTGCGAGCTATTGAGCTGTGAGCGTGGAGTGGCATCGGATGAAACGGGTTTATGTTGAGTTTTGAGTTGTGAGTTATCGAGTTGTGAGTTCTGTGACGCTGGTATGCTCAAGGCCATGGACGGCATGTTGAGCGGAGCGCAGCGGCAGCCCAGCGCGGCCAAGCGGTCGGCGGCGCTGTCGTCCGTGCTGGCGGCGCTGGCGATTACGCTGCTAAAGCTGCTGACCGGCGTGCTGAGCGGGTCGCTGGGCATGCTGAGCGAGGCGGCGCACTCCGGGATTGACCTGATGGCTGCGGGGATTACGCTGCTGGCGGTGCGGGTCTCTGATCGCCCGGCGGACGAGGACCACAACTACGGCCACGGCAAACTGGAGAGCCTGTCGGCGGCGTTTGAGGCCGTGCTGATGGTGGGCTCCTGCGTGTGGATCGGTCGCGAGGCGATCCGGCGACTGGTCCATCACACACATCTGGACCTGCGCTGGTCGGTATGGCCGTTCGTTGTTCTGCTGCTCTCGATGGCAGTGGACGCGGCACGGTCGCGCAGCCTGCATCGCGTGGCACAGGAGCACCGCAGCGATGCGCTGGAAGCTGATGCTGTGCATTTTGGCACGGACATCTGGTCGTCGGCCGCGGTGCTGGTAGGTTTGCTGGCGGCGTTTGTGGGCGAGCGGCTGCACCTGCCGGCGCTGGAGTATGCCGACCCGGTAGCGGCCCTGATCGTCGCCGTGATTATTCTGCGCGTGACCTGGGGCCTGGCACGGCGAACGGTGGACTCGCTGCTGGACGCGACGCCGCCGGAGGCGCGCGCGCAGATTCGCCGCGACCTGGTGCGCGACGTGCAGGCAGTGCAAGGCGTGCTGACGGTAGAACGGGTGCGGGTGCGGCGCTCCGGATCGGACACCTTCGTGGACCTGACGCTGGGGCTGCCGCGCAACCTGACCTTCCAGCGCAGCGAGCAGATTACCAGCGCCGCCAGCGAAACGGTACGGCACCGACTGCCCGGCGCGGACGTGGTGATCCACACGGTACCGACGGTGAGCCTCGGCGAGAGCGTCTTTGACCGGATTCGCGCAGTGGCCGCAAGGTCGAACCTGGCGATCCACGATGTGAGTGTGCAGCAGTACGATGGCGCATTACATGTGGAACAGCATCTTGAAGTCCCGGAGACGATGTCGCTGCGCCACGCGCACGAGATTGCGACGCAACTGGAGAGCGATATGCGGACCGAGATCCCCGGGATCGCATCTCTGTTGACGCACATAGAGAGCGAGCCGGCGACGATTGCGAACTCCGCGCAGATGGAGGCCAGCCAGAACCTCGAAAACCAGTTGCGCGCGACCGCAGGCCACTATCCGGAGATTCTGGACATCCATGAGATCAGCCTGACGCGCGGACACGGCGGCGCCGCCAGCAGCGTGCAGGTGAACTGCCACTGCACGCTACCCGACGATCTGTCCATGGAGGCGGTGCATGAGATCATCACGAACTTCGAGAGCGAGTTCCGGCTGGACCATCCGCAGGTGTCGCGGGTGTTCATCCATCCGGAGCCGGCGACCGACAACCGGCGCTGAGAGCGGTTGTATGCTGGGAACGTGGAGATTTTGAAGCTCATACAACGACGGCCACGGCAGCTAAAGCTGAAGCTGGATCTGTCCGGTGTGAAGCGCTACACGCAGTGGACGCTGACCGGCCTGGCGATGCTGCTGACCATGCTGCTGTTCGCGGCCATCACGCTGCGCATTGCACTGCACGGCCGCGAGGTGGAGATTCCGGACTTCTCCGGGATGACGCTGCCGGAGGCGAGTGAAACAGCACTGCGGGGCGGCGTGGACCTGAGCATCGAGAACCGTTTCTATTCCACGACGGTGCCGGCAGGGCGCGTGCTGTCACAGTCGCCGGCGCCGGACTCGCTGGTGCGGCATGGCTGGCAGGTGCGCGTGACGGAGAGCCTGGGTCCGCAGCAGGTGACGATTCCTGACGTTGTGGGCGACACAGTACACGATGCGACGGCGGCGCTGCGGCGGAAGTCGCTGGACCTGGGCACGCTGGCCCACCTGGAGGCGCCGGGCGACACCGACTTGGTGCTTGCGCAGACGCCGCCGCCGAATGGAGGCGTGGACCAGCCGGTGGTGAACCTGTTGCTGAGCGCGTCCGGCGCGGGATCGTCTGATTCGTTTGTGATGCCATCGTTTCTAGGGATGAACTACACCGCCGCCATTCGCGTCGCGATACCGTTAGGGCTGAGGCTGGCGTCCGTGAGCACACAGGATGCAGTGGCCGCAGGCACTGGCGTGGTCACACCGGTAGGTGCGGTCGCCGCGCAGTCGCCGCAGCCGGGGTTCCGAGCAAGTAGAGATGATGTGGTGAAGCTATACTTCGGGCGCGCGCCGGCGCAGCCTTAGGCTTTGGCAAACAACGCTGCGAAGAAGCCGTCACCTGCAAAGTTTGCGCCCGGAAGCGTGCGCAGATGGCCTTCGCGAAGCAGGCCTTCGGACGGTGGTCGCGACAGTGCAAGGCTCTCGAGAACGGCATCGAGCGGTTGTTGCGTGACGCCAGTGGGAAGACTGACGGCTGTGACAACACTCTGGTTCTCTTCGGGCTCCAGCGAGCACGTGGAATAGAGCAGCCGGCCACCAGGTGCGAGCCGCGTGAGCGCAGCGCTTAGGATTGCGCGCTGTCGAGTGGCCTGGCGCGCAAGGTCCGCGGGCTGGAGCCGGGACTTGAGCTCGGGGTTTCGCGCCAGCGTTCCGGTGCCGCTGCACGGAACGTCGCAGAGGATGAGGTCGAACAGGCCCTCTTCGGGAGGCAATTGTGTGGCGTCGGCCTGCAAGGTGCGAGCGCGCGGCGCGGCGGAGCGGAGTCGGTCGCTGAGGTTGCGCAGGCGGCGCGGGTTGAGGTCCGTGGCAAGCAGCTCGGCTTGGGGATGGCGATGTGCGAGGATGAGCGTCTTGCCGCCGGGTGCAGCGCAGGCGTCCCAGATGCGCTGCGGCGCGGGATGTGATGCGGCGGCGAGCTCGGCGACCAGGCGCGAGCCAGCATCGATGTGTGGAAGATCGGCCTCCGCGGAGTCTGCGAAGAGCTGCGCATGTTCCGGCGGCGACTGGTCGTACTGACAGATAGCGATAGCAGCGGCGCGACTATAGTTCTTCTGCCAGCGTGTAACCAGCCATTCAGGATGGCTGAGACGCTGCGCGAGGGCGTGCGTGGTCTCCACCAGCGGTTGACGTGGTGGCGGCGTGCGCGTGAGCTTGCGCAGAATCGCATTCACCATTCCGGCAGCGTGACCGTGGCCTGCGGAGCGGGCCAGCTCCACGGATTCGCTGAGAGCTGCATGCGCGGGGATGCGGTCGAGGTAACGAAGCTGGAACGCACCGAGGCGGATGGCCGTCGCGACCGGCGAAGCCAGCTCAACGTCAGGGCGCGAGAGCAGCGGCTGGATGAGTGCGTCGAGCGCAATCTGCCAGCGCAGAACTCCCAGAACCAGAGTGGTGGTGAGGTTGCGGTCGGCCTGCGAGAGCTCGGTGAGGCGCGAGGAGTGCAGCAGGTCGTCGGAGTGCGCGTCCGTGTGAGCGATGCGTTCGAGGATCTCGAAGGCGGCCGCGCGAGCGGGGCTGATGGTGATAATCGGTGCGGGCTTATTCAAGGTGCTCACCGGGCCGTAGTTGGAAGTCGCGGGCGAACTGCGCCCCCGACAGGCGCGGCTTGCCTTCGAGCTGGACCTCATCGAGTGCGAGCAGCGTGTTGTCTGCCGCGCCGACGAGCAGCGCGCCGGTTGTGGCGTCGAGTGCGTTCGGCGCGAGTGCCGGGCCGGCTGT
>Ga0182012_10001543_pt1 | contig 25140 bp, 24 predicted proteins | sample 612S2SmetaG_FD_120486 | JGI IMG/M metagenome (GOLD analysis project Ga0182012, IMG submission 120486) | Permafrost microbial communities from Stordalen Mire, Sweden - 612S2S metaG | ecosystem: Environmental > Terrestrial > Soil > Wetlands > Permafrost | place: Sweden: Stordalen | collected...
CACAACCTCATCCCCATCTCCCTCAACTTCACCGCCGCCCCCCAAACCTCAAAATCACAAAATGCGCAAAAAACACCCTTCAAAATCAACTCAACCAAAACAATTCAAACCACTTAACTACAATCGCAAGCCATTTTTTCAACCCCGTGGAAAACGACGTAAAAAACGAACAAGTCATTCAATATCAACAACTTCATTTTCATTTTTCATCAAAAATTCCTGCAGTTCCACCCCGATTTTCAAGAAAATCCCCCCATTTCAAGCAAAAAACACCCACTTTCCCCCAAAATCACTCACTTTTTTCCAAAGAACCCACTCTCCCGCCTCCACCCCAACACCCAACCCCTAAACCCCCGCCTTCTCCGCCGCCGCCATCTCCGCCCTCGTCCCCGTTTCCAGCATCCAGTAGTGGAACCCATCCACTATCGCCATCAGCGCTGCCTGGTTCATGTCGCTGCTCACGCCCGCCGTGATCCACGGCTCGTGCCCATCTGCGTTAAAGCTCACCGTTACACGCACATACGACGCCGTATCGTGAGCCGAGACATCAATCGCCGTCACGCTGAATCGTCCCAGTCGCATCAGCGCCAGCGCCGGATACCGCCGCTCCAACTCCCCACGCAGCGCCTTGGTAAGCGCATCCACCGGCCCTTCGCCCACAGCCCGGCTCGTTGCCATCGTCCGCTCGCCCACTGACAGCGTCATAAACGCCTGCACAAACCGGCTCCCGATCTCATCCAACTCGTCAAACAGCCGCCAACTGCGAATAATAAAGAAGTTAGGCAGCGTCCCTAGCACCCTCATGCAAGCCAGCCTGAACGACTCTTCGCTCGCCGTAAACCCGCCCCCCTCGATCATCGCCTGATTGTCATTCATGAGCCGTTGCGCCTGAGCCGATGTCAGCTTCACCCCAAGTTGCTCGCTCAGCAGCACCACGTTCGCCCGCCCCGACTGCCCGTTCACCCCAATCGCCGGCGTCGCACCCACCACCGCCGGGTCACACCACAGATACGCCCCCTTGTTCTTCTTCTCGCTGCTCCCATGCATCCCCGCCCACGTTCCAAACGCTCCCGCACCCACAATCGGTTGACCGTGCGGCACATCCAGACTGAACGCCCCATAGGCCGCATGCGCCAACCCTGTCAGCCCCGCCAGCCGCTCCCCTGGAACAAACTCCGCCTCGCCCCGCACCTGCATCGACCCCACTACCGTGGTCAAATTCACATTCCCGCAGCGCTCGCCCGTCCCGATCAGCGTTCCCTGCACCTGCACCGCACCCGCCAGCACCGCCGCCCGCGTATTCGCTACGCCAAATCCGCGATCCGTGTGCCCGTGAAACCCAAAACTCCCCGCTGGCCACGCCTTCCGCAGCCCGCCGATCGTCTCCGCGACCTCCTCCGGTGTTGCCCCGCCCGTCGTATCGCACACAACGATGCGGCTGACGCCCTGCTCCACGCACAGCCCGGCCATCTTCACCAGATACGCCCGCATCTCCCCGGCCAGCCTCTCGTCCGCCACTGCGCCGTTCTCCACTCGCCCGCACCACGCATCCATCGCATGTTCCAGGTCCACAATCACTTCAAGCCCGTTCTGCCGCAGGCACTCCACCGTCTCCCGAGCCATCACCAGGTTTTCGTCCGCTGTCGTTTCCAGGCTCTTTTGCACGTCCAGCAGCCGCGACTTCACCACCACTACCGCTGTCTCCACCCGCCCCTTATGTCTTAGGATGAACTGCACATCCGGCCAGTCTTCTACCTTCGTTCCCCGCCCGCGCGTCCGCCCAAAGAGCGCCAGCTTCATCGCCCCCGTTTCCACCCCTTGCAGCGCCGTCGTCAGGTCGTCCACAAACTTGTTCGCTCCCGCAAACCCAATCTCCGCGTACCTCACCCCAAACGCGCCCATCCGCTGCAGCAAACCCACCGCATTCGCCACCGATATCTCCAGGTTCGGCTGCTGCATTCCGTCCCGCAGGCTCGTATCGAACAACTCTACCCTTTTCGCTTCCACAATCTTCCCTCAGCTCTTACCCATTTCCAGACTTGAACGGGGTTCGCAAAACCCTCTCCCTCGTCCACTGGCGCATTTCCTGTGTCACCATCATATCGATATACCACCTAGGGGCCACTCTTGAACGCCCGATGAAACTCCGTCCGCCCCATCCCTTCCGCGCTCCGGGTCCAGTCGGATAGGGGCCTATTCTTCCGCAACCTCCCTGGCTTCCTTCGCCTTTCCAGCAGTTCGAAAGATTTAACACGAAGCGATAGATCGAACTTGTTCCCCGTCTGTATGCTCCGTCTCACTGAGCAAGAAAAACTGCTACTGAAAGGCAGAACTGATGTTCAACAGAAAATCAGCGCTTCCCCTCGTCTTCACTGCCGCGCTTGTGTTTGGCTTTGCACCGCTCGCCAGCGCAGACACAATCTCAAACCTCCCCAACTACGACGGAGCCGCCTCTTTCGGGCCTTTCCCAGCGTCCAACAGCATCGGTACCTTCACCTTTACACTCCCTGCCAATCAGATTGTCATCGGAGGAACCATCTCCGGAACCTTCGGAAACAACGATGTCCCGGGTACGACCGACACGAGCGCCCCAGCCGATCTCTTCATCGACAACGGAAACATTGAGGTTGCCGCATGCGATGACAGCCTCAGCTACTCGGCTGCTTGCGATTCAGGTTCGGCTCCCACGTCTTGGAGCTACACCTTCACCAATGCCGATTTGTCCAGCCTCTCCAGCGAATTCGCAAGCGGCTCTGTGGACCTGACAGGCGTTCAAAACGGATTATTCGCCGTCAATGCCGGCTCGCTCACGCTCGATGTCGAAACTGAATACACCCCGGAACCGAACGCCCTCTGGCTGCTTGGCACCGGCATCGTTTTTCTGGTCCTTGTCAACCGCAGCCGGTTCCAAGAGCGCGCCCGCATTTTCTAGTTCGATCAACGTCCTCTTCCACAACATCTCTGAAAGGAACATCGGACCATGAAGACTTCCCATCTTCTGAGCCTGACACTTTGTGCGGCCGTGATCACTCCGGCCATCTCCGCCCAAGTCTCATGGACAGCTACCTCCTCTGCAAACCCCGCCACCATCTCCGGCGGCCCTTGGACCCTCGTCCAGGGCGGCCCCTACAGCCCTCCGAGCAATACGGGAAGCACCACCGCCGGTGGCCCCTTTAACGGTGGAACACCCTACTGCACAAACGGTGCTACCGGAACGCCCATCGTCAACCCCCTGGGCTTCGTGCATACTGCAGCTCCCTATTATTTCCCATTCGTCGCTGGCCGGGGAAACAACCTTCAAGGCTACTTCGATTACCGTCCCCGCAACGTAAACGAAGCAATCGTCTCGGCCCTTTCCGCCGACGGCGGCCAGACCTGGACCTTCGAAAATCAGATCGAAAACCTCAATCAGGTTTGTCCGGCAACCAATGCAAACGGCAACGGTAACGATGACGGCGTTGGCCATCCTTACGTCATCAACTTCGCCGGCGCTGGATTTCTCTATGCCCTTGATCGTCGCAACGGCCACGTCGACAACGACGGCCTGCTCGTCCACACCCTCAAGCCCGTCGCTGGCTCGTCTCTGAACGGCCTGCCGGTAAATTCCGAGTTCGGCCCCCCCGGAACCAGCGCCATCCCCACCTCAGCAATCATCGCTCAGTGGGATATGAGACTCGCTGGCGGAACAAGCACCCATCCCACCCCGAACATCGGCACAGGCGTCGCGAGTCCCCTTGGCATGGTGAATTCCTTCAAAGGCCCATCGCCGACCTGTTCCGGAGCGGCATGCACTTACACCAGCAGCGTCAACCACGAAGACCTCACCAGCACCACGGGCGGCACCGATCCCAGTCTGGCTGCCCTGGCCTGGCGCGTGCGCGGACAAAGCGGCCTCACCGGCGGAGCCACTGGGCCCGGCTGGAACACCCAGGCTGCCGAGTACACGCAGGGAGCGGAGTTCGACGTCAGTACGGTCGGTCATTCCAACATCATTCTGCAGTTCGACTGGTACACCACCGCGGACATCATCCGTGACATGCAGGTGCAGTACAGCACCGACGGCTCAACTTGGACCAACGTCGGGCCCGTGTGGGTCGCCCCAGTTGGCGGCAAAGCCTATTACCCCGGGATTACCATCAACTTCGGTGCTCTCGGCATCACTGCCGTTAACAACAATCCCAACTTCGGCGTCCGCATGGTCGCGGTGAAGGACCACTCCGCAAACGCGCCGTCGCCAGCCACCTACACAGCGGCCTCGCTCAGTGCGACAGGCGCGCCCGTGCAGTACAACAACTCCTCAGGCAACTGGCGGTTCGACGAGGTCAACGTACTTGGAACCTTGACCGGCAGCTCTCCATTGACACTTCCCACCGAAACCACGGGCCTCATCAACCCCGACGGCATCCTCGCCTACGTGCCCAACTCCTACCCCTTCAAGATCCTCTATGTCGACAAAACCCTGAGCAGCGACTACACCTTGCCCGCGAACGAGCAATGCGGACTCACCCCCAGCGGCGCAGCTGCCAACCACGATACTGAGGTCATTCGCATCGCAACATCAACCGATTCGATCCACTGGACCGATCATGGCGCGGTGACCGGTCTCAACGACCCCACCACCACTTCCTACTCCGGCATTCGCTACATGGCGCCAAATGGCACATTGCTCAAACTCAGCACCGGCAAGTGGGGCCTCTTCTTCGGTGGCGGCAACTGCCTTGACGGCGACTCCGACGGCTTCCATGCCATCATGTACGCTGAGTCGTCCGACCTGGTGAACTGGACCGTCATCAACGGCATCAACAACCCGATCGCTTCGGTCAGCACGGTTACAGCAACCGACCCGGTAACAAATCAAGTGGTCACAATTCCGGCCAACACTCCGGTGATCGGAGCCACGCAGACCTGGTTTACCGGCCGCGTCTACAACCCCAACGCCATGGTTGCCGGACCGAACTCAATCAACCTCATCTTCGATGGATACGATGCTGCTTACTCCGGCGACATCAGCGACTACCGCACCATCGGGCACGTCAGCCTGTCTGCCAGCGGAGCGACCCTGCCCTAGGCCGAGTCCTCCTCAAATCACTGCTGCATCACAAAACGCCGCGCCGGATTCTTTCCGGCGCGGCGTTATCTTTTCGCCGCTGAATGAAGCCGCTTCGAACTGACCGGCGTCATATCTGGCCCCCGTTTTCCTTCTCAGCGCGGAGCAGGCGAAGCCCCAGTCCCCTGTGCAGCAGTTGATACAATCGAAAAGGTCCATTTCCCTCCATGCCCCTCCGTCTCTTCAACACCCTCACGGGACAAATCGACACCCTCGTCCCGCAGCCCGGCCCAGGGGACGGCCCCGCACTCCGCATGTACGCCTGCGGTCCCACGGTCTACGACTACGGCCACATCGGCAACTTCCGCACCTTCCTCCAGATCGACGTCCTTCGCCGCACCCTCCTGCTCCTCGGCATCTCCGTCCAGCACGTCATGAACATTACAGACGTTGACGACAAAATCATCCGCAACGCCGCTGCCGCCGGAATCCCCATCGCCGACTACACCGCGCCATTCGAGCGCGCCTTCCTTGAAGACCTCGACGCCCTCCGCGTCCAGCACCCCGAGCAGCTAGCCCGAGCCACCGAGCACATTGATCGCATGGTCAAGCTCATCCAGCAGCTTGCCGAGGTCGGCGCAGCCTACCAGGCCGAGGACGGCAGTTGGTACTTTCGCCTCCGCTCTTTCCCCGCCTACGGTCAGCTCAGCAAAAAAGATCTCGCCGGCATGGAAGATGGCGCCCGCGTCGACGTCGACGAATACGAGAAGGACTCCGCCCGCGACTTCGCTCTCTGGAAAGCCGCCAAGCCCGGCGAGCACTCCTGGGACACCCCCATCGGACGCGGCCGACCCGGCTGGCACATCGAGTGCTCCGCCATGTCCATGGAGTATCTCGGCGACAGCTTCGACCTCCACGCCGGTGGCGAAGACCTCATGTTCCCCCACCACGAAAACGAGATCGCCCAGAGCGAGTCCGTAACCCATAAGCCCCTCGCCCGCCACTGGATGCACGTCCGCTTTCTGCTCGTCGACGGCCGCAAGATGTCCAAGTCCGAGGGCAACTTCTATACCCTCCGCGATCTGCTCCTCAAGGGCTACAAGGCCTCCGCCATTCGCCTCGCCCTCATCTCCGTCCCCTATCGCCACCAGCACAACTTCACCTTCGACGGACTCGTAGAGGCTACCGCCGCTATCGAGCGCCTGCGCACGTTCCACCAGCGCCTCACTAGCGCCACGCTCGACCCCGGCTTCAACGCTGATCTCCAGGCCGCTGCCGCCAAAGCCCACCAGACCTATATCGAAGCGCTTTCCAACGACCTCAACACCGCCGAGGCACGCGCACCCATCTTCGACCTTGTCCGCGCCGCTAATACCGCACTTGACCAAGCGAAGCTTCTCGCCGACGACCGTGCGCCCATCCTCGCCGTCCTCGCCGCCTTCGACGCCGTCTTCGACGTGCTCACTGACACAGATGCCGACGCCACCCGCCGCGCCCTCGCCTGGGCTCGTGAAGCTGGCCGCCTCGACGAAGTTGCCCCCTCCGTCCTGACAGTCGACGCTCTCTCCGATCAGGCCATCGACGCCCTCGTTGCCGAGCGAACCCTCGCCAAGCGGCAGCGCAATTTCGCCCGCGCCGACCAGATCCGCAACCAATTGGCGGAAAGTGGCGTACTCATCGAAGATTCCAAAGATGGCGTTCGCTGGAAGCGCAAATAGTCGTTGCGGAGTTGCGCGGGAAGCAGCAGTTCACCAGAAAGCCATTCATAATATCGCAGAGGAGTCAGGGCGCCTGGGCAACGATGCTCACGTGAAAGCCCGGGTCGTTCAGCCCGAGCTTTTCTGACCTCTAGGAACTGTCCGTCGCGCCCCTGTCACTGCTCTTTCGCTTCTCCCAGCAGCAGCTTCAGCGTCATCTGCTTCCGCCCGCGGAAGATCGTCACGCTCACGGTGTCGCCGGCCTGGTGCTTGTCCATGACCGCGCTTATGTCCTGAGGATCAGTCACTTCGTGCGAGTCGATCCCCACAATCAAGTCTCCGCCCAGCAGGATCGGCATGTTTCCTACGTACGCTTGCTCCGTGCCGCCGCGGAGTCCCGCCCGCTCCGCTGCGCCGCCCGGGATCACTTTCTCGATCAGAACGCCGGAATCCGCTGAAAGTCCCATCTGCGAAGCCAGATCCGGTCCAATCGCGTAGGAAACAATCCCCAGCGATGGCCGCTTCACCCGACCGTACCGCGTCAAATCAGCCAACACTGCCTTGGCTGTGTTGATGGGGATGGCAAATCCAATGCCCGAGCTTTGGTCGGCGCCGTTGGACGCAATCATTGTGTTGATTCCGATTACCTCCCCGTGCGAGTTCAGCAGCGGGCCGCCGGAGTTGCCTGGGTTGATTGCCGCATCTGTCTGGATGGCGTCCTCAATCGGCGCACCCTCTGCTCCGCGAATGGATCGAATGGAGCTGATGATGCCTCGGGTCATTGTCCCGCTTAACCCGAACGGGTTGCCGATTGCGTATACCTTTTGCCCGACGGCGAGGCCACCGGAATCCGCGAGTGTCACCGGCTCAAGGTTTGGCGCGTTGATCTGCAGCAAAGCGAGATCGTGGACCTTGTCCGTGCCAATCACCTTGGCGTCGTAGGTCTTCTTGTTGCTGAGCATCACTTTGACGCCGCGGTTGGCGCCCTCGACCACATGGAAGTTGGTCAGCACATGGCCGGCCCGATCCAGGATGAATCCTGACCCCTGCCCCTGTTGCGGAACCGTGCCGTAGAAGAAGTTGAACACCAGGGTTGTGGACGTGATGTTGACCACGCTGGGCAACACGCGCTTGTACACCGCGATGTTGTTCTGCTCCTCCGCGTCGTATTCCGGAGCAGCATGTGCCTCGGTGAGCTCCAACGCAGAACCCGCACCATGGCTTGCGGTCAGGGAAAAAGGCGTCCACCCCTTGGGCAGATGCGTGGTGACAAACCAGAAGCCGCCCACCAGCAGGACAATCAAAACCAATCGCCGCATGATCCTCATCTCGGTTAAACCTGAATGCAAGTTCCTTCAAGCAGATAGATGCTCTTAAGGAATACGCAGTGTCGTCGCCAATGTTCCGGCGGCAAAGCATCCGCGCATTTCTCTATTTTAAAGACAACTTGTTTGCGGATTTGTTGCTCTCGTCCCTCAGTTGCTCCCAGATCTCCGCAACGCGGTCTTTCAGCGTGGTCAAATCCCCAATATTTTCAATTACATAGTCCGCCCGAGCTGCCTTCTCGGCATCTGGAATCTGGTGCCTGAGCCGCGTCCGTGCCTCAGCTTTGGCTGCTTCCCTGCCTGATTTGTCCGGACTGGTCGTATCTGGATTTGTTCGGGCCGCGTACCGGTCTACTTTCAGCTCGTCCGGTGCCGTGACGACCACGACCCGGTCGATGCGCCGCTTCCAGTCTGCCAGGACGCTCTCCTGCTCGCCACGGGCACGCGCATCGCGCTCCACTTCGAAGATTAGCGCAGACTCCACCACGGCGACTGCCCCGGAATCGGACGCGAAGATCTGCTCCATCCAATCGCGCTGCGCCTGAATTACGGCCGGATGCACGATGGCATTGAGCTCGTTGAGGCGGCCGCCCTGAAACGCCAATTCGGCCAGCTTTGGCCGGTTCAACCGGCCGTCAGCGCCGACCACCTCGCGCCCGAAAGCGCGGACGATCTCTGCGTAGACGGGCTGTCCTGGTTCCATGAGTGTTCGACCGAGGGCGTCCGCTTCAATTACCTTGGCGCCCAACTCGCGCAGCATCGCGGCAACGGTGCTTTTGCCGCTGCCAAGGCCGCCTGTGAGTCCGACTCGCAGCATCGCTCAGGCTCCCCGGGGCGGCGACTCCCGCCTCATTTGGGCGGCTCGCACCGTGTTGGCCATGAGCATGGCGATTGTGAGCAATCCAACGCCGCCCGGCACAGGCGTGTAGGCTGCCGAGACTTCAAATGCCGCAGGATGGACATCGCCAATCACCACTGAGCCGCGCTTGGCAAAAGCGGCCTCGCGCTTCGGATTGCCGGCAAAGTAGCGCTCGAACTCGGCGCGATCGGTGATGCGATTGATGCCCACATCGATGATGGTTGCCCCCGGCTTTACCATGTCTGGCGTGATAAATCCCGGTCGTCCGATTGCCGCAACGAGGATGTCTGCCTCCCGCGTGACAGCGGCGAGATCGCGCGTTTTGGAGTGGCAAATCGTTACTGTTGCATTTTCGTTGAGCAGCAGCATTGCCGCCGGCTTTCCTACGATGTCGCTACGACCCACCACGACTGCCCGCTGCCCGGCCATGGGAATGCGGCTGCGCCGCAGTATCTCGATCACTCCCGCGGGTGTACAGGGCGCGAGTGCCGGCCTTCCTGCCTGCAACTTTCCGGCATTTATTGGGTGGAAGCCGTCGACATCCTTCGCTGGAGATATGGCGTCCAAAAGCGCCTTTGTATCCACTTGCTTTGGTAGTGGAAGCTGGATGAGTATGCCGTCGATGTCATCGCGATCGTTGAGCGCGGCCACCAGGTCCAGCATTTCCTCGGTGGTTACCGTATCGGGAGGCGTGATGAGGTCGCTGTAGATGCCAAGCTCTTCGCATGCCTGCACCTTGCTGCGAACGTAGATCTCCGACGCCGGAACGTGACCGACGAGTATTGCCGCCAGCCCAGGCCTTATACCCTGGCCTGCGAGCACGCGCACTTCCGCCTTCACTTCTTCCTTGATCGCTGCCGCGATCCCTGCTCCATCCAGCACTCTTGCCATGGTCTCGCTCCGGTAATCATCGTATCGTCTTTGGTCGCAGGTCTCGAAGGGTCACACCAACATGTGATTTAACGCACATACAATCCTTCCTGCGCGGCCGGTACTATGGGCCCACATTGAATTAAGGCTAATCCCCGCGGTCTGTTGTCTAAGCGGGTCAGGAGTCACGGTCTCATGAGCGCTTACAAGGATGCAGGCCATCTATTCCGGTTCGCCGGTCTCTTTGTCCTTGCTTTTCTGTTGTTTCTGGTCATCCGTCATTTTGTTGTGCCGCCGAGCTTTGGCCAATATGGACACTATCGCGGGGCAGCCATGGGCGAAATTGCAGCGCGGCCGGTGAAGTTCGCGGGGCACGATGCATGTGAGGCATGTCACTCAGACGTCGCTGACGTAAAGAAGACGGGGAAACACGCTCATGTGAACTGCGAGGCCTGCCACGGACCCCAGGCAAAGCACGCAAGTTCGGACGACCCATCCGCAACCAAACCGGAATTACCAGATTCCGCTGTTCTTTGTATTCGATGCCATACCGCGAGCGCGGCAAAGCCCAAAGGCTTCCCACAGGTGAACCCCGCAGATCATTCGAATGGAATGGCGTGCGACACCTGCCATAAACCGCACAACCCTGGTATGGATGCTGGAGGTACGAAGTGAACGTTTCCCGGCGTCAAATGCTGATCCTCTTGCCGGCTGCCGCAGTTGCATGGAAGTCAGTGCTGGCCGGCACTCCCGAAGCGTCTCCAAACTACACCATGTCGGATCACTGGTGGGGGATGCTGATTGATATTCCCAAATGCATCGGATGCGGCAACTGCGTTCGTGCGTGCGCGATGGAAAACGATGTGCCCGACGGCCACTTCAGGACCTGGGTCGAGCGCTACCACGTCTCTGACGAAGATATGACCAATCCCGAAGTCATCTCTCCCGACGGCGGTAAAGAGGGCTTCCCGGTTGCTGAAGAAGACGGAAAGAAATATTTCTTCGTTCCGAAGATGTGCAATCACTGCGCAGATTCGCCCTGCACCCAGGTTTGTCCTGTAGGTGCAACCTTTGTGGCTCCGGACGGAGTTGTGCTGGTGGATCCGAAATACTGTTTGGGCTGCGCCTACTGTGTGCAGGCCTGCCCCTACGGATGCCGCTACATTCACCCGGTCAAGGAAGTGGCGGACAAGTGCACACTTTGCTACCACCGGATCACCAAGGGCCTGACAACTGCGTGCTGCGAGTCCTGCCCAACGGGTGCGCGACAACTCGTCGACCTTAAGAATCCCAAAGACCCGATTCATGAATTTCTCAAGACCCACCCCGTGCAGGTGCTGAAGCCGCAGATGGCTACCGGGGCAAAGGCTTTTTATAACGGTCTTGATGGTTCCGTTCGATAGTTCAGTTCGCTAACAGCAGCAAGGAGTTTTGGCATGAGCGGTGTTGAAGGCTTCATGTATCCCAACGAATACGGGCTTCAGTGGAGCGTATTGATCGTCCTCTACCCGTTTATTACCGGCATCGTGGCGGGGGCGTTCATTCTTGCTTCGCTTGAACGTGTCTTCCATGTTGAGGCCGTCAAGCCAACGTATCGTCTGGCCCTGCTCACCGCCCTTGCCTTTTTGATTGTGGCGCCTCTCCCGCTACAGCTGCATCTCGGACATCCCGAGCGCTCTCCGGAGATGTACTTCACGCCCCACAGCACGTCGGCCATGGCAATGTTTGGCTACGTATACCTCTGGTATCTCATGGCGGTGCTGGTGCTCGAGATCTGGCTTGACTATCGTCGCGAGATCGTTCTTCTTGCGCAATCCAGCAAGGGGTTGCTAAAGATTGTGTACAGCATCATGACGCTCGGTTCGAGCAACATCAGCCCGCGGTCTCTGGCGATCGACAATCGGGTTGGTTGGGTTGTTACGATCATCGGCATTCCCTCTGCCTTCATTCTTCACGGCTATGTCGGATTCATTTTCGGCTCCATCAAGGCCAATCCGTGGTGGTCGTCTCCACTGATGCCGGTGGTCTTCATCTTCTCGGCCATGGTGTCGGGAATTGCAGGCGTTATGGTGCTTTACATGGCCATCACCAAATTGCGCAAGCAGTCGATTGACATGCGTTGTGTCGACACAGTTGCCATGTACCTCTTCTACGTTTTCATCATCGATTTCAGCATTGAGATGCTTGACCTCATCCACCGTGTATATGAGGCAGATGAATCCTTCCGAAGCCTGAATTTTCTGGTCCACACCCAACTCTACATTCCGCATATCGTCATTCAGATATTCCTTGGCACGCTCACACCGATCATCCTTCTCGGGATTACGCAGGTGGTCCACCTTCCTGAGATCGTGAGGAAGCGGATGTATGCAACTGCCGGCTGCCTGACGCTGGTGGGGATTTTTGCGATGCGCTGGAATGTTGTGATCGGTGGCCAGTTGTTTTCCAAGAGCTTCCTCGGTTATACGACCTACAAGGTTGGGCTGGTCTCCAAAGAGGGACTGCTGGTGGCGGTCTTTCTTTCGATTCTTCCGCTGTTGATTCTGTGGGCGCTGATCAAGCTTCTGCCACCCTGGCCCGACAATAGCGCACATGCGACGGCGGCTGGAGACTGACAACCGCTTGTTTGATTGCAATTCGGGTGGAACCAATGAACGATCTTCCCGACACACTAGAACGGCTGGCTGAGCGGCTTGATGCCCTTGAAAAGCGCGTCGATTTTCTAGAAACTCCACGGTTGACGGCCGATGTCATGTCTCCTGTGGCGCCTGCCACCGCTGGATTACCCCAGCTCCCGACTTCGACCTCGTTCGCGCTTTCAGGGGGCACCTTCACTGTTCTGGGGAAATCGCTGCTGGGCATCGCCGGCGCCTACCTGCTCCGAGCGGTCGAGCAGTCTACCGATCTACCCAAGATCGGGGTCGCAAGCGTAGCGATGCTCTATGCCGTCATTTGGCTTGTCTGGGCGGCACGGACACCGAGTCACCGATGGTTTGAAAGCACAGTTTTTGCCTGTACCTCAGCTGCCATCCTTGCCCCCATGCTTTGGGAGCTTACGCTCACTTTCGGAGTTCTGAAGCCTACAGCAGCAGCCGCAGTTCTTGTCGGATTCATTTTGATTGCATCTGTCCTTGCGTGGAAGCAGGATCGATCTCCGGTGCTCCCGGTGACGTACCTCAGCTCAATTGCTGCGGCCTTTGCACTGGCTCTCGGAACTCATAGCCTCCTGCCATTTGCCGTTGTGATTCTCTCCGTGGTAGCTCTTTGTGAAGTGAGTGCCGTTCGCGCGCGGCAGACGGGGGCCAGAATTCTTGCTGCTCTGGCAGCGGATGGAATGATCGGGATGATCCTTTTCATCTACACGGGGCCTGAATCTGCGCGTGCGAACTACCCGACACTCGGAACAGCCGCACTCATGGCGCTGGCGTTGATTCTGTTCTTCATTGTCATTGCGGCCGTGACGGCTGAGACGGTATTTCTCCGCAAGCCGATTTCCCTTTTCGAGACGACCGAGACAACGATTGCTTTTGTGCTTGCTGCCGTGGGTTTTACTTTGCTTGATCCGAGCGGACTCGTATTGCTGGGGTGGGTCTGTATCGGGCTGTCGGTGGTTGTCTCTGTCGCGTGTGTCCGACTCTTCGCAGGCAGCGATGGATCGCGGAATTATCTTGTGTTTTCGTGGTGGGCTTTTGCCCTCTTTGTCGCTGGCGGTCTTCTTGGTTTCAATTCTGTGAGCCAGACGCTGCTGCTTTCAGCAGGAGCGGTGTGCGCGACGTTCCTCGGCGTGCGGATGAGCCGACCCGGTCTTCAATACCAGGGTCTGCTGCTTGTTCTTCTTGTCGCCGCTGTCTCCGGTGCTGCGCCCCGTGCCTCGGATTGCCTGATTGGATCACTCCCCGCAACGTTCCCGTGGAGCCTGCTCTGCGTTGGAATTTGTGCAGCTATCTGCTATGCCCTTCAGCAGCCGGATTCCGATGGGACACTACGTCCGCAGGTTTTACGCCTCGTGACTATATTTCTTGCTGCTTCTGCCTTATGCGCATTGCTCGTGAGGGGCCTAGTTTCCTTAATTTCTTTCGCAGTCACGCCGGGCGCCCATCACATCGCACTGATCCGGACGGGAGTCATCTGCCTCATCGCTTTGACGCTGGCATTCACTGGGAGGCGTTGGCAGCGCGTTGAACTCACCCGCGTCTCGTATGGCGCGCTTGTGTTTGTCACATTGAAGCTTCTGGTCGAAGACCTGCGCAACCCAAGGCTGTTGTTTATTGCTGCGTCTATCTTCCTCGTTGCTACGACTCTGCTTGTGGTTCCCCGCCTTGCACGATTGCAACGGAGAAGCTGATCCCCAGACAAGGCCGGCTACCCGCAGGGGGCCTCAAGAACTGTCAGAGAACGTCGGCGTTCATGTAGGATCATTCACGCATCGTGAATTGAATGCAGGTTTGCGTCTAGCCACTCACGGCTGGCCGTCGACCAGGCTTGCGGCCCGCGGAGTTCACTGGATGATTTCTGTTGCCGTTAGCCTTGGATGTGCTTTTGCGGATTGACTGAATGACCACAGCACCTGTTATGCCTGGAGAAACGAGACCGCGGTTGAATCCCTTTCGGGCCGCACCCAATATCCTGACCCTGCTCAGGATCTGTCTCGCTCCATTTCTGGTTGCGGCTATCCTTGAAGATCGTTACTCCCTGAGCTTTGGGCTGTTCGTGGCCGCTGGTTTGACCGATGCGCTCGACGGCACCCTGGCACGAGTCCTCAAGCAGCGAACCGTGCTTGGCCACTATCTCGACCCAGTGGCAGACAAATTGCTTCTCAGCACTCTGTTTCTGGTACTAACGCACAAGGGCCTTATACCAGCGAGAGTGACCGTTCTTGTATTTGGGAGGGACGTGGGAATCCTGGTGGTCGCTGCAATTCTCTATGCGGCGGTCGGCCGTCGCGAGTTTCGTCCGAGCATCTTTGGCAAGGCCAATACATTGGTCCAGGTCATGGCCGTTGCTGCCGTACTGCTGCACCAACTCACGCCCGTCGTTTGGGTCGCCGATTTCAGAGTGCTGGCGCTGAACCTGACCATCGTGCTGACTGTGGTGTCGGGGCTTCACTACGCATGGATAGCTTCGCGCCGGCCCGGCAATTCTTCGTCCGCCAGCACGGTCGCCAAGTAATAAATGAATGTTGTCGAGGTCTCAGAGATCGTCCGAGGCATCCTCCGGTTCGGCGGTTTCTTCGATTTCCATATCACGAAACTCTTCGGAATCAAAGACTTCGCCACATTCCAGACACTCGACGAACTCCGTGTCTTCGTGCCGGGACACAATGCGTACTCTTGGGTGTTTGCAGATGGTTGCCATCGGTCAGGATTGGTAGTGGTAACAGCTCTTTCCGCCCGATTGTAGCGGTCCTTTGAACAATTTAAAACAGGCATTTCTTTAAACTTGCTGTGCATGGACCAGAATCTTCGCTGGTTGGAGGTTTTCGTGGCATGGATGTAGTGGAGGTCGACTTGAAATCCCGACAGAATTGGTCGTATACTGAATGCGGACCGAAGAAGTCGGATATTCCCGGATGCTAAAGCTCACCAAAAAAGCGGATTATGGCCTGATGGCGCTCAAGTACCTTGCCGAGCACCCCGACCTGGCTGCCTTGAGCGCGAAGGAAGTCGCGGACGCCTACGGAATCCCAGCGCAACTGCTGGCCAAGATCCTACAGTTGCTCACCAAGCACGGCTTGCTTCGCTCACACGCCGGGATGAACGGCGGATATGCTTTGGCCCGCGACGCGCGGGAGATTTCGGCCTATGAAGTGATTTTGGCGATCGACGGCCCGTTCTTCATCACATCGTGCATCAAGGGCGCCAAGTCGTGCGAGCTGACCCCCAGCTGCACCATCAAAGAGCCTCTGGCCCGGGTAAATGAAACCATCGCGGGTGTGCTGAAGAGCATCAGTATTCACGACCTTGCAGAACACGAACACACAGGGAAGCGAGAAAGCGACGCTCAGGGGCTGGTTGCACTGACGCTTTAGAGATTGAATTTACTCTCCGCCTTGAGCGGAGAACAAATGCTAAGCAGAAGACGGAGAAAACAATGAGTACCCTATCGAGCCAAGTGGAGACCCCGGCAGGCGTAACACTGCCGATTTACATGGACAATCACGCCACCAGCCCAATGGATCCACGGGTACTGGAGGCGATGCTGCCCTATTTCACTTCAAAATTCGGGAATGCAGCCAGCCGGAATCATTCGTTCGGTTGGGAAGCGGAGCAGGCCGTTGAGACTGCTCGCGAACAGATCGCCAAGCTGATCGGGGCCACTGCCAAGGAAATTATTTTTACGTCCGGCGCAACTGAGAGCAACAACCTTGCGATCAAGGGGATTGCCGAGATGTATCGCGAGCGCGGCAACCACATCATCACGCAGGTTACGGAGCACAAGGCTGTGCTTGATACCTGCAAGCGGCTCGAGAAGTACGGCTACCGCGTGACCTATCTTCCTGTGAAGGCAGATGGCCTGATTGACATTGAAGATCTGAAGCGCGCGATCGATGACAAAACGATTCTGGTTTCGATCATGGCCGCGAACAACGAAATTGGCGTGCTGCAGCCTATTCGCGAGATCGGCAGGATCTGTCACGAGAAGGGCGTCATCTTCCATACCGATGCGGTTCAGGCGGTTGGAAAGGTGCCCGTGAATGTGATTGCCGACAACATCGATGTGCTGTCTCTGACAGCACACAAAATCTACGGACCCAAGGGAGTTGGAGCTCTTTATGTGCGCCGGCGCAATCCCCGCGTTCAGATCGCTGCGCAGATCGACGGCGGGGGCCACGAACGCGGGATGCGCTCGGGCACGTTGAATGTTCCGGGGATTGTCGGGCTGGGCAAGGCCTGCGCCATTGCCACCGAGGAAATGGATTCGGAAGCGGCTTATCTGCGCGGCCTTCGCGACCGTTTGAAGGCGAAGCTTGAGTCTGAGCTCGACTACATCCAGGTGAACGGATCGTGGGAACACCGGCTTCCGGGCAACCTCAACATGAGCTTTGTTTATGTCGAGGGCGAGTCGCTGCTGATGGGCATTAATGACGTGGCCGTATCGTCGGGTTCGGCATGCACCTCGGCTACGCTCGAACCGTCATATGTTTTGAAAGCACTTGGCCTTGGCGACGATGTGGCGCACAGCTCGATTCGCTTCGGTCTCGGCCGCTTCAACACCCAGGCAGAAGTGGACTACGTAGCAGCCAAGGTGATCGAGATCGTGAAGCATCTTCGCGAGCTTTCGCCACTCTACGAAATGGTGAAAGAAGGCATTGACCTGACCAAGATTCAATGGGCAGCGCACTAAGGCGTCCAGGCTTGAGCTGAATTCAGAGTGATTGCATCGGCAGATTATCTTGCCGAATCAAACGAGAGAAAACCCCGCGGCTTCCCCGCAGAAGGACGGAACTAATGGCATACAGCGACAAGGTAATTGACCACTACAACAATCCACGCAACGTGGGCCAGCTGGACAAGGCCTCTACCGAAGTCGGCACCGGCCTGGTCGGCGCTCCCGAGTGCGGCGATGTTATGCGCCTGCAGATCCGGGTGAACCCTGACACCCAGGTGATTGAAGAGGCCAAGTTCAAGACGTTCGGTTGCGGCTCGGCAATTGCGAGTTCTTCGCTCGCTACCGAGTGGATCAAGGGCAAGACCGTTTCCGATGCGCTTGAGATTAAGAACACCGACATAGTGAAGGAGCTGTCGCTTCCCCCGGTGAAGATTCACTGCTCGGTGCTCGCCGAAGATGCGATTCGCGCAGCGATTGGCGACTGGAAGAAGAAGAACGGCGTAGCCGAGACGGCAGACGCCGCCACCGCAGCTCACTAAGAGGCTGATTGTAGTTACGGATTCAACGAGTGCAGAAACGGAAAAGGCAAGCATGTCGAACATTGTGACAATTGGCTCGAGTCCAACAACAGGCCCGGTAATTGCGCCGCCGCAGAGTGACGCGGCCTCGTCGACTGCTGCGCCTGTTCAAGGCATTCAGGTCACTGATCGCGCCGTGAAGCGAATTCGCGTTGCGATGGCGAAGGAAGGGATTTCGCCGGAGCAAGGCGGTCTGCGGCTAGGCGTGATGGGCGGCGGTTGCTCCGGGCTGTCCTACTCCATCAAGTTTGACTCGCAGCCACGCGAGCGGGATCGCATTTACGACTTCGACGGGGTCCGTGTATTTGTCGATCCCAAGTCGTTTCTCTATCTGCACGGCATGATCCTGGATTACGAGGAAACGCTGATGCGGCAGGGTTTCAACTTCATCAATCCGAACTCCACCCGATCCTGCGGCTGCGGTTCCTCGTTCTCCTCGTAGGGTTTCAGTCTGTGAGAGTTCAACTATGCTCAATGTCCTAGATTCCGCAGTGCCTGTCGAGTGCTGGTCATGCTCAATCGGGCAGAGTACTACCACTCTGTTTTGCCCGCATTGCAGCAAGATTCAACCTCCGTCCGGGGGCAATTACTTCACCGTCTTCAGCTTGACCCCACACCTGAACATCGATCTGGCTGCCCTGGAGACTGAGTTCCACAGGCTGAGCCGAAAGCTGCATCCCGATCGGTTTGCGCGCGCCACGGATCAAGAGAAGGAATGGAGCCTTGCCGATACCGCTCTGCTCAACGACGCTTACCGGACATTGAAAGAGCCACTTCGCCGCACCGAGTACTTGCTGAAGCTTGAGGGATCGGAGATCGGCGAGGAGTTTGCCGGCAAGGACAAGGCGAATCCGTCCCGCGTTCCCGCTGACCTGCTTGAAGAGGTTTTCGAGTTGAACATGCAACTGGATGAGATGCGCATGGCTCGCAAGATAGGCGAGGAAGATCTTGCGTTGGAAGCGAGCCTTACCGAGGCGAGGGGCAAGTTTGAAGCGATGCTGAACAATGTGGATGAGGAGCTGCGCAGGGAATGGACCGCGTGGGACCAAGGCGATGAAGCTGTGCGCCATAGTTCGCAGGTCAAGATGGTTGCCCTTCTCGACCGGCGCCGCTACCTGAGCAATCTGCTTCGCGACGTAACTGAGACATTGGGAGCCTGAGAAAAGGAAATGGCCGAAGGACGTGTAGTTGGAATTGATCTCGGGACAACAAACTCCCTGGTCGCATATATGGAAGGCGACGCGCCGGTGGTGATTCCCGGCGTGGATGGCAGCAATCTTGTTCCATCCGTGGTTGCGCTTGACCCTGTTCCGGCCAATGGTGGCCGCCCGACAGTGACCGTGGGCAATACCGCCCGCAGAGCCCTGATTGAAACGCCGGAGCGAGTGATTTACTCAGTGAAGCGCCTGATGGGCCGAGGCCTCTCTGAGATCCAAGAGGAGCTGAAGTACTTTCCCTTTCGACTTGCCAATGATGTTCAGGCTGGGGAAGTGCCGCGTATTCAGCTCGGCGAGATGCGGTTTACGCCGCCCGAGATCTCTGCCTATGTTCTTCGCCAACTCAAGCGGAATGCCGAGCGGTTTTTTGGGTCTCCGGTGACACAGGCCGTGATCACAGTGCCAGCTTATTTCAACGATGCCCAACGGCAGGCGACGAAGGATGCAGGGCGTATGGCGGGCCTGGAAGTGCTGCGGCTGGTGAATGAGCCAACGGCGGCAGCGCTGGCATACGGACTTGACCGCGCCAAAGAAGGCACGATTGCTGTTTACGACCTGGGCGGCGGCACTTTTGACATTTCAATTCTCAAACTGCGCGACGGAATCTTCGAAGTCCAGTCGACCAACGGCGACACGCATCTGGGCGGGGACGATATCGATAATCTGCTGCTCGCAATTGCACTGGATGAGATCAATGCCGAGCATGGCATCGACCTCCGCCTGCACCCGAGCGCTGTGCAAGCTGTGCGGAAGGCCGCGATTGAGGCCAAGATCCGGCTTTCAACAGAGCCCTCGGCCAGCTTCGACATCGAGTTGCCGAATGGTGATCGCTATCAGCGCGTTATTCCCCGGGATGTGTTTGAGCTGATGATTGAGCCAATTCTCGAGCGCACCGCAGGGCCGTGCAAACAAGCTCTTGCAGATGCCGGGATCACTCCCGAATCGATCGATGAAGTGGTGATGGTGGGCGGTTCCACGCGCATACCCGCGGTGCGGCAACTGGTCGACGGCCTCTTTCATCTTTCCCCACGCGGCAAGAAGCCGCACATCGAACTGAATCCCGACGAAGTGGTTGCATTGGGAGCGGCCGTGCAGGCAGACATTCTTGCTGGCGCTTCGAAGACGACGGAAGAGATTCTGCTGCTTGACGTGACCCCGCTCTCGCTAGGCATTGAAGCCCTGGGCGGAACGGTCGCACGCATCATTCAGAGGAACTCGACGATTCCGGCTTCGGCTACCGAACACTTCACCACGGGGGTTGACGGGCAGACCAACGTCGCCATCCATGTGGTTCAGGGCGAGCGTGAACTGGCGGAGGATTGCCGATCGCTGGCACGGTTCGACCTGAAGGGCATACCGCCGATGAGTGCGGGGCTTCCGCGCATCGAGGTCAAGTTCCTCATCGACGCTGACGGAATTTTGCGGGTGACGGCACGCGAGCAGCGCAGCGGGAAAGCCGCAGAGATCGAAGTTAAGCCGACCTATGGCTTAACCGATGAACAGGTCGAGAGCATGATTCTGGACTCCTTCGACCATGCAGAGGAAGACTTCGCCAAGCGCTTGCTGATTGAGGCGCGCAATGAGGCGGACACGATCCTGGCAGCGGTGGACCGCGCTCCCTCGAACCCCGCCTGGAATCTGCTGTCCGCGGACGAACAGGCTGCAATTGCGAGGGCGAAAGCTTATCTGATAGCGGTGAGTGGGGCTCCGGACCCAAGGGTGATTCGCGCTGCGACCCTTGCGCTGGATCAGACAACACAGCACTTTGCGGAGCTGCTCATGGACGCGGCGGTGAGCACAGCGATCCGCGGCAAGACGATGGACGATGCAGGCGAGGAGCTTGGCGATGCCGTTACCGCTCCGCATCCAATGGCAGCCGCAGAGTTCAAATAGGCTCTAACCAGGAAATGAAGGATGGGGTCATATGACCGAATCAGCAAAGGCAATTCCTCCGGAAAAACTAGTCCGGGTCACTTTTGAGCCGGAAGGCAAGGTCGTCGAGTTTGAATTCGGTACCATGCCGTACGACCACCACGGCAAGCCGATGTCGTTCCTCGATGTGGCGGAGAACTTCAACATCTTTCTCGACCACGCTTGCGGCGGCGTTTGCGCCTGCACAACCTGTCATCTTTGGATCAAGGACCAGGCGGGGATCAGCGAAGCAGATGACGACGAAATTGACCGCCTCGACATGGCTGCCGACCAGCAGCTGAACTCGCGTCTCGGCTGCCAGGCAGTGATCACCCGGCCGGGGAATTATGTGGTTGAGATTCCGAAGTGGAATCGGAACTATACATCCGAGGGCAAGCCGCTAACCCTGGCAGAGAGCAAGTAAGGAGCCACCGCATGCCTCGCGAGATTCTCTGGACCGATGCTGAAGAGATTGGGATTCAGTTGCAGGAGAAGTTCCCGGATATGGATCCTTTGCAGGTGCGGTTCACCGATCTTCATCGCTATGTGACCGAGCTTCCCGGATTTGCCGACGATCCGGCAAAGTCCAATGAATCTCGCCTTGAGGCGATTCAGATGGCGTGGTACGAGGAGTATCAAGACGCCAAGGACTAACTGGCGAACAAGTGGCTCGATTTCGCTAATCCCATTCCCTGCGTCCGTCGCTCCAGCCGAAAGCATCTTTGAAATGATGAATCTCCTTCTCCTTACCGGGGAGAAGGTAGATGCTGAGGATGTCGAAGCGAGTGTGGGGAACCGTCTTTCCTGGCAGCTGCCGGATGTACTGCCGTGTAAGTCTCCGCAGGACAGTCCTCTTTGCTGAATCGACGCTCAACTCTGCTGGAACAATGTCGTGGGCCGTGCGAGTTTTGACTTCAACGATGCAGAGAGTCTCGCCCTGCCATGCGATCAGGTCAAGGTCGCCTTTGACGCGATTCGACGACCATCGGCGGGCCACCACTGTGTAGCCGTTGCGCATGAGATAAAAGAAGCCAACTTTCTCACCCTCCAAACCGGTGGCAAGATGCTGTGGCTCGGCAGGCCACCGGCCTCGATGGCGAGCCAATGATTCCAGCGCCGCTGCGCTCTTCTCGAGTGCGGAGATCCTCGTCTGTGTCCACCAGCCCATGGTTGACTATTCTGCGGCTGTTGGACCCATGGGGCAAGCTTACGAAAGGGCACAGGACCTGGGTGAAGCCGGGGCAGCAAAAACGAAGCGCCTGTGACCGTCAACGACGGCTGCAGGCGCTTGCTGATTTGATTCCAGCGTGGTCTTCAGGCCTTCCTGGCTGGTTTGGGTTAACTCCAAGGCCGTGGCACGGCACTTCAGGCTGTTACGGCTTCGAGGGACGTTTGCGCATGTTCTGCTTCGACCTGGGTGATTGCGTCCTCAAGGATGTCGAGCGCGATCATGGCTTCATGCTCATTCACGATCAATGGAGGGCAGAGTCGAATGGAAGTTTCTCCGCAGCCGAGGATCATGAGGCCCTTTTCAAATGCCAGGACTTCTACGCGGTTGCGCAGGGCGTTGACGGGCTCGCGGGTGGCCTTGTCTTTGACGAGTTCGATGCCGATCATGAGGCCGCGTCCACGAACGTCGCCAACCATGGGGTGAGTCTTCGTCCAGCCAGCCAGGCGCTCGAGCATCATGCCGCCGACGCGTGAGGCGTTGGCGAGACCTTCGCGTTCAATGATGTCCATGGTGGCCAGCGCAGCAGCGATGGAGACAGGGTTGCCGCCAAAGGTGGAAGCGTGGGAGCCGGGAACCCAGTCCATGATTTCAGCGCGCGTCATGCAGATGCCGAGTGGCATGCCTGAGGCGATCCCTTTGGCGATGCAGACCATGTCTGGCTCGACGGCGGAATGTTCGACGGCCCACCACTTGCCTGTACGCCCGGCACCGCATTGGACTTCGTCGACGACGAGGAGGATGCCGTGGCGGTTGCAGATGGCACGGAGTTCGCGCATAAAGTTATCAGGGGCAACGACATACCCACCTTCGCCCTGGATGGGCTCGATGAAGATGGCGGCTACCTCTTCAGGGGCGACGGTGGTCTTGAAGAGCTTTTCTTCAATGAAACGGGCGCATCCGAGGGCGAAGGCTTCCTCTTCCTGCGGGCCGCCGGTACATCCGCGATAGGTGTAGGGGAACCGGACGTGGGTGACGCCGGGGACGAGCGGGGAGAAGCGGCGGCGCTGCTGCGGCTTGGAGCCGGTGAGCGAGAGGGCTCCCATGGTGCGGCCGTGGAAAGCGCCGAAGAAGGAGATGATCTGCTGGCGGCCAGTGTGGTAGCGGGCGAGCTTAAGCGCACATTCTATTGCCTCTGCGCCGGAGTTGCCATAGAAGAACTTGTGGGGGCCTGGCATGGGGGCGATGGCGGAGAGGCGGTCGGCGAGGTCGGTGAGGGGCTCGTTGTAAAAGTCAGTGCCGGAGATGTGGATGAGTTCGGCGGCTTGCTTCTGGATGGCGGCGACAACTTCAGGGTGGCAGTGGCCGGTGGAGACCACGGCAATGCCAGAGGCGAAGTCGAGAAACTCATTGCCATCAACATCTTCAATGCGGACGCCGCGGCCGCGCCGGGCGACGAGGGGGTAGGAGCGGGTGTAGCTGGGCGAGATGAGCCGATCGTCGGCTGCGACTGCGGCTTTGGCCTTTGGGCCGGGGAGAGGACCATTGAGCTTGGGTCCGAACTGTGCGTAGATCTCCTTGTTGGTCATATTCCATCTCCTGGATATCTTTGGGCGGGTGCGGGGTGGAGTGCTCGGGTCGGCTGGGGATTGGCCTGACTCCGACACGACCACCAGCGTGACAACCTGGGGCCAACTCGTTTGAAAAGAGCCCTTTGGGGGCGAGGGATCGAGCGGCGAGCGGGAGCTAGTCGCTGGCGAACAGACTAGGTCGGGTGCGCATGGGGAGCACACGCAGATGCTTTCGCGGGCATATGCCGCGGGCGCGCGAGCGGGACCACCGCCTTGAGCCTGGCAGGGCAAGCATCTGTTTTGGAGCTGACTTTCGCATGGGAGACCCGCTGGGGTGAGCATACCACGGGATGGAGTGGAGGGGGATGGGGGATGGGGTTTAGGGGTGGGGTGTTGGGGGTGGGGTATCGGGTGTCGGTTTTGGGGGTTGGGCGGAGTTTCGGAAAGTTGGTGATTTGGGGGGAAAGTGGGTGGTTTTTCCTTGAAAAGTAGTGGATTTTCTCGAAAAGTGGGGAGATTTTCAGGGTTTTTTTGATGAAAATTGAAAATTAAGTTGTTGGTTTTAAATCACTTATTCGTTTTTTACGTCGTTTTCCATAGGGTTGAAAAAATGGCTTGCGGTTGTAGTTAAGTGGTTTGCATTGTTTGGGTTGAGTTGATTTTGAAGGGTGTTTTTTGCGCATTTTGTGATTTTGAGGTTTGGGGGGCGGCGGTGAAGTTGAGGGAGATGGGGATGAGGTTGTGGCAGGTGGGGCGGGGGCCGGATTGGCAGGAATTGGCAGTCATGAGAAGAGTGTGCGCCAAGAGGGCGTAATTATGTGCAAACCGGGAAAAGGAAAGATGGAGTAGGGGACAGGAAACAGGAACCAGGGAGCTAAGAGATTGAAGGGAAAGGGGATAGTTGGGAGGAAGTGGGACAAGGGAGGAGACGACAAGGAAAATAGCAGAAAGTTGAGAAAAAGGCAGGCTTTTCGATGGGTTGCGAATTTGGGAGAGTTGGATTGGCGAGGTCCAGAAAGGCGGCCATATGTCTGAAACTACTGGGGATCGGGCGCAGGGCACCGCGAGATTTTGAAGAGAATCTGCAATGCCGGATTCGGCGAAATATACATAAAAACGGGGGTCTTGGTAAAAGTGCGTTTTGCATAACAAGGGTTGTTTTAAATAGGTGGGGAGTTGACAGGGATCAGGGATCGGGGAGCAGGGGGTCAGGGGGTCAGGGATCGAGGGGCCTGCACCGTCGACGAGGGGCTTGGGAGCAGGGGGCAGGTGCGAGGGATCACGGATCAGAAACCTGGAGCAAGGCGTTTTGGCGGGCGGGGAAGGCGGGGGAGCAGCCGCTCGCAGCCAGCTTCCAGCCATTACCTCTGAGCTGTCGGGGTGAGTTGGCGGGGGGTGCGGGCTTGCGGGGTGCGTGCCATCTGTCCCCATGATTCCTAATCATCACGCGCTAGTACTACGCGTGGTGAATAGGTATCATGTCCGCGGTATTTTCATATTGGGTCGACGGATTACTTGGAATTCCTGGGCCGGGCCACCCGCTCAGCAGAGCCATGATCAGACTGTAG
>Ga0182012_10001544_pt1 | contig 25139 bp, 21 predicted proteins | sample 612S2SmetaG_FD_120486 | JGI IMG/M metagenome (GOLD analysis project Ga0182012, IMG submission 120486) | Permafrost microbial communities from Stordalen Mire, Sweden - 612S2S metaG | ecosystem: Environmental > Terrestrial > Soil > Wetlands > Permafrost | place: Sweden: Stordalen | collected...
CCTTTGGCGGCCCAGTCGCGCGAGGAGCCGCAGCCGTAGTTGGCGCCGGCAATGACGATCAGGGGCGTGTCGGTCGCGCGGTAGCGTTCGGCGGCCTCGAAGATGGTGGTAAGGTCGCCGCTGGGCCTGTGGCAGGTGAAGCCGCCCTCGCTGCCGGGGGCAATTTTGTTGCGCAGGCGGATGTTGGCGAAGGTGCCGCGGACCATGACCTCGTGGTTGGCGCGACGGGCGACGTAGCTGCTGAACTGGGACGGCTGGACGCCATGGGCGATGAGGTACTGGCCGGCGGGCGTGTCCTCCGGGATGGCGCCGCCGGGTGAGATGTGGTCGGTGGTGACGTTGTCGCCGAGAATGAGCAGCGGGCGGGCGCCGATGATGTCGGTCGCGTTGGTGCTCGCGGTGTCCAGGAAGGGCGGGCGTTTCAGGTAGAGGCTGCTGGGGTCCCAGGCGAAGGTCGGGGAGTCGGGGGCTGCGAGGGCGGCCCATTCGGCGCCGCCATCGGCCATGTCGGCGTAAGTGGACCGGAACAGGGCGGCAGTCAGGGTTTCGTCCATCACCGACTGGATTTCTTCGTCGGTTGGCCAGAGGTCGGCGAGGCGGACGGGGTTGCCCTGCTTGTCGTGGCCGAGGATGCCGTTAGCGATGTCGTGCAGGACGGAGCCGGCGATGGCGTAGGCGACGACGAGGGGTGGGGACGCGAGGTAGGTGCCCCGGATGGCGGGGTGCAGGCGCCCCTCGAAATTGCGGTTGGTGGAGATGACGCCGAGCACGACGAGTTTGTCGCGGGCGACCTGGTCGGTGAGGGTGGCGGGGAGCGGGCCGGCGCCGCCGCCGCAGGTCATGCAGCCATAGCCGACCGTGTGGAAGCCCAACGTTTCGAGAGCGGCGTGGAGATTGGCTTTTTGCAGCATGGCGGTGACGACGCGCGATCCGGGGGAGATCGAGGTTTTGACCCAGGGCTTGGCGCGGAGGCCGCGGGAGACGGCGTTGCGGGCGAGCAGGCCAGCGGCGATGATCTGGAACGGGTTGGAGGTGTTGGTGCAGGAGGAAATGGCGGCGATGGCGATGTCGCCGTGCTGCACGGCGCGTTCGGTGGCGGCGATGTCGGGTGCGGGGGCGTTGGTGAACGCGTTGCGGAAACTGGCGGGTACGGCGGTAAGGGGAACTCGGTCTTCCGGGCGCGATGGGCCGGCGAGGCTGGGTTCGACGGTGCCGAGGTCGAGTTCGACGATTTCCTGGTAGTCGGGTTCCGGGGCACCGTCACGCCAGAGGTTTTGGGCGGTAGCGTAGGCTTGCAGTAACGCGGGATCGCGGGCGGTAGCGGCGAGGTAGCGGACGGTTTCCGCATCCCAGGGGAAGAACCCCATCGTGGCGCCGTATTCCGCCGCCATGTTCGCGATGGTGGCTCGGTCGGGCAGCGACAGGGTGTCGAGGCCGGGGCCGCAGAATTCCACGACGGCCGCGAGGACGCCGTGGCGGCGGAGGCGTTCGGTGAGGGTCAGGACGATGTCGGTGCAGACCACGCCGGGGCGGCGGCGGCCGGTCAGGCGGCAGCCGACGATGCGGGGAACGAGCAGCGAGACGGGTTCCCCCAGCATGGCGGTGGCGGCTTCGATGCCGCCGACTCCCCAGCCGAAGATGCCGAGCGCGTTGATCATCGGGGTGTGCGAGTCCATGCCGACGAGGCTGTCGGGGAAGGCTTCGGGGCGGGTTCCGGTGGTGCGGGTGGCAACGACGGTGGCGAGGTATTCGAGGTTCAACTGGTGGACAATGCCGTTGCTGGGGGGAATGACGCGCAGGTTGTCGTATTGCGCCATGGCCCAGCGGACGACGCCGTAGCGTTCGCGGTTGCGCTCCATTTCCAGCTTGAGGTTGCGGCTGAAGGCTTCGGGGGAGCCGGCGAAGTCGGCGCGCACCGAGTGGTCGATGACGAGATCGGTCTGGATGCGGGGGTTGACGCGGGTTGGATCGAGGCCGCGCGCGACCATGGCGTCGCGCATGGCGGCGAGGTCGATCAGCAGCGGGATGCCGCTGGAGTCGGGCATCAGCACGCGGGCGGGGTAGAAAGCGACTTCGCGGTCGAGCGCGGCCGGGGCGGGCCAGCGTGCCAGCGCCTCGATGTCGGCCTTGGTGACGGCGTGGCCGTCTTCGTTGCGCATCAGGTTTTCCAGCAGGATGCGCAGGGCGAAGGGGAGCCGGTCGAGGGTTATGCCAAGGATTTCGCCGAGGGCGGGCAGGCTGTGGTAGTCGTAGATGGCGCCGTGGACGGTCAGTTGCCGGCGCGTCGTCATTGTGCGGCAGGGTGGGCGGCGGCGCTCTTGGCCGGGGTGACGAAGCGGGCTTCGAGTTCCTTGATCTTGGGCAGGCCCATCAGGGTGTTGATTTCGCCGAACGACACCAGCAGGTCGGGGCGGTCGATGACGCGTTCCTCCTGCAGGGACTGGTTGAGCACGGCGAGGGCGTTTTTCATGCCCTGGATGGCGGCGGCGGTCAGCATGCGCGGGTAGGAGACAGCCTTGACGCCCATGTCCTGCAACTGGCGGGCAGACAGCAGCGGCGTGGTGGGGCGTTGGCGGATGCCGAAGCCCATGTTGACGGAAAGCGGCTTGGAGACGTTCCGGGCGACGGTTTCGATGTCCTCGGCGGAGAGGAGAGCGTCGGCGAAGAGCAGATCGGCGCCGGCCTCGGCGTAAAGGTTGAGGCGGCGGATGGCTTCCTTGACGCCGTGGATGGCGGTGGCGTCGGTCCTGGCCTTGATCATGAAGTCGGGGTCGCGGCGGGCCTCGACGGCGGCACGGATTTTTTCGACGCCTTCTTCGGCGGAGATGACCTGCTTGCCTTCCATGTGGCCGCAGCGTTTGGGGGCGACCTGGTCCTCGATCATGACGCAGGCGAGGCCGGCGCGTTCGAAGCCCTGGATGGTGAAATAGACGTTCATGGCGTTGCCGTAGCCGGTGTCGGCGTCGGCGCTGAGGGGGAGGCTGGTGCAGGCGGCGATGGCTGCGGAGGCCTGGCGGTTTTCCTCGTAGCCCATGATGCCGACATCGGCCCAGCCGAGCTTGGATTCGCTGACGCCGGCGCCGGAGATGGCGGCGGTCTTGAAGCCCATCTGCTCGACCAGGCGGGCGGAGAAGCCGTCGTAGATGCCCGGGCAGATCATGATGTCCGGTTCGGCGAGCAGGTCGCGCAAGCGGCGGCCGGGCGAAGGCTGGGTCATCGGGCGTTTCCTCCTTGGCCGCGAAGTGTTGGCACAAGGGGGGCGGTGAGGCGAGTCCGGGTAGGGTCAGGTGACCCAGGATTTGGGGGCTTGGATGGTCATCTCCAGCGCCATCTGGCCGTAGGCTTTGCCTTGCGGGTCGATGCGGGGGGAGGCCATGCCGCCGCCGCCGAGGGCTTCCTGGATGACGAAATTCAGGGCGTGGAGGCCGGGGGCGTCGAAGCGCTGGGCGGGGCCTTCGACGAGGTGGCCGAGCTGGGCGACGATGCGTTCGGGGGTGACCTCGCGGCGCAGCAACGACAGGAAGCGGGGCTCGCGGGCGATGATGGCGACGGTCGCCGAATTGCCCTTGTCGCCGGAGCGGGCGTGGGCGAGGCGGATCAGCGGCACGTTGATGGTCGGTTCCGGCGGCGTCGGGGTGGTTTCGGGGCTGCTGTTCGGCTGCGGCGGGATGTAGCCGCCGTCGAACGGGACGTCGATTTCAATTGGCGGCTGGGTGCCGATCTGGAGTCTGGGGCGTCCGAGGACGTTTTTGTCGAGAAAGAACGTAAACAGGCGTACGACCGGGGTGGGTTTCGGGCGGCCGGTGTAGATGCCGGTGGTGCCGGGGGCGCAACTGAGGGGGATCGCGCCCATTTCGCGGGCGAAAATTTCCAAGGCATCGCGGCTGGGATGGGCGACGGCGACGCGCAGCAGCACCTCACGGGATGTGCGGCCGGGGGCGTTCGGGCCGTAGGAGGCCTCGGCGCCAAGGGTTTCGACATGGGTGCTGGTGAAGTCGGGCAGCTTGCGCTGGGCGAACAGCATGCGGGCGCGGCCGATCAGGGCTTCGGCGGTTTTCTCCGCCTTGCGGGCGGCGTCGATGCCGACGATGGAGATGGTTGCGACGGCGCGGTAGCCGTCCTGGTAGGTGGCGGAGACCTTGTACTGGCTGGTTGGCGGGCGGCCTTTGGCGCCCTCGACGTGGACGCGGTCGGTGCCGACCTGGGTCAGGCGGACGTGGGAGAAATCGGCGACCACGTCGGGCAGGAAATAGGCGGCGGGATCGGCGATTTCATACAGCGTCTGTTCGGCGATGACGGCCGGGGTGATCATGCCGCCGGTGCCGGCCGGCTTGGTGACGATGAAAGTGCCGTCGGCGCGGCACTCGGCGATCGGATAGCCGATATTGTGCCAGCCGGGGACCGATTCCCAGTCGGTGAAATTGCCTCCGGTGGCCTGCGGGCCGCACTCGAGGATGTGGCCGACAAGGCTGCCGGCGCCGAGGCGGTCGTAGTCGTCCGCTGCCCAGCCGAATTCGTGCATCAGGATGCCGAGGGCGAGGGCGCTGTCGGCGCAGCGGCCGGTGATGACGATGTCGGCGCCCTGTTCGAAGGCGGTCTTGATTGGCAGGGCGCCGAGATAGGCGTTGGCGGTCAGCAGGCGGGCGGGGAGCGGCTCGCCGGACACGGCCTCCTTCAGGCCGGTGGCGCGAAGCTGATCGGTCAGCGGCATGACGTCGTCGCCTTCGACCATCGCGACGCGCAACGACAGGCCGAGTTCGGCGATGACGTCTTCGAGGGCGCGCTTGCAGCCGGCCGGATTGACCCCGCCGCCGTTGCTGGCGATTTTTATGCCCTGGCGGGCGATCTCCGGCAAAGATCGTTTCAGGTAGCCGACGAAATCCGGCGGGTAGCCGGCTTCCGGGTCTTTCATCCGGGCGCGGGCGAGCAGCGACATCGTGACTTCGGCGAGATAGTCCATCATCAGGTACTGGACGCCGGCCTCCAGCAGTTGCGGGATGGCGCCGGGGCTGTCGCCCCAGGCACCGGATGCGCCACCGATGCGGACGATTTTTTCAACCATGATCGACCTCCTGCTGCCAGCTTGGCTTGCGGCGTTCGTTGAATGCGGCGAGACCCTCGGTGGCGTCATTGGTGAGCGAGGTGACGGCGATCAGGGTTTCGGCGAAGGCCATTGCCTCGGGGAAGGCCATCTGTTCCATTGCCGCAATGGCGTATTTGCCGCGGCGAAGTGCGACCGGGGACATGTCGTAGAGTTTGCCCAGCAGGATTTCGACGCTGGCGTCGAGGTCCTCGAACGGCACGACGGTGTTGGCGAGGCCGATTTCGTAGGCGCGCTGGGCGTCGATCAGGTCACCGGTGAGGCAAAGCTGGTTGACGTGACGGGCGCCGATGGTGTGGCGCAGGAACACCAGCACCTGCATCGGGAAGACGCCGACCTTGGCCTCGGGCAGGCCGAAGCGGGCGTTGGATGCGACGACCGTCAGGTCGCACAGGCCCATGAGCGCCATGCCGCCGGCGACGCAATCGCCGTTGATGCGGCCGACGATGGGTACGCCGCAGTCACGCACCAGGCGGGCGAGTTTGCCGAAATCGGTCATCGGATCATCGAGGCCGAGGGTAAAGGTGGCGGTGCCGCCGGTCAGGTCGGCGCCGGCGCAGAACGCCTTGCGGCCCGCCCCGGTCAGCACGATGGCGCGAATGGCGGGATCGGTTCTGGTGGCGGCGATGGCGGCCTCGATGCCGGCGAGCACGGCCTTGTTCATGGCATTGCGGCGGTGTTCGCGGTCGATCCAGATCCACAGTGCGCGGCCGCGGCGTTCGGTGCGGATTTCGGGCGGTTCGGTCATGGGGCGGTTTCTTTCAATAGGATTTGGGCAGGCCGAGTTCGCGTTCGGCGATGAAACACAGAATCATTTCGCGTGAGACCGGGGCGAGCTGGGTGGCGACCATCTCGCGGAAGTATCGTTCGACATGATATTCCGCGGCATACCCCATCCCGCCATGGGTGCGGATCGCTCGGTCGCAGGCTTTGAATCCGGCATCGGCGGCGAGGTATTTGGCGGCGTTGGCCTGGGCGCCGCAGGGCTGGCCGGAGTCGTAGAGTTCGGCGGCGTGCAGCGTCATCAGTTCGGCGGCGTATAGTTCCGACCAACATTCGGCGAGCGGATGCTGGATCGACTGGTTCTGGCCGATCTTGCGGCCGAACACGACGCGTTCATCGGCGTAGGCAACGGCGCGTTCGAGCGCGCGGCGGCCCATGCCGATGACCTCGGCGGCGTTGAGGATGCGTTCGGGGTTGAGACTGTCGAGGATGTAGCGAAACCCCCTGCCCTCCTCGCCGATACGGCGTTCCACCGGGACGATCATGTCGTCGTAGAAGACCTGGTTCGAATCGACGGCGTGACGGCCCATCTTCGGGATTTCCCGGATTTCGGCGGCGGAGCGGTCGAGGTCGGCGTAGAACAGCGACAGGCCGTCGGTGGAGCGGGCGACGTTCTCAAGCGGGGTGGTGCGGGCCAGCAGCACGACCTTGTCGGCTTGCTGGGCGGTGCTGGTCCAGATTTTCTGGCCGCTGACGCGGTAATGGTCGCCGTGGCGCACCGCTCGGGTTTTGATGCGGCCGGTGTCGAGACCGGCATCGGGTTCGGTGACGCCGAAGCAGGCGCGCGAGGTGCCGTCGATGATCGCGGGCAGCCAGGCGGCTTTCTGTGCCTCGGTGCCGTGGCGAACGATGGCATGCAGGCCGAAGATGTTGATGTGGACGGTTGAGCAGGCGGCGAAGGCACCGGCGGAATGGCCGATTTCCTGCATCATGATGGCGGCCTCGGTGACGCCTAAACCGGCGCCGCCGTATTCAGGGGGCATGGCGATCCCGAGCCATCCGCCGGCGGCGATGGCGGCGGCGAATTCGTGGGGGAAACTGTGCGTGCGGTCCTTTTCGGCCCAGTAGGCGTCGTCGAACCGGTCGCAGATGGCGCGGACGGCGTCACGGATGGCGGCGCGTTCGGGGGTGGTGGCGAGCGGGTCAAAACGTTTCATCGAAGGTCCTCCTCAGAGGGATTCTGGCGCAGGGTTGGTGCCGCCATCGCGAAACCGGTTTCGCGGGCGTGACAGCCGCGATGCACGGTGGGAGGTAGAAAGGCTGATCGGGCCGCTGGTTTTGGTGAGCGCCTTGTGTCCTTGACGCGGGACAATTTCCCAGCATATTTCGCCTGGACGAAAAATATCAGATGGACTTCATGTCGAAGATCGTTGACCGTACGCTTGACCTGCTGGAGTTGTTCGCGGCCGAGAAGCGGCCGCTGCCGCTGTCGGATATTGCGCGCCTGATGAAGATCCCGGTGTCGAGCTGCCACGACGTGCTGCAGGCGATGCAGGCGCGGGGTTACCTGTATGAGCTGGCACCGCGGGCTGGCTACTATCCGACGTTGCGGTTGCAGCGGCTGGGGCAGGAAATCGGCGATAACGATCCGGTGGTGCTGCGGGCGGAACTGCTGCTGCGGTCGTTGCGGGACACGCTGGATGAATCGGTGCTGCTGGCGAAGGTTGCCGGTATGCAGGCGACCTATCTGCTGGCGTTCGAGCCGACACACCCGTTGCGGTTTCTGATCAAGGTGGGCGAGAGCGTGCGCAGCACGTATGCGACCTCGGGCGGCAAGGCCCTGCTGGGCGGGCTGGATGAGGCCGCGCTGGATGCTTACCTGCGGAGCGCGACGCTGAAGCCGCTGACGGAGCGGACCATCACCTCGAAAACCGTGCTGCGTGAGGAGGTGCTGCAGGGACGGGCGCGGGGCTGGTATCTCAATCAGGGGGAGAGCCTGGATGGCGTGACGACTCTGTCGGGGTCGTTTCGCTGGAACACCGCACTGTATATCGTGACGGTCGCGGGTCCGTCGGCTCGGGTGGACCCGCGACTGGAGCAGGCGGCCGGGCTGATCACCAATGTCTGCATGTTGCTGGAAACCCGGATGGACGCCGCGGCGCGGCCGGGGCGCGACACGGCCGCGTAACGATGGGGGCATGTCAGTCGCCGAGGATTTCAGCATTGTGCTCGCCGAGGTTGGGGGCGAGGCGGCGGACCGAGGCGGGTGATTCGCTGAAGCTGACGGGGAAGCGGGTGACGGTGACGCGGCCCTCGGTCGGATGGTCAGCCTCGGTGAAGAAGTCCACCGCGTTCAGATGCGGGTCGGTGAACAGCGCCTCGATCGAATTGACCGGACAGGCCGGGATGTCGACAGCATGCAGGGCTTCGAGCCACTCGGCGTTGGTGCGTTCGGGCAGATGTCCGGACAGGAAGGCGCCGATTTCCTGGGCGTGGCGGGTGCGGCTTTCCTGCGAGCGGAAGCGGTCATCGGTTTCGATCAGGTCGGGCTTGCCGATCAGCTTGGAGAAATCGCGCCAGTGGCGGTCGGTGTAGACGACGATGGCGAGGTAGCCGTCCTTGGTCGGATAGGGGCCGCGGGTGCGTGAGAGCAGCCGGCGGTAGCCCATCTCGCCCTCGGGCGGGACGAAGGCGGCGCCGCCGATGTGATCGGCGAGGACGAACTGCGCCATGGTCTCCATCATCGGCACCTCGATCGCCTGGCCCTTGCCGGTGGTGCCGCGATAGACCAGCGCGGCGGTGATGGCGTTGGCGACGTAGAGGCCGACAACGCGGTCGCAGACATTGATCGGCGCGTAGCGTGGGGCGCCGTCCACCGAACCGAACAGGCCGGCGATGCCGGAGGCGGCCTGCATCAGGTCGTCATAGACCGCCTTGCCGCTGTTCGGGCCGGCCGAACCGTAGCCGACCGCGGCGCAGTAGATGATGCCGGGGTTGGTCTCGCGGACGTTGTCGTAATCGAGGCCGAGGCGGCGCAGGCCGTCGGGGCGGACGTTGGTGACCAGGACATCGGCACGCCGGGCGAGAGCCAGGATCGCGGCCTTGCCGTCCGGCGTCTTGAGGTCGAGCACGACGCTGCGCTTGTTGCGGTTGCCGACGAGGAACATCGGCCCCATGCCGGGATGCCGCCACGGGCCGATCCAGCGCATGTTGTCGCCGACACTTGTCTCGATCTTGACGACGTCGGCGCCGAGGTCGCCGAGAAGCTGGGTGGCGGAGGGTCCCATGACGACGGTGGTGAGGTCGAGGATGCGGATACCGGCGAGCGGGCCGGTCGCCTCAATGGGATCATCCGGCCAAACAGTGTGTGCTGGCTCCGTCATGCTGTGTTTGCCTCCCGACTGTCGTTCCGGTGCGTCTTACGCGATAGCGAATTTTGATACGTGACAGCGAATAAAATCGCGGGCCCGGGGTTTGTCAACCAGTGCTGTGCGCAGTCGGTGCCGGCGCTGCACGCATGGCTCGTTGGGCGTGCTATGTCGCAGGTGCCAAAGGTCAAATAACGGCGCGGGTGCGTTTGCCTCTTGACGAACGGCGTGGTTCGGTGTGACTTCGAGGAAGCGCAATAAGCTTCGGCACCACGAATTTGCTTTTTTGCAAGGTCCTGGTCTCCGATGAAGAGCGTCAAGCGGGTCAACAGGCGCAGGAGGATACGGTGGCGGACTTCGAGCAGACCGGGAAGCCGAGCGGTGGCGCAGCGGCGATTGCACAGACGACGATGCAGCGGGTGACGCGTCGGGTGGTCCCATTTTTGCTGCTGTGCTATTTCATTTCCTTCCTGGACCGGGTCAATGTCAGCTTCGCCGCGTTGGAGATGAACCGTGACCTGGGGCTGAACCCGGCAGTTTACGGGTTCGGCGCGGGGCTGTTCTTCCTGACCTACTGCGTGTTCGAGTTGCCGTCGAACCTGGCGCTGTACCGGTTTGGCGCGACGCGCTGGATCGCCCGGATCATGTTCACCTGGGGTCTGTGCGCGGCGGGCATGGCCTTGGTGGTGGGACCAAAGAGTTTCTACGCGATGCGGCTTTTGCTGGGTGCGGCCGAGGCGGGCTTCTTCCCTGGCGTGCTGTTCTTCCTGACGTTGTGGTTCCCCGGCGCGTGGCGCGGCCGGGTGCTGGGTTTCTTCATGAGCGGGGTGGCGATCAGCGGGCTGATCGGGTCGCCGCTGTCGGGGTTGCTGCTGTCGCTGGACGGGACCTGGGGCCTGCGCGGCTGGCAGTGGCTGTTCATCCTGGAGGGGGCGCCGGCGATCGTATTGGCGCCGCTGTGCCTGCTTTACCTGCAGGACGGGCCGGCGCACGCGAAATGGCTGCCGGCGGCGGAGCGGGCGTGGCTCGCGGGCACGCTGGAGGCGGAGCATCGCGCCGAGGGTGAGCACGGGAAGGCCGTCAGTCTCAAAGCGCTGCTGAACCCGCGGGTGTTCCTGCTGGCGGCGACATATTTCACCAATGTCGCGATGGTGAACGCCATTCTGTTCTTCCTGCCAATGATCCTGAAGAGCTTCGGACTGAGCAACATCGAGACCGGATTTGTTGCAGCGATCCCCAGTGCGGCGGCGCTGGTGGCGGTGATCTGGTGGGGGCGGCGGTCGGATGCGCGCAAGGAACGATATGGGCATGCGGCGTTCGCCAATTTCCTGGCCGGCGCGGCGCTGCTGGCCTCGGTCCTGGTGACCGATCCGGTGCTGCGGACGGCGGCGCTGACGGTGGCGTTTGCCGCGACGCTGTCGTTCACCGCGCCGTTCTGGACGCTGCCGGCGACCTTCCTGTCGGGCGTGGCGTCGGCGGGCGGGTATGGCACGATCAGCTCGCTGGGGGTGATCGGCGGGTTCGTGGCGCCGACGATCATCGGCTACCTGTCGAACCTGACCGGCGACCTGCGCGGCGGTCTGGGCGGCATCGCGGTCCTGGCCATGCTGATGACGACGGTGTTCTATGTCGCGGGGCGCCGCCTTTCCGGCGCGGACAAACGCGGCACCTCGCTTGGAACGGTGCAGGAACAGGCCTGATCATGTTTTTGAGTCAGCGGGACGATCGGACCCGGATGCCGGTGGCGCTGCTAAGCGGCTTCCTGGGCAGCGGCAAGACGACTCTGGTGAATGCGCTGCTGCGCGATCCGTCGATGGCGAACACAGCGGTGGCGATCAACGAATTCGGCGAGGTGCCGATCGACCGCGACCTGATCGATCATGGTCCGGAGCGGACCATGGTGATGGCGAACGGATGCCTGTGCTGCAATCTGGTGGGCGATCTGGACCTGGCGGTGATGCGGCTGTTCAGCCGGCGGCAGAGCGGCGCGCTGCCGGATTTCGCGCGGCTGATCATCGAGCCCTCGGGACTGGCCGATCCGGCGCCGATCGCACAGGCGATCCTGCGCAATCCGGTGTTGTCGCGGGCGCTTCGGCTGGAGGCGATCGTGACGACCGTCGATAGCCAGTTCGGCGCGGCGCAACTGGCGCGGCATGCGGAGACGCGCAAGCAGGTCTCGCTGGCGGATCACGTGGTGCTGACGAAGACCGACCTGGCGGATGAGGCCGCGGTGGCGGCGCTGCGGGCGACCTGCCGGGGGCTCAATCCGTATGCGCCAATTCACATGGCGGCGATGGGTGCAGTGGAGCCGGCGGCGTTGTTCCCACCGCATTTCTTCGATTCGACGCGGCCGGCGCCGCCGCGGCGGGGGACGCTGTTCGCCGATGCGGCGGAGCCGGGTCATCTGAGCGATGTGGCCTCGGTTTCGCTGACTGCGGTGCAGCCGTTGCAGTGGCGGGCGTTCGAGACCTGGCTGCGGGGCATCCGGATCGGCCATGCGGACGCGCTGCTGCGGGTGAAGGGTATTCTGAACATCGAGGGCGTGGCCGGACCGGTGGTGGTTCAGGGGGTGCATCATGTGATCAACGCGCCGGTGGCGCTGGATGAATGGGCGGGGCCCGATCACGGTTCCTATTTGGTGCTGATTGCCGATCCTGGCACGATCGAGGCGGCGCGGCGCAGTTGGGCGAGCGCCCTGCCCGGCCTGATCGCCGAACAACGGTCCTGATACGGAGAAGAAACGTGCGCGCCATCGATGTTCATGTTCACCCGATGAACGATGCCTATGTGCAGGCGAGCCTGCCGTTCATGCCCGCGGCGCAACGCATGTTCAAGGGCAAGTTCGACGCCAGGCCGGACACGCAGATCGCCGATGATTTCCGGCGCGACGACGTGCTGGCGATCCCCATCGCGTGGGATGCGGAGCATGGCGCGGCGGGCGGGATCTACACCAACGAGCAGGTGGCGGCGCTGTCGCGGGATTACCCCGACGTGTTCCTGCCAGGCTGGGCTATGGTCGATCCGTGGCGCGGACGGAAGGGGCTGGAGGAGATCGAGCACGCGATCAAGGAACTTGGGCTGATCGGGGTGAAGTACCAGCCTCCGGTGCAGGGGTTTTCGCCGAACGACAAGCTGTTTTATCCGATCTGGGATCTGCTGCAGTCGCTGGGGGCGCCGGCGCTGATCCATTGCGGCACGACGGCGATCGGCGCGGGTGAACCGGGCGGGCTGGGGTTCAAGCTGTCGCACGCGCGGCCGATTCCGAATCTGGACGACGTTGCGGCGGATTTTCCGCGACTGACGATCGTTGCGGCGCACCCAGGGTGGCCGTGGACGGAGGAACTGATCGCAGTGGCGATCCACAAGGCGAATGTCGCGATCGACATCTCGGGCTGGGGGCCGAAATACATTCCGGCGCCGTTGCGGCATGACATGGAGCGGCGGCTGCAGGACAAGGTGCTGTTCGGATCCGATTATCCGGGCTGGAGCGCCGGGCAGTGCTGCGACGAGTGGGAGATGCAGGGATTCCGAGCGGGTGTGATCGACAAATTGTTTCACCAGAATGCGACACGGATTCTGAAGCTGGAAGACGCGGTGGCGCGGGCCGCGAAAGCAAAAGACGCGCTGAACAAAGGAACGGATGCATGACGGAAAAATCGCCTTATATCATTCGCGCATCGGAACAAGACGCGTACAGCCCGGCGAATCACACCGGCACGAAGAACTACCGTTTGGTCGGGCCGAAGGTGAACGGGGCGAAATACATGGAGATCGCGCTGGGCGACATCGAGCGCAACGAGGGGTCTCCGGCGCATGCGCATCCGGATCTGGAGCAGGCGGTTTATATCCTGGAGGGCGAGGCGATCGCCGGCATCGACGGGGTGGATCATCATGTGAAGACCGGGGACATGATGTTCTTTCCGGCGCAGGTGTTTCATTCCATCAAGGTACTGACAGAGCGGATCAAGCTGCTGGTGATCTACTCGCCGCCGTATGGCGAGGATCCGGCGAAAGTGATTCGCGCGCAGGTTTCGCATTAAAGCGTTGGGAGGATAACACCGTGCGCACGCAGGTTGGCATCATCGGCGCGGGTCCGGCGGGCCTGTTTCTGGCGCATCTGCTGCATCGTGCCGGGATCGAGTCGATCATCATCGAGGCACGGAGCCGCGAGGATGTCGAAGGCACGGTGCGGGCGGGCGTGCTGGAGCATTGGGTGGTTGAGCTGATGAAGGAGATGGGCCTGGGCGGGCGGATGATGCGCGAGGGGCATTTCCATGACGGCATCACGCTGCAATGGAACCGGGAGCGATATCACCTGGATATCCAGGGGCTGACCGGGGGCAAGCGGGTGGTGGTGTATCCGCAGCACGAGGTGCTGAAGGACCTGATCGCCGGGCGGCTGAACGATGGCGGGGCGATCATCTTCGGCGTGGGCGGGACGGCGATCCATGGGATCGAGACCGAGACGCCGTCGATTACGTTCCGGCGTGACAAGGATGGCGCGGCGGAGACGATCCATTGCGATTTCGTGATTGGCGCCGACGGGTTCCACGGGCCGGGCCGGCAGGCGATACCGGCGGCGTCGCGGACGGAATACGAGAAGATCTATCCGTTCGGCTGGCTGGGTATCCTGACCAGAGCACCGCTGTCGTGGCATGAGCTGATCTACACCAATCAGGCGGGCGGATTCGCGCTGCTGAGCACTCGGTCACCCGAGGTGCAGCGGATGTACGTGCAGTGTGATCCACACGACGACATCGCCAACTGGTCTGACTCGCGGATTTGGGACACGTTGCATGCTCGGCTTGATATCGGCGATGGCTGGCGGCTGCAGGAAGGGGAGATCCTGCAGAAAGGCATTATCCCGCTTCGATCTTTCGTGTGCGAGCCGATGCAGTCCGGGCGGCTGTTTCTCGCTGGCGACTCGGCGCATATAGTGCCGCCGACAGGAGCGAAGGGCCTGAACCTGGCGGTTGCCGACGTGCTGGTGCTGTCGCGGGCGCTGGAGGCGAAAGTCCGGCACAACCGGGACGACCTGCTGGAGAAGTACAGCACGACCTGCCTGCGGCGGGTGTGGAAGGCGGAACGGTTTTCCTGGTACATGACGACGATGCTGCACCAGAACGAGTCTGAGACCGGGTTCGAGCAGCGGATTCATTTCGCCGACCTGGATCTGGTGCGAACGTCGGAGGCGGCGGGGCGTCTGCTGGCGGAGAACTATGTCGGGCTGCCGTTCGATTGATACGGTGCGGTATTGCCGTCGCGGATCACCAGGCGGTGCTGCAGCAGCAGCGGGGGGGTCACTTGCCGAGACCAGATGCTGTGCAGGGATTGCACGACGGCCTCGCCGAAGCGGTCGTAGGGCACGCGGACCGAAGTAAGCCAGGGGACCAGCCAGTCGTTCAGCGGATTGTCGTCGAAGCCGACGAGCACGACGTCTTCGGGGACGCGTAGCCCGGCCTCCTGCAACGCTCGGTGGGCGCCATAGGCGATCAGGTCGCTCAGGCAGAACAGGCCGCAGCGGGGCGGCCGGTTTGTGCCGACGAGGGCAGCGGCGGTGCGATAGCCGATCTGCACGTGATCGAGGCTGTCCAGCGTGCGGATGCGGCTGTCCGGGAGGTTCTGGCCATGAGCGGCGAGGGCGGCGCGGAAGCCGGCGATGCGGTCGGCGGTGGCGGATGAGGTTTGCGGGCCGTGGATGATGCCCTGCACCGGGATTTCGCGGGTGGCGAAGAAGGCGGCGACCTCCTGGCCCGCGCGCATGTTGTCGATGCCGATGAAGGGCTGGTTCGGATCGTCGGGGGCGCGGCGATTGACGAACAACAGGGGTTCCTGGTCGTGAGTCATCGCCGAGAGCACCGGGCTGGCGACGGCGCCGAGGAAGACGGTGGCACGGACCAGTTGGGCGCGCATTTCCAGCAGGTATTCGTCCTGGATCTCGGGGCGATCGTTGGTGTCGCAGACGACCATGACGAGGCCCTCTTGCCTGAGGGCTTCCTCGACCGAGGCGGCGATGGCGGCCATTGCGGGGTTGGCGAGATTGGCGACGAGCAGGGCGACCAGACGGCTCTGGCGGACGCGGAGGGCGCGGCCGACGCTGACCGGGCGGTAGCCGAGGTCGGCGATGGCGCGGCGCACGCGTTCCGTGGTGGTGGCGGAGGCCTTGTTGGCGATGCCGTTCATGACGCGGGACACGGTGGCGATCGAGACGCCGGCATGCTGGGCGACCGTGGCGATGGAAACTCCGGCGGGATGGCGTGGAGTGGGGGGTGGCTTGGTCATGACGGATGGTCTTGCATTGGGCGGGAGAAGACAATAGGATTTGGGAAAACGTTTACCCAAAGGGAGGAGTTCGGTCGATGGCTCGCAGGCGAGATTTTCTGATGGCGCCGCTGGCGCTGCTGCCTTTGGGGGCGCGGGCGCAGGATTCTGTGCAGCTTGTCGTGTGGCACGACATGGGAGAGCCGGGGACGAAATGGTTTGCCGAGGTTTCGGCGGCGTTCGCGGCGTCGCATCCGGGGGTGACGATCCGAGCGATCAGCTATCCGACGGATCAGTGGTTCGGACGGGTGATCGGGGCGCTCAATACCGATACGGCGCCGGATCTGATCTTCAACAATTATGAGCGGGTGATCCGTATCGCCAATCAGACCGGCAAGGTGATGGACCTGAAGCCGGTGTTGGATGGGATTGCGGACAAGGGTTTTCTGGGGCCGGACGATCTGCAGGTGGCGACCTACAAGGACCGGATGATCATCCTTCCGGTGCAACGGGTGCAGATGGCGTTTGGGGTGCGGAAAAGCTGGCTGGAGAAGGTTGGCGAGCCGTTTCCGAAGACGTGGGACGATGCGAAGCGGACGGCGGAGAAATTCCAGAGCGACGATCCGGCGGGCACCGGCAAGGGCAGCGTGTTCGGTTTTGCGCTGGAGGCCGCGCATCCGCGCGACCTGATCCATATGCTGGATCTGTTCACGTTCGGGGCGGGTCTGCGGCACACTCTGCTGGCGCCGGACGGCAGCATCACCATCGACGATCCGGAGCACGCGAAGGTGCTGGAGGAATTTCTGAAGATCTTCACGGTGTACAAACTGGTTCCTCCCGACACCATCAACTATTCGTTCAACGAGATGTACCAGGTGATCGAGGGCGGCCGAGCGGGAATGTTTCGAGTGGGGGACTGGAACGTTGGGAAGTGGACGACGCAGGGGATCAAGGGCGATTTCGTTGTGGGGCCGTGGCCCCAGTTCTTTCCCGACAAGCAAAACGCTGTGGTGATCGGCGGGATGCGGGGTGTCGCGGTGCCGGAGAATGCGCCGCACAAGGATTTGGCGGTGCAGGTGGCGGCGTTCCTGCTGGGCAACCCGGCGCAGCAGGCGTCGTTGAAGGTGGTGGGCAGTGCGGTGCGGACAGACCTGGATACCGAGGGACTGTCGGGGCCGGCGGCGATGTTCGCTCAGCCGCAATGGCCGCTGATTGCTTATGATTTTCCGGAATCGGTGCATCCCTGGTATCCGGAACTGGAATCGGCGTTCCACCGCAAGCTGCTGGCGGCGATCGCCAACCCGCCGGCGGATTATCCGGCGTTCATCAGGCAGACGGCGCAGGAGATGCGAGAGACTGCGAAGTCGCTCGCCGAGAAGGGCTGATCGCCGTATGGGCAAGATGCTCGACCGGGAGGCGGTGTTTTATCTGTTCGCCTTGCCGTTCGCTGTCCTGACGCTGTTGTTCGGATTGTGGCCGATCCTGTTGAGCATCGAAGTGTCGTTCACCGCCTCGGCGACCGCGTTGAAGCCGATGCCGGCGTTCGTTGGGCTGGCGAACTATGCGGCGATCCTGGCAGACCCGGTGTTCCTGGCGTCGCTTTGGCACACGTTACTGTATACAGTGCTGGCGGTGGCGGCGAATGTGGGGTTCGCGCTTGGATATGCGATCCTGCTGGACAGCGCGTTGATCCAGCGGGGGCGAACGTTGCTGAAGCTGGCGGTGTTTTTGCCGGTCGTGACACCGGACATCGCCGGCTATGTGGTGTGGCGCTGGCTGTTCGACCAGAGTTTCGGGGCGCTGAACGCGGCGCTGAAAGTCGTGGGATTGCCTGGGTTCGGCGGCATCGCGTCGCCTGCCACCGCAATGTTGTCGATCCTGATTGCCGAACTGTGGCATCATGCCGGATTTTATGTGCTGATTTTCCTGGCAAACCTGGCGGTTTGCGACAAGGCGCTGTCGGAGGCTGCGGACATCGACGGGGCGAATCGCTGGCAGAGATTCGTTTCGGTGATTCTGCCACAGCTTCGGCCAGCGATTACCATCAACCTGGTCTATGCGCTGATCCAGTTTCTGAAGACCTTTAGCGTGGTTGTGGTGATGACCAAGGGTGGACCGAACGACGCAACGAATTTCATCAGCTATGCGGCATGGCAGATGTTCGATCAAGGGGAGTACGGGCAGGCGACGGCGATGGCGACGGTGCTGTTCGGCGTGGTGATCCTGATCGGGCTGGGCACCTATCGGGCAACGGATCGGGGGCGTGCGTGGTGGCTCGTGTTGCGGCCTATGTGTTTGCCTGCCTGATCAGCGTGCTGTTCCTGTATCCGTATCTGTGGATGGTTCTGGGCGCGTTCCGTTCGACTCAGGAGATTCTGTCCGCGCCGCTGCGGTTGTGGCCGGAGCATGTTTCGTTCGAGGCCTTTCGTTCGATCGCCGATGTGGGCGGGTTGTCGTTCATGCGGGCGTTGCTGAACTCGGTTGGGATCACCGCGGTGTCGAGTGTTCTGGCGGTGGTGGTGACGGCGCTGGGGGCATACGCGCTGACCCGGCGGCCGGACGCGCTGGCGTTCCGCCTGCTGCGGGGCGGGTTTTTGTTGACGATGATGTATCCGTACATGCTGCTGGTCATTCCGGTTTATATCGTGATGTACAAGCTGGGATTGCTGGGCGGCTATACCGGGATCGTGCTGTTTCTGGCACTGGGTCCGGTGCAGTTCTTCCTGTTCGAGCAGTTCTTTCGGACGTTGCCGAACGAGGTGATCGAGGCGGCGACGATCGATGGCGCCGACGAGACGACGATCCTGTTCCGCATCGTTCTGCCGATGGCAAGGCCGGTGGTGGCGACGGTGGCGATCATTACGTTTCTGTTGAACTGGGCGCAGTGGTTTCCGGTGATGGTCATTTCGGCGACCCCGGATACCTACACGCTGCCGGTGGCGCTGCTGAACGTGAACGGTGAACTGGGCACGGATTTTCAGGGGATCATGGCGCTTGCGGTGGTGACGACGATTCCGCCGGTGCTGCTGTTCCTGGTGGCGCAGAGGCGGGTAATGGGCGGGATGACCGAAGGCGCAGTGAAGGGCTGATCATGTTGGATCGGATCGAGGCGGCCAGAGTGCGCACGTTGCGGTGGCTGGACGGGATGCAGGCTTGCGGTCAGCCGGCCGGGGTGATGCGGATCAGTGCCGTGCATGATGTCGCCCGGTGGCCCGGGATGCTGCTGCCGGGAACCTATAACGGAGTGATGTGCCGGCACTTGCTGGACGATGATGTAGCGAGTTTCGGGGTGGTGGACTGGTTGTTGCGGCACCGGCGGCCGGATGGGATTTTCCGCATTCCAGGGATGACCGACGCTGCGGTGTTCAAGAAGCCGGACCGGCTGGAAACGTGGCGGTATATCGATTTTCATCTGACGAATTACTCGCTGGGGGCGATCGAAGCGCTGGATCCGGCGTGCGTTCCGGAACTGGGATTTGTGCGGCCATTTCTGGAGCCTTTGACGTTGAAAGCCTGGCTGGCGGAGCGCGACCTGCGCGACCCGTGGCAGGAGGGAAACAATATCGTCAATTTGGGCGGGTTTTTTTTGTTGCTGCGGCGGTTCGGGTTGGCGGATGTCGATGCGGCGCTGGGGATTCTCTTCGACTGGCATGACCGGTTGCAGGAGCCGGCTACGGGATTCTGGGGTGTGGGGCAATCGTCGGATGCGATCGCCGCGCTGCATGCGATGGCCGGGTCGATGCATAATTTCCATCTATGGTACGCGACGGGGCGGAGGCTGGCGTATCAGGACAAGGCGGTGGATTATGCCCTGACCCGGCCGCCGATTGTGCACAGCGCCTGTATCGATGTCGATCTGGTCGATCTGCTGGTCCATGCGTTTGAAATAATCGATCACCGGCGGGCGGAGATATTGGCGTGGCTGCGGGCGATGCTGGGGGCGCTGCTCGATTTTCAGGGCGAGGATGGCGGGTTCGCGGATGTGCTGGAGGGGGTGCGGACTCAGGATGGGTGGGTGCGCGGGTATCAGGAGCCTCAGGGCCTGTCGAACACGTTCTCCACGTGGTTCCGTTGGATTGCGATCGCGATGATCGCCGATACGCTGTGGCCGGGTTGGCGACGGTGGAACTTTCGCCGGATGGTGGGAATTGGCTACCGGAAGGAGCGGGTGGGATGACCGAACCGGTTGATCCGTTCGCGCATCTGCATGACGAGTCCTATGCGGACGCCTATGAGGCGAAATGGTGCGGTCATTCCGATTTGGTGACGGTGGCCGGACGGCGGCGCATATCGCTCGACGGAGACTGGCATTTTACGCCTGATTTGTTCGATGAGGGATTGCGGCAGCGATGGTTCGCGGATGAGCCGTCGCCACCGGCGCAGTGGTCGGCGCCTCGGGATTATGATGCGGAGGGCTCCGAAACGGTCCCGGTGCCGTCCTGCTGGACCATGCTGCGGCCGGAATGGCGGTACTTCGAGGGTGCCGGGTGGTACGTTCGCAGCTTCGACTGGGATGGCTCCTCGGAACGGGTGGTGCTGCGGGTTGGGGCGGCGAATTACCAGGCGCTGGTGTTCCTAAATGGGGTTTTTCTGGCGTCGCATCGCGGTGGCTCGACGCCGTTCTGTGTGGAGGTGACGGAGCGACTGCGGCCGGGGGCCAATCGGCTGACGATACAGGTGGACAACCGACGCCGAGCGGATCGGGTGCCGATGCATCATTTCGATTGGTTCAATCATGGGGGATTGTATCGGGAGATCGATCTGCTGCCTCTGCCTGCGGTTTTTATCCGCGGGTTTGGCCTTGCGTTGACCGAGGCGGGGCGTGTTGCCGTGGAGATTACGCTGTCGGATGCGGTGGATGGTGAGGCGTTTGTTTCGGTTCCCGAGTTGGGGGGGCGGTTCGAGATTGGCGTTGTTGGCGGAGTCGGGAGGCTGGAGATCGACGCGGTGCCGGAACGGTGGTCGCCGGAGCTGCCTCGGCTGTATGATGTGGAGGCGGTGTTCGGAGCCGATCGGATTGCGGAACGGGTGGGAATTCGTGAGATCAGAGTCGAGGGGCACCAGATCCTGTTGAACGGGCGTCCGATTTATCTGCGCGGTGTGTGTGTGCATGAAGACGATGTTCTGCTTGGCAAGGCAACGAATGACGTGGATATCAGGCGGCGCTTTGCCGACGCGAAAGCGCTGGGGTGCAACTTCCTGCGGCTTGCGCATTATCCGCATCACGAGCGTGTGGCGGAGATCGCGGATGAGGAAGGGATGCTGCTGTGGGCGGAAATTCCGGTGTACTGGGCAATTGATTTCGCCAATCCGGGTACGTACGCGGATGCCGAGAATCAACTGCTGGAGCTGATCCGGCGGGACCGAAACCGGGCGTCGGTTATTGTGTGGGGGGTGGGGAATGAGAATGCGGATACGAACGCGCGCTATGCGTTCATGTCGCGGCTGGCGGAGACGGCGCGTCAAGCCGACCCGACCCGGCTGGTAAGTGCGGCGTGCCTGATCAACCGGCGGACGTTCGCGATCGAAGACCGGCTGGTCAGGCATCTGGATATCATTGGGGTAAACGAATACTTCGGCTGGTATGAGCCGGACTTTGCCGGACTGGAGCGTTTGCTGGCGAATTCGCAACCGGACCGGCCGGTGGTGATCTCGGAGGTGGGGGCCGATGCGCTGGCCGGGTATCATGGCGATACGACCGAACTGTTCACCGAGGAATGCCAGGCGGAGGTGTATCGGCGGCAGCTTGCGATCATCGCTCGGGCGCCCTGGTTACGGGGATTCTGCCCCTGGCTGCTGTACGATTTCCGTTCCGAACGGCGGCAGACGCGGTTCCAACGCGGTTTCAATCGCAAGGGTCTGATCGCGGAAGACAAACACACGCGAAAGCTGGCCTTCGATGTGCTGGCCGCCCATTACGCGACGATGGGTAGTTCGTTCACCGCGCTGTGATCATTTCGTCAGGAATTGTCGAATGATTATAGCGCCGCCGCGAATGCTGCCATTCAGTCGAGGGATCGCGCCCTGGTCGCTTCGGCGATCGTGCAAATGAGCAACGCGGGCTGTCATCTGGCAAGATAGGCACTGCGAATTTGCCCATGTTGTGCCCAGCCGGCAGTCATCGCGACTGCCCGACCAGCAGCAGCGGCAAGGAGATTTGATCATGCTCTCTCAATCCGGTCCCGATACGGCAGCACGACCGTCCCATTTTCCCACTGGTCATCCACTGATGCCGACGCTCAGCAAACTGCTGAGCGATGCGCGTGATGCGGTGGACAGCGATGCCGGCACGGTTCAATCCTGCCTGACGCAGGCGCTGGCTTTACTGCGACGTAACGACGGGTCCGCGGAAGGCATCGCGGTGCGCCCGGTCCGGCGCGGCGGATTCGCACCCTGGCAGGAGCAACGTATCCTGAGTTATATCGAGCAGCATCTGGACGGACCGATCCGAATTGCCGATCTCGCCGCGTTAAGCCGGCTGAGCGTCAGCTATTTTTCCGTTGCGTTCAGGCAAAGCTTTGGGCTGTCGCTGCAGACATTCATTGCGCAACGGCGGGTGGAACGGGCGCAGCGGCTGATGCTGACGACCAACCAGACGCTGACAGACATCGCGCTGGCCTGCGGCTTTTGCGACCAGGCGCATTTCTGCCGGCGGTTTCGCCGGGTTGCCGGACGCACGCCGAATTCGTGGCGGCGTGAGCATCTTTACGCGAACAGACCGAATTGAGGGCTGGGTCGCCGGCACGGCGGTGAATTCGGCCAATGGTCCCCAGCGATGTTGTACCCATCGCTGGTGGGCCATGTTCGGAGATAGACGGCACAGACCACCGCGGGCCGGGTAACGCGGATGGCGGCCTTATTTGCGCCGCGCTCAGCGACAAGCGGGCGTGTGAATGTCCGATCTAGACAGGTTCGGTACGATCCTGCCAACGCAACGCCCGAACGGCACCTGATCCATCGTCTCAGGTGCCGCCCGATCGGATGTTTCAGCGATTCCCGCTGCGGGTCGTTTCGAACAGGAACCAGGTGCGGCGCTCGGTTTCGTCGATCCAGTTCTCCAGCAAGCTGGCAGTTGCAACGTCGCCGTAGGTGTCACAGACATCGTGCACCTCGCGCATGCTCGACACGAGTTGCTTGTTGTCGCCACAGAGTTCGGCGAGCATGTCCTGCGGCTCGACGTAGTCGGCGTCGTTGTCGAGGATACGCTGCCGACGCGCGATCTGGCCGATGGATCGCAGCGTCGTGCCGCCGATCTTGCGCGCCCGCTCGGCAATCGGGTCTGTCATGTCGAAAAGCTGCTCACCCTGCTCATCGAGCAGCAGGTGATAGTCGCGGAAATGCTGGCCACTCATGTGCCAGTGAAAGTTCTTGGTCTTCAGGTAAAGCGCAAAGACGTCGGCGAGCAGGCCCTGCAGCGCGGCGGAAATGTCCCGCGTTGCTTCCGGCTTCAGATCGGTTGGTGTGCCAAGGCGCCCGCGCGTATGGGTTTCCTTGGCCGAAGACGTGCTGGTCATGATGTTCTCCTCTCCGGGGTCTGGTTTCATGTTTAGCCGATAAATGACAGCAACGCGGCGTTGATCTCATCCTTGCGGGTGGTGCACATACCGTGTGGCGCGCCTTCGAAGACCTTGAGCGTTGCGTGTTTGACGAGTTTGACCGACATCAAAGCGGACGCCCCGATCGGCACGATCTGGTCGTCATCGCCGTGCAGGATCAACGTCGGCACGTCGAATTTCTTCAGATCAGCGGTCAAATCCGTCTCCGAAAATGCCTTGATGCAGAAGTAGCTTGCAGGCATTCCGGCCAGCATCCCCTGCAGCCAGAAGGATTGGCGAACGCTCTGCGATACCTTCGCGTCCGGCCGATTGTAGCCATAGAACGGCAAGGACAGGTCGGTGAAGAACTGCGAGCGATCGGCCTGCACGCCGGCGCGAAGACCGTCGAAGACCTCGATCGGCAATCCGCCGGGATTCGTTGCGGTTTTCAGCATCAATGGCGGAATCGCACCAATCAGCACGGCCTTGGCGACTCGGCTTGTGCCGTGGCGGCCAATGTATCGGGCGACTTCGCCGCCGCCGGTGGAATGGCCGACATGAATGACCTGTTTCAGATTGAGATGCTCGACCAGTGCCGCGAGATCATCGGCATAGGTGTCGAGATCGTTGCCCTGCCACGGCTGGCCGGACCGCCCGTGGCCGCGGCGGTCGTGGGCGATACAGCGGAACCCGCGTTCGGCCAGGAAGAACATCTGATCCTCGAACGCGTCGGCACTGAGCGGCCAGCCATGGCTGAACACCACAGGCTGCCCCGATCCCCAGTCATTGTAAAAAATCTGTGTGCCGTCTTTCGTGGTGATCGTGCTCATTCTGTGTCTCCGGGCTCTGGCGTGCCGTGCAGCCGGTGTGTGCCACCAACCTGTGAACTGGTATTTTCCAGATGCCCGCGAATTCCGAAAACGCACGACGGTGATTGCGAGAAGCGCCTGCGACACCGCTGATGCCGACAGGCCGCGAACACCGATTTCTGAGCATTAGCGATACCATCGTCCAATACACAGGGGTTTATCGCTGTCAGATGTCCGTCCGGCGTCTGAGGAGCGTGATATCCAACCGGAGAGAAACATGTTCGAAACAATCAACCAGCCGCGCCGCCGGTTCCTGGGCGCGGCAGCGATGACGCTCGCAGTCTCCGAACTGGTGACAATCGGGGCGGCAAAAGCTCAAGGCAAAGCAATGGCTACCTCGTTTGGCCCGTTGAAGCAGATCAATGCCGGGCTGCTGAGTATCGGCTACGCGGAAGCCGGTCCGGCCGACGGGCCGCCGGTGATCCTGCTGCACGGCTGGCCGTATGACATTTACAGCTATGTCGACGTCGCGCCGCTGCTGGCATCGGCGGGTTATCGGGTAATCGTTCCGTACGTTCGGGGCTGCGGCACGACACGATTCCTGTCCGATGCGACGTTCCGCAACGGCCAGCAGGCCGCGGTTGCCCTCGACACCATCGCGATGATGGATGCGCTGAAGATCGAAAAGGCGGTGGTCGCCGGCTACGACTGGGGCGGACGGACGGCGGACATTATCGCGGCACTCTGGCCGGAACGCTGCAAGGCCTTGGTCGCGGTGAGCGGTTATCTGATCGGCGGCCGCGACGCCAACAAGCTGCCGTTGCCGCCCAAGGCCGAGTATCAATGGTGGTACCAGTATTACTTTGCCACCGACCGCGGTGTGCTTGGCTACGACAAATACCGGCGCGATTTCGCCAGGCTGATCTGGCAGATCGCCTCGCCGAAATGGGCGTTCGACGATGCCACGTTCGATCGCACCGCGGCGTCGTTCGACAACCCGGATTACGTTGCGATCGTGATCCATAACTACCGCTGGCGGCTGAGCGTGGCGGACGGCGAACTGCAATATGATGACCTGGAGAAGCGGCTGGCGGCCGGTCCGGTCATCAGCGTCCCGACGATCACCATGGAAGGCGATGCCAACGGCGCGCCGCATCCGGAGCCTGAGGCATATCGCAAAAAGTTCTCCGGCACCTACGAACACCGGCTGATCAAAGGCGGCATTGGCCACAATCTGCCGCAGGAAGCGCCGCAGGCGTTTGCCCAGGCGGTGATCGATGTCGGCCATTTTGCAACGAACTGACGGGCGGCCGTGACACATCGCCACATGATTCCTGGAAAG
>Ga0182012_10001545_pt1 | contig 25131 bp, 20 predicted proteins | sample 612S2SmetaG_FD_120486 | JGI IMG/M metagenome (GOLD analysis project Ga0182012, IMG submission 120486) | Permafrost microbial communities from Stordalen Mire, Sweden - 612S2S metaG | ecosystem: Environmental > Terrestrial > Soil > Wetlands > Permafrost | place: Sweden: Stordalen | collected...
CAACTGCTTCGAACGGTGCCATTGGACTGCAACGCATCCCACAGTTGAACCCCGACGTCATTACGCTAGATATCGAGATGCCGGACATGGATGGATTAGAGATGTTGCGGCGCATTCGACGTGAGTTTCCCAAAGTCCGGGTCGTCATGTTCAGTACCCTTACGGAGCGTGGCGCGGCCAAGACACTGGAAGCGTTAACTCTTGGTGCGGATGACTACGTTGCCAAAGTCTCTAACGAAGGGTCGCTTGATCTCTCCATGGCGCGACTGCGGGAAGAGATGATCCCCAAGATTAAGCAGTTCTTCTTCTTGCCCGTGCAGGGTCGGACTGCAACCCAGCTGGCGCCCCATTCCTCATATGCGGCAACCTCGGTCGAATCGCGCATGCCGGTCTTGAAGGGTATGAAAGTAAGGCCGAAAGTGGTTGTGATCGGCGTTTCGACAGGCGGACCAACGGCGCTTGGTTCAATCCTGCCGGCGTTTCCTGCAGGCTTCTCGCTGCCCATACTCGTCGTGCAGCACATGCCGCCCCTCTTCACCCGATTACTCGCAGAACGTCTCAACTCGACATGCCAACTGGCAGTCCAGGAAGCCACCCAGGGGATTGCAGTCGAGGCGGGCAAGATCCTGATTGCGCCCGGAGACTTTCACATGAAGGTCGTCTCCAGAGAGAGAGGCGCGTGTATCTCTTTGGATCAGGCTCCGCGACAAAACTCCTGTCGCCCTGCAGTGGATGCATTGTTTGCCTCGACTGGCGAGGTATTCGGCGGAGCCGCCCTCGCGGTCATTCTCACTGGGATGGGGCAGGACGGTTTGCGTGGCTCTGAGATCCTCAGGGCGCAGGGTGCCAGCATCCTTGCACAGGACGAGGCGTCCAGCGTCGTGTGGGGGATGCCTGGAGCCGTAGTCAACGCGGGGCTTGCCGACCGCGTCCTGCCGCTGGATCAAGTTGTGTTCGAGATTCTGCGCATTGTGGACAGAAAGTGAGGATAACGTGATGGCGAGTCAAGCAATCGTTCCGGGGATAATGTCGGATAACTATCGCTTCCTGCAGGCTCATGTCTACTCTGAGGTGGGCATCGTGCTTGAGGATAACAAGCACTATCTCTTCGAAAGCCGCCTGGCACCGATTGTCAGGTTGCTCAACTTTGACTCGATCAACGACTTGTGTTCACTTCTTCGTGCGAAGACCAATTCTGAAGTGAGTCGTCAGGTCGTTGAGGCCATGACCACGAACGAGACTTACTTCTTTCGCGACCCTGCACATTATGAAGCGATACGGAATACCTTACTCCCCAAATTGAAGGAAGAAAGGCGGGATACCAGGAACTTGCGCTTCTGGTCGGCCGCGTCATCCACCGGACAGGAAGCTTATAGCCTCGCAATGATGCTCCTAGAGGAAGGGTTTAAGGACTGGAATATTCAAATCCATGGCACGGATTTTTGCTCAACGGTAGTGGAACGGGCTCGTTCAGGAACGTATCTGCAGATTGAAGTCAACCGGGGACTGCCGACTCCCCTCCTAGTGAAGTATTTCCGCCGTTCGGGCCTCAATTGGCAATTGAATGACGAAGTGAAGCGAATGGCTCGCTTTGAAACGATTGATTTGCGCAAGAGTATGCGAACGCTCGGACCATTCGATTTGGTGCTCTGCCGCAACGTCATGATCTATTTTGACAATGAAACAAAACGGAAAATCATGATGGAACTCCACAGCACTTTGTTTCGAGGTGGCTGGCTGCTGCTCGGAGGGTCCGAAACAGCCTTTGGTCTCGAAGAGTGGTTTGACAGAAAAGTAGTAGGAAACATGACCGTGTACATCGCCCGATGAGAGGAAACGTATGTTAACTGAAGTGACTTTGGAGACGTTGGCGCAAATCGTGGAGTCCGTTTTCACGACAATGATGGAGTTCGAAGTATCCATCAGTGAAACCCCTTGGCGCCCCGATGGGGACCGGTTAACCTCTTTTGTGTTGCTGACCGGTGCATGGACCGGTGCGGTACTGATCGAATGCAACCGGTGGCAGGCTTGCCAGTTTGCTGGCCGGATACTCGCCATGGACCCTCCCGACAAGGTCGACGAAGATGTGCTCGACGTCCTCGGAGAACTGGCCAATGTGATCGGTGGGAACTTGAAGTGCGCAATGCCGCCAGGGGTCCACCTTTCGATGCCAACAGTGATGGAGGGAAGCGACTACGGTCTGCGCATTTGCGGACTAAGAGTTCAGGAACGGCTAGGTTTTGAATGCGCCGACGGTCACTTCTGGGTTTCCGTCCTCTCCAAAGAGGGTAAGTAGCGCCCGCCTCGGAGCGTGTAAAGACGGTCCTAATCTCGAGACTATCAAGGATCCGCTGCTACGCATTGTAAGCATGTCATAGGATCACAAATCGAATCACTCGGATCCGAATTCATAAGGCTAAAGCTGCCCAAGGCTCCTTGACCGTTAGCGCATACTACGGAGACGACAGGGTCACTATAGACATCGCGCGTACAAGCCTGCTGTTGAAAGGGGCCTTCTGCGGCTAGTAGAGGCAGAAGCATGTAGTGATCAGGAAGCGCTCAATTTCCCTCTTGAGCCGAGACTCAGCACGGCGGAAACAGTAACGAATCTACCAGGTTGCGGAATCGGAATGGATATCGTTAAAGCTCAGATTGAGAAGAGTTGCTTTGTGCTCGAAGTTTTCACTCAGATTGGAAAAGGCACAGAGATCAAGATAAAGCTGCCGAAGCACATTCTGTAGCTTCCGGGTACTTCAACATAGCAACCAAGCCTGAGACGAGAAGGGAGTTCAACAAAGGGACGCCTGAAATCGGTTAACTCATCTATAGACCAATCCGACCAGTATGTCGATAGTTAAAGCATGAATCCCACAGGCGGTCGTCTTAATCGATGGAGTGAAGTTTTAAAGCGCATGAGAAGCAAAGCTGCGCCACATCCCGCGACATTGATGGCATTTGGAGGCCTGGCGATTCTCACAACGATGTTGATGTGTGAGGCCGATTCTTTACGCAAGGACCTGCAATGGTCCGATCGCTCAGATACGCTGATTGGTGGGGAACGGGAGTTACTCAAGCTTACCTTAGACATGGAGACAGGTCTTCGCGGTTTCCAATATACAGGTAAGCGCGAATTCCTTCAGCCCTACGCAGAAGCAGCAGGAGTTATCGATTCGAAGTTCGCTGTTCTCGATCTACTTGTTGCCGAAAATCCCTCCCAGAAAGTTCAGCTTGCAGGCATTCGCACCAGCTTCGAGGAGTGGAGGCTGGAGGCTGCGAGTGTGATAGCAATCCGCACCCGAGATGCAACCCTACCTCCGGAGAATGTTCGTTACGAGCAGATGCTGGAAAGCAAGATATCGATGGATCGGATCCGTGCTAATTATGAAACCTTCGACTCCGGAGAGGTGCTGCTGCGCAATAAAAATCAGCGCAATGTTAGAAGCGAATACATGTTCTTGAGCGTCACTTCCTTCATCATTACGTTTGGTGGCGGGAGCATCCTCGCGTTGTTTGTCAGGCGCCGTATGTTCGACACATGCCAAAAGGAACACGACGAGGTCCTCAGACGACGCGATCAGAATCTGCGGCGCGTGGTTTGGGGCGTGAAGGATTATGCGATCCTGATGCTCGACCCGAAGGGGCTCGTCATCACGTGGAACGAAGGCGCCGAGAGGATCAAAGGCTATCGCGCCGAGGAGATTATTGGCTGCCACTTTTCAACGTTCTATCCAGCTTACGCAATAGCGCAAGGCAAACCCTCCCTCGAATTAAAAGTTGCAGAAGAGAATGGACGTTTTGAGGAGGAAGGCTGGCGTGTGCGCAAGGACGGGTCTTACTATTGGGCCAGCGTGGTCATCACCACGTTGCATGACGAGAGCGGCACGCTGTCCGGTTTTGCCAAAGTAATTCGCGACATTCCTCCACCCAAAGATACGGAGCGGGCGCTGCTCACCTCCGAAGCGTTGCGGAGGGCGATTTTCAACAGTGCCAACTTCTCAAAGATTGCCACTGACGCCAGGGGTGTCATTCAGATCTTCAATGTTGGCGCCGAACGTATGCTCGGCTATTTAGCAGCCGAGGTGGTCAATAGAATCACTCCCGCGGATATCTCTGACCCGCAGGAACTGGTTAGACGTGCTGAAACTCTGAGCGCTGAACTCGGAACGTTGATTACACCGGGATTTGAAGCCTTGATATTCAAAGCGTCGCGCGGCATCGAAGACATCTACGACCTGACCTATATCCGCAAGGACGGCAGCCACTTCCCGGCGGTGGTATCAGTCACAGCTCTGCGCGATGCCAACGACACGGTAATCGGCTATTTGCTGATTGGCACTGATAATACTGCGCGCAAGCGAGCGGAAGAGGCGTTGCTCAAAGCAGGGGCTCTGCAAAGCGCTATCTTCAACAGCGCCAATTTCTCTAGCATTGCTACTGACGCGAAGGGCGTTATTCAGATCTTTAACGTCGGCGCGGAGCGCATGCTGGGCTATTTCGCGGCCGAAGTGGTGAACAAGATCACCCCCGCCGACATCTCCGATTCACAGGAATTAGTGAGACGTGCCGAAGCACTAAGCGCTGAACTTGGAACGCCGATTGCACCCGGCTTTGAGGCCTTGATATTCAAAGCATCGCGCGGTATCGAGGATATATACGACTTGACATACATCCGCAAGGACGGCAGGCACTTGCCAGCGGTGGTATCAGTCACGGCTTTGCGCGATGCTAACGACTCTGTGATCGGCTATCTGTTAATCGGCACCGACAACACCGTACGTTGGCAGATCCAGGAGAAACGAAAGCAGGCAGAGGACGCTTTACGGGCAAGCGAGGCGGCTCTCCGCAAGAGCGAGGACTTTCTGGATCGTACCGGCAGACTGGCCGGCGTGGGCGGTTGGGAGCTTGATCTTTTGACCAACAGTGTGAGCTGGTCTGCCGAAACTGCCAGGCTCTTTGGTGTAGATCCGGCCTATATGCCGACGCTTGAAGAGAGTATCAGCTTGTACGCCCCCGAGGCCAGACCAGTTGTCATCGCGGCAGTCGAGAAATCAAGGGTTGACGGCAGATCCTGGGAACTTGAAGTACCGGTGATACGCGCCGATGGCCGCAGGATATGGGCGCGTGTCGTGGCAACGGTGGAATTCGCCGATGCCAAGCCAATTCGGCTTGTCGGTGCCTTTCAGGACGTGACCGCGCGCGTTGCGGAGCAACAGGCTCTGCAGGAAGCCAACACGCGCGCAACTCTCGCCACGGACAGCGGCGGCATCGGTATATGGGAGTGGGACCTCCTCACTGGAAGCCTGAACTGGAACACCTGGATGTACCGGCTCTACGGCATGACTCCCGGCGGACCCTGTGTTGGAAACTACGAGCTTTGGAGAGATCATTTGCATCCCGACGACCGCGAAGCTGCGGAACAAGCGCTGCAGGACTGCGTTAAGGGCGACAAGACCTTCGATACCTCATTCCGAATTGTTTGGGATGACGAAAGCATTCACCACCTGCGGGCGACAGGACATATCAATGGAGACGATACCGGCCCCGCCACACGGATTGTTGGCGCCAATTGGGACGTAACCGACCTCATTCAGGCAGACGAAACATCGCGAGTGGCCATGAAGATCGCCGAAGACTCCAGCCGCATCAAATCGGACTTCCTCGCCAATATGAGTCATGAAGTTCGCACACCCATGAACGCGATTCTCGGGATGACGCATCTGGCATTGCGCGCGCATCCGACGACGCAGCAGATAGGTTACCTAACGAAGATCGGCAATGCCGCACAATCGCTGCTCAGTATCATGAATGATATCCTGGACTTCTCAAAGATTGAGGCAGGCAAACTGGAGTTGGAGCACGTAACATTCTCCCTGGACGATGTATGGAACGACGTGATGGATGTCGTCGGCCAGAAAGCAAACCAGAAGAGCATAGCGATCTCATTCTCTGTAGCACCGGAGGCTCCGCGCTACCTGGTGGGCGATCCCTTGCGGCTGGGGCAGATTCTTATCAATCTGGTCAATAACGCAATCAAGTTCACTGAGAGCGGCGAGGTTGTCGTCAAGGTGGTAGAGCAGGACCGATCCCTGGACACAGGAACGCTCAGCTTCTCTGTTCGCGATACTGGGATCGGCATGTTTCCGGAACAGGTGACCAACCTGTTTCAATCCTTCAATCAGGCTGACAGTTCGTTCACGCGCAAATATGGAGGAACAGGACTGGGGCTTGCTATCAGCAAACAACTTTGCGGCCTCATGAGTGGGACCATCGCGGCTCAAAGTGAACCAGGAAGGGGAAGCATTTTCGTCTTCACGGCGAAGTTTGGCATTGCCAATTCGGTAGCGCCCATTGCAGTTCATGCGCGCACCAGCGATCTTTGCAAGAAAACGGTCCTGGTCGTAGACCACAGCGACAACGCGCGAAACATGCTGGTCGCGATGTTGCGCCCCAACGGCTTTGTCACCCGGTCTGTTTCGTCTGGCGAGGAGGCCTTATTGGCGCTCACAAACGCTTCGCAAGCGGGAGAGCCCTTTGATCTGGTGGTGATGGACTGGAGATTGCCTGGTATCGATGGGATCCAGACCTCCCGCCGCATAAGGGAGCATCTTGCGCTCGCCGAGGTGCCAGCGATCCTGATGGTATCCGCATTTGATCGCGAAGAGGTCATGAGCGCCGAACACAATTTTACGCTGGACGGATTCCTCGTCAAACCTATCAGTGAGTTGCTACTGTTGGATAACATTGCGACAATCCTCGCAAGGAAAACATCCCGGATACCCGAGTCTCAGCCAGCATCCGGAAATTCTGCAGCCGACCTGGCAGGGCGGCGGGTTCTGTTGGTCGAAGACAATGAGATCAACTTGGATCTTGCGACCGAATTGCTGGGGGATTTAGGCATCTTGGTCTCAATCGCGGTGAATGGGCAGGAGGGTGCCACTCGCGTTGCCTCAGAGCCATTCGACCTTGTACTGATGGATATCCAGATGCCAGTGATGGATGGGCTGGCTGCCACCCGGCTGATTCGTTCCGACGATCGTTTTCGCGACTTGCCCATCATAGCGATGACCGCTCACGCCATGAGTGGCGACCGGGAGCGAAGTCTCAGTGCTGGCATGAACGACCACCTGACCAAGCCGATCAGCCCCATCCGATTGACAGATGCGCTCCGGCGATGGATGCCGGCGAAACTGGATCAGGTCTCGAAGCCTACCGACTTAGTTTCGCTTGTCACAGTTCTGGAAGAGAGACTCCCGCATCAGCTTCTCCCGTTCGATATGCAGGCCGCGCTTGTGAGGACAAACGGCAAAACCGAACTGCTCCGGAAGCTTTTGCTGAGCTTTCACAAGCAATATGTCAACGCTGCCGGAACGATGCGCGAGTATATCGCCTCAGGAAGATTCGAAGACGCCCACAGGTTAGCGCATTCTCTCAAGGGGATTGCCGCCACTTTTGAGGCTGTGGATCTGACCGATGCTGCCTCTGCCGTCGAACGAGCCTTTCGCACCGGCCGGACAGAAGATCTGGATACGCTCGTTGGGCTACTGGAACAGGCGTTGGCTCCGGCGATCTCGGCCGCCGGAACCCTGGCTCCAGTCGTTCCGCCGCCAGCGGTACCGGGGGGACCAGGCTCGCTATCGCGCTCGACCCTGTGAGGGCAACGGCGCGGTTGCGCGATGTGAAGGATGGAGCGCGCTGGTCGTTTAGTCTCCCGGCCCTGGGAGGGCTTGAAGGAAGGATCATAGGGAACTCAAGTCGATCTGGGGCAATCCGACCCCAAGGGACCAATGATTGGCGCCGTGACTACCCGTGTGATTACGTCGAGCAAGCAAAAGTCACGCGCGAAGAAGAGGTCGTGCCTACTGGTTGTGGACGACGATTACTTCTTTGTCGACCTGGTGGAAGATATCTTAGGAGAAGAATCCGAAGTGATTTACGCGAGTAACGGCACAATGGCTCTGGAGGTCGCGTCTCAAAGTCTTCCAGACATAATCCTCCTGGATGTGATGATGCCGGAAATCCATGGGTACGAAGTGTGCAGAAGGTTGAAAGCACACCATGAGACAACGTCGATCCCGGTCATTTTTCTCACCTCCTTGGGTCAGGCCTCGTCACAGGAGATCGGCTTGAAGTTGGGAGCATCGGATTACGTTACGAAGCCATTCGATCCTGAAGCGCTGCGAGTCCAGATCCATCGCCGGATTGAGCGGAAATGTGCGATGGACAAACACCCTGGCTGGCGGCGATGTGGAACTATCCTACTCAACTTTATGAGATTGTGGCGGCCAGGTCCATTACTGTGAATTGGAGCAACCGAGGGAGTGTCTTCAGCAAGAATGGAATGGCATTGCGTTGATCTCTGACTCCGATCTCAAGAGAGGAACAGTGGCTTGCGTCAGGCTTTTAACCTATCGCCAATCTGCGCAACCTATGACAGTAGCCTCGTTGTTCTGGTGCGAGTGCCAAAATGTGGCCGATCGCCCGTGGTAGTAGCTCGTGATATGTGAGAGCTATATAGGTGCTAACTAGATAGCTAATGTCAGAGGGGAATAAGGAATGCCAATCGCGACTCTACGATGCGAGCCATCAAGCCAGGCTGTCCTATCTTAGCCAAGGCGGTAGATTGTGTAAGGAGGAGAACTTGCTGCATCCCGGTACGGGGATAACGTGCGTTGCATGAAATCTGACACCCAGTGGCGGCCGTCATACATTTCGATGTGACCGTAGGGATGCTCAGTCGTCTTGTCAAATACCACTACATCCCCAACTTGTGGAGCGTAAGAAGCCTGTGACACGGTCTGCGCCCCATGTCTGAGCAGGAAAGGTCCATAGTCCCCGGCATCGCCCGACTGAGGACGGTCCGTTGTGTTCAGACCGGCGGCCTCCATTCCAAGGCGACAATACATGGCGCAGTGGTGACTGGAGCGCGTCAGTGCGTGAGCGTCCATCCAATCCGAGAGCTGACTCTTGTTCAGAACTCCGGCAGAGTTTCGTTGGTGTCCAGAGCTACCGCAGAATTCGCCTGATTGCACTGGTCCAGGGTCCTTGTTTGCTGGCAATTCAAGGGTTGCTGAGGTAGGTCGTGGGGTGGGAAAGCTACCTTGGTGGGATCCCACTGGCGCGCCTTGTGTCCGCATGTCCCCAAGTCCGCGGTGATTTGAAAAGGGAAGCGGTCTGGCATCTTGCATGGAGGCGAAGTCGCCTTCGATTTCCGCATTAAGCCCGTCACTGAATGCCCCGGCTTCGGTTCGCTCATCGTTGCAAAGACTCATGACTTCGGAATACACCAGAGCAAAATTGGTCTCTTCGGCGTCGCTGAGATCCAGATTTCCAGGCGCAGCCCGCAGATCGCCTGGGTTGAATGGGTCGATCAAGTTCAGCTGTCCCGCAAGCATCGGTTTTCCTCGTGGCGCTCAAAATGAGCGCCTGGCTCCGCTCTAAGTCTGGATGCGGAATGTATTTCTGTGAATTCCTAATCGTCAGGCTTGTTAGAAAGGCTACTCAAATTCCTTTATCGGCAAGTGGCAAACATCCTTCCAGCCTGTTGTTTGCAAATCTGTCGTCTGCGAGGGCAAGGGTGGGAACAGAGTCATCATCCACTATCCCGTTCGACACGCATATCGCGTTTCACCTGGATACGCCGCTGGCTGTCTCTAGCCTTCCGGCACCTCGTAGAGCCCCTCCGCAAGTCCGGCTGCAAGGAGAATGATCCCGATACCGAGTCCTAGATCATCGAGCGAATGGTACGAAGACATCTGAAGATACGCTCCCTCCTCAGCCTTCGAAGAATGCTGACCAAGTTCTAGTTCTGCAGCCTGTTGGTCAGTGAAACTGTGTGATCTGTCTAATTTACCTGTATTGCTCTTCGCTCCATCGCTGCCAGAACCAGCGCCCGGAGTCAGCTCGCTTGACTCAATGAGGGCCGATTTGTCAGAGGCGATCCTCTGCTCAAGGGCGTCGTAACGGGCTCGATTCGTTTCAATACCCTGAATTTGAGTTGTATGCACACCCGTCGTGATTGCGCTCACGGCCAGGATGGCAAATCCCAGGATGCGTGCCAAAAGATATGAAATTCTCTGCACAATGCCCCCAACAACCAAGGAAGAACGATCCGGTTGGCTTCAAATCGTATATCGGAATGGTCATTGAATCGTTGTATGCACCTTTTGTGGAAGAAACTCGGTCGGACAGTCCAATGTCTGAACATTCAGTGCGTTGGCTTTGATCGTTCAGCGCTGCAACTAGCCTGACGGGCACCGATTTTAGGTCATATTCAAGTGCTCCTGCAGCCCGGCGTTGACGACGGATGATCCGCTGTGATCGGTGAACGGAGCTTGAGTCTGTTCCCGTAAAACTGGCCCTATTGAATCGTGAATCAACGCGGATCTCATCTGTTCGCAATGCTCGTCTGGCTACTTCGTGCGCGGCACTGAACCGAAAGTGGGATGTTGCCGATAAGGGAAGTACGATACCGAACGACGATCCGCCTGGGCTTCGGGATCAAGAAGGTCACAGTAAACGCTTCAGAAGCAGAGGGCTCGATGGAATTGCAAAAGCATCTCGCATACAACCAGACGAACGAGTGTTTTCTAGGACTGGATGTCGTCGCCGCTGATTTTTCGACTGCAAGCCTAATTGAGTGGATACCGGCACTCGCACTCAAGCCTGATGCAGGCCTGTGGTTGGTGCCGTTTCGCGGGATCCCTGTTACTAGAGATCAAATCCCGCTCGATCTGATTTATCTTGACGACAAATGTCGAGTCATTGAACTCGTCGAGGCTTTCCCGTTATTCCGTGTTTCAGATTTTTGTGCGGGTGCCACGAGTGTGTTGGCATTACCGACTCAATCAATCTCTTCGTCGCAGACCAGGAGGGGGGATCAACTGATCGTCTGTGTGGCCAAGGATTTGGAGTCACGACTTGAGCAGATTTCATGCTCATGTGATGTTACCCGTGCTTTCGAAAGCGCAACCCTGCTGCCGGCACAGACGGATTGGAGGTCAGGCTCAGACAAACCGCAATCGATGAATCAGCTCAAGGATGAGCCTATCGAGTCTGAACAAATACAGGTTACCGGACCCGTCAAAACGGAAATTCAGAACTTCAGATCAACAAAAAATTGGCTTAAGCGATGGTGGACTCCAGATCCGAGAAGAGCACCTCGGCAGACATCTCCTGGTCTCAGTGCTTCATTTTGGACCGGCGCGAGCCCGGAAAAGTCGCACGCCATAAGGGACATCAGCTCAACCGGGATGTTTCTGATGACTAATGAGCGTTGGTGTCCTGGTACCGTGATTCGGATGTTGCTTACAAACATCGGAAACGGGGTTCAGAATCCGGAATCTTCGATCTGCGTTCAATCGAGAGCAGTTCGGTGGGGCAACGAAGGCGTTGGCCTCCAGTTCGTCGTCCAGGACAACCAAAAGCTTCGTAATGGACAGAATAGAGTTTCGGATGGCGCCAACAGGAGAGAGCTTGACGAATTCCTGAGGCAAGTCGGGCTTGACAGCACTTACGTTCCAAAGATCAACGTCGCCTAGGCATGCCAGTTGCGATAAGAACTCATCGCGGTCTCAACCTTTGTGGGGATGCAAGCACTTCCCGGACTCGGTTTCCTAGCTGGGGTTCCTCTTCTTGAGTTGAGCAATGAAGTCGTAGACTTCGCCAGGATCAAGAACGACAAAACTGTCAGCATGGCTTAGGTTCCCGTCTGCTGCGGCCGCCTGAAGGGCCTCAGACAGGCCGACTTCAATCGCAACGAGCTTGTGGGCCGCCAACTCCGGCCTGAGCCCGAGCACGGTCTCGAGGACGCGGGAGGCATCGTATTCATTTGTGAAAAACCGGATTGGTTTGCGACTCGGGAATCGGCTGTCGGGGATCACGAGAAACCTTCCACTCTTTCCCTGTAGTACCCAGGCTCTGTATTTCGGTGGGTATTCCCCTGGAATCACAGCAAGCGAAACCGGCTGGATCATGTGTCCTTACCTCTTTGCTTTCAGCCTGCGGCATTTGAAAGTTTACGAAACAACTCATGCGAGAATACTACTCGCTGCCAGGGATCCTCAGAAATAGGCATGCCAAATAGGAGAGATGGTCCCCGACCATCGATTGGGGCAAGGGATCTGGTTCATCGTATTGTGACCGGCGTGAGGCAGGATGAAGGGGAGGAATCCGAACTGCGGCGCTCTTTCACTTTAGGCGCCACGTCAGTTAGGTTTGTGACTCACCGAATCTCTCCGACTTGAAGTATTTGGCGATGCGACGCCGCCTATCTGACCGCAGTGCGAGCTCTGCCGCTCTCAGGCGGTTTTGGAGATTGCTATAGCGACAGGTTCGATTGGAGTTGCCGCGAGTTTTGTTGCAACATTGCCCAGGTCAACATTCACGTTGGCTAGGGATATGCCAAGACCTGAGGCGATTTCAGAGGGAGTCTGGCCTTGCGCACTGAGTTGGTTAACCTGTGCGACCTGGGACAAGGTAACGGTGTAAGCTGGTGTCTGCTATAAATCCCGGGTCGAAACCGGTGCGGGAACCTCACCATGCGCAGGTTGACTTGTGATTGCCGTTGAACCGATATAGAGTCGGAGATGGAGAGGGCCATGGTAGCCTTCCTTTTCCGTACGCAAAGACTATCGGCAGTTCTCAAGGTTGGTTACAGTTTCTCTTGTCTCGACGGCTGAGGATAGCTTCGCGGCTCGGATCTCGGGATTGAACAACGTACCTGGAGCATTGCAATGCCTCCGGTGGTTCGACCGGAGGCACATCGAACGGGTGGCAGGCGAGAAATTGGATCGCGTGGACGACCATATTGGTGTTCAGACTCCGGGACCGAAATCAGGTCCAAATGTCCTCCCAAGAATTGCAAGGAGTGGCTTCTCCACTGCTTGCAGGTTCGAAGAGGCTACCGTTGAAATCAATCCGCCACAGTGATTGATCCACTCCGAGAGTGGGCGACTACTGAGTGACTCCGAGGGCCGGGACGACGCTGTTGACTTGCCACCCGCTGCTTGACTTGACCAAATTCGCGACGGAAGTCTGTTGGCCCGAGGTATCGACTGCTACTCTCGGGAAGGCCGTCTTTATTTCGACAGTGGATGCCCATCCGGGGACGCTTGCAACATCGTAGTGGTAGCTGACTGTGTACTGCGCGGCGTCCGATACATCGGACGGCGAGAATCCGTCGATCGTTGTTACTTCCAAATGACCGAAGCAGAAATTCCCATATCCCGGTTGCGTCTGGTCAGCGGTCCAGTTTGTCCGGCCTTTATCGGAGATGTCATAGTCAGTCACTTGTTTCGATCCGATCAGGAAGCGCTTCTTCTCCGCAGCTTTCCTGACCAGGAATCCCGCATCTGTCAAAGCATCATAGCCTTTGGTCTGCTCATAATTCGACGCGTCGACTTGCACAGGAAGTTTCACGGGGCTCGACCACACGCACTCCTGGCGATTGTTGTAGTAGTTGTTGATCGCCGATTTGAAGGCAGTTTTATCCACGAAATTCGTTTTCCGACATCCCGCAACCAGCATCGTGCCGCATACTACCAGGCCCAAGAGTTTTATCACTTTCATCGACAGGTCCTCCTCAACAACTTGGATGCAGAAAAACACGCGGCCGAAAATTGAAGTCGAACTTGGCGAAGAATTGCGTTGGACAGTGCAGGAGCCGAGAGCGGGTTCGTGGAATTGAGCAATCTCGTACAATTCGGGGCTTAGCCTGCGGTTAAAACTATGCCCGGGTCAAAGAAGTTCGACCAAGGAGATTCCAATGTCAGATGCAAAGAAATGTGCCCATTCCGCCTGTACTTGTATGACGACCGAGAAGTATTACAGTACCTATTGTGAAGAAAACAAAGACACCGTCGAGATCGTCTGCAAATGCGGCCATCCTGGATGCGGGGCTGAAATCCAGTGAAGGCCAGCGGCGAGTCGTTCTCATGCGTCGTGAGACCCAGACGGTGAGGATATCGCATGTCGTCAGGACCGGCGTTTCATGCCGCGGTGCGAATCGAAAAGCCGGGAACATTTCTCATCGTCAGCATGAAGTAAATGGCAATGAAGATCAGGACTGCTCCGCAACCCGCAATTGCAATCGAAACGCCAATGAGCGGAATCAGTTTTCCCAACGCCAGCGCACCGAGAGGGATTCCGGCGCGAAAGGCGAGGTTGTAAACGCTCATGACCCTGCCTCGCATTTGATCGTGCACAATCAGTTGCACAAGCGAAAGCATAAGCGATGCTGAAGCCATGACTGCTGCGCCACAAAGGAATATGAGCATACAGGAAAGCGGCAGCCACCGGGAGAGCGCGAAACCAGCTGTTGTTGCGCCCAGCGCGATGAGGGTCAATGTGGCTACTCGGCCCTGCCCTTTCATTTTTCCCATCGCGGCAACTAAGAGCGCACCGCAGATGGACCCTGCGCCGGAGCAGACAAGCAGAAGTTCGTAAGTTTGGGGCCCCCCGTGGAAGATTGCGCGAACGATGACAGGGAGGAAACCGGTCAACGAGAACCCAAAGAGGGTGGTGCAAAACGCCATGGCAACGAGGGGAGCCAATCCCTCGCGTTGCCGTATAAAACGGATCCCTTCCTTCATGCTCTCGAGGACAGATACCTGGCTTTTGGTTGGAACAAATTTCAAACGAAGTGAGATGAGCGAGATGATGACGGCGATGTAGGAAACGCCGTTGAGCCCGAAGCACCAGGTGGCGCCGAGAGCAGTGTAGGCCAGCCCACCAAGCGTGGGACCGACGATGCGGGCCAAATTGAATTGAATCGAGTTCATGGCAATGGCGTTGGAGAGGTCTTCTGCATCGACGAGGGTCGGAAGCAATGCGGAATAGGCGGGTCCACCGAAAGACTGACCGAGCCCCACGACAAACGAAAGCGTGAGTATGTGCCAGACCTTGACCACATGGGTGAAGAAGAGGAGTGCCAATACAAAGGCGCACACCATTTGAATGTATTGGGAGGAGAGCAGCATTCGCCGACGATCCAGGCGGTCCGCAAAGACACCCCCTACAAGTGAAAACAGCATGAAGGGCAGTTGGCCCAGGAAAAGATCCAGGCCGAGATAGAACGCGTCCCTCGTAAGGTCGTAGACCAACCAACTCTGCGCGAACTGCTGGACAAACGTTCCAATAGTGGAAACGAATGCGCCGGTCCACATGACCCGAAAATCGCGATAGGCAAAGGCCCGAAACACGCGACGGAGAAAGGAAACAGCCTGGCTCATGCGGGCCGCGCCATCCCAGGGCCGCGCCGCTGATCGTCGGTCAATTCAGGAACGGGCCTGAGGAGCACGGGGAAGAAGTCAAAAAACAACGGGAACCTCGAAAAATTCACGTCCGCAGGACGGCCTGTTAGATCGGATGAAATTCCGCTGGTTGCGTCGCATTTTCCTTCCGAAAAGGCAGGTAAACATCGACTCTAAGCACAATTGCATTGTAACGTTCCTGTCTGAACGGGTGCGATGGCACTTCCCGGCGCGGCGAAAAGCAACGGTGAGCCGGCCATTCGTATCGTAAATCGAGGGTACAACAAGACGAATTGCGCCTCATCGGAGATTAGGATGGAGTGTGCGCGAAGATCACGAATGGGAGCGTGTTCGTCATGGAAACTCGAAGGGTTGACAGTTCGGGTTTGACCAAGCTTTGGCCTGACGCCCGGTCGGCTTTGGAGGGAGTGGTTCGGGACGGAATGTTGCTAGCCATTGGCGGATTTGGGTTGTGCGGTATCCCGGAGGCCTTAATCCTTGCTTTGCGTGACACGGGCGCGCGCAACCTCACCATCGCAAGCAACAACGCGGGTGTAGATGGATGGGGATTGGGAGCGCTGCTCGAAACTCGCCAGGTAAAAAAGATGATTTCCAGCTACGTGGGCGAAAACAACGAGTTTGAGAGGCAGTATCTTTCCGGTGAACTGGAAGTCGAATTCTGCCCGCAGGGGACGCTTGCGGAACGAATGCGAGCCGGAGGCGCCGGAATTCCCGGTTTCTACACGCGGACCGGGGTGGGTACTCTGGTCGCCGAGGGGAAGGAACACAAGGATTTCGATGGGGTGACATGCATGATGGAACGCGGCATCTTTGCCGACTTGGCCTTGGTGAAGGCGTGGAAGGCCGATCTGAATGGAAACCTGATCTACCGGCGCACGGCGCGCAACTTCAATCCGAATGCTGCGACTTGCGGCAAGATCACTGTGGCGGAAGCGGAGATCATTGTCGAGCCTGGCGAACTGGATCCGGACGAAATTCACACACCCGGAATCTTCGTTCATCGGCTTGTGCATAATCCCAACCCCGAAAAGCGTATTGAAAAGAGAACGACTCGCGAGGTATAGATCCTTGGCTTGGACTCGTCATCAGATGGCCGCGAGGGCGGCAAAAGAGCTGAAAAACGGCTTCTATGTCAACCTGGGAATCGGCATCCCGACGTTGGTTGCCAATTACATTCCTGACCGATTCACCGTTACGCTCCAATCGGAAAACGGATTGCTCGGCATGGGTCCGTTTCCGCTCAAGAATGAAGTCGATCCGGATCTCATCAACGCCGGGAAGGAGACTGTCACCTTCATTCCAGGAGCATCCATTTTCTCTAGCGCGGACTCGTTCGCCATGATTCGCGGCGGGCATATCAACCTTGCCATTCTGGGTGCGATGCAGGTCTCCGAGCACGGAGACCTGGCTAACTGGATGATCCCTGGCAAGCGGGTGAAAGGCATGGGCGGCGCCATGGATCTTGTTGCGGGCGTCCAGCGGGTCGTCGTATTGATGGAGCATACAGCACCGGATGGGGGCGCTAAATTGGTGCGCGAATGTACCCTGCCGCTGACCGGCCGGCGCGTGGTGCAGCGGGTCGTGACCGACCTGTGTGTGCTGGACATAACTCCTACAGGTTTTGAGGTGGTTGAACTCGCGCCTGGCGCCGCGCGCGAACAGGTGGAACATCAAACCGGTGCACCTGTGCGCTTCAGTGAGGGCGCGATTTAAGGAACTAGTCCTTCAACGCCCAGGAGGGCTTTCTTTTCTCCAGAAACGCAGCGACTCCTTCTCGAAAGTCCGCTGTTTGACGGGATTGCGCATTAGCCACCATCGCTTCGGCGATAGCTGCGTCAAGCCATGGCTTGTTCTGTGCGGCCATCAGGCGCTTTGTTGAGGCTAGCGATGCAGGGCTGTTCGCGACGAGCGACTCAGCCAGGGCTTGCAAACGCAGTGGCAGCTGTTCGGGCGCGACTATTTCGTTGACCAGTCCAAGCCGATGCGCCTCTTCGGCACCGAAAAGACGTGCCGTGAGCAACAGTTCGCGGGAACGTTTGTCGCCAAGCTGCAAGGCCAAGTACGCCGAGACAATCGCGGGCACAAAGCCGATTCGCGCCTCGGTATAGCCGAACTTTGCGGCGGGGGTAGCCAGCGTGATGTCGCAGATTGTCGCCAGGCCAGTGCCTCCAGCGATGGCAGCTCCATGCACCGCTGCGATCGTGGGTCTGGGCAATTCATAGAGAGTGCGAAAGAGGTGTGCGACTCGTTCTGCATCGGTCTGTATGTCTGCTTGGGATTTGCGGTGCATGGCGTGTAGCGCTGTCAGATCCAAGCCGGAGCAAAAGGCTTCGCCCGCACCCTGGAGGACGACTACCCGGCAACTGCTCAAGGCCGCCTCTTCCATGGACGAAATCAGCTCCATTTGCATTTCAGGAGTCATCGCGTTGCGCCGTTCCGGGCGATTCAGTGTAATGGTCCGGATGTTTCCCCGGTCGGCAACCAGGATCGTTCTATAACTCAAGGCTGACCTCCAGGGTCGCTGCGGATTTCTCGGCCTAAGTCTGTGTACTTAGGACCCGGCGCCATGCTTACGGGCAATATCAGAACTCAATCGTAGGATTCCGTCCAACGGTAACAACTCCGGCAACTCCGCTCCTGATTCTCCAAGTACCTCTAGCAGGGTTTCCGTCGGGATATTGCCGACCAGCGCGTCCTGCGCGAATGGACAACCGCCCAATCCTCCGATCGCACCATCGAAAATCCTGCAGCCTGCGCTGTAGGCCGCGCGAATCTTAGCTGGCGCATGTTGCGGCCGGGCATGAAGATGCACGCCAATCTCGATCCCTTCATGCACAGCCAATGTCTCGCGAACGGTCTCCGCGATCTGCAGCGGCGTAGCCAGCCCCACTGTATCCGATAAGGAAATCCGCTGGACACCGGAATCGATGAGCAGGTCGCAGGCGTCCACCACTTCGTCTATGCTCCACAGATCGCCGTATGGATTACCGAAGGCCATGGAGAGATAGGCCACGACATCCAGCCCTCCTTTGAAGGCTAGTGTACCTATCTCTTCCAACGCCTCGATAGCTTCTTCTGGTCTCTGATTCTGATTTCTCGCCAGAAAGGTTGGCGATACCGAATACGGAAATCCGAGAGTCTGCACTGCTCCAGCACGCAGTGCCCGCTCTGCGCCCTTCGCGTTTACGGCTATGGCGATGATCTCCACATCTTCCGGAGCCATCAGGTACTCCAGCACTTGTTCAGAATCCGCCATCTGAGGAACCGCTTTGGGCGAAACAAAGCTCACGGCATCTATGTGTTTGAAGCCTGCTTCGATCAGCGTTCTAATGTAGTCAGCCTTCACCTCTGCGGAGATGTGTCGCGGCAAGCCCTGCCATGCATCCCTTGGACACTCTACAATTCTCACTTCATTACTCATCTAACCCTCTTATCCTCGTGATGGATAAACCTTCAGAATTTCTCTCGCGATCACCATCCGCTGGATCTCGCTTGTGCCTTCGCCGATGGTGCATAGCTTGACGTCGCGATAGAACTTCTCCGCAGGATAGTCCTTGATGAAGCCATAGCCGCCAAACAACTGCACTGCATCGTTGCAGATTCGGACGGCGACTTCACTCGCCATAAGCTTGGCCATGGCGGACTCGCGCGTTACCTTGCGGCCAGCATCCTTGAGAACTGCCGCGCGCTGAGTCAACAGCCGGGCCGCGTCGAGCTCTGTCGCCATGTCTGCGAGCTTCCATTGAATGCCCTGAAACTCGGCAATGGCCTTCCCAAATTGCCGCCGCTCCTTGACATATTTCAGCGCGGCATCCAATGCTCCGCGCGCAATGCCCAACGATAACGCTGCGATGGAAATTCTGCCGCCATCCAATACGCGCATCGCATCGACAAAGCCTTCGCCTTCGACGCCCAGCAGGTTTTCCTCGGGTATCTCGCAGTCCTCAAAGATGAGCTCGCTGGTATCGCTCGCTCTCAGCCCAAGCTTGTTTTCCTTCTTTCCCGGCCGGAATCCCTGCGTCCCTTTTTCGACGACAAATGCCGAAAGTCCGTGCGTTCCCTTGGTCTTGTCGGTGACTGCGATGATGACCGCAACATCAGCATAGTGTCCGTTGGTGATGAACGTCTTGTTTCCGTTCAGCACATAGCGATCGCCCTTTCGCACCGCGGTAGTTCTGGCGCCGGCAGCATCTGAACCCGAGCCTGGCTCGGTGAGCCCCCAGGCAGCCAGCCATTCTCCGCTGGCTAGCAAAGGCACGTACTTTTTCTTTTGTTGCTCGTTGCCGGCGAGGAAGATATGGTTTGTGCCCAGGGAATTATGAGCAGCAACCGTGAGTCCCAGCGACCCGTCCACGGCAGAAAGTTCCTCGATTGCCAGCGCGTAGTCGAGGTAACCCAATCCCGCACCCCCGTACTCGGACGGGAAGATGATCCCAAGCAGCCCCATCGCTCCCAGCTTCTTGACCACGGCCAGCGGGAATTCGCTCGCCTCATCCCAGACCATAATGTTTGGAGTAATTTCACGGGCGGCAAACTCGCGAATCTCGCGACGAAGATGTTCCTGATCTTCGGTCAACACAAACGGATAAAGACCTACTGAAGCATCGAGTGCAAGTGCCATAATTCTGCTCCTTTTCATCCCGCATACTGTGCGACGCCATGCTGCCTTCAGAACACCGGGCTACCTGCGCGGACTTCCCCCGCGGAAGATCCAACAATCAGGTCTGTAAAACTCCAGGATTGAATCTGGGCACATCAGGATTCAGGGCACACGCTTCGAGTGCTGTGATCAGGATGTCCCTTGTCTTCGCTGGATCAATGATGGCATCGATCCAAAGACGCGCCGCACCGTAGCGCGGATCGGCCTGGGCGTCGTAGGTCGCTTTGATTTCGTCATGGAGAGCCTTCTTGTCCGCCTCCGACAAGACCTTTCCGCCGCGCTCCATCTGTTTGGCGCGCACCTCTGCCAGAGTATTCGCTGCCGAAGCGCCGCTCATCACCGCGTATCGCGCAGTAGGCCAAGCAAACAGGAAACGCGGATCATAGGCTTTTCCACACATGGCATAATGCCCCGCGCCAAAGCTCCCGCCAACAATCACGGTGATCTTGGGAACGACGCAGGTGCTGACAGCCGAAACCATCTTCGCTCCGGCGCGAATAATGCCTGACCATTCGGCGTCTTTGCCGACCATGAATCCATTGACGTCGTGCAGGAATAGCAGCGGTATGAGGTTCTGATTGCAATCCATGATGAACCGCGCAGCTTTCTGAGCGCTTTCGGTATAGATCACTCCGCCTACTTCGATACGCTTCGTGCCGGCCGAGGGCCCCATAGCAACCGTCTGGATCTGGTTGGTCTTCTGGTTGGCGACAATGCCTACTGCGCGGCCGCCAATCCGCCCATATCCGCATAGGACGGTCCTTCCGAAGTCCGCTTTGTATTCGTCGAATTCGCTGCGGTCCACGATTCTCGCAATGACTTCTCGCATATCGTAAACATTGCTTGCTCCGGGCGCTGGGTTGAGCAGACCGTACAGTTGCTCAGCGGCGAATTTGGGAGCATCCTTCGTGGCATCGAAGGCGATTCGGTTGAAAGCTTCATCACTCGACGGCAGCGGCATGCGCTGGCCCATTCGCGCCACCAAAGAACGCAACCGCGCCAGGCAGGAGCGATCGTCTGGTTCCTTGAAGTCGACTGTTCCCGATATCTCGGCGTGCATTGCCGCACCGCCCAGTTCCTCTGGTTCTGTTTTCTGCCCAATGGCTGCCTGCACCAGTGAGGGACCAGCCAGGAACAATCCCGAACCTTCAGTCATCAACACGGTGTCTGTCATTACGGGCAGATATGCTCCGCCGGCCACGCACATGCCCATGATCGCCGTGATTTGCGGGATGCCAAGACAACTCATGACGGCGTTATTTCGGAAGACCCTGCCGAAGTCGTCCTGATCCGGGAAGACATCCTCTTGAAGCGGTAAAAACACGCCGGCGGAGTCCACGAGATAAAGCGTCGGGATACGATTTTCGAGTGCAATCGACTGCGCTCGCAGCACTTTCTTTGCCGTCATAGGAAAAAACGCGCCGGCCTTCACCGTGGCGTCGTTGGCAATGATCATGCAGAGGCGGCCGCTAACCCGTCCCAATCCTGTGACCACACCTGCGCAGGGAGCGCCGCCATACTCGACATACATGCCGTGTGCCGCCCAAAGTCCCAACTCGACCAGTTCTGTGTCCTCATCAAGCAAGAGAGCGATCCGTTCCCTTACCGTCAGTCGGCGCTTGGCATGCTGCGCCGCAGCGGCTTTTGCGCCTCCACCCAGGCGAATTTCATCCTCCTCCACGCGCAACTCTGCCATCAGGACCGCGAGAGCCTCTTGGTTCGCGCGCAGCCTTGGGGACTGTATGTCTAGTTTCGATTGGAGGCAATTGTCAAACTGGAGTGAATCCGCCATGGCACCATCTCATGCGAAGCGATCACGTTCGCAGGTCATTTCTCACTTGCGCATCATACCTCTTTCGTAGGCATGGAATGGCGCGGAAAGCGCCAAGCTGCAAATTTAGGCGACTAAGAGCCAATCAATCCTCCAGCGGCAATCCGGAGTCGATGCGACGCTCAAGCAGGCGCATGGCCTGGTAGATCTCGTCGAAGCTCTCGATGGCGAAGAGCAGGTGATGCATCTCGTCTACTTTGACCGGAGTGCGCAGGACTTCATCGAGCACAAAAGGCCGAATCTCGCAGCCGGAGTTGAGGACGTTCGTGCATTCGCCGTCCGAGGAGATCAATCCGCTTCCGTACACCTTGACTTGGCCCTGCTGGCGAATGAGCCCAAACTCGACCGTGTACCAGAACACTCGCCCGATTTGCTCCAGAATTCGCTCGTCGTCAATTCGTGAGCAGAGTTGCCCGTAGTGGGCCAGAAAATCCGCAAACACGGAATGGGCATGCATCGGCACATGTCCAAAGACGTCGTGAAAAATGTCAGGTTCCGGAGTGTAGTCCAGAGAGTCTTTGCTGCGCAGCCAGGTGGTTGTGGGAAAGCACCGCGCTGCCAGCATCTCAAAGAAAGCCGGTCCAGGCATGAATCCACTTACCGGCGTAGTATTCCAGCCGGTGCGAGGTTCGAGCCGCACTGAGAGCTGAGCCAGATTCGGAAGGCGATCGTAAGGCAGATTCAGGTAGTCGAATCCTTCCAGATACTCACGCGCGGCGTGCCGCTCTAGTTGCGGCATGCGGCGGCGCACCAATTCGGCCCAAACTGCATGCTGGTCCGCGGTATAGGAGGCGAAGTCCTGTTCGATCAGGAATGGAACTGCTTTTGTCAGTTCGAGAGTCGAGCTTGTCATAGGTTGCCTCGCAGCGCCTGTTCCCGTTCAATGGCTTCAAAGAGCGCCTTAAAATTGCCTTTGCCAAAGCTTCGGCTGCCCTTGCGCTGGATGATCTCGTAAAACAGCGTAGGCCGATCCTCCACAGGCCGCGTGAATATCTGCAGCATGTAGCCTTCGTCGTCCCGGTCTACGAGAATACCAAGCCGTTCCAGTTCTTCAATCGGTTCGTCAATATGGCCGACGCGGCCGGATAATTCGCTGTAGTAGTTGTGCGGTACGGTCAGGAAATCCACGCCTTGAGCCTTCATACGGGAAACGGTCGCAAGAATGTCATCCGTGGCCAATGCAATGTGCTGCACGCCCGGCCCCTGGTAAAAGTCGAGATACTCTTCGATCTGCGACTTTCTGCGCCCTTCGGCCGGTTCGTTGATGGGGAACTTCACGTAGCCATTGCCGTTCGACATCACTTTGGACATCAAGGCTGAGTACTCCGTGGAAATGTCTTTGTCGTCAAAGTGCTGGTAGAGTTGAAAACCCATGACATGAGCATAGAAATTAACCCACTCATTCATGGCGTGCCAGCCCACGTTCCCGACCATGTGATCCACATGCTTGAGGCCGGTAGGACGAGCAACCGTGTCCGTAGCTTCGGAGCGGAAGCCGGGGAGAAAGGCGCCGTTGTAGTGACCCCGCTCCACAAAGGTGTGGATGGTGTCGCCGTACGCCGCAATCGAGCTTGTAACGACGCGGCCGTATTCATCGGCAGTTTCTGCTGGCTCGGCAATCGAGCGCGCGCCACGCGAAGTGGTTTCTCGCCAAGCGGCGTGAGCGTCGCCCACTTCCAATGCAATTGCGCGCACGCCATCGCCATGGCGCGCAACGTGGTCGGCTATGGGGCTGCCGGGCCGCAGCGGAGTGGTGAAGACGAATCGGATCTTACCCTGCTGAAGGACATACGAGGCTCGATCTCGCTGGCCGGTCTCGGGACCGGAGTAGGCCACCAGGCTCATGCCGAAAGCGGCGCGATAGTAGTAAGCCGCCTGACGCGCGTTGCCCACATAGAATTCAACGTGATCCGTTCCTTTGAGGGGCAGAAAATCCTGTCCCATCCTGGGATTGATCGCAGCAAGGGTTGCCATTGTGACCTCCGTCAGCCAGGCGGCGGAAACGAATTCCGGGAAGAATACCGAGCCCGACTGATTTAGAGCATAGGCCGCTGAATGGATGATATTGAATACCGGTTAAAAGGAAAATTTGGAATATTGTCTTCCTTTTCGTGGCTTTTTGCTCCGAATCACTTAATAATCAAAAGTCCGGCGAAAGTGTTGGAAGGATCACACCGCGGCACTCGCCCAGGGAGATTTCCGGGAACCCTTCGCGGCGGCAATGGCCACGTAGAATTACCTCGTCGCCGTCTTCGAGCGCGGTTCGGCTCTCGCCATTAGGCAGCAGAATTGGGTTCGCACCGCGTTGCGTGAGTTCGAGCAGGCAGCCTGCCGATTCGTCTTCGGGGCCGGAGATGGTACCCGTGGCCAGAAGGTCACCCGGAAGCAGATTGCAGCCATTGGAAGCATGGTGGGCGATCATCTGCGCGAGCGTCCAGTAGAGGTCGCGCATTCCTGACTTGCTCAGGCGGTGAGGTGCGATGCCCTCGGCGCGCATTGCGGAGGTCAGAAGAAACGCTTCCAGCGTGAGGTCGATGGCGCCGGATTCCTGATCCAGAGAGTCGAAGAGATACGGGAGCGGCGCAGGGTCTCCCTCCGGGCGCGGCGACGCGCTGACGCGAAAGGGCTCAAAGGCCGCTATCGGCACCACCCACGGGGAAACGGTAGTCGCGAAGTTCTTGGCCAGAAACGGCCCTAGCGGCTGATATTCCCAAGACTGGATATCGCGCGCCGACCAGTCATTCACAAGAGACAGCCCAAACAGGTACCCCGGAGCGTGGCTGATTTCAATCGGCTCGCCGAGCTCGTTTCCCGTGCTGATATACGCACCCACCTCAACCTCATAATCCAGAAAGCGAGTCGGCTCGAAACGCGGGACAATTAGGCCAGAGCTTACCTGGCCGCGCGGTCGGCGCACTCCAGTCCCGCTGACTATCAGCGACGATGCCCGGCCATGATAGCCGATGGGCACGTATTTGTAGTTGGAAAGAAGCGGTTGATCCGGACGAAAGAGCCGGCCCACGCGGGTCGCGTGGTGGATAGATGCGTAGAAGTCAGTGAAGTTGGCGGACGCAACTGGCTTGAGAAGCGTCGCGTCCCGCATCGGAGTGAGCGCGGTTCCGAGGGACTCTCGCATTGATACGATTGCAGTTGCATCGAGCAGGTCCTTGATCCAGTTGTGCAGAGCCGTGTGCTCCGCTGCGCTGCATGCGATAAGAGGGTTGAGGGTCTCCGCCTCGCACGCGAGTCGAACGGAAGCCGGCAACTCCGCAAACAGACCGGTGAGGCTGCATTGCTTGAGATCTAAGACAAATTTACCGATACCAATGCCGGGTCGAGCCCGTTCCGCACCATTGGTAAAGATGCAATAG
>Ga0182012_10001547_pt1 | contig 25125 bp, 27 predicted proteins | sample 612S2SmetaG_FD_120486 | JGI IMG/M metagenome (GOLD analysis project Ga0182012, IMG submission 120486) | Permafrost microbial communities from Stordalen Mire, Sweden - 612S2S metaG | ecosystem: Environmental > Terrestrial > Soil > Wetlands > Permafrost | place: Sweden: Stordalen | collected...
GCTATATCGTGAAGGCTACCGGTAGTTATGATGCACCGCTAGTTCCGATGGCGGTCTTGCTGGTTGCTGGGATGCTGTTGTGGTGGAAAGTGGATGCCACGAAAGTGATTGCGTAGTTTCGCCTAGGGGGCGACGTCCTTCGCCTTATCAAAATCCTTAAACTTCTTTCCTTCGGCAACCAGCTTCTTCAACAACGGCGCGGGGGCCCAAAGATCTGAGCCATGCTGCTTTTCAAACTCCTCAACTCGCGCTAAAACCTTCGCCAGACCTACGGTATCGGCATAGAACATGGGGCCGCCACGCCAAGCGGGAAAACCGTAACCGTAGACGTAAGTGATGTCGATGTCGACGGCGCGTAGCGCGATCCCATCTTCTAGAATGCGCGCACCTTCGTTTACCAAACCATAAACGCAGCGTTCCACAATTTCTTCGTTCGAAATCGTGCGACGTTCGATGCCAGCGGCGCGCGCGGTGGTCTCAATTAAGGCTGCTGTTTCAGGGTCGGGTGATGGCTTGCGATTCTCGTCGTACTTAGACCAGCCGCGTCCCGCCTTCTGACCGAAGCGCCCCAGTTCGCATAATTTATCGGCGACGAGTGGCACGCGCACGCCCGGTTTGACGTGGGCAGCACGTTCCTTACGAATGAGCCACCCAATATCGAGGCCGGCCAGATCGTCCACTGCTAAGGGTCCCATCGCCATGCCGAAGTCGTACATTGCCTGATTCACGGCTTCGACTGAGGCGCCCTCTTCCACCAGGAACTGCGCCTCGCGGAAATAAGGCTCAAGCATGCGATTGCCAATGAAGCCATGACAATTGCCCGCTAACACCGCTACCTTGCCGAGCTTTTTGCCTAGACCCATCGCGGTGGTTAACACTTCAGGACTGCTCGCTTTGCCGCGAACGACTTCCAACAGCCGCATCACATTGGCCGGACTGAAAAAATGGGTGCCCACAACCATGCTGGGCCGATTTGTTACGGCAGCAATTTCATCGATATCCAGTGTCGAAGTATTGGTGGCGAGAATTGCGCCGGGCTTGGCAATCTTGTCAAGTTCGGCGAAAATCTGTTTCTTTAGCGCCATGTTTTCGAACACGGCTTCGGTAATGATGTCTGCCTGCTCGAAGCCGTCGTAAGTTAACTGAGGCGTGATGAGGGCCATGCGCTGATCCATGGCTTCTTGCGTGAGCTTGCCCTTTGCCACAGTCTTCGCGTAATTGCTGCGAATTATGCTCATACCGCGATCGAGCGCTTCCTGCTTGGTTTCTTTCACGATGACAGGAATGCCAGCGTTCGCATAGTTCATGGCGATGCCGCCGCCCATAGTGCCCGCACCAATTACGGCAGCATGGCGAATTTCGATCGGCTTGACGTCTTTCGGCAAACCAGGAATTTTGCCGACGGCGCGCTCCCCAAAGAAAGCATGAATCAGGGCTTGCGCCTCCGTTGAAAAAAGACACTCATTGAACAGGCGTGCTTCTTCTTCACAGCCTGCGAAGAAATCCAGTTTGGTCGCGGCTTCGATTGCGTCGATGGCCGCCAAGGGCGCACGCATGCCGCGATACTTCTGGCGCGCCTGTTGTCGAGCCGCTTCGAATAAAGCGGGCGACGAATCCGATAACTTGGCGATGCGCTCGCGAGTTTTGGGCGCTGCTTTGCCGGCGATCTCAAGTGCAAACGCGACCGCGCCCTCCAGTAAATCACCTTCAATGATTTTGTCGGCAATACCCAGGGCCACGGCCTCCTGCGCCTTGATCGGATTGCCATCTACGCACATCTCGAGCGCCTTCGCGACACCTGCCAAGCGCGGCAAACGCTGGGTACCTGCTGCACCGGGAATGATGCCGAGCTTTACTTCTGGCTGACCCACTTGCGCTTTGGGTGCGAGTACGCGGTAGTGTCCAGCCATCGCCACTTCCAAACCACCACCTAAGGCTTGGCCATGAATCGCCATCACCACCGGCTTCGGCGAGTCTTCAATTGCCAGTAAATAAGGCAGCAGTGTCAGCTTGGGGCGTTCGCCCGCGACGATTTTTCCGAACTCGCGAATATCGGCGCCTGCGATGAAGGTTGAACCCGCGCCAATGGTGACAATCGCGCGAACCTGCGGGTCGGCATCGGCCTGCTTAACGGCGGAGTCTATGCCTTCGGGCACGCCCGGACTCAAAGCATTGACCGGCGGATTATCAATCGTAATCACCGCCACTTCGCCATGGTGCGCTAAGCGCACAAGTTCAGCCATTCAAAATCCTCCCAGCCTATATCGACAACGTTACACTGCAAGTTGATCTAACCGTATTACCGACCATGCGTGAAGCCGTTGTAGTTTCAAGTTCACGAACGGGGCTTGCCAAATCATATCGCGGCTCGTTCAATATGACGCGGCCAGAGGATCTGGCAGCGCATTGCCTCAACGATGTCTTGCAAAAGACTCCCCTGCTTGATCCAGCAGAGGTGGAAGATGTGATTCTGGGGTGTGCTCAACCCTATGGGCCACAGGGCGCCAATGTGGCCCGAAAGGCGGTTTTGCTTGCAGGTTTGCCTGCTGAGGTGCCTGGAGTGACCGTGAATCGGTTTTGTTCCTCCGGGCTGGATGCCATTGCTATGGCAGCGCACTTGATTGTGAACGAAGGTGCGGAGGCCGCTATCGGCGGAGGCGTTGAGACGTTCAGCCTGACGCCGCGCGATGTAGATCCGCACCCTCAACTGGCGCGCGAAATTCCGGGCCTCTATATGGAAATGGGCACAACTGCCGAGATTGTGGCGCAGCGTTATCGCATCAGCCGTGGAGCGCAAGACGAGTACGCGTGTATCAGCCAACAGAGGGCTGCGCGCGCGCAGAAGGAAGGAATCTTTCAACAAGAGATCGCGCCTATGCATGTCACCATGGCGTTGATCGATAAGAATACTGGTAGTCAGCTGGGTACGGCAGAGACTTTTTGCGATCGTGATGAGTGTGTTCGCCCCGACACAAATCTTGAGACACTGCTGTCGCTGCCACCAGTATTTGACCAGACAAGCGGCAAGGGCAGTGTAACGGCCGGCAATTCGTCGCAATATGCCGATGGAGCCTCCGCCACCTTGCTTATGTCGCGCGATCGAGCCGATGATCTAGGCATTCCGTACACACTTATATTCCGGGCTTTTTTGGTGGTTGGCTGTGCGCCTGAAGAGATGGGCCTTGGGCCGGTATACGCCGTGCCTAAACTCTTAAAACGCTATGGTCTTTCCATTGACGATATCGACCTGTGGGAACTGAATGAGGCGTTCGCGGTGCAAGTCGTCTATTTCCGCGATCAACTTTCGATTCCCATGGAAAAGCTGAATGTGAATGGTGGCGCCATTTCGCTGGGGCATCCATTTGGTATGACTGGCTCGCGGCTCACCGGCGCTCTGGCAAATGAAATGGCGAGGCGGCCCGATTCGCGCTACGGAGTTGTCACCATGAGCACGGGCGGCGGGCAAGGCGCGGCCGGCTTATTCGAAGCGGTACATTGAGAGAGACATGCGCTACAAAGCGAGAGCGGATTGGTTAGTGAAGGTATCGATGCTTGTAGGAATTGTCGCGCCGGCAGTTATTGCCGTATTGCTCAATCTACCGTGGATGTCGGCCGCGTCGGTGTTTGCAGCCGTACTCGTGTTTGGAATTTCTTTTCCCCAGTGGTACGAGACCAAGCCTAATGCTCTGATTATTCGTTCGGGGCTTACCACCCGCCTGATTGAATATTCGCGTCTCGTCGCAGTTCGCCCGTCAGCAGACAATCGGATCTCTTTAGATTATGGGATCGGGAATGTTTTGATTGCTCCGCAAAATACCAAGGCGTTTATGGACGATGTGGCCGCCCATGCGCCGCATCTATCGAAGCAGGGCCAAGAGTTAGTGGCAACGCTCGATTGAGACCGCAGCCACATTCGCGATCTTCTTTCGCGCACTTCTTGGAAATCCAGACGCGCTGGATGGACAACGATCTCTACGGGCATGTGAATAATGCGGTTTATTACAGCTACTTTGATACGGCTATCAATCGCTTTCTGATTGACACGGGCGCGCTGGATATGAAGAGCGGCGCGGTGCTGGGCTTAGCGGTCGAGACGGCATGCCATTACTTCAAGGAAGTTGCTTTCCCGGACAAGATCTCAGCTGGCTTGCGGGTGGCGCATATAGGCAGAACAAGCGTCCGCTATGAAATAGCTCTGTTTCGAGTGGACGAAGCACTGGCATCGGCGCAGGGGCATTTCGTCCACGTCTATGTGGACCGCGAAACACGACGGCCGGTTGAGCTGCCCGAAAAGATGAAAGAAGTTTTAGCAGCGCTGTCAACGAACGCTATTAAAATCCGTTGATATTGCGCGCGTGGGTAATCTCCGCAATTATCAAATCCGTTTGGTGATCTGAAAGGGTAACACCAAATGTTGACTGCCAAGAAGTTGATCTCTTTTGTTTTTCTGGCCGCAGTAGCTTCCGCACCTATGCTTCTGCGCGCCGACACTCCAGGACGCCATCCGGCCTACCTACATGCTCGCACCGATTTGCGCACCGCACAGTGGCTGATGCGTGTTCACGACGATCCAGATGTGATGCGCCGCATTCAGCAAGCCGACCACGAAATCGATGGCGCTATCCACGAGATGGATGTTGCCGCCCGCTTCGATCATAAGAATCTGAATGAGCATCCGCCAATTGACGCGAAGCTTGATCGCCGTGGCCGCTTCCGGAAGGTTATGGAATTGCTGCAACGCGCTCGCGCCGATATAGCGGGAGAAGAAGATGATCCGAGTGCAATTGGCTGGCGCGATCTTGCCTATCGCCACATTGATGCGGCCATGAACTTTGTCAGGCGCGCTGCGCATGATTTGCAGATGGAGCGCGATCTTGGTTGGTAGCAGTTAGTCGATATCCGGGCGGAGCAAAATCCGCCCGGCGTCACCGCTTGCTAGCAGATCAAAACCTTCGTTGATCTCGGCGAGTTTAATTCGATGTGTGACGAGACGTTCTACCGGCAAGCGGCCGCGTTGGAACATCTCAATATAGTTAGGAATGTCGCGTTGCGGAACGCACGAGCCCATGTACGAGCCCTTCACGGTACGCTCTTCCGCAGTGAGCGAAATCTGCGGAATAGAAAATTGGTGATTCGGATTTGGCAAGCCTGCGGTAACGGTAGTTCCACCGCGCCGCGTTATTTGATACGCCAGGGACAAGGCTGGAGCCGCTCCGGCCGTTTCGAACGCGAAATCGACTCCTCCACCAGTGGCCTCTTTGAGCTTGGTGATGACACCGTCGCCGCTGGCGTCGAAAATATCTGTTGCGCCTAATTCTTGCGCGAAGGCCAATTTCTTTTTGTTCAGATCGACGACGACAATGCGGCGCGCCCCCGCCAACAGCGCACCCAAAACACAACTCAAACCAACGCCGCCCGCGCCGACCACGGCTACTGAACTGCCCACGGGCACGTTCGCGGTATTCAAAACCGCACCAACGCCAGTAATGATGGCGCAGCCAAACAGCGCTGCATTCTCGAAGGTGATATCGCCGTTTATCTTGACGAGCGACGAGCGCGACAGAACCGCGTACTCGGCAAAACCGGAAACGCCGAGATGATGATTTACTAAAGAGCCAGCAACCCGTAAGCGGCGACCACCGTTCAACAATGTGCCAGCAAGATTCGCCACCGCACCGGGCTCGCAAAGAGCAGGCCGACCTTCGTGGCAACGTGCGCAATGTCCGCAATTTGGCACGAAAATACAAACAACTTTATCGCCCGCGACGAGATCCGACACGCCATCGCCCAGAGTGACCACTTCACCAACAGCTTCGTGGCCAAGCACCATGGGCATCACGCGCGGTCTGCTGCCGTCTACGACGCTCAAGTCAGAATGGCAAAGACTGGCAGCCCGGATGCGAATTAGTACTTCACCAGGGCCGGGAGGATCGAGATCGCACTCGACAATGCGCAGGGGTTTTGATTGGGCGAACGGGAACGGCAGCCCGATCTCTTGCAGCAGGGCTGCCTTCATGATCTATATCTTAATCGCCGCGCGAACTCAGGGTATCGGAAAAATGATCTTCGTCCATGCCGTAGCGTGAACGGCCGCGCCTATCTCGGTTGGAACCGGGCCATTCCAGGCGCAGGTCCTGACAAACTTCGTCAAGCATTTCCACAGTGCAATCTTTCCGCTCCATGGCGAATGCCGTCACCAGCAGGTTGTCGCAAATCAAATTGATTACACGGGGGATGCCACGCGACCGCTTGTAAATCTCCTCCAGCAATTCAGAGGAAAAAATTTGTTGGTCGGGTAGACCAGCACGGGCTAGGCGCGTGTCAATATAGCTTGCGGATTCATCCGGTGTGAGCGGATTCAAATTGCAACGCAACACAATTCGTTGCTTCAATTGCCTCAGATTTGGCGCATCAAGCTTACGGTCGAGTTCCGGTTGGCCAGCCAGAATAATCTGCAGCAGCTTGCCACCGCGATTTTCCAGGTTGCCGAGCAAGCGAATTTCTTCCAGCACATCCCACTCTAGATTGTGGGCCTCATCTACCAGCAGCACGCAAGTGCGACCCTTTTCCGCCTGCTTGATAAGCAGCGCATTCAAGGCGAAAAGCACGTCGGTTTTGGATTTGCGGTCGCATTCCAAATTGAAATCGAACGCCATCATTTCGAAAAATTGATCGGGCGTCAATCGCGAGTTGAAAATGAACGCAAACTCGGTGCGCATGGTATCCAAGTAATCGCGCAAGCACTCAAGCATTGTTGTTTTTCCGGTACCAACTTCACCGGTCAAAACAATAAAGCCTTTGCGGCTGCGGACGCCGTAGATCAGGTTCGCAAGTGCCTCTTCGTGCTGCGGGCTGCGATACAAAAATTCCGGATCCGGGCTGATGTTAAAGGGGTTCTCGCTAAACCCGAAATACGGGTTATAAATTGCGTTTTGCATGGTTTACCCTATGCGGGACCTATGATCGTTTAGTGGGAAACACCCACAACCTATCATAACCTGATTCGGGTCTCCAGCGCGACCCCCAAAAATGACAATGTAAGTAACTTAGTGTTACAGATTAAAGCGGTCTAATGTCTTTCCAGGTGTAGCTTAACCCAGCCAGGAAGCGTTGCCGGTTTGCCCTGGGCGAAGATGACGCGGCGAGTTTTGGGGAACGGAACTTTGTCACGAATTGCCCGGCCAATGGAGGGCACGCCCCGGAGGATTTTGCGGTACGCCTCGGAATTAGTGTCGTGGAAGCTAGCCTTACTCAGGAACCCGCCGCCCCAGCCAAGGCAAAGCAAGCACGACAGCGAATTGGCTTGCGCAGCCTGCAGTTCAGCTTGCAGATTTGCCACCGTTTGTTGCAGCGCGCTTAAGCCACTGGCTTGCGCATAACTGGCTTGAAGATCCAACTGTGAACCAGCATACTTATTGGCGGCTTCTACGATGGCTTCAATCTGCGGAGCAGAGCGCCAGCCCAAGTTGCGCGCCAGTTCGGGCTGCTCTAAGAACGTGAGTTCGTCGCAGCGGCCGGCGAACGATGTGCCCGGCACGGCCATTTCGGCGAACACCGGTGTTGCATCGTTTACACGCTGAGCAGCCACGCTGCCACGTCCCGCAACTTTCCAAACCAACTGCGGGGTATCGGCTTGGCGAAAATCCAGTGAAGCCGTACGCGAAACATATACTTTGAACGCACTCACCGGGACGGGTTCACTATCGGCGATGCTCAGGACACGCATCTGCGAAGCATGTGCGCTACCTTCGGCACTCTCACCGGCTCTCCGAGGGACGCGGTCGCCTTCCATAGCGGCGGCGACGCGGTCGATTACGGCCGGCGTCCAACGTGAAAAAACTAACCCACTCCGCAAGGCGCCTTTCAAAGCTGAGCCTGGAAGGTAGGGGCCACGATGATTGGCCGCAAACGTCGGGATGAAGAGCGCCTCAGGCGGCGCGGAATTCCAAATCGCCGTTGCTTCCGCGGTCTCAAATGGAATGCGGCGCTGCGAAAAGTTTTGCGCGAAGCCGCCCCAGGACGCGAAATCGAGCTTTGTCGCTTTCCGCAACTGCGTAAGGTAACCTTCGAGCCGGGGCCCGCGTGACAACAATTTGAAAATGCGATTCTGGTCGAGCACATTGACCTGGTCTTTCCAGACCATGTAATCAATGGGAGAAAGTTCGCGTCCGTCGCCCACGAGCAGCGGCGTCAGGGCAGTGACACTATACTTCATGCGGCGGATCCTCCTTAGCAGGCTCTGGCTGCTCGGGTTCTGGGTCGACTACTGGCGATTTGTCGTGATGCTCGGGTTCTGGGTCGACTACTGGCGATTTGTCGTGATGCTCGGGTTCTTCCGCTAAGTGTTCGGGATGGTCGGGCACGTGTCCAGTTGCTTGCTCAACTGGCGCCTCGGTAGAGCGAGTTTGCTCGACTGCGGGAACGTGGGCTTCTTCGCCAGGTTCGACCGCGTGCAACGGATTTTCGCGTTCAGCGAATTCGTGCTCTGCGGCCTGGATTAGAGGCTCGTTGACTTCGGAGACTTGAGCTTCTTCAACGGGCGGTTCAACGAATGGCTGCTCCACCACCGCGTCGCCGGGCACTGGCTCTTCCGCAGCAGCTTTCTCTTGAGGCTGCACTTCCACGACTGGCAACTTTAGAGCAAGAGCGAGCCCGGACCGGTATACGGGGTGGGCAAAGCCTTCAGGCGCTACATCTACGGCGGTGCCTACCGGTTCATCGTGCGCCACGAGCACGCAGCCTTCACTCACCATACGGGCGGTTTTCTTCAATGCACCTTGGCCAGCAGGGCTATACACACGTCCGCCGCGCGAAGCGAGCGAATAGTCGCCGCCGCTCCAATCGACCTTATCCGCAGCTGCCGGTGAATAAAGTGACAGCAGCCAATACAGCGAACTCGCGCCGTCAGCAGCGGATGCTGGTGTGTTTCGCAACAGGCGTCCTAGTTTGGGCAAGATTAATGCGGGCCAAGAACCCGCTTGCAATTCGGCTGGCTGCGTCTGGCCCCAGCCTCTGCTGCGGCCGCCGCCAAACCCGGAATCGCTTAACAGCTTTAGCGCCGCTTGCAAGTGGCCTTTCCAATTCTGTTCCTGAGCAGCATCTGCGAAGCGGGCCATAGTCCACAAGCCAGCATTCTGTTCAAACTCGACGCAAGCGAGCAGTTTAACTTCGTCGCCGGTTTTGGTGAGTCGATCAACCGCCGCCGTGCTTCGCATAACAACGCGAAAGGGACTCGAACTCGGACGATCGCGGCGCAAAAGGCAACCACTATCGGGATCGGGCAGCCACTGGTCTGCCAGAATCGGCTGGCCCATAATGAGCGAATCGATTACGGTGAGCGGAACGAAGCGGGCGGTCTTCCAGCGAATCTTAGTAAGAAACACCGGGCTCGGCGAGTTCAACTGCGCAAGTGGCGGAGGCCATAACGTGGCTGGCGGAATGGCGAACAACGTGTCGCCCTGGTACGGGAATAACGAACTGAAAACAACAGCCGGCCTTTCGGCACGCGCGGTCGCGGCGAGCCATTCCTCCAGCAGGCCTAAGCTTTGCATCGCAAGAGTGACAGCGGAATAGAAGCGGTCGCTACGGTAGAGTGAGTCGACGCGGTCGTGACCGCCATCGGCAGGTCCGAAGCGCCACGCGCCGAGGGGCCGGAGTTTGATTAAGAGACCGGGTTGCATGTCAGTGGGCAGCGAAAAAGCAAAGCCTGTTTACGCGGGAGTACTGAAGAGAGCGCGGTACGCTCCCGATTTTCTGTGGTTCCCATTAGGCTAGCTTCGTGCTGAAGTCTCCGGAACTGGCCAGCTGCTGGAAGGCAGCTAAATCTGCCGCCGAGAGTAGGCTTTCTTCTGCGGTCCCTTTGGCGTAATAATCCTTACCGCGCCACAGGAGATTCAAACCTGCGAACGCTACGCGCCCATTACCTCGGCTGCCACCGCCGCCCAGTGCATCATCTTCGAGCAGCCGCAAGCCTTCGGCCAAACGCGCCACAAGAGGCTTATCCTCTTCGCAAAGAATATCCATCACCATGCGGAACTTGAAACGGGCGCAAGCGGGCACGCGTTCAAGAGTGCGCGGATTGGCTTGCGAAGTGATCCGGTCCACCGCGTTTTCGCTCTTCACTTCGGTCAACTCGTCGTCCAAGTTCTCGCGCATTTGCGGCGTAATGCTATCGACAATAAGCGGAGCGTCGTACACGGTAAGACGCGCAGGTGTGGCGGTAGCGCCTTCAAGCGCATCACCGCTGACCTTATCAACGCGCCCGGGATTGCGGCCAAACAGCACGCAAATCTCGTCGTCGGCCCGATCGCTCTGGTGGATGCGCACTTCTTGCCCTTTGCGCTTGGACAGATAAACCAGTTCGGCGGGCACAGCCAATCCCATGGTTTGCTCCAGCAACGCGCGCAAACGGCCGCGCAGGGAACTGCCCGGAATGTAGGGGATGCCAAATGCATCCTTGACCACCGGGTTATCGGCGCCGCCAATTTCGAGCGAGCCTTTGCCGGCGCCAATGTGCAAGCCAGTTTGGCAGTGGATCTCGCCTTCCAGAATCAACTTTCCTAAAAACGTGAGTGCGGTTTCCGCAGTGTGAGAACTCATTAGTAAAGACCAGCCTTATTCGCTTTGAGCCTATTCGTTGTAGGCGATGATGGCTTCAAACAGATCGCGGAAACGTTCGTAACCCCGCGTGTCGTTCTTGCGTGTAACTTGCAACAGCAGACGCTCCAAAGCGTCGAGGCTGCGCAAAGAATGGCGCGCAATGGTATAAGCCAGACGCGCGCGAACCATAACAAATTCGTGTTGCCGTTCGCTTTCAGGCGCACGAGTAGCGCGGCGAACAGCGTTATAAAGACGGCGCAACTGGCTCTTAGTGCCCGAATCCATGTCGCGCATGCGGCTCACAACAACGTGAGCTTGATTGTCTAGATAGAGCGGATCGGCGATAAGCTTTTCCAGATCCATTTCGGGCGGACCGTCGCCTCGCCTGTCACCTCCACCGCCAGGGCCACGTCCACGGTCGCCACCGCGCTCGCCGCTCGGGCCGCCCCGGTCTCCACCGGGACCACCACGTCCACGCTCACCACCGGGCCCGCGATTTTCTCCACGTGGTCCACCACCGCCACTGCCGCGGCCGCCTTCGCGAGGCGGACGATTTTCCCCGCCTTTACGCTCCTCGGGCTTCTTCTCTTCTGTTTCAGGCATCTTCTAATTCCTTTATTTGTCGTCACCGGCAGCCAGCCGGGCCCATTCCAAACCAACACGGCCGGAGGGCCGCAGCTTCAAACCGGCCGTCTTCTTGCCAACTAAGTTGGTAATCACGGCGTTGCGGACGTTGTTGAGCTCTTTGCCGCGCCCTTGCGGAATAACGGTAGAGAGGCGCATAAACGTTCGCCACGGCTTGTCTATCTTTATCGCCTTACCGCGGCGCTGCGCACGGGCCGCAAACGATTCGCGATATACCGAGGCCAAGTCGTGCACATAGTCGGGCGAAAAACGAAAATCGCGGACTAACCGCATTAAACTGCTCTTCAACTCTTCAGCGTCGGCTAGGCGCTTCCATTCAAGCGTGCGGCCAAACAGACGGAATCCACCCACTTCGCTAGCTTTCGCGGCTTGCAATTCAACCCCGGCTTCCTGAAAGACCGCACCCGCATGGCTAGCGGCATCGGGAGCGATGGCCATACCCATGCTGATGCTGCGCGCTTCAAGATTGGGAAAAGCCAGCGTGTTTTGTTCGACAAATTTCTCAAACAGCCGCTGCAATTCGCGCGCCAGAGGAACAAGCGCGTCCCAGGTGCCAACCACCGCGAAGTCTTCGCCGCCGCGGTATAAAATGCTCACTTTGCGCCAAAAATCGGGTAGCGTGCAAAGCAGCGACAATTCGCCGGCAAAAAACTCTTTGAACAACACCGAAAGATGGATATGTTCTTCAATGGAATTCACCCGGCGCAGCTGCAAATCGAAATGATCAACGTCGCCGCGCAAGATGCCCCACTTGTGCGCTCCGCTGGCCCGCTTGGCCAGTTCGGAAAGCGTGCTGGGGTGGTTGCCATTTTCGTCCATTGCGAAACGGCGCGGGAACAAAATGCCGTCGTCATCTGCGCCAGATTGCTCTTTCAAATTCCACGAATGATCGCCACCATCCCACACGAGACGAGCTGGATATTCCGCAGACCAGCCGACCTTTTTTGCGATCGGTAGGCCCTGTGACAGAGTTTCAAAATATGAATCGCCCACTTCGTCCGGCGCCTCGGTGAATGGGCTGAAGATGTGAGCCACATCGCTGCCGCTGGCTGACAAAGGGGCGACAGTCTTGGCCAGTAGCGCGTCGTCGAGCCGCTTGCGCGCGATGGGCCACGAACCTAGGTTTTCGGTGCTCGCCCAAACCAGACGCAGAGTGTTATTAGAGAGTTTGCCTATTTCTTCGGCGGCGCGCGTTAGAAATTCGTTAGCGCGGGATACATCTTCCTCTGCGAGCACTAATAAAAACTGTTCGGCGCTGCTAGAACCTAGTAGCAGCGGAGAAAGCTTGAGTTCTGCGAGCAGGGCTCGGGGCAGCACCTCGCAAGCTAACGTAAGCCATGCGCAGCGCCCAGCCAAATCAGCCATCGCATCCTGGTGCTCCGTAGACTGAGCGGCCAGGAACTCTTCAGTTCCGGAAATTTGGGCTTGCAAAAAGACTTGCAGCGACATGACTTGGGTCATCCGGTCCGCAAAAAAACAGCGGACTTAGCGTGTTCGGAGGAACGTCCTACAGGCTAACACAACCGGTGGCGTCAAATTGATCCGACCGATGTGGTTGGGTTACATACCCCCGTCATATCGCTCGCAAAGCTGCCTAAACAGTTTGCCATTTATCGGGATAAGGCTTAGTCAAACCAATGTTTTTATGAACCACTTAGCCCCGCTGAGTCAATTGTTCGAACATCAAAATCCCGCCATCCTGGACTTATGAAAAGCAAAAACCTTCAATCCGCAATAATCCTCGGTGGTCTCGCATTTTTCGGCAGCCTCGGCCATGCCGGCGTCATCGACTTGTCGAGTAGCGCTGCTAACACCACGAACTCCACCAGTTCCCCAACCCTTGACATTCCAGCGAATCCGGCTTGGAGCACTTTCGCCAACACCAGCTGGGTGTCCTATACTCAGTCGGGTAATCCGTATGCGTCGAACTTCGTCCTTGTTCCCAACGGAACAATTGTTACTTTTACCGACACCTTTACCATCAACGGCACACCGACCGGTGGCACCGTGAGCGTCATGGCCGACGATACAACCTCAGTCAGCCTGAACGGTACCGCACTTATGGCAGCAGCGAGCACTCTGAACAACACCTATGCAACTTGCTCGGATTTCGCGATTGGTTGCACGAACGCCACTGCCGGCAAAATTACTTTGAATGGGTTGAAATCCGGAGTGAATACACTAACATTCAATGTTGAACAGATAGCCGGCACATCCTACGGCTTGGATTATTCGGGCCAAGTGAATTACACTGCGGCTTCCAGCGCGCCCGAGCCGCAATCGGGTGTCCTCGCCCTGATGGCTCTTCCGATCATTGCGTTCGTAATTGTTCTGCGCAAACGCCTGGCTGAAGCTAACCAGGCATAGTGGTTTTGGAGGGGCGGCCAGTACCGCCCTAAACCTACCTCAAAAACTAGTTGACTTTATTGCCCCCACAATAGTATTTTGGCGATTCGGCTCTAAATACGCGGCCCAGTGAGCTATAGTCAGTAGAACCGACTCTGAAGGGCTTGACGGCGGATAACAAAAACCGGATGGAGAAGCTTCAGATCACTCTCGAATCAACATTGCAAAGTGTCGATCAAGCGGAAGAATTGGTAATTCAAGAGGCCGGAAAAGCAGGCTTCGAAGAAGACGACCAACACGATATCGGCATGGCGGTGCGCGAGTGCGCTGTGAATGCTGTGGTCCATGGGAACCGCTATAACAAGAACAAGAAAGTTCACCTGGATGTGGAAAGGTCGGCTTCTGAGATTACGGTAGTCATTGGCGACGAGGGGGAAGGGTTCGATCTGAATTCGATTGCCGACCCGTTAGCGCCGGAGAATTTATTGAAGCAATCGGGGCGGGGGATTATGATTATCCGCGCTTACATGGATGAATTCGATATCCACCCGAGGCCTGGCGGTGGTACCGAAGTCCGCCTGGTGAAAAAGCTCGTAAAGAACTAGGATTTGAAGCAAGGAACGCCATTCACATGAGGAGGCAGAAGTGAGTGTAAAATTGACAACTCGCCAAGTGGGCGATGTAACGGTTGTGGACGCGGCCGGGCGAATCACGCTGGGCGAGGGCGCTAGCACCTTTCGTGATGAGATTCGCGATCTGGTGGCGAAGAATAATAAGAAGCTGTTGATCAATTTGTCGGAAGTTTCATACATCGATAGCTCGGGGATCGGCGAGATGGTTTCCGGATTCACCACCGTTACCAACAGCGGCGGCCAATTAAAGCTTGTAGGCCTATCGAAGCGCGTGAAAGATCTGCTGCAAATCACCAAGCTGTATACGGTTTTTGAAGCGTTCGACGACGAGACTGAAGCTGTACGAAGTTTTAAGTAAATTGCTGCGTTAAGGGGGAACACTCCTGTTCGGATTGGTCCCCCTCCTTACAGTTCTTGTTGTGGACTGAAACTGTTTTTTTCGATTGAGACAACTGGTTGCCGGTCGGCACATTCTTAGCAGTTATCAAGGTTGTCCCTCTTCTAAAAAACCTATGCCAGTCTCCGCAACACAACAAAGCGCCGCGACGCCTGTACTAGAACAGCGGCCCATAGACATTCTCCTTGCAGATGAATTGACGCTAGTCCGCGAGGGCTTAGCGGCTTTATGCAATTCCATACCTGGGTACCACGTGGTATCGCAAGTGGGAAGCGCCGGAGCTGCGTTAGTGGAAATTCAACGTTTGCAGCCCACTTTGGCTTTGCTCGACCTAGGCCTTTCTGATTTGGCCGCCACCGAAGTCATTCGCAGGGTCCGCGAGTTGAACCTGCGCACCCGATGCGCGGTTTTTTCTGTTCGAAAAGACCGCAAGACCGTTTTGGAAGTTCTGCGAACTGGCGCATGCGGTTTCCTCCTGAAATCCTCGAGTTCCGACCAAATGGCGGAAGCGTTAAGCCAATTCACGCAAGGCGGGATTTATGTCTCGCCGCAAATTGAAGTGATGTCGCTCTTCGGCGATGGTCCCGGCCGCTTCCAGAATGACGATCCACTGGAATCTTTGAGTAGCCGCGAGTTTCAGGTCTTTTCTCTATTGGTCGAGGGCATTCGGGCCAAGGAAATTGCCGCCCGGCTTTCGCTCAGCCCGAAAACGGTGGACACTTATCGGTCCAGCTTGATGCGCAAGCTCGACATTCACGACGTGGCGGGTTTAGTTAAGTTTGCAATACGGCGGGATTTGGCGGATTTGCGGGCATAGTGTTAGCCAGGAAGGGCCTAGTTTAATGCGACTGGGCCCTTCTCGTTTTGTGTTAACCTCAAATAGGTGTGTTGCGTGATAGGCGAAGCTTAGCCGCCCATTTCCGCGTAAACCTGGCAAGCCAGCAAGAACAAACCGCCCATTAGAAAAGAAAGGTTGTTGTCCGCCTCTTGACCCGTCACGAATTAAAAGATCAACTGCAGCACGATCAGTTCACCGATGCTGTTTCCGGCGTTGTATCGTACGCTTCGTCCCACCGTCAGAACGTAATTCGTATCTCGGTAGCTGCTGTCGTGATCTTGGTGCTGGTGCTAGGAATACGGTGGTACCTTTCGGACCAAGCCGAAAAACGTCAGGCGGAACTGGGCGCGGCCATGAGCATCATGGAGGCTCAGCCCGGCGAAGGATCGCAAACTTATCCCACTGAAGACGCCAAGAAAGCTGCTTTCGTGAAAGCGCTAGACGTTTTTATCAGCAAGTATCAGGGAACGTCTGAAGGGTTGATGGCCCAGTACTTCCGCGGAACCTCACGTGCCGAAAAAGGCGATGTTGCTGGAGCGGAAAGTGATCTTCAAGTGGTTGCCAAGGCAAGCAGTTCTGTAACGCCGCTAGCCAAAATCGCGCTGGTGAATCTTTATATCGGCGATAAAAAGGGCGTGGAAGCCCAAACGCTTCTGCAAGAGTTGATAAAAGATCCGAGCCCCCTCGTGTCCAAAGCGCAAGCGCAAATTTTGGCGGCGCAAATTAACGAAATTACCAACCCGCAAGCGGCCAAAGACGCACTCAAGTCAATTGATGCGACTGAATCGCAACGGCCCATTATCAAACGCGCGGTTGAGCAGTTAAATTCACAACTCGCCAAATAATGCTCTGGTATTCATGCTCCGGCATCTGAATTTAGGCAGCGCGAGTCTGCGCGGCCGGAGATTTCCCGAACCTATCCATCCTTATCGCGGCGACTTTCAGCGTGACCGCGACCGAATCATCCACGCCCGCGCCTTCCGCCGCATGGAAGGCAAGACGCAAGTTTTCGCCACCGGCCTATGCGACCATTTCCGCAATCGCCTGACTCACTCCATTGAAGTGTCCCAAGTGGCGCGCACCGTTGCCTTGGCGTTGGGCTTGAACGAAGAGTTTACTGAAACGTTGGCTCTGGCGCACGACTTAGGGCATCCACCATTTGGCCATTCCGGCGAACGCGAACTGAACCGCCAAATGGCGCGCTTCGGCAAGAGCTTCGAGCACAACCGCCACGCCCTGCGCCTAGTGGACGTTCTAGAAGAACGCTACGCTCGCTTCCACGGCCTGAACCTCACATTCGAAGTTCGCGAAGGAATTCTGAAGCATTCGCGCGAGATTGCCCTCGACGCTGAACCAGATTTGCAGGAGTTCCTACCCGGCCAGCGGCCTCCCCTGGAAGCCCAGTTGCTCGATCTGGCAGACGAAATTGCCTACAACACGGCAGATCTGGATGACGCTTTTTCGGTCGGTTTGTTTTCTATCGAGACACTTCGCTCGGAAGTCAACCTGTTCGATGAACTGGCCGAGCAGGTTGACACGCAGTTCCCAGGCGCCACAGAGCGCGTCCGTTTTTGGGAAGTGCTGCGGCAGGTGATGAACTTTCTGATTGGCGGTTTAATCAACGGAACCATCGCTGCCGCGAATGCCGCGGGCGTCCAATCGGTGGCCGACGTGCGGGCGCTCGACCACCGCCTTGCTTCACTTACGGCCGAAGCGAAAGAAGTGAACAATCAACTGCATGGCGTGCTGGTGAAGCATCTGTATGCTTACCCACAACTGGTCCGCGACCGCGCAATTGCCGTGCAGAAGCTCGGAAGCTTGTTCGAACATTTCATCGCCCATCCCGATCACCTTTCGCCAACGTACCGCGAACGGTTAAAAGAAGATGAAGTGGAACGCGTGGTTTGCGATTACCTGGCGGGTATGACTGATTCCTATTTCAACAAGGTCTACGGCGAGTGGTTGGGACCGTAATCAAATATAGTGGATGCAGAAAGATGGCCAACGAAAACGGAGATTACCTCTCGCGATTTGAGCGCCTTGAGCGGAACCTCGACGTGCTGACCACCGACGTAGTCGCCTTGGCTGGCGTCGTGAACAAACAGAACGAATCGATTCTGGCGATTCGAGATTCGGTGCTCGGACTTCACCAGACTACAACCCAACTCCTGGACTCAATGCGTGTTTTGATCGACCGCTTGCCGCCCCAAACGCAAAGCTAGCAACCCGCGCTTTCTTGAACTCCCCGTTTTGTATCCATTGGGCTTTTTATTTCTACGCTCTGTAAGTACCGCCCATTTGCGGACATAATAGAGACGAGAGTTCCCACAATGTCCACCTTGGCCAAACGATTTGGAGTAACGTTCGCGCAGGTCCTTTGCATCTTGATCATTTTTATCGCCACACTCGATTCTCAAGCAACGCCCGCTAGCTAATGTAGCGGTACTCTTTGGGGGTCAAAAACCCGGAAAGATTCTTGCTCCACCAGTCATTCCTAGGTTAGAACTAAAACATACCCATGCGTCCGATCTTGCGAACGTTCCCCTATCTCCTCATCTGCACTTTACTCGTCCTCGGGCAAACCGCCCGCGAAAAGCGCGTCGTTCCTGTTGATTCCACCCAGCGGCAAAGTTTCGAACGTCAACCCAAAGTAGCTGTTTTGGCCGGCGTCGGCCATTACGCCACCCGCAGCGGTCTCACTCAACTCCGCTATCCCGCACACGACGTGGAATTGATGGAAGCCGAACTAACAAAGCAAGGCTATAAGGTGGTCACGCTCAAAGATCAGGAAGCCACGCGCGGATCGATTGAGCAAGCACTGCACGACGCTGCCGAGTTGGTAGATCGCGGCAGCGGCACCGTTCTGTTCTTCTTCTCTGGCCATGGATTTGCCGATCAGGGCGCAAACTACTTGGCCACCTATGAAGCATCTGCCAACAATCTGTCGGGCAGCGGCATGGCCGTCAAGCAGGTTGAGCAATTATTGAAAGGCACGGGCGCGCCCAGGCAAGTTATGTTCATTGACGCCTGCCGCAATGAGACCGGAGGTAAGGGCGGTGGAACGCGCAGTTTCGCTAACTTGCAGGGCGCAGCCGGTTTGCGGGCGTTGCTGTCTACGAAGGCTGGACATATCAGCTACGAAGACGATTCGCTTGGCAGCGGCGTGTTCACCCATTTCTTAGTGGAAGGTTTGCAAGGGCAAGCCGCAGGCAACGACGGCTTGATTACCTTTCGAGATCTCGCGGATTACGTAACCGACGGCGTGAGCACGTACGGATTCAAGAAAGGCCAGATGCAGGTGCCGTATGAGGCCGGTGAGGCAAGTGGCGATTTTCTGCTGGCCCGAGCAACGGAGATGGCCACAATCGCGCCTTTGCCGGCACCAGTCGCGGCTCCAGTTCACGCACCCACTCCCGCACCGCGCGTTCAGCAAGGGCCCGAAGCGGGCAGCACCAAAGTGAATCTGAAAGACGGCCAGAAGTACGTTTGGATCCCGGCGGGGAGCTTTTATATGGGCTGTTCGCCCGGCGATACCGAGTGCGATGCAGACGAGAAACCCGCGCACAACGTTTCGATCACCAAGGGTTTTTGGCTAGGCGAAACGCCCGTCACACAAGCGGCGTATCTTCGTGTGATGGGGACGAATCCCAGCTACTTCAAAGGTGACGATTTGCCAGTGGAACAAGTGTCCTGGGGCGAGGCAAAAAGCTACTGCGAGGCAATAGGCGGACGACTTCCAACCGAAGCGGAATGGGAATATGCGGCGCGGGCGGGCACTGTGGGCGCACGCTATGGGAACATTGACGCCATAGCGTGGTACGACGGCAACAGCAGAAATGAGTTTCATCCAGTAGCGCGCAAGCAGCCGAACACTTGGGGCTTATACGACATGCTCGGAAACGTATGGCAATGGACTGCTGATTGGTACGACGAGAAATATTTTGCGCGGCGGGACGCTACCGATCCGCAAGGGCCAAGTTTAGGCACTGTGCGAACACTGCGCGGGGGTTCTTGGAGCGATAGTCCTCGGATCGTTCGCGTTTCCGACCGTTACGGGAGTGGTCCGGGCTACCGTGGCAGTATTGTCGGTGCTCGCTGTGTCGAGTAATAACCCTTCGCGCTCTCTCTCCCTCCACATTCCCCTTCCCATCCCATCCTAAATGCGTTAACATACCCTAACGAAACAGTTACCCTATTAAGTACTGTTTAAAGATCGCTATGTGAGGTAGTAACTATGAGCGCAGCCACCGTTGGCCGAGCGCCCCTTCCCCTTTATCACGAAGGGTTGGCGTTTTGGGAACAGTTAGCGCGTGAGTGCCAGCGCCACGCGGAAACCGTCAACAGCATTGCCACCGACCATGGTGTCGATCCGTCGCAATTAGTAGAACTGAAATTTGCGAACAACAAAATCGTCTTCGTCCGCGGTGTTTATCCTTCCACCGAAATTACCGCAACTCTGAACTTCGAACGCTGGGGCCCACTCATCAGAATCAAAGTGACGGGCCACCAAGAGGGCGAACTTCGTTTTTATCCCGAAGAGCAAGAAGTGCCCATCGCCCGCGATCTCGATAACCGCATCGTGGCCGTCTTTGGCGAAGGCCGCAGTTATTCGCCTAGCGAAGTTGCCAGTTACTTGGCACAACACCTGCGCCGTTCTTTCCCTGAGATGTCTCTGCCGTGCGTGCCCGCTGAGTTCGCCTATTGAAGCGCGTCGTTAAGCCGCGCCCGTTGTGTGCGCCCGGTCCACAAGCAGGCTCACCTCGTCCGGCTTATAAACAACGTAGGGGTCTTTGAAGCCAATCGTGTCCGGCTCCGTTCCTCCCAACATCCAGAGAAGCGCTCCGGCTGTGCCCGTCTCATTCACAACTTTCAGCCAGCGCGTAAACCATGTATTTCGCGCCGCGCCATCGGGCACAACGGCATCGCCGAGCTTCAGGCCATACTCTTCCATCAACACGGGCTTGCCAATGCGATCGCCAACCCGCGCATGATCCTTCACCCACTGATCGCCAAATTCCAAATCCTTGTCGTGGCCCCAATCTTGCGGATAGAAATGATAGCCCCCGAAATCGATCTCCGGAATCTCCAAAATGGCATGAAAATCGGTGCCATGCTGCCCGTCGTATAACTGGCCCTTGCCGTGCGCGAACAGACGCTCGTTAAAGAAACCTTCGTCTCCCAATGCAACTAAGTGGTTCTTGTCTAGCTGCTTCACATAGTTAGCCATCTCGTGCACCCAGTCCAACAGCAAGTCGCGGTTGCCATCGCAGCGCGCTTCGTTGGTCAACTCCCAAGCCATGATGCTGGGCTCTTCGCTATACAGGCGTCCGGTCAAAGTATTGCGCCGCGTCAAAACGTGCTTCACCCAGTTCCGATATGCCAGCCGCGCCTCCAACGACTCGTAAAAAACTTTCACATCTGTTCCCAGCCCAAGCCATTTCAGATACATCGGCGCGCCGCCGAAATCTCCCCAATGGTTAACCAGCGGCAAAATCAATTTCAATCCAAGCTCTTCGGCAATCTGAATCACCGAATCCAAACGCGCCAATCCGTCTGGCCCATCATTCATCTTGATAACGCCGTTATCCTGATACTGAAATGTCAGCCCGCCCGGCCCTGCTGTGTCCAGGAATGCCCAGCTGCGAATCGTGTTCGCGCCCATCTGCTTAGCAGTCTGCATAGCCGCGCGCCGGCTTTCTTCCGCGCAATACGCCAGGAAATAACAGTTCACGCCAGCCACCGCATAGGCGTTGCCATCTAGCTTGAATTGACGTCCGTCTCGAACTACAAACCCATTGGGCAACTTCTGTTCCATGTCATACTTCTTTCTGTTTGCGAAATGCAGCCCGCCATTTTTCTAGACCGCGACGGCACACTTAACTTCGATTACGGTTGGATCACTTCGCCCGCCAAAATCGAATTGCTCCCAGGCGCTGCCGAAGCCGTTCGCGCCATTAACGAAGCCAAATTTCTTGCGGTGGTCGTTACGAACCAACCCATAATTGCACGCGGCGAATGCACCACCGCAGAACTCGAAGCCATTCACCATCGGCTCCATTTGCTATTCAATCAGTCTAACGCTCATTTAGACGCGATTTATTATTGCCCCCATCACGAGACGATAAGCCCTTGTCATTGCCGCAAACCCTCTCCAGGCCTCCTCGAAATGGCCGCACGCGATCTGCAGATTGATACCGCGCGTTCGTGGTTGATCGGCGATACCGAGCGCGATCTGGGAGCAGCGGCAGCGTTCGGCATTCCAGCGGTTCTGGTCGCCAGTAACCAGCAGTCTTTCAAGAGCGGCATTACCTCGCCATGTGCATTTCGGGCGGCCTCTGTTGGCGAAGCCGTTCGCCAGATTCTCTGCTAAGATTGCGGTGCGGGCCCTTAGCTCAGCGGTTAGAGCAGTGGACTCATAATCCATTGGTCGTAGGTTCAAATCCTACAGGGCCCACCATTTCTTCGCCCATCTCCAGCCATGAAAAAACTCATATCGTTACTCATTGCCGCAACGTCTTTATTCGCAGCCAGCAGCGGTGTCGATATCTACACCACCAAGGATTTGGAGGCCATCCAAAACAAGCTTTCCGCCTCCCATCCGACCTTCAAGTCTGAACAGCTGAAGCAGTACAAAGGGCACTACACAATGGTGGCTCATCGCGAGGCCACCGGCTCATCGGAGGTCCATGAACACGAAGCGGATTTCTTCGTCATCACAGAAGGCGAAGGCACTATAGTCACGGGTGGCAAGCTGGTAAACAGCCGTGTTGAGAAGCCCGGCGAGTTGCGGGGCACATCCATTAGCGGCGGAGAAAATATTCACTACGCACCGGGCGATGTCATCCACATTCCCGCCGGAGTGCCACACCAAATGCTCGTTGAAAAGGGCAAGCCAGTAACCTACTTTGTGTTGAAAGTTTCCGGCCAATAGATGGTCGTCGCAGCGCTCCTCACGGCGTTGGCTTTGGTTGGGTTAGTCGTGGGCGTGTTGATGCATCGCGGTATCTCCCCTCATCTGGCGGCTCTTGGAGGAGTGCTTCTTCTGGCGGTCGTTTTTATTTGGGTCGCGCCTGAGATCGCTGAGTCTTGGGGTTGGCCGCGCGCTGTGCTTGGGGTCACCGTAATCGCTGTTTTGCTGGCCTTTGCTGACTCTGTGCTCGTCAGCCACGGACACTCTCCACGTCATGGGGTAATCGGTCCGCTTCTGGCCGCTACTGCGATTCACAGTCTGCTCGATGGCTGGAGCATTAGAGTGCTCGCCACGCAGCCTGGAGCGGATATTCTTGTGCCCCTCGGTCTGGGTCTGCACAAACTCCCCGAGGGGTTCGCTCTCGGTTGGGCGCTGCGGCGTTCGGTGCCAACTCATCGCCGTGCGATCGCTTGGGGAACTTCTGCCCAATTGTTCACGCTGGTCGGTGCGTTTCTTCAACCGGCTGCGAATCGCTCAGGCTTAGCTCGCTTCGGATCAGCGTGGACTCCCGCCGTTTTAACGGTTGTCGCCGGGGCCTTTATTTTCCTGGCTTGCCACACGCTGCTCCCTTATTTCAAGTTCCACCGCGACCATTAGCGTGGATAAGCAAAAAGGTTCGCAACTCTAATCACAACCATCGCCGACTGACTGTCCCGTTCTTGCGCTGCTCATCGCCCCTACGTAGTCGCTTGCCCTGGGTGCAACTTATGAAAATTCGTGCGCCGTTGAAATTCCAAACCCAACGCCAAAATCCGGTTCTCTGAAAACGGCCGGCCCACAATCTGCAACCCAATCGGCAAACCATTCACAAACCCACACGGCAAAGTCAGCGCTGGCAAACCACATAAATTACTCGCCTGCACCAAACCCGCAAACACACCCTTCGCCTCAGGTCGCTTTGGATCATTCTCGTCAAACGGCCCGTCAGCTTTGTCGGGAGGATCAAGCTTCGTGGGTGCAACCAAGAAATCCACATCCGCAAACAGCTTGCGAAATTCCATCTGCATCTGTGTACGCACCCGCATCGCCTTCAGATAATCGAGCGCGGAATAATTCATCGACGCCTTCAACCCATCAATCTGACCTTGGTCGGCCAACTGGTCAACACGTCCGCTGCGAATGAATGTCTCAAACACCGATGCCGCCTCCGCATCAATAATGCAGCTAATCATGGGGCCATATGGGAAATCGGGCAATTTCGTTTCCACCATCTGCGGGCCCAGCGTCTTCACCACCTTCAAAGCCTCGGCAAACGCGGGCCGCAGAGTTTCTGACGGCCATTCGGCGAAATCAATTTCCGCATAGCCAATCTTCAAGTCTTTTGAATCACTGTAATACTGCGGCGCATAGAAAAAGCTTTTGCCCGCCGAGCCTGGGTCTTCATCATCGGCCCCGGCAATTTCATGCAACACCAAACCGCAGTCTTCGGCGGACCGCGCCAGTACACCAATCTTGTCGAGCGTCCACGATAGCGCCATCGCCCCGTGCCGACTCACTAATCCGTAAGTCGGCCGCAAGCCAGTTACCCCGCAATAACAAGCCGGAGTGAGAATCGATCCCGATGTTTCAGAGCCTAGCGCATACGGCACTAAGCCCGCACCCACTGCCGCTGCCGATCCGCTCGATGAACCACCCGACCAAAATTGCTTGTTCCATGGATTCCTTCCCGGGCCTTGCAACGATGCGCTGGCGGAAGTGTAGCCGCCGCCCCCCGCTAGCTCGATCATGGAAAGTTTGCCGAGCAGAATTCCCTTCACACCTTTCAATTTGCGGACGGCGGTGGCGTCGTAATCGAAAGATTGATCTTGAAATGGCTTCGCGCCCCAGGTCGTCGGGTAACCGGCCACACTCAGCAAGTCTTTCACTGCGAACGGAATGCCTTGCAGCGGACTGCGAATCCGCTCGCGCTTGAGTTCGTCATCCACTTCTTTTGCGGTCCTCTTCGCATCTTTCAATAGTGAAAAGGCCAGCGCGTTGTACTCAGGTCCCTGCTGTTCCAGCCGTTCTCCGAAATACTTAGTGAGTTCGACGCAAGAGATATCTTTTTTCCGCAAAGCCGCGCCCAACTCGCCAATGGTGGCAAAGGTGAGCGTACTCTCATCAATCTTGATTTTGTGTTTGCCCATGCGCTAAGCCATAAAACGGAACGATGGTTCAATGTTCATGGGCAGTTCAATCGCCGCCAGCTTATCGCTCACTTGCTTAACTTCGGCTTTGGCTTTTTCAGTCTGTTGCGCCGCTGTAGCCGGGGCCTGCGCGCTAGTCTGCGCCAGCAGCGGCGTGCTCCCCATCAACAACACCCAACGGCGGCGATTTAAGCGGAAGGACATGCTGGCATTATCTCTCGACCCCGCTACAAGGTTCATCGCCACAAGCGGAGGGGCCGGACTCCCTCTGTCCCCAACCGCAAAATCCTCAAACGTCCGCAATCTCCACCGTGGTGGACAGAGCGGTCCGTACCCTTCGCGCTCCTCACCAACCGGCAACTCCATGTGTTCACCCGGTCACGGCCGGACCCAAATTTATATTTTCCATCCTCTCAATACTTTACAGGCAATTCCCGTCCGACCCCGCACGCCCTCATCCGAAACTCGTATCGAAAAGGAGTTTCTAAAACCCATGTCTAATCAGAACGCCGCCACCCATCACGGCACTTCAAATCAACTCATCGTCGCCGGCGAGCGACTCGAAGATTTCA
>Ga0182012_10001548_pt1 | contig 25104 bp, 18 predicted proteins | sample 612S2SmetaG_FD_120486 | JGI IMG/M metagenome (GOLD analysis project Ga0182012, IMG submission 120486) | Permafrost microbial communities from Stordalen Mire, Sweden - 612S2S metaG | ecosystem: Environmental > Terrestrial > Soil > Wetlands > Permafrost | place: Sweden: Stordalen | collected...
ACCGTGACCCCCATCGATCTCGCCTCAACGCCACCGCGACCCGAGGCGGCGGTGCAGGTCGGCGCACCCAGTTTCGGTATTGCCATCGCCCCGGGGCAGGCCCCCAGCGCGCACCTTAGCGTCATCCCCGCGGCGGCCGGGAGGAGCACAACTTTTGACGCGTCCGGATCGACACTGTCAGGCGGCACGATCACGACGTACCACTGGAACTTTGGCGATGGCACGAGCGCCACCACGAAAACCGCGAAGACCTCGCACGTTTATACGAAGACGGGCAGTTACTCGGCGTCGGTCACCGAGACCGGATCTGACGGGACGTCGACCGGCACCACGTTCACCGGACAGACCGTCAGCAACAACGGCAGCGCCACGGCCAAGGCGGACGCCGCACTGCGCGTCTCCTCGGCGTTGCAGACGACGCCCGCCACGGGACCACCGGGTATCGCGGTCACCCTGCGTGACAGCACCTTCACGAGTACCTGTCGACCGGTCTACGTGTTCTTCGACAGCAAGCTCATCGATCAGGTGGCGAAGACCGGAGCCGGGTTCGACCTGCACCATCTGGTCATTCCCGGCGACGCGACCGTTGGCCTGCATCGCTTGCAGTTGTCGTGCACGACGTCGCATCCCTATCTGCTCTCGGCACCCTTCAGAGTGACGGTCACCAAGAACCACCTCTCTGAGTTCAGCGTTGCGATGCCCGGACCAAGCCAGATCAAGGGCAATCTCGTCAGTTCTGGCGGCATCAGCATCGCTGTGCTGCTGGTGAGTCGTCTCATCGGCGCGGGGTTCCCCAGCGAATGGCTCGATACGACCTACGCCGAGAACCGAGAGCGCATCCAAGCTCGCGCCCGGAAGCGATTCCCGAGGATGTTCATCAATCGTGAGGTCGAGAAATCGTTCGCGCGACGTCTCAGCATTGGCACCGTGCTGTTCCTGGGCTTCATCCTCTTCGCCGGTCTGATCAACTCATTCCTCGACAAGGGCTTCGGTCTCAATCGCACCACGCTTTGGCTGTTCCTTGGTCAGTGCCTGGGTGTGGCCATCGTGACCCTCACGTCGCAGCTGCCGATCATCTTTGGCGGGCTGCGCGAGAAGCGCAAGGTCCACATGCACGTGCTCGTGGGTGGCATGATCATCGCCGTCGTGTGCGTGAGTGCGTCGAGAGCGCTCGGACTCTCACCGGGCTACTGCTACGGCCTCATCGCGGTCTTCGTCCTGCGACCGCACACTGACAACAAGGACTGGGGGCGACTGCACGCGATTGCGTCGGTCTGCGTGCTCGTCGTCAGTACGGCCGCCTTCTTCCTCACTGTGCCCGTCTTCCACGCGGCGACCTCGCACTCTCCCTCGCCGTTCTGGCTGATTTTGGATCCGGCATTGAACGTCACGTTCCTCGGCGGTTTCGCCAGTCTCGCCTTCGGCATGTTCCCGCTTCCGTTCCTTCCCGGGCGCCACGTGCGCCAGTGGAACAAGTGGGCGTGGATGGTGATCACGACGATCGGCCTGATCGGCTTCGTCGCGGTGCTGCTCTCGCCCGGGAGTGGTAGTCAAAGTGAGCTGCACCACATCGCACTGGTGCCACTGATCGCGGCGTTTGCGGGCTTCGCAGTTGGTTCGCTCGCCTTCATGCTCTACTTCCATCTGCGGCCCAATTCGCCAGAGTCGCCTTCGCACACGACGCCGTCCCCCGCGCCGACCGGCGCGTCGGCCGATTGATCCTCCCCGGCGTCGAAGCGTCGGGAGGCGAAGGTCGATCAGTTCAGGTTGGGCAGGACATCGTTGGCCCAGGTGAACGTCATTGGGGGCAGGCCCCCCTTAGGGATTTCGATGAGGTCGGCGTAGGAAGCGTGACCGTTGACCATCGCGAAACCCGTGCCCATCTCACACGTGGTGCACCCGAGGCCAACGCCGGGGTTGTAGCCGGGGTCCGATCCCAGTAACTCATCGCGGTGGGCCCAACAGCCCGCGGCGTGAGCCGAAGTGCAGGCCACGTTGGAGGTGGCGGCGACGCTACCGGCCCACGCGTCGTCGTACATCCAGACGTAGTCCGCGGCGAGGACGGTAAACCCGCCGGACCAGGCGCCCCCAAAACCGGCCGAGCCCTGAGCGTCGTTGCTCATTGGGAATCCGGCGGCAACGGACGGGTCGTTGTTCGTGGCCGCAGCGTGTTGCGCGTTGGCGGTGAGCGCTGCGTTGATCCCTACGTAGGCGGGGAGTCCGCGGTCGGTCCGTTCGAGGTCGGCGACGACAAAGAGCTGTTGTGCAGTGGTCAGGCCGTACCAATTACTCGGTAGCACCATGGGGCGAACTCCCTCGGCGGCGCGGGCGTTATTGATGGCTTGGAGTACATAGTTGGTGCACGCGACACCGTTAGTGAAGCCGGGCCAAGAAAGAGCGGTGGCGGATCCAGCGACGCAAGGATTGTCGCATCCCCAGACGCCGTTGCCGAACGAGCAATGACCGGTCTGCAGGAAATTCGGATTGGGCGCGATGTTGGCCGCGGGGTTGGCGACGGAAAGGGGAGCGCTCCTCGTGACGGGTGGACTCTTCGCAATCGTGGTTGTGGTGACCGGCACCGTCGTCGTGGTCGAGGGAACTACCGGCGTTGTCGTCGTCGGCGTGACCGACGTCGATGGGACTCGACTGACCGAAATCGCGGTGCGCGACGTTGTCGCGACGTGCGCAGCCCTTGTTGTTTCGCGCGCTGCGGTCACTCGAGTTCGATGATGCGCCTGGGACTTGGGAGTCGTGACCACCGTCGAACTTGTCGTCACTGTTTTTGAGGTCCTGACAATCGATGTCGTCAAGTTCGTGGAGGGAGATACTGAACTCGCCATCACGGGGATCGCCGTTGCACTCAACACGATGCCCACGACGAGGAATCCCAGCGATCCGATGACGACGGAACGCCGAGGTGCGCGCGTCGAGGCGCGGGTCGAACCGATCAGATTTTTTTGCCCCTGCGTGAAATTCAACATGCTTCAATTGTCGGAAACTCATTCCAAGATGCCCCCTACGACGGCTCAACATCCGCTCAACTCAGAAGCCCATGTCGAGACGTTGCGCCATGAACGGTGTCTGTGACGACAATGCGAGGGCAACGATCCACACGCAGCACGACGGCGTGTTCTCTGAAGATTCGCGATGGCCCTGGTTCTCATTTGGCGGCACCAGAGCGAGTGAACGAGAGCCGAGAGGTGACACTTGAGGAAGAGTTGCGCGCGCGATGCACGTCATCGTGACCGTGTCGCTCGACGAGATTTGGCGCTACGAATCGCGGCAGCGTCGCGACAAACTATTTCACCGCCCTGATCAGGTAAATGTCGGCCCGCGCCTTCGTTCAGCGGTTGACGATCGATCCGAGAAAAATCGTTCAGGGACGTGGACCATCACGCAAGGGCATGCTGGTGGTCCACCTCAGAGAGTTCTGAGAAGTGCCCTCGCGTGAATGCGAGGCAAGACGAGTGTTACATCCAGAAGTGAGAAATCGGTCGGCTTGTCGGTAATTTGCTCAGACTTTGACGCGACGTTGACAGTTCAACGAAAACATAAGGAAAATGACGACGTCACACTCACGCGTCGCGTCGCGCACGTCGCCTACGTTTTGATGAGCGCCGCGAAGACGACGATGTTCGATAGATAGTGGCCGGTACTCGGGTCGAATATTCCGCCGCACGTGACGAGTTGCAACGCCGGATAGTCACGGGCGCCGTAGACGAGCCGGTCTGGGAAGTTCGTCTTCTGAAACATTCGAATGCCGATGACGGCGAAGACCAACTTCTTGCCATTGCGGAGCGTGATGTCGATGCGGTTCCCCAGTCCAAGTTTGTCGAGTTTGTAGAAGACCGCTGGTCCGCTCGAGCTGTCCACGTGCCCGAGGATGACGGCCGACCCTTTCTGACCCGGTGAGCGATCTCCTTTGTACCAACCCGGAACGGCGAAGTTCGTTGGAATGTCGACGGTACCTTTCCTGTTCAATCCGAGGACTGAAAGATGCACCGAGACACCGATCCTTGGAATCGCGAGGTGCACGGGCACGGAGCGCGCGATTGGCTTGGCCACGTAGATGGGCGCCTTGCTCGAGCTGCGTAGGAGCGATTGCTTCGCTGTTACGGACCGGCCGCCCGTCGTATCAGTGCCGCGAACTCTTCGCGTGGACCCGACGTGAAGTGCGCTCAGGGTGACGCGTGTCGCGCCCGACGATCGCTCGCCCATCGACGACGCAACGGTCGTCGATTTGACAGTGGTCGTGGTGCTCGGCGTCGATGTCGTGGTCGTAACCGCGGGGATCACGAGGCCCGATTGGGGCAGGGTGATCTCACCAATCGGCTTGATGATCGTTGGTCCCACCGGAGCATTGTGAGGAACGAAGATGATTCCCGCGACCCCGGCCGCAATGAGCACGAGAGACGCTGTTGTCCACCAGAACAGGGATGTTCGCCCCTTGTTTGACGATGTCACGACGCTCAATGTAGTTGAGCCCGACTCCAAGTCCCTCTCGCCCTACGCCCGGCGACGACGTCGCAGGACGAGTCCCAATCCCGCGAAGCCGAAGAAGAGGAACAGGATGCTCAAGATGAGTACACCGCCATTGACCGAAGAGGTCGCGGCCCCTCCGAGTCCCGTGCCCGGAGCACCCGAGGGAATGGTCGCTGGCGGAATGTGCGGTGGCGTGGTGGGCGGCCCATTGTTGATCGTCGTGGTCGACGTGATCGGCGGCATCGTGGTCGACGTCGTGGACGTCGTCGACGAGGTCGTTGTCGTGGTGGACGAGCCCGGTGGCGTTGTCGGTATGGACGTTGACGTCACCGGGATTGACGATGTCGTCGTCGTCGATCCGGGCAACGTTGACTGTCCCGTTGGAATCGTCGTCGACGTCGTGGAGGTCGTTGACGATGTCGACGTCGTGGACGAAGATGACGTCGTGGACGAAGATGACGTCGTGGAGGTCGTCCCAATCGGAGACGTCGTGGATGTCGTCGCCTGCGAACTGACCGTGAAGGGCTCGCAGGCGCCGGTAGAACCTGGATACGACGCGGTCCCGCTACCCGTGTAGACACCTACGAAGTAGTACGAGCCAGCCGCGAGTGGGCCAAAGGTCGTCGACGTCGCCGATCCGCTGGCGTTGAGCGTCTCGGTATCCGTTCCCACGATCGTGCCACCGGATCCCGCTCCGTTGCACGTGCCGCCCGCGTAGAGCGTGAAGGTCACCGAACCGCTCGGGTTGTTGTTGCCGTTGCCCGTGACAGTGGCGCTGTCAGTGACCGTTGCGCCGAGCCCGAGCGGCGTCCCGACGATCGGAGCGCCGCCGGAGTTCACGACCGTGCTGGTCCAACTCTTCGACGTGGGACAGACCGTGAATGGCTCGCAGTTCCCGGTGGAAGAGGGATAGACGCTGTCGCCCGCGTAACTCACCACGAAGTAGTACGTGCCAGCCGCGAGTCCGCTGAAGGTCGGGGACGTGGCGTCGCCATTTACGTCGAGTGGACCACTCGAGGCAGAACCGACTTGGGTCCCGCTCGAAGCCACTTGACCGTTGTTGCACGTGCCGCCCGTGTAGAGCGTGAACGTGACGTTCCCCGTGGGCGTCGCGCTCTCATTGCCAGCGACGTTGACTTCGTCGGTCACAGAAGCCGGTTCAGTGAGCGGTGACGACACGATGCTCGAACCGGACCAGACCGTCGTCGTGACCACCGCCGTGGGACAGAGGACAATGGTGAAAGGTTCGCACGGTCCGCTCGACGGCGGGTCAGTCCCGTCGCCGAGGTAATTGGCGACGAAGTAGTAGTTCCCCGCCGCGAGCCACTTGAACGCCGATGAGGTTGCATCGCCATTCGCGTCCAACGATGTCGTGAACGATGAGCCCACTTGGGTCCCGCCCGATCCGGTGCCCTGGGTGCACGAGCCACCCGAATACAAGGTAAATGTCACCATGCCGGTCGCAGTGGCTTCTTCGTTACCCGTGACGCTCGCCGTGTCGGTGATCGAGTCGTTCGTCTTAATCGGCGACGTGCCAATGGGAGAGCCGTTTGAGTTGACCGTCGTGCTCGTCCAGCTCACGGGAGCGGGACAGACTTTGAAGGGTTCACACGGGCCGGTCGCTGCCGGGTAGTTACCGTCGCCGCTGTAGGAGGCCACGAAGTAGTAGTTACCAGGGCTGAGGGGAGCGAAGTTGCCCGAGTACGCACTGCCGCCGCTGACCGGGCTCGTCATTGGAGAGTCCGAGGTCGCGGTTCCACCGGTGCCGATGCCCGTCGCCAGATCACACGAACCGCCCGAGTACAAGGTGAAGCTCACCGTGCCACCGGGCATCGAACTCTGATTAACGGAAATGGAGGCGGTGTCCGAGACGACGACGCCCGCGAGCAGGTCGCCGGTCACTGATCCGCCGTTCGCCCAGACCCACGTGCTTACGCTGCTCTTCAGTGGCGCGAAGTCGGCCGTAACGCTCAAGTTCGACGTGATGTCGTCATCGGTGCGCCCGGCGTTGGACACGGCGTCGCTCCAGCCCGTGAAGTAGTAACCGGGCGAGGCGAGCGCGGTGACCGTCGTGCCGTTCAGACCGAAGTCAACCGTTTGCGACGTATTGCCCACGATGGAACCGCCGGTCTCGGCGTTGTACGTCAACGTGAAGGCGGCGGGCGCCACCGGAGTGGAAATTGAATTGGTCCAACATGTCGCGGTGGCGCAACCCGGTCCACTCCACGACGCGGTATTTCCTATGGTGGTGCTGCCGTAACCAATAGGCACCGTCACGGAGAACGAAAGTGCTGCCGACGCGCCACCGGGCACGTTGGTCAACGTCCATATGAGTGTGCCACTGTTGTTCGTCACACCACAGGTCTCGGGCGAAGCGACTGCGGGGCATTGCGCCGACCCCGCGACGTACGTCGTGCCGGCCGGTGCAGAGTCAGAGACCGTGACGTTGCCCTGCACGCCACCAAGGTTTTGTGCCGTCAAGGTGTAGTCGATCGGCGTGGTGGATCCAGCGGTCACGCCCGTCGATGTCGTTGACTTCGTGACGTTGAAACTCGCGGGGAATGAAAAGTTGGCGGAGCAGAGGACGTTCTGGAGACTGAAGTAGGTGCTCGTACCGTTCGCCAGTCCGGCGGGGAAGTTGACGTTGCCGGAGTGGTAGTCATCGGAGCTGGAAAAGTTGCTGAAGGAAGTGTTCGGTCCGGCGTAATCGAAACCGTCATACCCGGGGTTCGTCGCCATTGCCGGGAGGAAAGGACAGTCGCTCGAACCTTGGGTGGTCTGGCCGGTTCCGCTCCAGGCGTAGAGCGAGTTGCCGTGCCCGTCCTGTGAACAAATACCGTCTTGGTCGAAGGCGAAGATGTCCTTGTTCGATGCGATGGATACGGAGTTGACCGTGGCACCACTGTTGTTCACGATGCCAACGAGAGAGTCGTTGTGTCCATCGAACGCTCCGACAGAGGGATTGGCAACAATCTGCGCGGGACCGGCACTGTTCAAGATAATCAAGTATGCACAACCGCTGTCCTGACCAATCGCGGGACACTCGTTGAAGGGCGCCGTGAGTACATTCGTTGCGGCACTCGACGGAAGAACTCCGTAAAAACTGAAGAAAGAGGCAATGAGAACGAGCGCGCCGCAGAACAGACCGACGCGGCGCCACGGGCTCAGGTCTGACGTGTCGCCCACCACTGAAGTTCCAAATTTGACGTCAGCAATGGGCCAAATTCGAAACTTGAACATGATGCTCTTCTCCTAGTGCCCCTGCGCGGCAGAATTCTCTCAGAGCCCATCTCTTTTGTCAATTTGTAGTGATGCCGTTGTCTAAATCGTGTCATTTCCGGGTTCTCACTGGAGAATCGTGCTCGTATGCGGGCCGCGGGCCCCCTCCCCAGTGAGCATCGATCTTTCTTGCATCTGGTTCGCCCGAACGTCACTGAATGGCCCCCAGGGCGCACGCAAAGTCTGATCCGGGTGATCGGCATTGTCGTGCAACGCCCGCACCAATCGCGCGGTTGGTCGTCGCCGTTCGTCAGACGTCGTGGAGCGTTCACAACGCGTTAGGCGAGCGTGCATTATTTCGAGGTCCACCACGCTACGGCGTGGCGGGTTGCTGGCACTCGTGCAAAGAGTGATGGCCAATAATTGCTTGGCTGATATCGTCACCACCGAGGACAACTGCAATATGTACCGCCGATTTCTACGGTGGAAAACCCAGGGAAGCGATGCACAGTGGCACACGAAGCGAGTGAATCCGACGCGGCGAAAGAACGTCACGACGTGAACTCCGACCTGGAAGAGGCAGTGACGAAGGGTCAGTTCTTCTTGGTCTATCAGCCCGAGATCGACTTGCACACGAATGCCTTCGTCGGCGTTGAAGCACTCCTACGGTGGCGACACCCCGAGCGGGGAGTGGTGAACCCAGACTCGTTCGTCCCGGCGCTCGAGTCGACGGGACTGATCCTCCCGGTCGGTCGATGGGCGCTGTCAACGGCCTGCGCTCAGGGCGCCGAGTGGCATGACAAGGGCTATCGATTCGCGGTTTCGGTGAACATTTCCGCGCTGCAATTTGAATCATCGGACTTTGTGGGCGACGTGGACGAGATCCTGATGTCCAGTCGCTTCCCCCGCGCACTCCTGGTCCTCGAGTTCGCCCAATCAATTGTGTCGAGTGATTCGGGCGCCCAGCTGCGCGCACTGAAGGATCTGGGCGTTCGATTGGCCGTTGACGACTTCACGCCGGGGAAGTCCGAACTCAGTGCGTTGGCAGGCACACCGATTGACATCATCAAACTCGAGCGTCGATTCATCTCTTCGATGTCTGACTCACGTACCGCGGTGGCTCAAGTCCACGAACTGGTCGAACTCTCAAAGAAGATGAACTTGCAGATCGTCGCATCAGGAATTGAGGACGCTGAACAACGACAACGTCTGCAACTCGAAGACGTCGCGGTGGGACAGGGTTTTCACTTTTCGCGACCGCACGAAGCGCAAGAGATCGATCACTATCTGGAGGATTTCTCAATCTTTTCGGGGAAGCCTCTTTGAATCGCGTCCGGAGTTTCGCTCGAGACTCTTTGTGCGCAGCGTCAGCGCTTCGCCACGGTCGTTCGTGTCACCCGTCATCGACCACGATCGTGGCGGCCGAAACGCTCGCGGGACGTACGATCGCGTGACGACGTCAAAGGAGTCGCCGGGCAACGCCCTCCACGATGACCAGTTTGAGTTGGTCGAAGCGACGCGCGACGCCGTTCGCCGATCACAGCGAATCGCGAGTCAACTTCACCAACTGATTGCGGCCTCAATCAACGTGACGTCGATGAGGAGCGAACAGGACATCTTGAGGGGTCTTGCGGGAAGCACCAGGAGTGTCTTTGACGCCGAAACGGCAATCGTCACCCTCGAGGTCGGTTCGGCCGCACCCCTGCGCGGGGTGGCTCATCGCGGTCATGGCCCCCAGTGCGAGGTCCCCAGATCGAGCGAGGCATCGAACTACCCCTCGAAAGCGAGAGTCGGCAGCGAGACCACGTTCGAAGATGGCTGGCTCATCGCGCCCATCCTCCAAGGGAGGGACCAGGCCCGAGGCGTGGTGGCGGTTCGACGATCGCCCAACGTTGACTTCGTAGACGAGGACCGAGAGGTTCTCGCACTGCTCGCTCAAATGGCTTCGAGCGCCCTCGGCGCTGCGGAACTCGGTCGTACCGTCCAATCGAGCGAAGCGAGACTCCGCGTGCTGATTGAAACGGCACCCGTCGGGATCGTCGAGGCGGACATCACCGGGCGAGTGCGCTGGTGGAATCGTTCCGCAAGCCGTGTGTTCGCGTGGCCCGACTTCACGGACGGACTTGACGTCTCGACGACGACGTTCCCCGAAGCAACACTGCCGGCTCTTAAAGAACTCTGGTCCGAAGTCCAACGTGGCGGCGCGGTCGATGGTCGTGACTTCGTCGATGTCGAGATCGCGGGCAAGATGCGCGTCTTGAGCGCCTCGGCCGCACTCCTGCCGCCAACAAGGGGCGAAGAGCCGGGGATTCTGACCCTGATCGACGACGTGACGAATCATCGAGAACTGAAGGCCGAACTTCGCCACGCCTACACCATGGAGATTCGTGGACAGGTCGCCAGTCGCATTGCCCACGACTTCAATAATCTCCTCACGCTCATCTCGGGCTACGCCGAGATTCTTTCGAGTGATCTCGTCGGCGATGAACGATCCATGCAAATGGTGAAGGAGATCCAAGCGACTGCGTCGCGCGCCTCGATGCTCACGAGTCAGTTGCAGACGATCGGGCGAACCCGGCCGACAGAGTCGATGGTGTTCAACCCAGTGGCGGTTATTCAATCGAATGCCGAGGTGCTCGAACGGGTCCTTGGCAACACGATTGAGGTCCGTTGGTCGGTGGACGAGCGCGCCGGCAATGTTCGAGCGGACGTCGACCAGTTCGAGCAGATGATCATCAACCTCTCGATCAACGCCCGTGACGCGATGCCCGAAGGCGGGGAACTTACCATTGGGGTCACCGCGGCCACGCTCGACGGAGCGTCGGCCTCGATCCTTGGAGTTGGTCCGGGCGATTACGTGGTGCTGTCGGTGGCGGATACCGGCATTGGCATGAGCGAGGAGACGCGGGCCCGATGCTTCGAGCCACTCTTCACGACCAAGGGCCTCTTCAAGGGCACCGGCATGGGCCTCGCGGCGGCCCGACGACTCACCGAGGAGAGCGGGGGAGCGATCACCTGTCAATCGGTGGTCGGTGAAGGCACGACGTTTGAAGTACTGCTGCCATCAGTCGACGAAGAGCCCGTCGAGACCTTTGCCGTCGCGGACGACGATCGCGCCCACGACACGGCAACCGTGTTGATCGTGGACGACGACGATGAGTTGCGGCGATTCATGCGTCGCATTCTCGAGCGCAACGGCTACCGAGTCGTTATGGCAGACTCCGCGGAAGCCGCCCTCGACGTCGTTGACGACTTCATCGGGACGTTCGATCTGCTCGTCAGTGACTTCGTGATGGGTGAGATGAGTGGTCGTGATCTGGCTATGGCACTGCAGGCCAAGGATCCGAAATTGAAGGTACTGATCGTGTCGGGCACCGCGAGTCGATCAGTGATTGGCGAACTCACCGAGGGTTCGGCGGAGTTTCTCGCGAAGCCCTTCAAGCCGAGTGAACTGGTTGACCACGTGCACGATCTCTTGGCGCGTCGCTACTGAATCTGTCACCTCCCGACTGGGATTACGACGGCGCGATCGGCTCCGGCTCGAATCGGTAACCAACGCCACGAACCGTTGTGATCCAGCGAGGATGATCGGGATCGACTTCCAGCTTCGCGCGTAGGCGACGGATGTGTTCGGTGACCGTCGCTTCGTTTTGCCATTCGCTGGAGGACTCCCAGACGTGTTCGAGCAGTTGTTCGCGGGAGAAGACCTGGCGAGGCGAACGTGCGAGGAAGGCGAGGAGCGCAAACTCCTTGGACGTCAACTCGAGCAAACCGCTGCGCAGGTGCACTTCGTGCGTGTTCTCATTGATTAAGAGGTCACCGAAGTGCATTGTCGGGGCGTCGATGTGCAATTGGGCCAAATTCGCGCCCGAACGACGAAGCACCGACTCGATCCGTGCCGATACCTCGCCCAGCGAAAATGGTTTGACGATGTAGTCGTCGGCTCCCAGTTTCAGGCCGGCAATACGCTCGGATTCGAGACCGCGACCCGTGAGAAAGATCACTGGCACGTCGCTGATGAGTCGAAGTTCTCGCAGGACGTCGCGGCCATCTTCGCTGCCGAGCACGATGTCCAACAACACGAGGTCCGGTTCCATTGACGACGTCGCGCGCACTGCGAGCGCCCCGTCGGTGGCGATGAGCACCTCATGTCCCTCGCCCGTGAGGAACGTGTCGAGCAGTTTGGTCATTTCGGTGTCGTCATCAACGACCAGGATCTTGGTCAAGTCTCTCCGTCTACTTTCTCAGCCAAATTTGTGACAAAAACGTGACAATGGCTACCTTCCGCATCGGCGCCGCAACACTCCCAGACGCTTCGAGATGCTTTGTGGTCGACATGTTGACCATTCTATGGACATGGCGTGTGAATACCGGTTGTCCCACGAGAAAATCTGAGGTGGCACTTCGTCACCTCGCAACGTGCGACGTTGACGTCGAGTGCCTTTTTTCTCTCTCGAGTGCACAAAGGAGGCGGTGTACGGTCCACCATTTTTCACGCCCGTTTCACTATAGTTTTATTGGAAAACGCGGCGAATTCCAAGGTTGTCGGAGCCTTTGCGGAGAACGGAAAAGGTGGTCAGTGGCTAACACAATCGGGCGTCGCTACTGGTATGGCTCGAGCTTCGTGGACGAAGAGTCCGGTGTTCGCTTTGAAGGTCACCATCCTCTCGAACGACCCGACTTGTGGAAGATGTACCTCAACGAAGCCGAGGGGATCTTTCGTAGTCGAGGATTTGAAGGAACGTTGCGGCGCATCGAACTCGAAGAGGGCAACAACGTGCCACTCTTCATTCTTGGATTCGACGCATCGGGCGCGCCCGTCGCCGGTGTGCGCTTCCACGGCCCCCTAGAGGGGAGTTACCAAGCAGCCATCCTCGAGGAGATGGCTTCCTCGCCCGAGATCGGCGTGATTCACGACGTGATCGAGCGCGAAATACGTCTCGGTGCGCTCGAGGTAAAGGGCGCGTGGTCAAAGGGAGCGACCGTCGTCGGTGCCCGACTACTGGCCGCGATCTCAAGGTCGGTCACGCACGCCATGACGTGGCTCGGCGCAGAGTTCGCGATCGCCGCGGTCTCGGACTCGTTGATGCCCGTCGGAGACGTGACCGGAGGCGTCCAAGTCGGAACGCAGTGGGTACCTTTCCCTGACGAGCGCTACCGCACGGTTGCCGTGTCGTGGCATCGGGCTCGCTCCTACGAACTCTCGAGTCCCGAGAACCAACGGGCGCTGCGTCGCGAGGCCGAGCAGTTATTTCGCGGTCCTGCCCGTCTAGGACTTGGGCCGATCGAACCGGCGTCGATTCGCACGCGGGCGGCCCGGCCCCTGGTGCTCGACGTCGGTGAGCGCGGCCAACGTGAGGTGTTGCGCATCCTTCGTGAGGACTCGGCGTTGCAGATTATCGACCGTCTGGCCGAACAACGTGAACAGCTGGCCGGCATTATCCCTCCCCCCTCTGCGGCCATCGTCGAAGAGGGATCTCGTTGGGTGTACTACCCGTGGCGTCGAGCGGTCGTGCGCCTGCTCGCACCCCGATCGTTCTCAACGCTTCGCCTGGACCGAAACCGTAACAAGTTGACCCGTGCCGAGCAGGCCCGCCAACGCACACTGCGAATTGGCGTGGTCGGACTGAGCGCCGGCCACACCATTGCCCACGTCATTGCGATGGAAGGACTGGCCGGTGAGATCCGTCTCGCGGACTTCGACACGCTTGAACTCTCGAACCTCAATCGAGTCCCCGCCAGCGTCCTCGACTTGGGCGTCAACAAAGCAGTGGTAGCCGCGCGTCGCATCGCAGAGATCGACCCCTACCTGCGCGTCACCGTCGAACCGGACGGGATTCGTCCAGAAAACCTCGGTGAGTTCCTCGACGGTCTCGACCTCGTCATCGAGGAGTGCGATTCGCTCGACATGAAGTTCCTCATTCGAGAGGCGGCCCGGGAACGTCGAATCCCCGTCATCATGGAGACCAGCGATCGCGGTGTCCTCGACGTCGAACGATTCGACCTCGAACCGGACCGTCCGATCTTTCACGGTCTGCTCGGCGACATGGACTCGTCCAAGTTGGCGAACCTCACCACCGCCCAGAAGGGTCCCTACGTCATTCGACTGATCGGTGCCAAGGAAGCGTCATCACGTGGCGCGGCCTCGCTCTTGGAAGTGGGCCAGACCATCACCGGATGGCCGCAGCTCGGAAGTGAGATCACCCTCGGCGCGGCGACAGTCGCGGCGGCCGTTCGACGAATCGGTCTCGCGGGCGAACTGCCCTCTGGTCGCGTCCGCTTTGACGTCGAGGAGATCCTCTCCGCGCTCGGACCAGTTGAAGTGAACCTCGAAGCCGAAGCCGACCTCTTCGCCCCCGCGCCCGAGGATCCGCCCCTCGTGAGCGACGACCCGATTGATTTGATCGTCGACGCCGCCCGCAGAGCACCATCGGGGGGCAACGTCCAGCCCTGGCGCTTCGAAGCCGACGGCGATGAGATTCGTTTCTTCATGCTGCCTGAACGCACTTCCACCATGGACGTCGGACATCGCGGCACCTACGTGGGAATCGGCGCCGCGCTGTTCAACGCACGGGTGGAGGCCGCGTCACTGCGCAAACTCGGACTCGTGAAACTCTTCCCTGAAGGTCGACCCTCGCACCACGTGGCCTCGATGACACTCGGCAACTCCGACGACGTGGCGATCGCACCCCTGCGCGACTACCTCCTCAGCCGGTCGTCGAACCGGCGGATGGGCCAGGCAGCGACCATTGACCCTGAGACCGTGAAGTCATTGACGCGCGGCGTCGAACGCGAGGGCGCGCAGCTTCATCTGGCGACCGACCGCGATCGGGTCAACGCAGGCGCGGAACTCCTCGCGGCGTCGGACCGATTGCGCTTTCTCCTGCCCACGGTGCACCAAGAGATGCTCTCGGAGATCAAGTGGCCCGGCCGCGACTCACTCGAAGAGGGTCTCGACGTGCGCACCCTCGAAATGGACCCGGGTGGTTACGCCGCACTCGAACTGCTGAGTCGCCCTGACGTCATGGAGCACCTCTCGGACTGGCGCGCCGGATCGGCACTCGGACTGCGCATGCAGGCATCGATCATGACGAGTTCGGCGTTGGCGATCATCACCGTGCCGCGCGCCGATCCGATGTGGTACCTGCGAGGGGGAGCGGCGATGGAGCGCTTCTGGCTGAGCGCCGAGATGCATGGATTGGCGGTCCAACCGGCCTCGCCGGTCTTCCTCTACGCCGTCGACGAGTCCGACATGCGAGAATTGGCCGGCGAACGGTACCTCGACGAGATGTTCGCCCTCTCCGAACGCTTAAATGACTTCTGGGGCCTCACCGACGGGGAGACCGCAATCATGGTCTTTCGCGTATTCCAGGCCCCTCCACCCTCGGTCCACAGCGTTCGGCTTCCGCTGAGCCACGTCTTGAGTCGTGAAACTGAATCCCTGTCGCCAATCGAGCCACTCCCAATTCAAAATAGGTGAGAAATGGTGCAAATGTTGGGGTTTACTTACCCCATGCCCTGTGCAATAATCGTTCTCTGGAAACTGAACGGCACCAGAGGCCGTGCCGAGAGGCGCGACCCCTGATCCAGACCTTTATCTGTCGGCAAAGGTAGATCCCCCATGAGAAGTCTCAACCATTCGTATCTAGACCGGGCGGGTGAAGAAACCCGTCTAGTGGTCGAGACACTTCTTCAGGTCGTACCCGGTACACAAATCGTCGCCGTCGTGACGAATCTCGCGAAGCCCATCCCCGGTTTTGAACTTGAACCCCTGGTTGGTTCCGATTCAGAGAAAGCGTTCGAGACGATCAGCGAACGCGTGCGCGGTCAGTTGTCGGGTGACGTGCCCCCGGGCTCGTTCTCCTGCGTCGTCCTCGGAGTTGAGTGGGGTGTGCTCGTCGACCACATCGCCGTGCAAGATGGCGACGTCGTCGGTGCGCTCGTCGTCGCTCGACACGGTCGCACCTGGTCCGGCCGCGAACGATCACTGACCAAGGCCTTTGGCAGTTTGCTCAGCCACGTGGCGACACTCGCCACCCGAGAGGGCGTCTTGCTGCACCAACGTCGTCTCGACGAATTGGTCGCTCAAGTGGCGGAAAAATTGATGTCGGCTTCGGCGACGAACCGTCAGGCCGTCCTCGACTGGGTCTGTGCCGTGCTCGCGGAGTTCCTGAGCGCCGACGTCGCTTTCATCCGTCGCAACGATCTCACGCGGGGCCTCACGATCCTCGAAGCCGAGTGGCCAGTCCGCGATGACAAACCCGACCCCGATCCACTCGGTGAAGTGCCTTTTGACGCGGACCCCATCTTTATGGCCTTGCGCGATCTGCGCACGCCCTATCTCACGGGAACCGATGACCTGACTGAAGATTACCGAGACCGCTCAGTGGAGGCCGGTGGCGATACGCCGGCCGCCGGTGCCGCCGTGCCGCTGCTGCTCGGCGATTCGACCTGGGGCACGCTCGGCTTCCTCCACTTCAATCTGCACAACTGGGTCCAGGCCGAAATCAACGCACTCCAGGCCGTTGCCTCGATGCTCGTCCAGCTGCAAGGGCGGATCGACGCCGAGGAACGCACGCGCTACAACGCCAATCACGATGAGCTGACCGGACTGCCGAATCGTCGCGCCCTCATCCAAGAGCTGAAGAGCCGTCTCGACGCGAAGCGCGAGACCGCGGTCATGGTTATCGACCTCGACCGCTTCAAGATCATGAACGACTACCTCGGTCACGGCAGCGGCGACCGACTCCTCGTCACCATCGCCGACCGCCTCCGCACGAGCATCCGAGTCAACGACTTCGCGGCGCGACTCGGTGGGGACGAATTCGTGTTCATCGTCGACAAGGCCAAGAGCGAGATGGAGATTCTGGCCACCGCTTATCGAATGCTGGACGTGATCGCCCAACCCGTCGCTATCGCCGGACAGGAAGTCACGCACACGGCCAGTATCGGGATCGCCATGGCGGAGCTCGGTGAGCAGAGCGGACTGGACCTTCTCGGGTGGGCCGACGTGGCGATGTACGCCGCCAAGGCCCGCGGTCGGAACCAGGCCGTCGTCTTCGACCGGGAACTTCGCGAAGAGGTCAACGACCGCTCGCGCACCGAACTCATGCTTCGTGAGGCGATCGAGATGGGCGGCCTGCGCCTGCACTTCCAGCCCGAGGTCGATCTTCGCTCCGGTCAGGTATTGGCCGTCGAAGCGCTCGTGCGCTGGGAGCACCCGACTCGCGGCCTCCTCGCGGCCTCCGAGTTCATCACCGTGGCCGAAGAGACCGGTCTCGTGACTGAAATCGGTCGGTGGGTCTTCGTCGAAGCCTGTCGCCAGTTGGCGATCTGGCAGGAGGAGTACCTCGAACTGCCCTTCATCGTTCGCATCAATATGTCGCCCGCCGACTTCAAAATGGGCGACCTGGTCGAATTCGTCGAACGCTGCCTGCGTGAGAACAACGTACCGGGCAACCGCCTGTGCATTGAGATCACGGAGTATGCGGTCATGGACGAGCCCGAACGAATTGCGCGCATCCTGAGGGGTTTCCAGGCCCTGGGGGTGGAGATCGCGCTCGACGACTTCGGAACGGGCTTCGCGTCGATGACCGGCCTGAAGAACCTGCCCGTGAACCTCCTGAAGCTGGACATGAGCTTCGTGCGTGGTATCACGACGGACAATTACGACCGCGCGATCGTCGAGTCGATCATCCGACTCGGCGCGGCACTCAACCTTGGCGTCATCGCCGAGGGAATCGAGTCCGGGACCATCATTGAGAAGTTGCTCGAACTCGGTTGCTACCGAGGTCAGGGCTACCTCATCTCTCGTCCAGTCCCAGCGTCGGAACTCTCCGAAATGCTTCGTGCCGGCTCGGTCCCGTCGTCACTCTTGCGGCCCGCGGAGAAGACTCCGTTGGAACTGGCAGACTTACAGCTGTGAGTTCAAAGAACGGGTCGACCGCCGAGACACCTCACGAGTCAGGTGATGACGAAAATGAGACTGGGGCGACGCTTTCTTCCATTCACCCCGAAGTGCAGCGCACTGACGTGAGCGAAGAGGACTACGAACCGTGGCTGTTCCAGACGATGTTGAACGAACTGTCTGAGCGTGAACTCGGCGTCGGATTCATCTACGCCATCCTTGAACTGTTCGCCGAACGCCACAAGCTGACCGACGTCGCGGTGGTGCTCGTCAATGACACTTTTGGTACGCAGATGTTCCGTTTGGGTGGAGAGTCGGTGACGCCAGAGATGGCCGCGCACCTGAGTGCGTCACCGGGCGTCTACTGCGAACCCGACAACGTGCCGAGCGCGGAATGCGATGCCGTACGCACCGCGTGTCAATTGGCGATGTCGCTGCACCTGGCCCGTTTCAGTGCCGCGCACGATCCACTGACCAATATCGCGAACCGCCGCAGTTTCGACGAGGCGTTGGAAGTCGCGGCCGCTCGAAGCGCCCGCTACGGCTGGGCCTTCACGTTGGTCCTCGTCGACCTCAACAACTTCAAGGCCGTCAACGACCGATCCGGACACGAATACGGGAATCACCTCCTGCGTCAGTTCGGCTTCGCCCTTCGTCAAGCGGTTCGACAAGGCGACGTCGCGGCGCGCATCGGTGGCGACGAATTCGCCGTCATCCTGAGTAACGCGGAAGGACACGAGTCGTCGGGCTTCACCGAGCGACTCCGCGGTCACCTCGTGACACTGGGCAATCCCGTTGAGTTCACGATCGGCACGTCGACCTCACCACGCGACTCGACCGACCCCGGTGAGTTGTTGCGATTGGCTGACGGACGACTCTACGAAAAGAAGGGCATTCGCATCTCATGATGTCAAGAACCGAAGAGGACTTCGAACTCGAACTCCGCTCGCTCCCCGGTGTGCTGAACGTTGGCATCACCAAGCACCCCAACGGTGACGTTGACGTGGTGACGCTCGTCGCGAACAGCAAGGACCCGGCGGCGACGCGCAGCGCCGCCAGCCAGATCGCCAGCCTGTACTACCCCGAAGCGGCCGTCGTCATCGAAGACGCCAACCGCGCGATGGCCGACAACAACCGTCGTGAGGGTCCGCGCGTCGCTCTGATACGTGCCGACTACGACACGAGCGACGGCTTCTGTGAGGTGCAGCTCTCCGTCGACGGACGCACCGGCATTGGCCGCGCGGGAAGCGGTCCACTCATTGGTGGCGCCGAGGCGACGCTCGCGGCCCTTCGCGACCTTGGTTACGACGTGCCGTACTCATTGATGACCGTCACCAACGTCACCAACGGACGCGACTGGCCCGTCATCGTGACGCTACGGTCCCTCGCGAACGACGCAGACCGATTCGGCATTGCGCGCTCCGAGGACGACCTGGTCTCCGCGGTGAAGGCGACGCTCGATTCGCTGAATCGATTCCTTTCCACCCTCGAGGGTCGCATCTAACGCTCTCCTGATGCACCGTCGAACGGCGACGACTAGCCAGACACGACGGCGTCGAATGTTCGCCCGCTGAGTTCAGAGAGACCCGCGGTGCGAAACGTGCCACCGAGCGCGGTCGCAACGCTGAGCCCGCCGAGCGCACCATCTCGTGGCAGCACGAGCAGTGAGTCGAGAGCGCCGCGCGCGACGACCAGTCCCTGCATTCGAGACTGACGCGCCACCTGGTCGACCAGGGCGACGTCCACGAGTCGAGGCAGTACGACGACGGGGTTCTCGTAATGCGTTCGACTGAACGAGCGCAGGTCGCGGATCATCTGGATCGAGTCTCGACCGACACGCACGGATGACCCGGCGATGTCGTCCCAGGTCACGTCGAAAGGTGTGATGGAGAGACCCAGCTGGTCGGCGAGGTAGAGCATTTCGGCGTCGTAGATGAACCGGTCGTAGAAACCGAGCAACGACAGTATTCTCCCTGGTCCGAGTTGGAATCCTTTACAACCACATTGGGTATCGCGAAGCGTCGTGCCGGTGTAGTGGCGGACCAGTCGATTGAACACCTTGCCGGCAACACTTCGCAGCGCCGTGTCGTAACCGGTCTTGCCCTCGTGCTCGCGTGATCCCGGTACCAAAGCACTGGTGTGCAGTGCCACGACGATGTCGGGGAGGTGGACGGGCCGGATCGAAAGGTCGGCGTCGGTGGCGATCACGTACGGCGCGCGCGCGACCGAGATACCCAAACGGACCGCCGCACCCTTGCCCATGTTCTGGGGCTGCTGCACGAAGAGTGTGTGGGGGAGATGGCCGTAGACGGCGTGCGCCTTGTGCAGGGTGTCATCACTGGACCCGTCATCGACGATGATCACCTCAAGGTTGTCGGGACCCATCTCGTCGAGAACCGGCGCCAGTCGTTCGAAGCCCGCCGCGAGTCGAAGGGACTCGTTGAAGGCGGGGATGACGATGGACGTGGTGAGGGTCATGGGGCTCCGCGACAGGCTGACCGAAGTGCAGCGGTTGGTGCGAACAAACCGTAGCCCGTCATCGAGCGCCGCGGTGCTACCGACGTTCGAGTACGTCGAACGTCCGTACCGGTCAGCGAACTGGATGCCTGCGGGTGGTCCGAACTAGTTTTTTCAAATGGGAGTTCTCGTTCTTGGCATGCACCGTTCGGGTACGTCGGCGCTCGCCGGAGCACTCGAGGCCATGGGCTTGGAGGCCGGCCCCCCGGACGACTTGATGGAGGGCGACGAAGGCAACCCCCAGGGATACTTCGAACTGCGCTCGATCGCGTCGCTCAATGACGAGATCCTCTCTCACTATCGAGGTCGTTGGGACAGCCCACCGATGCTGGCGCCGGGCTGGGAGCACGACGACGCGGCCAAGGTCTTTGCGGACCGCGCGCGCGACACGCTGGCCGAGGTCTACTCGAGTACTTCGTACGTACTCAAAGATCCACGAATCTCGCTGCTCCTGCCACTGTGGCGACAGGTCACGGACGCGGGGACCTGCGCCATCGTCATTGTTCGCGAGCCACTCGAGGTCGCGGCGTCGTTGACGCGGCGAAACGCTCTGCCGACGTACAGCGGACTCGCGTTGTGGGCCGCCTACAACCGAACGTTGCTTCGCGACATCGAAGGAATGCGAGTGCACGTCTGTAGTTACACCGAGCTCGTGAACGATCCGGCCACCGTGCTGTCGCACGTGCGCGACAGTTTGGTGTCGTGGAGTGTCCTCACGGACGACGTCGACCTCACATCGGCGATTGCGTCGATCCGTCCTGACCTGCGGCGAAACAACTCGGACCGCAGTACGGACGATCAGTTGCGTGTCCCCGTGGAGATCGGCGAGCTGCTCAACCTGCTGCTCGCGCGAAGTGGTCGACACGACCACTTCGACGTCGACGTGCCGCTGGACCAGAGTTGGTGGGAGCGAGCGCTCCTCGATGAGCGTCGGGTCCTGCTCAATTGGTCGCTCGATCGAATCGCCGTCCTCGAAGCGCATGGCGCCAACCTCGAGACCCACAGTTCAAATCTCGTCGTCGAGAGTGCGCTGTGGCGACAACGATTTGAGGAGACCGAGCTCGAGTTGCGGGGATTGCAGGGGCGCGTTGACCGGGTCAAGAAGTTGATTCCGGCACCGTTGTTCCGAACAGTCACCAAACGCTCGAAGGAGACCTGACGCTCGTATCGCCAACCAAGGGGAGACTGCTCGACTTCGTTCAGTGAAGTAAATTCCATTGGGCGTCATCCGATGCTGTAACTCGACCACGTCAAAACGAAGTAGGTGAGTAACGAATGTCAATCCTGAAGGTCGACTCGTGGCCAATGGCGCGCGCCCTTTGGTCGCCGGCCTCCGATTCGAGTAGGTCTCGTGGTTGAATCGACGTCTCCCGCCTTCGTGGTGTGGTTCACCGGCATCTCCGGTGCGGGCAAGTCGACCATCGCATCGGGCGTGGAGCAGCGGCTGCGAGCGCTCGGGCTGCCCATTCACAACCTTGATGGTGATGCCTTGCGAACCGGTCTCAATAGCGACCTCGGATTTAGCGAAGAGGACCGGACGGAGAACGTTCGGCGAATCGGTGAAGTCGCCCGACTCTTCAATATCGCCGGTGTCAGCGTCCTCGTCGCCGCCATCTCTCCGTTTCGCACGGGTCGTGATCAGGTCCGAGCCTTGATTGGTCCAGGTCGATTTGTGGAAGTACACGTCGACACACCGTTGGAGGTCGCTGAGTCACGCGACGTGAAAGGTCTCTATCGAAAGGCTCGTTCGGGTCAGTTAGCGAACTTCACCGGCATTGACTCCCCCTATGAGGCGCCGCTCAACCCCGAGGTGCGAATCGACGCATCGCTTTCGACCAGTGAGGACGAAGCGGACGAGGTCGTCGCCACGCTCCAGACGATGGGACTTCTTGGTCGCGACGACTGACGGCGAATGAGTGCCGGGCAATGAGGACGTGACGGGGGCGTCGTCTATGCCCGGCTCCACGAACGAGCAATTCGACTCACTCCGAATGCACCGGCGCCCGAAGCGCCGACCATCAGCGCCAACGTGATGATCAGGTTCGGTGTGAACGGCGACGATGAGGAGCCGTCACTCGCACCCTGAAGGAACCACGGTGCGTTCCCCGCGACGTCCGCCCACCAGCACGCGGCCCCGACCGTGATCGCGACCATCAGAAACGAGACCACGACGGCGAGGCGGGCTTCAACGCGAAGGATTCGCGGCGAAAGGTCCATCTTCGCGACACACTGGACAATGACACGGTCCCAACTCACGAGGGTCAGCGCGATCAAGATCGCCCAAGCGACGAAGGCGGCCGAGTACGGTCCATCCCCACCGTTGCGCTGGAGCGACGTCAAGTGGTGCGCCCACAGCGTGAGTGGAACGATGACGGCGAGCACGAGCGCGGTGAGCGCCAGCGCCAGACGAACTCGTTGGCGAGCGACCTGCCAGCCGCCGGAGCGCAGGAAGTTGACGAAGGACGGGAGTGCCACGCCGGCGCCGACGAGGACGACGATCATTCCGAGGGCACCACTGAAGGCAACGATGACAAAACCCACGTTCGCTAGCGATCCAGATCCGGCGGGCATTGCTTGGGCGGAGTGTTCCGAGAGTTTCGAGAAGCTGGCACCCGCGAACATGAAGACTGACCACGCGCACAGTACGAGCAGCGCTCCGGCCCGTGATTGAACGGTGGGCGCTTGACGAGTGCCGACAAGGCCCGATTCGTGTCCTCGTTCACGTACGGCGCCCAGCGCGATCGAGAACACAAAACCGGCCGTTGGTCGCTCGCCTGCGAGCGTGTCGTCAACGAACGCGACGAACTCGTCCCCGTATCGCGCGCGCCAAGCGGGGGGATACCACTTCAGGAGGCGCGTGGCGTCGTAGGGCCGGCGATTCACGACAGCCCGCCGATGGCCAAACGGAGTCGTGCGGTGCTGACGTCGACGAGTCGACGCATGTCTGCGACAGCAGTTGCCAATGACTTCGAACCGGCTTCGGTGATGCGATAAGGACGTCGCCGTTCAACGCCACTCAGCGGTTCGATGAGTCCGCGCTCTTCCAGTCGGGTGATTGCTCCGTAGAGAGCGCCGGGGCCGAGGTTGACCCCCGCGAACGCGGCGATGTCCTTCGCGAGTGCGTGACCATGCTTCGGTCCCGATGCCAGGCTGGTGAGAATCAAAAATGGTGGGTCGTTCGTACGCCGTAGACCCTCGTTCGTTGCCGATTTCTTCATACGCGCACACTACTACGTGGTGCGTAGTAGTGTGCAAATGGAGCAGCTTTCTCGATGGCCGTTGATGTGTAGGGCTGTCCACGGGTCAACCACGAGTTATTCGGATGAGTTGGCCGGTGGCGTTGGGCGATTGATGTCGAACCGTACCGGCTCCAGTCGCGACACCGCGGTGTTGTTGAGCGGAACGTTCGACGTGCCCGAAGCCATGCACCGGATCAGATCGAGCTGGCGCTCATCTCGGGCCTGCACCGCTTTGGCGTGCCCGCTCTCTGCCTTCTCGAGCAGCGACGCCTGGGTCTCACCGGGTGTGCGGCCGGCGTTCGCGTTGTCGCTCTGCGCGTTGTTCTTGAGATGAGCGAGTGCTCCCTCCCAATACCGCACGGCTTGTTCAGCCACTTCGAGCGCCTCTCGCTCGAGGGCGCACTGTTGGGGAGCGCGCCTTCGGCGCGACAACGTAAGTACCGTGAACCCGCCGATGCCGAGTAGCAAGACGCCGGCGCCCATGGCGAGAAGGAGTCCGGCCCCACTCGTCGCGTTGCCTGACGTCGACGCCGCCAGCGTTCCCGCGCCCCAGACGGGAGATTCGTTGAAGAGAACGACCACGAGCGCGCCGAACAGCGATATCACGCCCACGCGAAGTGGGTTGAACGACACCCGGTTCAACTTCGTTCGACCGATCACTGCGATCCCCGCGAACTCATCGATTCCTCACCGAAAAAAACGTTACAACCGATTTTCACCGCAACGCCTGATGGTGACTGCGCCCGAGCCAAGTGATGTGTTGCCTGAATCTAGGGGTGCGAACTCCAGAGGCCGTCGACGCGCCTCGACAGGGCGAGTGGGTTCGACTCTTGGAGCGAGGGGGGCAACAACTTGTCGGGCACCGACTGATAGGTGACCGGACGCAGCCATCGTTCAATGGCGCCGGCGCCGACGGAGGTCGTCGTGGCGTTGGTGGTCGATGGCCACGGTCCACCATGCTGCATCGACCAACTCACGCCAACACCGGTCGGGAAGCCGTTGAGAATCACGCGGCCAGCGCGCTGGGCGCCGAGTGCGAGCAACCACGACGCGTCCGGGTCGTCGTCAACAGCGAAGAGACTGAAGGTCAGCGCTGGCTCTGACGCGTTCAGGCTGTCGCGCAGGTCCGCCTCTGATTGGTAGCGGATGACGAGGGCGAGTGGTCCAAAACACTCCTCGCGCAGTGCGTACTCGCCGGGCGATCGAAAGCTCTCCCCATCGACTTCGTAGAGCTGGCACGACGTGTGAGCCCCTTCGCCCTTCGACCGCTCGACGAGCGCGCGCGCACTCGTGGACGCAACGGCGTCGACGCCACGTCGAAAGTGGTCGGCGATACCCGATGACAACATGGTGAATCCGTCGAGTTCGTGGAGCGAACCAACAATGGCGGCGACCACTGCGTCACCGGCCTCGCCGACGGGCACGAAGATGAGCCCAGGCTTGGTACAGAACTGACCTGCGCCCAACGTCATCGAGCCTGCGAAACCGCTGCCAATCTCCGCGCTCCGTTGCGCCGCCGCACTCGACGTGACGACGAGTGGATTCGCCGAACCCAGTTCGCCGAAGAAGGGGATGGGCACAGCCCGTGCATTGGCTCGCTCCCAGAGCGCCAGGCCCGCGCCGACCGAACCGGTGAACCCGACGGCGCTGATCCCAGGAGCGTCAACGAGGGTCGTGCCCGCCGCCAAGCCAAAGACAAGTGACAACAGGCCTTCGGGCGCCTCGGTCCGTCGCGCGGCT
>Ga0182012_10001549_pt1 | contig 25097 bp, 23 predicted proteins | sample 612S2SmetaG_FD_120486 | JGI IMG/M metagenome (GOLD analysis project Ga0182012, IMG submission 120486) | Permafrost microbial communities from Stordalen Mire, Sweden - 612S2S metaG | ecosystem: Environmental > Terrestrial > Soil > Wetlands > Permafrost | place: Sweden: Stordalen | collected...
ACCGCGTTGAGCCGCGTCTCGAGCTGCCAGGTGCCCTGGCCGGGCGTGATCACGAACGAGGATCCGCCGAGATGGGCCATGGCTGTCTGGAAGGAGGCCAATGTGCGCAGAGACGGATTCATGAACAGAAGCCCAAGCACCTTGCCCGCGAGCGCCCGGCGCTGCGGCTTGCGCTTCAAGGACTCCGCGAGCGACAGCAGATCGAGGATCTCCTCGCGCTGGAAGTCGCCAAGATCCAGGAAGCGCTTCATGGCGGCACGGGCCTCATGCGGAAATCGACGCCAGAGCGTCGCGCAGCTGGTCGACGTGCCCCTCGTTGACGATGTAGGCCGGCAGCAGCCGGAGCACGTGCGGGTCGCCGCTGGTGCCGGTCAGGATTCCCTTCTCGATCAGCGCCGATTGAACCTCCTTGGCCGGACGCGAGGTCTTCAGGCCGAGCAGCAGACCCGCGCCCTGAAATCCCGTGACCGGCCCGACCAGACAGTGCGCGCGGATGTACGCCGACACCTGCCGCACGTTGGCGAGCAGCGATTCCGATTCGATCACGTCGATGACCGCCTCGACCGCCGCGCAGGCCATCGGGCCGCCGCCGAATGTCGTGCCCATGTCGTCGTTCTTGATCCGCTCCGCGATGCGCCGCGACAGCATGAGCGCGGACACGGGGAAGCCGTTGCCCAAGGCCTTTGCCGTGGTGATGATGTCGGGCGTGACGCCGTAGAAGTTGGCGCCGAACGGCGCGCCGGTGCGTCCCATGCCGCATTGGACCTCGTCGAAAATCAGCACCGCGCCGGTTTCCTCGCAGCGCCTGCGCAGCGCCTGCAGCATGGGCTTGCCCACATCGAAGGCGCCGCCGACACCCTGCACCGGTTCGACGATCACCGCCGCCGTGTCGCGATCGATGGCGCGCTCCGCGGCTTCGCTGTCGTCGCGCGGCGCGAACGTGACATCGAAGGGGCGGCGCGGAAAGCCGTACCATTTTTCCAGCGCGCCCCAGGTCACCGCGCCCGCGGCGGCCGTGCGGCCGTGCCAGCCCTGCTCGAGCGCCACCGCCTTGGTGCGGCCGGTCATCTTGAACGCGAGCTTGAGCGCGTTCTCGTTGGCTTCGGCGCCCGAGTTGATGAAGAACACGGTGTCGAGGCCGAGGCCCGCGAACTTGACCAGGCGCGCGGCCGCCCGCTCCCGAATCGCCATGGGCAGCGCGTTGGTCTGGAATGCCATCTGCCGCGCCTGCCGATCGAGCGCGGCCACCCATCGAGGATGCCCGTAGCCCAACCCGGCGACGGCGTGACCGCCGTAGAAATCGAGGATCTTGCGGCCGTCGCGCGCGTACAGCCACACGCCCTCGCCGTGCGCCACCTCGATGGGGTATTGCGCGAAAACTTGGGCTAGGTGACCGGCCATCAGGTCCACCCCGGCGCCGGGGCGGTGAGCCCCAAGGTCTCGTCGAAGCCGAGCAACCGGTTCATCCATTGCACGCCGCCGCCGGCGGCGCCCTTGTTCAAGTTGTCGAGCGCCGACATCACGGCGATCGAGGAGCCGTTGGTGACGGCGGAAAGATGCGCGTAATTGCTGGCGGCCACGTCCTTGACGCGCGGTGACGTGTCGGTCACGCGCACGAAGGGGCAGCCGCGGTAGTACTCGGTGAGCGCCTCGAGCGCCGCGGCGCTCGACAGCGGCTCCCGCAGCGCCGCCTGGACGGTGACGTGGATGCCGCGCGCGAACGGTCCCGAGTGGGGCACGAAATTGATCTCGGCCGCAACCCCCGACGCCTGTTCCGCGCAGGCGGCGATCTCCGGTGCATGGCGGTGGGCGAGCGCCCCGTAGCTGTAGAGGTCCCCGTGCCGCAGCGGATGGTGCGTGCCGTCCACGGGTTTGCGGCCCGAGCCGGTGCTGCCCGTGACTCCGGCAATGAACAGCTTGGGTTCGGTGAGCCCGAGCGCCAGCAGCGGCACGCAGGCGAGGAGCGACGCGGTCGCGAAGCACCCGGGATGCGCCACGTGGGGTGTCGGTGCGGACTTGAGATGTTCCGGCACCGCGCAGGTGAACTCCTGAATGCGCGCCGGCGCGCCATGCGCGTGCTTGTAAACCGCCTGGTAATCCTCGGCGCTTCGGTAGCGAAAATCCGCCGAAATGTCGACGCAGTGCGTGCGCACGCCGCCGGCCTCGGCCGCGCTGAGCAGCCGGTCTATGAGCGCCGCGGCGACACCGTGCGGCGCGGCGGAGAACAGCGCGCTGACCGGGGTTTCGCGGATCAGCCGCTCGACTTCATCGGCGCCCGAAAATTTGAGCGCCGGGTACGCGCTTCCCAGGTGGGGGAACGCGGCGCCGACCGAGGCGCCCGGCTGGCTGTCGGATAGAATAGCTTTGAGCGCAAGGCGCGGATGCCCGGCGATCAGCCGCGCGAGCTCGCCGGCCACGTAACCGGTACCGCCCAGCACGAATGCCGGCAGGGTGTCTGCAGTCCGCTCGATCATGTGCCGACCGCTTTGGCCTCGCCGACGTTCTGCAGCCCGAGGCGCGCGATGAGAAAGTCGCCGAGCTCCGCGGGATTGCTCACCGCATTGAAGGCCTCGCCCCCCAGCTGCTCGCGGATGATCTGGACTCCCACCTGATTGTCGGTCGCGGGTCCCGTGACCGCCGCGGGCTCGATCGAGAACCGCTCGCGCAGCAGCTTCACGCCGCCCCAGGCGGCCACCGGATCGTTCGCGGACAGCACCACGGCCGTGATTGCGTCCTTGATGTCGGGCTGCTGCAGGATCGATTGCACGCCGTAGGTTCCGAGCAGCCCGTCGCCGAGCTCGAACACGATCACGTCGGGCGCGCCCTGCGCCATTTCGGTGAGCATCGCGCGGGTGAGCGCGGGTCCGCAGCGCTCGGTGGTGGTCACGATGCCGAGATCGGTGAAGATCATCGTGCGCCGCGCGCCCGAATCCTCGAACGCGAGGATGTCGCGCCGCAGAGAAACGCCCGTCGCCTTGAAGGCATCGATGGTGAGTCCCCGATGACGCATGCGCGCGATGATGGCCGAGGCGGCCGCGGTCTTGCCCGCTTCCATGCAGGTGCCCGCGAGCGCCACCACGGGCACGCCGCGCACGTCGAGCGGGGCCTCGTAATCGAGCCGCTTGTAGCCGGTTCTCGCCGTCACGCCGATGCGTTCGCCGAGATACGGGAAGGTGAGCACGGCGCCGAGCACCTTGCAATCGAACGGCTTGCCCTTGTCCGGCGTCGCGGAATCGCAGATGCCGAGCACGCCGCCGATGTTCAGCATCTGAATCACGTCCCCCGGCTGCAGCGCCTCGGGAATGTGGCCCGAATAGCCGAACAGCGCCTTGCGGTGGCCGAGGGCGCCGACCACGATGTCGCCGCGCGCGACCTTCGCCATGCGTCCGCTGGTGAGCTCGAGGGTGTTGTAGGTCGATTTGTTGTTGAGCACCTCGACCACCACCACCACGCCCTCCTCGCAGGGAATGTCGGCCGCGATCCGGATCTCGTGCGAAAGCCCGAGCGCCTGAGTGACCGAGGCGATCTTGTCGACCACGACCGTGCGCATGGCGCTCACGAGGCCGCTCCGTTCGCGCCTGCTGCGCCCGCCCCGGCGACACCTGCCCCGGCGCGCTGATGAAAAATCCCCGGCAGCGCCAGCATTTTCGAGAAGCCGAGCGCATCGACAGGCGTCCACTCGCCCGCGGCCTCGCCATACACGCCCTTCGAGGCGGCCATGAGCGAATGCGGCGAGGTGACGCCCTCGATGAAGGCCGAACCCGGGCGCAGCAGCACGTGCACTTCACCGCTGACGCGCGCTTGCGAGCAGACCAGCAATGCCTCGATGTCGCGGCACACGGGGTCCAGATGCTGCCCCTCGTGCACCAGATCGCCGTACGGTTGCGCCACGGATTCCTTGATCCTCGCCTGTCTGCCGGTCAGCACCAGTTTCTCGAGCTCGCGATGCGCGGTCAGCAGGATCTCCGCCGCGGGCGCCTCGAAAGCGACGCGCCCCTTGGTGCCGATGATGGTGTCGCCCAGATGAATGCCGCGCCCGATGCCGTAGGGGCCGCCCAACGCCTCGAGCCGCTCGATGATCGCCACCGCTGTGTCCTTCGCCCCGTCGAGGCTCGAGGGTATGCCCGCGATGAAGCCCACGGTATGCCGCTCGGGCGCGCGGGGATTCGAGAATGCCTCCTTGGACAGCACCCAGGCGCTCTCGGGGATGCTCCCCGCCGAGGTCAAGGTCTCCTTGCCGCCGATGGTCACGCCCCAGAGTCCCCGGTTCACCGAGTAGGCCGCACCGAAGGGCGGAACCGGCAGCCGATGCTCTTCGAGATACTTCAGCTGTTCCGGCCGCTGGAACGCCCGGTCGCGCACCGGCGCCAGGATGGTGAGTCCGGGGGCGAGGGTGCGCAGCGCCACTTCGAAGCGCACCTGATCGTTGCCGGCCGCCGTGCAGCCGTGGGCCACCATCGAGGTGCCGAGCGACAGCGCCATCTGCGCGATGGTCTGCGCCTGCAGCACCCGCTCCGCTCCCACGCACAGCGGGTAGGATCCGCCGCGACGGATGTTGCCCATGATCAGGTATTTCAGGACCTGATCGAAGTAGGATGCGCGCGCATCGACCAGATGGTGTTCGATGGCGCCGAGCTGGGCGGAGCGCGTCGCGAGCGCCGCGGCCGCCTCGGCGTCGATGCCGCCCGTGTCGACCGTGACCGTGATGACCGGCCGCTTGTAGGTGTCCTTCAGCCAGGGCACGCAGAATGAGGTGTCCAGTCCCCCGGAAAATGCCAGGAGGATGGGCTCGGCGCCCTTTGCATATGTCGCTGTCATAGAGGTTTAAAGTCCGAAAAGGCCGTTCAGGCGTTCGCCGAGCTTGTGCTGCTCGCGTGCCCCGGCGGTTGCGATGAAGATCGTGTCGTCCCCGGAAATCGTGCCGATCACCTCGGGCCAGCGCGCGGTGTCGATGGCCACCGCCACGCTCTGTGCGGCCCCGATGGTGGTGCGCAGCACGGTGAGGTTGGTGCCCGCGGTCTTCACCTCGCGCACGAACTGCTTGAGCGTCGAGAAATCGTTTTTCACCGCGCTCGCCGATTCGGGCAGCACGTAGCGGTCGCCCTGCTTCGCGACGCCGAGCTCGCGCAGGTCGCGGCTGACGCTCGATTGGGTGGCCGCGTGACCGTGCTTGCGCAGCATGGCGACGAGCTCTGCCTGGCGTCCCACGGCCTGTTCGCGAATGATTTTCGCGAGCGCCATGCGCCGCGCGGGCGCGCTGGATGTGTCGGTGTCGCCTCTCAACATGGGAGCATGGGTCCGAGGGGTTGCATAAAGTTGCGCGGATTCTGCATAAAAATCCAACCCCAGTCAACCACGCGGTGCGGGATTTTTGCAGGCCGGTTCTTGTAGGCTAGCGGCTTATGCTGCAAACCATCGAAATCGAGACCGCACCCAACCCGAACGCCGCCATCGTCTGGCTGCACGGCCTCGGAGCCGACTGCCATGATTTCGAGCCTCTGGTCCCGGAAATCGTGCCCCGCCGCGAGCGCGCCTGGCGCTTCATATTTCCCAACGCGCCGGTGAGGCCGGTGACCATCAACGGCGGCATGAGCATGCGCGCCTGGTATGACATTCTCGGCTTCGACCGGCTCGCGGCCGAGGACCTCGCCGGCTTTCGCGACACCGACGCCCGGGTCGCCGACCTGATCCGTAAACAGATCGAGCGCGGGATCCCCGCCGGCCGCATCGTGCTCGCCGGATTCTCGCAGGGCGGGGCGGTGTCGCTGTACACGGGTCTGCGCTACCCCGAGCGCCTGGCGGGCATCCTCGCGCTGTCGAGCTACCTGCCGCTGGCCGGCACCCTGGCCGCCGACCGCGCGCCCGCCAATGCCGGGGTGCCCATCTTCATGGCCCACGGTCTCGATGACGGCGTGCTGCCCATCGGGATGGGTCTGGCCTCCCGTGAGCAGTTGAAGGCGCTCGGTTTCGGCGTGGAATGGCATCAGTACCGCATGGCGCATTCGGTCTGCCAGCCCGAGGTGGCGGACATCCGCGAGTTCCTGTTTCGCATCCTGCCCGACGAGTTGCCGTGACAGGCCGCTCGGCCGCGATTAAGCTCGATGGCCCTGGAGCAGAACCGGAGCGAACCGTGGCAAAGATTTCTACCGTCACGCGGCTGAGCGCCGAAGCCCGAAAGGCAGTGGAACACGCCGACGAGGCGCGAGAGCGGGTGCGCTCGGCCAAGGCGCTACTCAAGAAAGCGCGCAAGCTCGCGAAGCTCGCCAAGAAGGCCGCAAAGCAGGCGCGCAAGAAAGCCGAGGCCGCCCAAAGCGCTCTAGCCGCGGAGGCGGCGCGCAACAAGGCAGCCTCCACCAAGGCCGGCCAGCCCGCGAGTCGCGACGGGGCGTCCGCCGCCAAGCCCGCCGACAAGCAGGCCGCCAAGGACGCGCCCAAGCGCGTGGCCAAGCCCGCCGCAGCGTCCAAACCGAAAGCCAAGAAGCGCTCGCCCAACAAGAAGCCCGCGCTCAAATCGGTGCCCGCAGCCAAGCCGCCCGCCGCCAAGGCGCCACCCGCGGCCAAGAAGGCCAGGCCCGCCGTCAAGCCGGCGCGCGCCCGGCCGCGCCGATCGTCCGCGGCAGCCGTCGCCCGAGCCGTGATAGAGCGCATGGGCAACGAGCCTGCCCAGGCACCTCGGGAACCCGTTCGGGAACCTGCTCAAGAACCTGCGACGAAGTCCCCGGCGACCGCCGCCGGATGAAACGCGGCGCTCAGGGCGCCGGAATGAGGGTGGTCAATAGCACGGCCATGAACAGGCCCGCGAGAAACCCCACCAGTTGTCCGAGTGCCCAGATGCCAAAGGCCTTTCCCGGCGTGACCTTGAGGATTTCGCTGAACCCCATCACTTGAAGCACCACGCTCCAGATCATCAGCAGCCCGGAACTGATGAACTGCACGCCCAACAGGATGGTGATGAAGCCCTCGTCCTCGGGGCGGGGCGCGGAAAGAAAGGTGGCGTCGGCCGCGATGAGTGCCGTCAGCACCCAGATGCCCAGCGATACCGCCATCGGCACCGCGCTGTAGGCGAGGACGTGAATCGTCTGCCGCTTGAGGTTCGGGTTGGCCGCGCCCCCGCTCCCGAGACGCGCATAGATCGCGCCCATGACATACAGCCCCACGATTCCTACAACGGACCCCACCATCGTCGCCGCGGCGAATATCTCGACCAAGCCGTAGCTCGCTCCCGCATCCCGGAGCCGCGACAAGACGAGGAAATTGCCGATGCCCTGCGCCGCTCCCAGCAACAGGTCCCAGCGTCCGACCGGCTCCGTGGCGAGTTCCCGGAACACTCGTCTCGGCCTCAGCCAGACATCGCTCAAAGGACGTATCGGGTCGTCGGGCATCACGAGAGCAGCCTACGCAATCCCCATGTTCGACTCCAGCACCGCGCGCAGATGACAGCGGACTTTTTCGGGGCTACTCTCACGGTGACCGCATTTGACTCCGAGGAGAAGACTGACCATGGCAAAGAAGAAGGCTAAAGGGAAGAAGCGTCCGCAAGCGAAGGCCAAGCGCGCGGCAGCTAAGAAAAGCGTAACGAAGAAGAAAGCGCGCCCGGCTAAGAAGGCGAGCAAGGCGAAGGTTGCCAAGAAGGCCAAGAAGACAGCGGCGTCGAAAAAGGCCGTGGCGAAGGCTGCACCGAAAAAGAAAAAGGCTGCACCCCGAAAGGCGGCACCGGTGAAGGCGGCTCCGAAGCCTGTCGTGAGCTCGATCACACGGCCGAAGCCGGTCGCTCCGGTTGCGCCGGCGCCTGCACCCGCGGCGGAGGTGACGCCGAGCACGGATCTCGGGCACCAGCCGTTGGCTCCCGAGTCGTCCGCGACCACGGATCCGTTCGCAGGGTAGGACATTCCTCCGAGGAACCTAAGCGCGGATCAGCCCTTCGAGGGTCCGCGCTTGGGTGCTGTCGGGGAATACGCGGGTGGCGAGTGTCTTGGCGTCGATGCGCAAGTGCTCGCCGAGCACCGCTTTGAACACGCTGCGCAGATCCAAGGTCGGCTTGAGATCCCTGTCATCGAGGAGCGATGCGGCGCCGAGACCCGGCCAATCCGCGATGACACGTCCGCCGCGAACGGCGCCGCCGACCAGGAAGGCGCAACCGGCGGTGCCGTGGTCGGTGCCACGGGTGCCGTTCATTGCCGCCGTGCGCCCGAATTCGGTGACCACCAGCACGGCCGTCCGGCTCCAAAGAGGACCGAGATCGCTGCCGAGAGCCCGAAGCGCTGCATCCAGGCCGTGTAGGCGCTGAGCCAACGCACCCTTCGCGCCGCCCTGATTGGCGTGAGTATCCCAGCCCGTGGCCTCGAGCACGGCCACTTCCGGGCCACCCTCGATCCTCATGACGGCGGCGGCCATGCGCGCGGCGGCCGTGGTTCGATCGGCGCCCTGGCCCGAAGTCATCATCGGCGCGCTCGCCTGCGCATCGTTCGACGCATCGCCGACGTGCTCCGATTGCAGCGCCTCGCTGAGCCGCGCAGAAAGCCAATCGTCCTTGGAGTAAAGATCCTGGAGACGGGCGATCAGTTCCTCGTCCATGTCTGGCGCGGCCATCGGCGACTTCGACAGGACGGGCGCGTCGCCGCGCAGGATCAAGGGCACGTTCTGCGCGATCGCCACCGCCCGTTCGGGCGCCCCAACCCCGGCCGAGGACGTCGACGTGCGCAGTGCGCCGATGGCGCGGTTGAGCCATCCGTCCGCGCTGCCGAGCGGCAGCCGGTAGCCGTTCTCGAGCACGTTTTGACCGTCGAAGTGGGAGCGGTCTCGGTACGGAGATGCGACGGCATGGAAGACGATCAGCTCATCCGCGGCGTAGCGCTCGTGCAGGAACGGCAATCCGGGATGCAGGCCGAATGTGGCGTCGAGGCCGAGTGCGCCATCCGCGGACCCGGGAGGTGCGATCGCGAGCTCCCGATGCAGCCGCGCGTAGTCCGGGTCTCCGTGCGGTGGCGCTGCGGCGAGGCCGTCGAGCGCGCCGCGCAGAATCACGACCACGAGCCGCCCCTCGCCCCCGGTCCGCGCGAATAAAACGGACGGCAGGACGGCGCCCGCCGTGAGCGCGCCGGTGGCCTGAAGGAAGCGGCGGCGTGAAATCCGGGCGGTGTGCATGCTCATCTGCGTTGAAACTCCGGGCTCATCAACAAGAGCGCGAGGGCCTGGGGCCCGGAACTCGCGCGGTGCATCGCCGTGCGGGTCTCCGGACGCAACACGGCCCCGAGTGCCGCGCCGGCGACGTCCTCCGGACTCGTCCCTCCCGGGTAGCGGTCGGCCGTCTGCGACGCCCAGAGTACTCGGTGCATCAGCGCGTCCGAGCCATCCCAGCTCGCCGCCGTATCGGCCCAACCGGCGGGCGACCCCGGGGTGTACTGGCGCTGCCCCATCAGCTCGAAGGCGTGAATGACCTCCTGCGGCGTGCTCGGGGTCAGATCGAGCGCCCGCAGGGTCGAGAACACGAAGTCCTCCGGTGTCTTGAATTTGCGCGGCCGCGGCTCCCAGGCTTCGGGCGATTCGATCAGCGCCGCGTACACCTGCGGCAGATCGCCGCCGGATTTCTGGTACGCGCGAGCGAGGCGCTCCACGGCCTCCGGCGGCGGATCGTCGGAGACGAAATGCCTCACCAACTTGGTCGCCAGGAACCGGGCGGTGGACGGGTGGGCGGCGAGATCGGCCAGCGCCGCCTCGCCTTCGGCCTGACCTCTCTCCGCATAGCGCTTGCCGAGAAGCATTTTCGCACCGGGCTCGTGCAGCTCCCCGCGAAAGTAAAATTTCCCCGGATCACCGCCCGCGAGCCGCCCGCGGCCTCCGCCGATCGACCAGCCGGTCAGAATCTGCGCGAAGCTGGTCACGTCTTCCTGCCGGTATCCGCCACCGACACCGAGGGTGTGAAGCTCGAGAATCTCCCTGGCGAGGTTCTCGTTGATACCGAAGCGCCGCTTTGGCCGATCCGCTGATGCATCGAAACGCAGGGCGGCGCGTCGTGCGGCCGGCGAATCTGCGCCCACGGAGTATTGATTGTCGAGAAAGGCGATCATCGCGGGATGTTGCTCGACGGCCGTGAGGAGCTGCACGAAGCGTCCGTTCACGTGCGGCCGGATCGCTTCGTTCTCGAGCGTTCCCGCGAGTCCATGGATTGCGCCCTTGTCCGCAGAGACCGCGAAATGATTGGCCCAAAAGTGCACCAGGCGCTCGCCGAAGGGCCGCATCGTGAGGGCCGCGCTTTGCGCACGGGCCAGTACCTGAGCGCGATAGTGGGGTTGGTATGCCTCACGCAGGATCGCTGCCGCAGCCTTCACTGCTTCCGGAGTGGCGGCCTCCTGCCGTTCCTCGCGGCGTTGCGCGCGCGCGGCCAGCACCGCCTCGAAAATCTCATTCGACGGCCCGAGCACCGTCACGCCGGCGCGCTCCGCGGGACCAAGCGTCTGCGCACGCAACCAGGCGCGTGGATCTGAAGCCGCCGCGGCAAGGTCTCCCGGCCGCGCCCCCAGGCCGAATCGCAAAACGGCGATTTCCGATTGCAGCATGATGCGGGGACAACGAGGGCCGCGCCACACGGTTGACAGCTGCCGACCGCGCCGGCGGATTGACCGAATTTAATGGGAGACAGGTCGCAACTTCGCCCAGGAGGCGTAATCTTACATAGTGGGTAATGCGCGGTTTGACCGCGGTATTGGGGCGCACGATATTATGGTAACTAGAGAACGCGGTGAGCGCGGCTCGGCGTCGAGCGGCAAGCCCACCATCGATTGGATCGAGCGGCTCTCGGGCATCGACCTCGTGGACGATGCGGCGGGACCCCTGATCGCCTCGCTGTTGCGATGCAGTGCCGCGGACGCGCCCGCCTCTCCGTCGGAAGGGATACCCGAAGGGTCACTGCAACGGTCACCGGAACGGCGCAGCCGGCCCTCGACCAAAGCGGAACTGGAGACTCTGAGGTCGATCAACGCCCGATTGCTTCGCGAAATCGACCTGCTCAAGGAGCGCGAAGCCCATGCGCTGAAGCTGGCCGACCGGGACGGCCTCACCGGTCTGTACAACCGCAGACGGATGACCGAGCTTCTCGACCAGACCATTCTCGAGGCGGCCGCGCATAACCACCGATTCGCAGTCCTGTTCATCGACCTCGACGGTTTCAAGCGCATCAACGATCGCTTCGGGCATACATTGGGTGATGAGCTGTTGATGACGGTTGCGGGGCGCATCGCGACGCGGGCGCGCACGGGTGACGTTGTCTGCCGGTATGGCGGTGATGAGTTCATCGTGATCCTGCCCCGCGTGCCGAGCCGAAGCGCGGCGGAGGATGTGGCGGCGGCGATCGGTCGCCTGGTTGCGCTGCCCTGCAAGCTGTCGGGCGAAGAGCTTCGAGTGACCGCCGCCGTCGGTGTCGCGCTGTACCCCGACGATGGGCGCAGCGCTGCCGAGCTCTTGGGGCGGGCGGATCGGCTGATGTATCGGGCGAAGTCGAACGTCGCGGATGCCGGCGCCATGCTCACCCTGGAGCTGAACCGGCGCAGCGAAGACCGATCCTGAACGCCCATCGGCGCGCTCAGCGCGGCGCCGGCCGCCGGGTCGCCGCCGCGTAAGCATCAGCCACGTTTTGCATCAGGCCGCGCTGCGCCAGCGCTCGCGCGAGCGAGGCCTGCCGATAGCGCCAGTGCTTCCATGCCACGTCGGGCCAATCCTGTTCGCGCGCGCGCCCTGCGGCCCTCGCGTAGAGTTCGAATGCCTGCAGGAGGTGCGCATTTCTTTTGCTCTGCTCAGCTGCTGCGAGCGCCGCGCCCTCGTGGACCGCCGCGAAGCGCGCCAGCGCGTTCGGCTCCTCGGCATTCGCCCCTTGCCGGAACCACGTCCAGGCTTGGGTGGGATCGGGCCGGAAGGCCGCATCCCCCCGCGCCGGTCCGGCCGATGGCGCGCCAGACTCGAACAACCGGCCCAGCCTGAAGGCGGCGACCGTCACACCCGCTTGCCAGGCGTTCTTGTAGAGTAGCACCGCGCGTGCCGTATCTTCTGTGCCCGCCTTTTCCTGCACGAGCAGGTCGGCCAGATCCACTCCGGCGGCGCGGTAGCCCGCCGCCAATGCAGTCTCGAACCGGCGCTGGGCAGCCTTCGCATCCCCCTTGGCGGACAATGCGCGACCCATTTCATAGTCGGCGCGTGGACCGTGTGCGGGGTCGCTGGTTTCGGCGGAGCACGCGGAGGCTGCGATGTCGACCGAGAAATCCTTCGACCCGGTGCCGCGTGACAATCGATCCGGATCGTAGAAGGCGGCGGCGGCCTGATCGCAGGCGGACGCAGTCGCAGGCCAGATGCGGACGCGCGCATCCGGCGGCAACCCCAGCTCGTTGCGCTCCGTCGCCGGCAAGGGATCGATGACGGCCGAGGCCTGCCATAAGATTTGCGCATCCAGCGTCGCGGAAATGCGCGCATCCCAGATCCTCGCTGTCTTATCGAGCGACGCCGTGATGATCCGCAGGCCATCGGGTGAATAGACCGCGGATTGCACGGAATCCTGATGTCCGCGCAGCACCGCGAGCTGCAGGCCGCTGTACGCGTCCCAAATGCGTGCGGTCTTGTCGGAAGAGGCGGTGACGATCCGCCTGCCGTCCGGCGAATAGCCAGCCGACTGCAGGGGTCCGGCATGGCCCGCGAGCACCAGGATCGGCGCACCCGTGTGCGCATCCCAAATGCGTGCCGTGTTGTCGAGAGAGGCCGTCAGCAGGCGCTTCCCATCCGGCGAAAAAACGGCGGCGGACACGGCCTGCTCATGCCCCGATATCACTGCAAGCGGCGTTGCGCGGCGCGCATCCCAGATCCGTGCGGTATTGTCGAACGAGGCCGTGGCGAGATACCGGCCGTCCGGCGAGTACGCAGCATAAAGAACGCTGCGGGCATGTCCGGACAGGACGGCGACCGGCGCGCCGGTCCGCGCATCCCAAATGCGCGCAGTGCTGTCCAAGGAGGAGGTGGCAAGGTAACGGCCGTCGGGTGAGTAATCGGTGGACTCGACCGGGCCATGGTGCCCGGCGAGCACTGCGAGAGGTGACCCGGTGTTCGCATCCCAGATTCTGGCGGTCCCGTCGATCGATCCTCCGGTGGCGATCTGCCGGCCGTCCGGCGAATAAGTGGCCGTGATGACGAAGTCGCCGGCACCTGCGAACGCGGCCGAAGGTGCGCCCGTGCCTGCATCCCAGACGCGGATGGTCTTGTCCAGCGAGGCCGTGACGATATGGCTGCCGTCGGGCGAATATTTCGCGAAGGCAACGCCGTCCCGATGCCCTCTGAGCACGGCGAGCTGCGTCCCGGTGCGGCCCTCCCACACGCGCGCCGTGCCATCGTCCGATGCGGTCACGATGCGGGCGCCGTCCGGTGAATAGGCGGCGCTTCTGACGAAGCCGCGGTGTCCCGATAACACGGCCACCAAGCTGCCGCTGCGCGCATCCCAGATGCGCGCCGTCTTGTCGTCTGACGCCGTCACGATGTGCTTGGCGTCGGGCGAAAAACGGGCAACGTACACCCGATCGACGTGTCCGTTGAGCACGCTCAGCGGAGCGCCGGTCAGCGCATCCCAGACGCGCGCGGTTTTGTCGCTCGAGGCGGTGACGATCCGAGTGCCATCCGCGGAATATGCGGCCGACACGACCATGCCGTCGTGCCCGCTCAGAACTCGCAGCGGGGCGCCGGTGCGTGCGTCCCAGATGCGCGCGGTCTTGTCGCGCGAGGCGCTGACCAGCCGGGTCCCGTCCGGCGAAAACGCAACCGATTGCAGGGCATCGTCGTGGCCGCGCAGTGCGGCGATTTCCCCGCCGGTGCGCGCATCCCAGATGCGCGCGGTCTTGTCCAGGGAGGCGACGGCGATGCGCGTGCCATCCGGCGACAGCGCCGCCGCAATCGGCAGCACATCGGGTGCCGAGTACTCGGCGATGAGTGCGGCGCTGCGCGCATCCCAGAGACGTACCGTCTTGTCCGACGAAGCGGTGATGATTTTGCCGCCGTCGGCCGAGTAGGAGGCGCTCAAGACCGCGCCCCGATGACCCGACAGCAGCCCGAGTTGGGCACCGGTATCGGCATCCCAGATGCGCACCGTCTTGTCGCTCGATGCCGTGACGATGCGCGCGCCGTCCGGCGAGTAGGCGGCGCAATTGACGCGGTCCTCGTGGCCCGAGAGCACCGCCAGCTGGCTGTCCGCCGCCCGGGTGTCTTGAAACACGCTGATGGCGGCGGCGGCCCGCGCGCTGTTGAACGCGGGACTCGTGAGCACCTCCAGAATGATGTCCTGCGCACCTGTCACGTCCGCGTCCTTGAGCCGTTGCGCCGCCGCCTGCGTCAATAGCCGTGATTGCGCGCGCAGTGCCTGTGCAGCCTGGAATTGCGCCTCGCGTTGTTTGCGAACGGCGACGATTCCCGCGCCGGATGCAATCAATGCGAGAACCGTGATTGCCAGGACAGCGGCCGCCGCGAAACGGTGGCGCCGGATGAATTTGCCGATCTGGTAGACCGTATTGGCCGGGCGTGCCAAGACCGGCTCATGCCGCAGATAGCGGCGCAGATCGGCGGCGAGCTCCGCCGGCGTGCCGTAACGCCGTTCGCGGTCGCGCTCCAATGCCTTCAGCGCGATCCAGTCGAGATCCCCGCGCAGCTCGCCGGCCAGCTGCTTCGGCTCGGTGTCGCGCGCCGCCGAGCTCTCGGTCGATGTCTCGCGGTCGGAGCGAACTTTGCCGCTGGGGCGCGGCGGCTCATCCTCGCGCAGCTGCCGCAGCCATTCATGGAGCGAGGGGCGCTGCCTGCGTTTGATCTCGAACGGCTGCAGGCCGGTCAGAAGTTCGTACAGAATCACGCCGAGGGAGTAAACATCGGTGCGGGTGTCGATATCGAATTTGTCCGGTTCCACCTGCTCGGGGCTCATGTAGCCGGGCGTTCCGAGGAACTGGCCGAATTGGGTGAACAGCTGCTCCTGCGGCGCGCCCGAGGATGCCGCCTTGGACAAGCCGAAATCGATGATGCGTGGGACGGGTTTGCCGTCGATGTGCGCGACCAGGACGTTGGCGGGCTTCAGATCGCGATGGATGATCGCCTTTTGATGCGCGTGCTGCACGCCATCGCAGGCTTGCACGAACAGCGCCACGCGTTCCCTGATCTTGAGTCGGTGTTCGTCGCAGAACCGCGTGATCGGGACGCCGGGTACGTATTCCATGATCAGGTAAGGCTGTCCCGGCGGTGTCGCGCCGGCCTCGAACACCTTGGCGATCGCGGGATGATCCATGATCGCGAGCGATTGACGCTCCGTCCGGAAGCGCTGCACGGCTGTCTCGTCGTACATGCCGGCCTTGATCAGTTTCAAGGCGACCTGGCGCCGCAACGGCTCGATCTGCTCGGCCAGCCATACCTGTCCCATACCGCCCTGGCCGAGTTCGCGGATCAGCAAAAATCGGTGCGCGAACAGCTGACCGGCCGCAAGCGGCGCTGCGTCCGGCGGATCGAAGTCGAGTGCAAAGCCACCGGTCAACGGCGAGCGCGGGAACTCGGAGCTCATGCCGTCGCCAACCGATAGCAAGGATTCAAGTTCGGCGCGCAGTGACGCATCCGTTGCGCACACCTCATCGAGGAACCTGGCGCGTGACTCCGGGTCCAGGGACGCCGCTTCGTACAACAGGTCCTTGACGCGTGCCCAGCTGGCGGAGCTCATGGCGCTCCCGCCCGCCGCATTTCGCGACGCAGCCAGATCCGCGCCGTGGACCATTCGCGTTCGACCGTTGCCAGCGAGATCCCCAGGACCGTCGAAATGTCGGAGGAGGACAAGCCCCCGAAGAATTTCATTTGGACGATGGTGCCCTGGCGATCATCGATCCGGGTCAACTCGGTCAGGGCATCGTCCAGCGCAACCAGTTCGGCGTGGTCCGGTATAGGCAGTTCGGCAATGTCCTCCAGCGCAATGCGGCATCCGCCATCGCGTTTGCCGGCGCCTCGGTTGCGCGCATATTGCACGAGAATCTGCCGCATCAAGCGGGAGGCGATGGCCACGAAGTGCGCCCGATTCTGCAGCGCCGCCGGCTGGCTGCCGATCAGCCGGATGAACGCCTCGTTCACGAGCGCGGTGCTCTGCAGCGTGTGATCCGCCCGCTCGGATTTCAGGTGAAAGTGCGCGAGCCGGCGCAGCTCCTGGTAGATCGCGGGCGCAATCGCATCGAGGGCTTCCTGGTCCCCCTTGACCCATTGCTGCAATAACCCGCTGATCTCGCCCGAGGGTATCGACATGGATCCTCTCTTCTTTTTGTGAATTCAGCCTATTCGTGACCGTTCGGCGCGTCAATCGGCATGCGCTGCTCGCGAGCCAGCGGTGGGCGGCGAGTGGTGTGACATATTCCGGGGCGACGCTGTGTTGGGAACCATTTCTTTCCGAGCGGTGAGGGGTTTCGCACCTAGTTTGCACATATCTCCGTAGGCAAGCGGAAGGGCCGCGACGCACGACGGAAGGAACGAGCGGTGAACCGCCCGGAAAGAACACCATGAAAAATCTCTTGCACCCATCGTTCACGCCACTCGTGGCGCTGCTCGCCTTGCTCCTCGGCACGGCAGCTTTGGGCAACACCCCGGCGACCGCACCGCCCCTCGAGGAATCCCTGGTCTATTCGTTTACCAACACCGGCGATGGTGCGTATCCGGGTGGAGGGATGATTCTCGGGAGTGACGGCAACTTCTACGGCACGACCTGCGGTACGGCTTTCGGTGCCGGCGGCCCGGGCGCCAGTTCCTATGGCAGCGTGTTCAAGCTGACGCCAGGCGGCATCTTGTCGACCATTTATACGTTCACCGGTGGCAGCGACGGCAACTGTCCCGCCTGGGAGTTGGCGGAGGGGCCTGACGGCAATTTCTACGGCGTGACGACAGGCGGCAATGCAACCACACCGTATGGCACGATCTTCAAGCTCACTCCGGGCGGCAGCCTCACCGTTCTCTACGCCTTCTGCGGCACGGTCAACTGCGTCGTCGATGTCGGCCCCAAGTCGCCCGGCTTCTTGGGCCAGCAACCCGCACTGACACTCGGCAACGACGGCAATTTCTATGGCACGTTCCAAGGCGGCACCTGCGGCCAGATCGTTCAAATGACGCCAGCCGGCGCACTGAGCGTGGTGCACAGCTTCAATTGCACATCGGACGGCGGTACGCCGGAGCCGGGTCTGCTGCTCGGTTCGGACGGCAATTTTTACGGGGTTGCTAAGACCAGCACCGACTCGACCGGTTCCACCGAGGTCGGTGAGCTGTACAAAGTCACGCCGGGCGGTGCGCTGTCCGTGTTGTATGAGTTTTGCTCGAGCGCGGGATGTTCATCCGATTACGGCCAACCCGTTGGCGCTCCGGTCCGCGGAGCGGACGGCAATCTGTATGGCGTGGCCAACTTTGTATCCGGCACCGGGGTGGTATACGAAGTGACGGCGTCCGGCGCGGTGACGATCCTCGCCTCGATCTCCTCGTCGAGCTTCGATTGGACCATGCGCTTGGCCGGCACCGACGGATCCATCTATGGCGGCGGCGGCAACTACGTATTTCGCTATACGCCGGGCGCTGGCATCTATTATTGGAGCGCCGCGGGAAATTCGAACCAATACGGTGCCCCAACCGCCCTGGTTCAGGATGCCGCGGGCACTTTTTTCGGACAAAGCAGCGAGGGCGGAAACGACGAAATCGGCTCGATCTTCACCGCATCCTTGCTCGGCCCTGGAGTTACGCTGTCCGCCAGCCCTGTCACCTTGACGCTGGGGCAGGCAGCAACGCTCACGTGGTCCTCGACCGGCGAAACCACCTGTGCCGCGAGCGGCGCGTGGAGCGGCGCCAAGGCTACGAGCGGCGCGCTCGCGGTCACCCCAACAGCATTGGGTGCCAATTCCTTCACGCTGACCTGCAACGGTCCGAACGGATCCGCGACCACGGCCGCGACGGTCACGGCGGTAGCGCCCGCGCCGACGGCGACGATCAGCGCAACCCCGGGGACCATCACGCTGGGACAGAGTGTCACCGTCGACTGGTCTTCGACGAATGCCACGAGCTGTACGAGCAGCGGGGCCTGGAGCGGTTCGAGGAGCGCGAGCGGTATGGTGAGTTTCACGCCGAGCTCGAGCGGTACGGCCACCTTTACGGTGGCCTGCAGCGGCGCAGGGGGTGTCAGCGCGCCGGCCAGCGCCCGCGTGCAAGTCAACGCCGCGCCGACGCCGACGGCGACGATCAGCGCAACCCCGGGGACCATCACGCTGGGGCAGAGTGTCACCCTCGACTGGTCTTCGACGAATGCCACGAGCTGTACGAGCAGCGGGGCCTGGAACGGTTCGAGGAGCGCGAGCGGTACGGCGAGTTTCACGCCGAGCTCGAGCGGTACGGCCACCTTTACGGTGGCCTGCAGCGGCGCAGGGGGTGTCAGCGCGCCGGCTAGCGCCCGCGTGCAAGTCAACCCCGCCTCCGGCCACGGTGGAGGCGGCGGTCTCGGCATGGGGACGTTGTTGGGATTGGGAATGCTGTTAGCCCAGCGAGTATTCCGCAGCATGCGCCGAGGTTCTGGAATCCGCTGCAGGAGGTCGACCGCTTGACAGCGATAGATGCCAGAGGGTTGGATAGGGGTTATGAAGCGGCTCTCCTGGTCGGCAGCGCTCGGTACGCTGGGCGTGTGGTGCCTGCTCGCCACATGTTGCCTGGTCGGCGCAGGGTCGATCGGCGCACTGTCATCGTGCGCTGTTGCGCCGGACCAGCGTCATTATGCGGACGGCCTCGTCTTGGTCGCCCCACCTGCTCCGCAGGTCGAGGTCATCGGCACGCCCCCGCAAGCGGGTTACGTCTGGGTGGGCGGCTATTGGAATTGGGTGGGCGGACGGCACCAGTGGGTGCCGGGACATTGGATCGCGCCGCGGCCGGGCTACCACTGGGTGGCGACCGAATGGGTGCGGCAGGGCGATGGCTGGCGCCTGCGACGAGGTCGCTGGCAGCGGAACTGATCCAGCGGAACTCAGCGCTGCCCCGGCCAGGGAGCCGGCGTCAACAACTCCTTCAGCGGCCGATCCGAGACCGCGTCGAACCAGTGTTCAATCAGGCGAAACGAGATCGACAGCGGTGGCGGGAGCTTCGGCGTTCCGCTCACGATGTCCGCGCGCGTGAACCAGCGAGCATCTTCCAGCTCCTGATCCTCCAGATGCACTTCATGGGTCATCGCCTGCGCCGTGAATCCCAGCATCAGCGAGCTCGGGAACGGCCATGGTTGAGAGGAGTGATATCGCACCTGTTCCACCCGTACGCCGGTCTCTTCGGCGACCTCGCGCACCACGGCGTCCTCCAGGGATTCTCCCGGTTCGACGAATCCCGCGATGGTCGAATACCGGCCCGGCGGCCACACCGACTGCCGTCCCAAAAGGACGCGCGCCCCGTCGCTCACCAACACGATGATCGCCGGATCGATGCGCGGGAACTGTTCGTGGCGGCAGGTGGGGTTGGTGCACACGAGCACGTGGCCGGCTCGTCCCGGCACCGTACCCGCGCCGCACCGCCCGCAGTGCCGGTGCATCCGCCGCCAATGGATCATCGCCCGGGCATAACCCAGCAGTCCTGCCTGATCGGCCGGCATCAGGGCGGCCACGGTGCGCAGGTCCTTGAATCGCGCGCCCTCGGGCACTGCGGCCGACTCCGCGCCCTCGATTTCATAGGCGAACATCGGCGCGCCGCCAAACCTGCCCAGCAAAATGAGACTCTCGCTGTTGCGCCGCTCCGCCGGGATCTCCGAGAGCTCCAGAAGCACCGCGGCGGGCCCGTCGGCGATGAGGCTGCGCGAGTCCCATAGGGGCACGACCCGGCTGCGGGCGTCCGACAGCGCATCGTCGAACCAAGCGGGGTCGGTGCGCAAATGCGAGACCCGCTCGAGATACGGTCCGGCAAACACGTTTCTCGTCTGCATTCGAGAATTCTAACAGGGCGCGGCCTCGACGGCCGCCGGCAGCGGGGCTCCCGGCGGCTCGCAATTCGCGCACCCGGATCCTCGCTTGGCCAACAGGTCCTTGAGCCGTAGTCCGCCGCATACCGCGCATCGAGCCGCGCCGATCTCCTCGCGCCGGGCGAGTGCCATGAGCAGGAACCAGGCATGCTCGAAGGAGATGCGCACCGGGGCATGCAGTTCCGTGTAAGCCTCGTACGCCTGGCAGAGCAGCGCCCCTGAATCGAGCGAGCCGACCCGATACCGTGATTCGAGCCCCAGAGTGGTGGCGTACAGCAGGCCGTATGCGATGAACAGGCTCGCGAGCTGTGATGCCTGGAAGGAGAGCTCGGGACTTCTGAAGAAGAACGCGCTCTGCCGCGGGGATTTCCCCCGATGGCGCAACACCGAGTTCGACTCGCTCGCGAGCACGTAGCTGCGGTAGAGCTTCCTGATGCGATCGTCGCTCAGCCCGGTCCATTGACGGATCGTGAAGGTGCGGGCCTCGTGACGGATCAACCGCAGAGCGAGATCCAGCCGCTCTCGATCCCGGGTGTAACGGTCGTCGGACACTCTCATGGCGTACTCCTTTGGCATTGCAATTCGCGGTTTTCAGGGCACAAAAGAATTTGACTAAAATTAATCACAAAGTTAGCGTGGCTGCCAAGTGGTTTCTTGGCGTGATTGACGACGGATTCGGCACGAAATGCGGCATGGTGGCGAAATGCCGCATGGCGGCGGTATGCGGTGGGGAGGCGGTATGCACGAGGCGTGGGTCGGCGGTTGGTCGGGGCAACCGAGCTTTTCGGTCGAGCTGCTCGCCCCCTTGCACGACTTGAACTTGAGGTTTCTGGACCTGGTCGGCTCGCACCAGGGCGGCGCGGGAAGCTGGGGGGCGGCCGGCTCGCTCGACCTGCCGGGCGGCGCATCCGCGCGGCTCGGGCCCATGACCGCCTCGCAGAGGGCTGCCGCCGCGCATTGTCCGTACGCGCTATTCGATCTGCGCTTTCACGACGAGGCTCATTGGAATGCCCGCCTCCAGGGTGCCGCGCACTGGCGGGTCGCGGACGAGGGCGCGGAGGAGGACATCGCGAACTTCGTGCGCCTTGCGCTCTTCTATGCATGGCACGTCGCCACCACCACGCGGCATGCCGCGCGACTGCTGCTCGGCATGAGCGAACGCACCGCGGGCGCGTTTCGCGCAACGACGCTCAACTGTCTTCCGACCCTGGTTGCGAGCGAAACGGCGAACCTGTCGGTGCGATTTCTGGACAGCGGCGTGTATTGGAGCGCGTTGGTGAGCGCCGCGGTGCGCCGGGACGACCAGAAGCTGCGCAGGATCCAGCTTTTCGGACTGCAGTTGGCGGCCGCCGCCCAGTTGCCCTGATGCGCCGGCCTGCAACGCGCCCGGCTCGACCGTGCCCGGCACCGGGTTGCGGCCGGCGGCCCCGGGGGTTTAGTCTACGCGGCTCCTATGAACGCCCTCGTGTTACGACAGCTCACCAAGGTCTACAAGAACGGGATCAAGGCGCTGAAGGGCATCGATCTGGAGGTGGCGGAGGGCGATTTCTTCGCGCTCCTGGGCCCGAACGGCGCGGGTAAGACGACGGCGATCGGAATCATCACGTCGCTGGTGAACAAGACCTCCGGCACCGTCGAGGTGTTCGGCTACGACCTGGACCGCCAGCTCGAGATGTCGAAGTCCTGCATCGGCATCGTGCCTCAGGAAGTCAACTTCAACATGTTCGAGTCGGTGATCACCATCGTGGTGAATCAGGCGGGCTTTTACGGAATTCCCCGGCGGCTCGCCAAAGCGCGCGCCGAGAAGTACTTGAAGCAGCTGCAGCTCTGGGAGCGCCGCAACTCCGTCGCGCGCGCGTTGTCCGGCGGCATGAAGCGGCGCCTCATGATCGCGCGCGCGCTGATGCACGAACCGAAGCTTCTCATCCTGGACGAGCCGACCGCCGGGGTCGACATCGAGATTCGCCGATCGATGTGGGAGTTTCTGCGCAAGATCAATGACGCGGGGACCACCATCATCCTGACCACGCACTATCTGGAAGAGGCGGAAAATCTCTGCCGCAACGTCGCCATCATCGAGGGCGGCCGCATCATCGAGCGCGACACCATGGCGAACGTGCTGCGCAAGCTCCAGACGGAGACATTCGTGTTCAACCTGGGCGAAGCGCTGACCACGCCTCCCGAGCTCCCGGCCTACAAGACGGTGCTCACCGACGACCACACAGTGGAGGTCGAGGTCTCCAAGGGGCAGAGCTTGAACGATATCTTCTCGCAGCTCTCCTCGCAGGGCGTGCGCGTGATCAGCATGCGCAACAAGGTCAACCGTCTGGAGGAGCTGTTCATGCGCCTGGTCGATGACAGTGTGCGCGCGGCGGAAAAGGCTTCCTGAGCCGGCATGGACAATTCCCTCACACGCATACAATGGATCGGATTCGTGACGATCGTGTTCCGCGAATTCCATCGCATCGTGCGCATTTGGGGCCAGACCATCGTGCCGCCCACGGTCACCGCGACCCTGTATTTCGTGATCTTCGGAAGCATTTTCGGCCGGCGGGTGGGGCTGGTCGGGGGCTACGGTTACATGCAGTTCATCGCCCCCGGCCTGATCATGATGACGGTGATCACCAACTCCTACGGCAACGTGGTCTCCTCGTTCTTCGGCGCCAAGTTCGGAAAACATCTGGAGGAGCTGCTCGTCTCGCCGCTTCCCAACTGGCTGATCCTGTTGGGCTATGTCGTCGGCGGCATGCTCCGGGGGCTGCTGGTCGGCCTGGTGGTCACGGTGGTCGCGCTGTTTTTCACGCGCCTGGCCGTGCAGCACGTGATGGCGGTGCTGTCCGCGGTGCTGCTCACCAGCCTCGTGTTCTCGCTCGGCGGCTTCCTGAACGCGCTGTTCGCCAAGAACTTCGACCAGATATCCTGGTTTCCGACCTTCGTGCTCCAGCCGCTGACCTACCTGGGCGGCGTGTTCTATTCGATCACGATGCTGCCGTCGTGGGCGCAGGTCGTCTCCCACGTCAATCCGATCCTATACATGGTGAGCGCATTCCGGTACGGATTCCTGGGGTCGACCGATGTCGACCTGCGGCTCGCCTACGGCATCATGGTCGGATCCGCGGCTGTCATGTTCACGCTCGCCGTGGTGCTGTTGAACAGGGGTGCGGGCATACGGGAATGACGGACACGCCCGTTGTCGTGTATCGTGGGCGCCGGCTGTCGAGATTATTCTTAAGGAGTCGAGTGATGAACGAAGAAAAGCAGCAAAAGTTCACCGCCAAGGTTCGCCGTGGTCTTGTATGGATTCACTCCGTCGCCGGCGCTGAGCTCGCGAAGAAGAAAGCCGAAGCCACCGGCGTGCGCATCGAGGGCTTCACCGCCTCGGAGCTCGCGGACGTGGAGTCCGCCCTGACGTGGATCAGTCAGAACAAAGAATCGAGCAGTTCCACTCCCGCCTGATATCGGCGGCGCATCATTCGATGTTTCCATTTCGCGACATGCGCCGCGCCTCTCCGCATGCCCGGGGCGCGAGACCTGCGACTGCTTGACGGCGGCGCGGACTCGGACAGGGAGTGGGATACACTAGTGCCATGGGTCAGAAGCGTGCGTTAGTCGTCGATGATTCGAAGTCGGCTCGCGTGATCTTGAGCAGGATGCTCGAGAAGTACGACATCGAAGTCGACATGGCCGAATCGGCCGAGCAAGCCATCGAATATTTGAGGCACGATCGGCCCGATGCCATCTTCATGGATCATCTGATGCCCGGCATGGACGGTTTGCAGGCCGTGCAGGCAATCAAGAGCAATCCGCAGACCGCCATGATCCCGATCATGATGTACACCTCCCAGGAGGGAGAGCTGTACGTCGGTCAGGCTCGCGCGTTGGGTGCGATGGGCGTGCTGCCCAAACAGGTGCGACCCGTCGACGTCTCGAAGGTGTTGTACGAGCTTCATCTGCTGCCCGACCGCCGCGATCTGACCGAGCCCGCACTCGTGCCGGTAGAAATCGGCGCCGACATCGGCGGCGACAAGAACCTGGTGGCGGCGAACACGGCTTCGCCCGCCGCGCACGCGTCGCAGCAGATATCGCAGGATTGGGGCAGGCGCATCGAGGCCGCAGTCAAGCAACAATCGGTCGATCTGCGTCGCTTCGTGGTGGCGAGCCTCGACAGCCTCGCGGCCCGGTTCGAGTCCGACTTGCGCAGCGCCGTACCGGGGCCTGTCGCGGTGCCCACGCCGGTGGTCGAGGCGCCGCAAGCGCCCGCGCGTTCGGCGTGGCCATGGATCGGGGCAGCGGCCGCCGTCTGCCTGTTGGCGGGATTGTCGATCTTCCTCTGGATGTCGACGCGCGATGATCTGGCCAGGGCGCACGCGGAGCTCGCCGAATTGAAGGCCGCCGACGCGGAGCTCAAGCAGACGAGCGATCGACTCGCCGACTCGGTCAAGGATCTCAGCGCGGCCGTCGCCGCGGGCGCCGCGGGCGGGGCGGGCTCGGCGCAGGCCTCGAGCGCACCGGGTGCCGGAGCCGGCCTGCCGCGCGCGGAACAGGTTCCCTACGGCGAGCTGCCTTTCGATCGCGGCCGCCTGGACGTGCTGCGCGACGTGCTCACGAAACTGGAAGCGCAGAATTTCCGCGGCGTGCTCAAGGTCACGAGTCTCCCCGGCATGTTCTGCCTGGCCGGCAATGCATCGGATGGATTCGCGCCGGCACCCGCCGCGCTGCCCGCGAGCAAATGCGACCTGGTCGGAAATCCCTTCGAGGAATCCCTTTCCGGGCAGCAGCGTCAGTCGATCGCCTTCGCCAACCTCGTGGCCGGCGTGAGGCAGAGAACCGCGGGCGCCATCACCGTCGCCGTCGAAAATGCGGCTTCGCCACGGGCGGCGACGCCCTATCCCGCGCGCACCGAATCGCTTACCGCCGGCGAGTGGAACCGCGCGGCGGCGGCCAACAACCGTGTCGAGTATGCCGCGGAGCCCGCGCCCTAGAACGCGACTCTGACGAAGAACACCGGTCCCTTGGTGTTGAAGTCGAACAAACCGGAGTTGTCGGTTTTCACCGAGGCGAGGTGCGCCTTGACCTCCGTGTAGCCGAGCCCGAAGGAGAC
>Ga0182012_10001550_pt1 | contig 25095 bp, 22 predicted proteins | sample 612S2SmetaG_FD_120486 | JGI IMG/M metagenome (GOLD analysis project Ga0182012, IMG submission 120486) | Permafrost microbial communities from Stordalen Mire, Sweden - 612S2S metaG | ecosystem: Environmental > Terrestrial > Soil > Wetlands > Permafrost | place: Sweden: Stordalen | collected...
CTCTGCGCTCTTTGCGTTCTCTGCGCTCAAATTTCCGAGCCTCGCGCCCCGCGCCCCAAGCCCCGCGCCTCCTTTCCAACCACACGAAAAAAGACCTGACTGGCTGCGCAGCGCGGCGGCGGGTGGAGACAACGACAACCTGAAAATGGATCGCCGAACGGTTGCGGATGGGCGCGCCGGGATAGGTCAGCCACCTCGCATACCGTCAGCGAAAAAAATATGACAATACCATTAACTGACCCCTTTCCGCGAACCGGTGACTGGAATGCGCTTTTAGGGCGGTGAAGGGGTGGGGTGGCACCCCGTTTGGGGCGGTTATTTTGAAGGGAACGGCGGGCCGGACGCCACGCCCCTCCGGGATGGCCGGCCGCTTGCGGGCGGCCGGGCCCGATCAACTGCGGATCTGACAAAGGGGTGGAGGTTCACCCCGGCAGCACGACGATTTTTTATGCCGCAGGCGCAGACTTTGGAGATATTTCTCAAATTATGTCGGCCGCATTCATAAACCTATTATTTCGTTGGGTTTGATGGTTCCCGGCGGGGTGGGCGGGTGATTAAAAGGCCGCCCGGAGCGTTTTTTGATACTGCTCCAGCGCCGCACTTCCCGCGGGCGTCAACCGCAGCACGGTCATGGGCACTTTGCCGCGGTAGGTTTTTTCAATCTCGATGTAGCCAGCCTGTTCCAAGCGGGTGAGGTGGCCGGACAAATTCCCCTTGTTCATCCCGGTTTCGTGCAAAAGGTAAAGGAAGTCGCATTCCTTGACCTGGGCCAGCAGGGCAACAATCATCAGCCGACCGGGTTCATGAATGAGCCGGTCCAGTGCGGAAATCGCGCGAACTTGCTCGTTCATTCAGCGCTTGGGGTGGGCGGTTGGGTGTGCCGAAGATAGGAATGAAGGGTGGCGGCGCCGGAGGCGAACCACGCAAGCCCAAGGTACAAAATCACCGGGCGGATCCGCTCGAGAAAATCACCGGGAACGCGGAACGTAATTCCGATGGGCCCGAGCACCATGAGCACCAATAAGAACCACTTCCACGGGTATTTCCGGATCGAGCCGACGGTCATCATCAGGTACAGGGGTGCGCTCAACAGCCCAAAGCTGCCCAGGAGGAGTTTCAGGTTAAAACTAATTGCTGGCGGGTTGATCGCGCTGTGACTGGCAACCGCACGAATGTCGGGCATGATCTGATGCACCACCGCAAGGCTGATTATGCTCGAAACGATTAACGCCACGATGAAAAGCACGACTAACCGGGAGGTTTTCATGGCGTTGCGATAAGCGACATATCCGGTGCGCGGCCAGGTAACGTGTTTTTTGATGGCCTTGGGAATATAGCGCGGCGCGAGGACGCCACCGATCACCAACAAAATGTAGCCCCCAACCCGCCATTGCCACAGCCAGGTTCCCGGTAAAGCAAGGTAGCTTGCCAGGGCCAGACACAGGAACATCGTCCCCTGGCTGATTTCATTGGCCCCATCAATTGATTCATATTGCAGGGGCCGCAGACTGTACCTTTGCGTTGGATCATTATCCGCCGCGACCATCTGGTTCCGGATGCGTTGAATTTTTTTTATCATATGATCTAGCATTTGCCAGCCAACAAAAACTAGTTTGTATAAAAAACCAGTTTTTGTCAACATTCTTTGGTCACTTTTTAAGGGCCGGATTTTGGGGAATCCGCTCCCCGGCCGGGAGCCTTTCTGAATCGAGGTTATTCCAAGTGATGGGCGGGAAACTTTTTCCCCCCGGACAAAGGCAGGCGACAGTGGCAGCAGGAATTGCCAAAACATTGCGCGAATAATCTTTGAATCGCCTCTTCGCGGCTGTGGGCGCCCAAGACTTTAAAGATTCTAACCAGGTAAACGTGAACCGTATGATGAGAGATGCCCAGACGATCGCTGATTTCTTTATCAGCCATATTTTGCACCAAGCAGGCCATGATTTGCATCTCTCGCTGGGATAATGACTTGGTTGAGGCGGACAAAAAAGCCCGGTTGAAGCAACCCATCATGGCGATCTGGGCGGCTTCACAAAGCGCCGCGCCGCCGCGGATGATCCGGGGAATGGTTGCCTTCAGTTCGCGGGCCGAAACTGGCTTGAGCAGGTAGCCAACGGCGCCGGCCATGAGCGAGAAGATGATGCGGTCATATTCCATACACGAGGTCAACATGACCACTGACATATTCGGTTTGTGGCATTTGAGTTTATAGAGGCAATCCAAGCCGGAAAGGCCCGGCATTAACACCTCCATGAGGACGAGATCCGGCTGGGTGAAGGGGATTTGCCGGAGAGCCTGGCCGCCATCGGAATAATGTTCCAATATCCAATTCTCATCTTTAACCATTTCTTTAATGGCAGCATGAACATTCAGGTCATGGTCCACCAGCGCAATGCGAAAAGAGTCCATTGGCGGCTGACGTCGGCAATTGGGCGGCTGGTGTCTGGGGGTGGCGTTCATATTTAGACCGGTGTTTTTAGGTGGATGGCGGATGGGTGGTCAACGACAATTATTATTTTCCTTCGCGACAATTATAATTTGCCAGTGGTCTGGGGGTTAATTTTGTTCACTTCTGAGCTTTTGGGGGGGCGGTTTTCGGCCCAGCCGGAACCTTTCACCCCAAAGGAATACAACGATCGCTACCTATACTATTACGGGCGAAAAACCCGGTTCTGACAAAAATCGTTAAAAAAGTGAAAATATTTTGTGGACATACTGTTCATGTCGTGTATAAACAGTAGGTGGCGATGCCAACTGAACGCAAATCATTCATGCTCGGGCCCATTTCCCCGGCCGCGCCGGGGTCGCTCTATCAGCAGATCGTGGACGGGCTCAAGCGCGAGATCAGTGAGGGGCGCGTGACGGCCGGTGCGCCGCTGCCGTCTTTTCGGGTGCTGGCGGAGGATTTGCTCGTCAGTGTCATCACCGTGAAGCGGGCTTACGAGGAGTTGGAGCGCGAAGGCATTATTTACCGGCGGCAGGGACTCGGCACGTTCGTGGCCGACCACGGCCTGGACCGCAGCCGCACGGCCAAGCTCAACACCGCCCGCGACTTGATCCGCCAGGCCGCGCGCGAGGCGGCCGAAGCCGGCTTGACCCCGTCCGAAACGCTCGCACTCGCCCGTCAACTCATCCAAGGAACCTGATATGCACGACTCCGCCATCGAAATTCGCGGTCTGACGAAAGCTTACCACCGCTTCCAGCTCGGTCCGCTCGACCTGACCGTGCCGCGCGGGGCGATTTACGCCCTGATCGGCCCCAACGGGGCGGGCAAGACCACGGCCCTGGATTTGATCCTGGGCCTGGGCCGCAATGACGCGGGGGAAATCCGCGTGTTCGGCCTGGATCATCAACGCGATGGCGTTGCCATCAAGCGCCGGGTTGGTTACGTGGGGCCGGAATTGAATTTTGAATGCTGGGGCACGGTGGGCCGCACCCTCCGGTTTGTGCGCGGATTTTATCCGGATTGGGACGACGCCTATTGCGCCGAATTGATGCACCGGCTGGCCCTGGCCCCCGGCGAGGCCATCGCGCCGTTGTCGTTTGGCGCGAAGACCAAATTGAGTCTGCTCCTGGCGCTGTCGCACCGGCCCGAGTTGTTGATTCTCGACGAACCCACGACCGGCTTGGACGCGGTCTCCAAACAGCAGGTGTTTGCCGAACTGCTCAAGACGGTGGAAGCGGGCGACCGCACGGTGCTGATTTCGTCGCACGCGCTGACCGACCTCGAACGCTTTGCCGATCATGTGGCGCTGATCAAAGCCGGGCAATTGCTGCTGCATGGCCGGATGGACGCGGTGGTGGAGCGGTTCCGGTTGGCGGAGTTTTTCATGGCGCAGGGTCAGGACTTGCCCGCCCGGTCCGGCCTCACGGTTTTGAGGCAGGACGGCAACCGCTGGCAGGCGGTGTTGGATCAAGCGCAGGATGTGCCCGGGTGGTTGCAAAGCCGGGGCGTGCAACAACTCACGCTCACGCCGATGACGCTGGAGGATTTGTTCGTCGCGCTGGTTCGGGAAAAGGAGGCGGCATGATCAAGCTCGTGTGGGATCAAGTGCGCCGGTGGTGGTGGCTCTGGCTGGCTGTTGGCGTCGCTTATGGGTGCGCGGTTTGGTTTGGCGTGCCGGACAAACCCGACTGGACTACGGCTTTTTTCCCCGCGGCCATGTATGTGGGTCTCCTGCCGTTGTCCCAAGACATTTCCCGTGGCGATGTTCTCCGCTTACTGCGGACGCTGCCCGTGTCCGCGAAGCAAATCGGCCGGGCTTGGTGGTGGGCCTCCGTCGGCCTGCCGGGGTTGATGCTGGGGGTGATCACTCGGCTGGTGTTTGTCCTCGTCCCAGCTTTGAGCCACCGGACGATTTCCGGGGCGGGCTGCTTCCGATTTTGGCTGTCCAATACGCTGCTGTTTGGGTTCATGTTTTTTCTCCAGGCCCGGGGGCCGTCCAGCCTGCTGAGAAAGGATGCCGTCAGAAGGACCGCCGGGGAATGCCGGTATATGCTCCTGTTTTTCGTCTCTTACTTCGCGGTTCTAATGTATTTTTACTGGCTCTTTCCCCCGCAAACGATCCGGTGGGACGGCTTCATCGCCGCGGCCACCGGGCTGAGCATCGCCAGTTGGTTTGGCACGGAGGCGTTTGCCCGCCGGCAATTGGAAATTCTTCCGACCAAGGCGGCCCAGGTTCGCGCGGTGGCATTGGCCGGGCAAATTGCCCAAGCGCGAGTGGAAACTTGGTTTAAATGGATTCCGGGGGTGCGCAATAATGTTATCCACGGCGTGGCCGGTCCCGGTGGACTGGGGTTGCTCTTTCGCACCACTTTTTATCGTCTGTTGGGGCCGGGTCTGTTTCTGGTGATTTTAATCGGGCTGATGTTGCATTGGACGGTGCCGGCGGAGAATTATGACAGTTTCTTTACGGTGGTTTGGCGGCTGCTGGCCGTGATGTATTGGTTTGCGATCCTTGGGTTCACGCTGTCCGGCCGGCCGCAAATGCGTTTGCTGCGGACCCTGCCGGTTTCCTCCGCCCGGCTGGCGGGCGTGTGTGTTTTCACCCCGGTGGCCGCCCTGCTGGGGTTCATGGTCCCGGGGGGGTTGGCTTTGGGTCTGCTTTTTGGCGAGCCGCTGAGGTTTGTGCTGTCGCTGTTCCACTCTGGCTGCCCCCTGCTGATTGCGACCACCACGCTGACGATTCCCCTGTTCCTGTGGCTCGGTTACAACCAAGTCCTCTCGCTAGTCCTCTTCCTGGGCCTGGTGATGGCGGGCGGACTAACGGGTTTGCTCTTTCAAGAGCATCTTTCCCTCCCGGTGAATCTCGCCCTCTGCCTGCTGCTCGTCGGCGCGGCGTTCGGGCTCACCAAAGTCCTCGTGGAGCGGAGCCGCCGGGTGTATGGCCCGCGCCCGGGGTGAGGGGAATAAGAATTTCAGTCGTCCCTTTGGGACTGGTGGCGGGTGGGGGCCAAACCCGACGATGAATCGCCGGGCTATTATCGGGTTGTCCCCGCCGGGACGAAGCGGGGGGGCGATGATGGAAAGGGGTCAGTTAATGGTATTGTCATATTTAGTTGGCGGCGCAATGCCCCGTTCCGTACTCCGCGCCCGGGGCCGGTGGCGGTGGAGTGGAAGCGAGGCTTGAAGCGCGCGGCCGGAATATTCGTCACCGTGTCTGCTTCGGGCAATCCGGCAGGCGAGACGCCCGCCCCACAGTTGAAGATGAATTTCAGTCGGCCCTTCGGGTCTTGTTGCGGGTGGGGGCCAAACCTGGCGTTGAAACGCAAGGCTATTTTCGGATTGTCCCGGTCGGGACAAAGTGGCCGGGCGACAAGTCCGCCCTCATCCCGGCCTTCTCCCCCGGGAGAGAACGCCTTGAAATTTTTTCACGCATTGCGCCCATGAAGCTTTGCGGGCACGCCTTTGGAGTGCGCGGACAGGTCCGCGCTTTTGGACGAGGCGACACGTCGTCTCGTCCAAAAGCGGCGTCTTGCCGCCGCACTCCAAAGGCGGGGGCCATACCGGGCGATGGTCAGACGTCGCTCCGCGACTGGCTCCCTAACGGTGGCTGGAGCCTGACGGCCGGGTTTCCCGGTCGTTGGCCGGCTTCCCCGTGGTTGATTGTCGCGCTGGAGTCCATGGAACCGTGTTGTTGAGTCTCAATAAGACCCGGTGGATGGGGGATATGGGTTGAGCCCTTTCCCGGGTTGGAGTGGGCGCCGGATCGGCGCCCGGTTGAGATGCTGGTGGTTGAACATCAGTTTCCCGGAGGCAAGGGCTCGGTGGTGTGGGTGAGCATCCGTCGGTGAAGCGCCCGCGGTCGGCCACCAAGCCATCGGCCGCCTGAGCCACACCAAACACCTTGCGCCGCCGGTGGGGTTTCATGGGTTTTTGAATGCATAATGGCGTCGGTTAAAGGCAAGCTTAGGTTGTGGGTTGTTCAGGGGTAAAGCGCCTCGCACGGGCCATCTTTAAACACTACAAGCCGGTTGCCACTCCGGGGAAACGGGCCGCAAGACCTGTCACCCGACGGCAATGCGAGGGGACGGTTCGGAGGTTGGACCGCAAATCCGGTGGCGGGTTTTGGTTTCGACGTTGCAGGCCGGGATGGGTTGGGGGCCGGTTGACGCAGGCTCTCAGCCCGGGCGGCAACAGGGCGGGCTTTCAGGGTGCGAAACAGTTTTGCTTTTCATCGCATTCCGGCACTGAGCGACATCACAGGGTCTATGACATCCAAGCGAAAAAGTTCATTCAGCGCACGGTGATGCGGGGAGTCAGACATACGCGAAAGATCATCCGGCATTTGCCAAACGCCTTCCCGACGGCCCGGCCCCTCCGTTACGGGTGAACCCAGGAACCAATCGATTCAGTGGGACAAACAGCCGAACTTGGCGAAGGCGCCAATGAACACCAGCAGCGCCGCCACCAACAGCCAGGGCGTGCCGGTCATCAGCAACACAATGCCCCAGCCCAGAACCAGGGCGAACCCCGCGAAACACAATAATGCCAGAACAAAGTTCATTGCGCGGTCATATTAGCACCTGCTCCCGGCGGAGCAAATATAAAACATCAGCAAAACTTACCGCCGGGAGCATCCTGACACTGCTCCGATTGCATACCGGTAGGAGCGCGGTCCCGCGCTTTGCGGGACCGCTTCACCGTTCGAATGCCGGCGGGCCAATCGAATCGTCAGCACTCACTCGTACGTTGAAGCGGACTGAAGTCCGCGCCCCGGGGTAGTGTCAGGATGCGCCTCTGACCGCCGGGGGGAATGGGCGGATAAATTCCAAACGAGCGGCGATGGGCTTGGGAGGCGTAAATAAATCAGGGTGGCAAGCTGACGCCGGGATTTTGGCGGCTGGCCAGGCGCGAGCGAGGTGCATCGCCAAAGGGTTCTGTGACGGGCGAGCAACGTCGCCAGCCGCCAAAAGAACCAGTCAGGTTGCCACGCTGATTTATTTACGCCTCCTTACTTGGCACTTCGGCCGTAACCCCAAATCAGCCAGATGCCGAGGCCCACCATTAAAATCAGCCACCAGAAGTAACGGGCTTCGAGGGCGGCCATTTCGACAAAGCGCAGGGCCGCCGGAAAGAGCAGCAGCAGGACGGTTCCGACGCCGGCCAGAAAGGCCAGGATTAACCAGCGCAGCCAGGTTGGTCGCGGGCCGGTTCGCAGCGGGTCTTGGTCGTCGGGGTAAACACGTTTCATGGGGCGTTGGTGAGGGCGGCTTCCAGGGCGCGGGCCTTGGCCAGATCTGCCAGCGGGAGGAGCATGTTCACCCCGCCGCCGGTGTTGCCGCCGACCACGAGCGGCGCCTTGCCGTCCCATTTCTCCACGATTTGCAAATCAATGAAGGCCGGGGTTTGTTTGAGCGCCTCGCCCCGGATGCGAATGGATTCCGCGTCGCCCCTGGCTTTGATGACGACGGTGTCCGCCTCGATTTGCGCCTTCTGCTGGGTGAACTTGGCCTTGTCCGCCTCCTGTTCCTGCACCATTTTGGCTTCAATCGCGGTTTCCAGTTCCGAGGACAGTTGAATGTTTTGAATCACAATGTCGTCCACCAACAGCAGGTCGCTGATCTTGATGCGCGCGGCGGCCAGGGCCTTGTTTTTGATTTCCTCGCGGTTCTTCACAATCTGCTCGGCGGTGTCCAGGGCGGTCACTTCCTTCAAGGCTTCTTGAACCCGCGGCGCAATGAGGCTGTCGAAGGGATCCCCGGCGTAACCCTGGTAAATTTTCACGATCGAACTTTCCGGCACCCGGTAGAGCACGCGGATGTCCATGTTGACCTGCTGTAAATCGGAGGAATAACACGCGGCCTGCAACTGACTGGTCTGCTGGCGGATGGTCACGGGGACAATCGTGCTGATGAGCGGCGTCTTGAAGCCGAAGCCTTCCGGCTTGAACACGGGCGACACTTTGCCCAACGTCACCTCCACGCCGCGGAAGCCGGGTTGCACCACATAGCTGCTCGTGCTCAATACGAGAATGAACACGAAAATGAGGATCGCCACCCCGACCAGTCGCACAATGGTTGTTGTCTGCATGAACCGCATCATAGCAACAACCGCCCGCCAAGCCATTATAATATCAGGCGGCGTTTACATTACCTCAGCTTCCATTAATAACGAGGCAAGCTCTGAGGGTTGAGATTTGAACATTTCTTGAATTTTGATCCTTTGGATTTTGAATTTCCCGCCCGCCGGCTTATGCTTGGTCCATTGTGATAGGTAATCGTAATCCCATTATCGCCGCACTGGATGTGCCGACGGCGGAACAGGCTTTAAAACTGGCGGCCAAAATCGCTCCGGTGGTGGGGGCGTTCAAGATCGGGGGCGAACTGTTCACCGCCGCCGGGCCGGACATCGTCCGCCGGGTGCGCGACACCGGGGCGGCGGTGTTTCTGGACTTGAAATTTCATGACATTCCCAACACGGTCGCCAAGTCCGTGGCCAGCGCGATCCGGCTGGATGTGCAGATGCTGACAATCCACACCAGCGGCGGCGCGGAAATGATGCGGGCGGCGGAACGCGCCGCCGTGTCCACCGCGCAATCCCTGGGCCGGCCCGTGCCGCTCGTGCTGGGCGTGACGGTGCTGACGAGCTCGGACGCCGCGACGCTGGCGGAAATCGGCTGCGCACCGGACCCGGCCGCCCAGGTGTCCCGGCTGGCGCGGCTGGCGGTCAGCGCCGGCCTGTGGGGCCTGGTCTGCTCGCCGTTGGAAATCGGGATGCTGCGCGGCTTTTTGCCGGCGCACGTGCAGTTGGTCACGCCGGGCATCCGCACGGGCGGGGAAGCCGCCGATGATCAAAAGCGCACGCTGACCCCGCGCGAAGCCATCGCGGCCGGGGCCAACTGGCTGGTGATCGGCCGGCCGATTTACGCGGCGGAAAACCCGCGGGCGGCGGCGGAGGAGATCTTGAAGTCGTTGGGGTGAGGGGCGGGTGGGGCCGGGGAAAATTTCCAACTCCACAACTCAAAGCTCGGTCAGTTGGGTTGGTTGTGAAATTGGCGGTTTGCAAATTGAAAACTTCACTTTAGAATTGCACGCATGATTGAACGCTTGCTGGAGCCGCGGGTGCGGCAGTGGCTGGGGCGGTTTCCCGCCGTGGCCATTCTGGGACCGCGTCAATGCGGCAAGTCCACGCTGGCGCGCACGGTGCTGGCGGGGTTTCCCGGCGCGGTGCATCTGGATCTGGAACGGCCGTCGGAGGCGGCGCGGCTGCGCGATCCGGAGGCGTTCTTTGCGGCCAACGCCGGGCGGCTGGTCTGCCTGGACGAAATCCAGCGGGTGCCGGAGCTGTTTCCCGTCCTGCGCGCGGTGCTGGACGACGGGCGGCGCAACGGCCAGGTGCTGGTGCTGGGGTCGGCCTCGCCGGAGTTATTGCGGCAAAGTTCCGAAAGTCTGGCGGGGCGCATCGGCTATTTGGAATTGACGCCGTTTCTGCTGCCAGAAGTTTTATCGGCCAAGGCCGGGCCGGGCGAATTGCGCACGCACTGGCGGCGCGGCGGTTTTCCGCGCAGCTATCTGGCGGCCACGGAGGACGACAGCCGGGAGTGGCGCGAGGAATTCATCCGCACGTTTCTGGAGCGCGACCTGCCGCAGTTGGGCGTGAAGGTGGCGGCCGGCACGCTGCACCGGTTCTGGCAGATGGCGGCGCATTACCACGGCGAACTGTGGAATGCCTCCAAAATCAGTCAGTCGCTGGGCGTGTCCCAGCCCACCGTGCAAAGTTACGTACGGATGCTGGAACACGCCTTCATGCTGCGCGTGCTGCCGCCGCTGGAAGCCAATCTCAAAAAACGCCTGGTCAAGACGCCCAAGGTGTATTTGCGGGACAGCGGCCTGCTGCACGCGTTGCTGCACCTGGAAACGGAGAACGATCTGCTGGGGCATCCGGTCTATGGCAGTTCGTGGGAAGGCTATGTGATCGAACAGGTGTTGGGCCTGCTGCCGGGCTGGGAGGCGTTTTTTTACCGCACCAGCACGGGGTCGGAATGCGATCTGGTGCTGCAACGCGGCCGGCGGCGGCTGGCCATTGAGTGCAAGGCGTCCAGCGCGCCGGAGTTGACGCCGGATTTTCACCGCGCCATCGAAGATTTACAGCCGGAAACCACCTGGGTGGTGGCCCCGGTGAAAGCGCCGTATCCGGCGGGCCATGAAATCAAGGTCGCGCCGCTGCCGGAATTGCTGGAGGAATTGGTGAAGTTGTAATCAAGGATTTTCCAAAGCTGCACGGTCCGATTGACGCGGCGGAAAATCTCCGGGCGGAGGAGATCTTGAAGTCGCTGGGGTAACCGGCAAACTTTTTTGCGGCGATGGGGGCGTTGTGGCCGCCGAAACCGAATATATAATCAATGCCGGTGCCCATGGGACTCACGGCCAGATTTCGAGCAGATGGGAGGAAGGGCTGGAAATCACGTGCTCCGCCCCCGGGCGGGGTCACCGGCCCAAAAAATCCACCTTCGCGCTCAATTGCGGGGTCAGGTATTGGTCCGGGTTGGCGATTTGCACTTTGATTTGCAGCGTGCCTTTGGCGCGGTCGGCTTCGGGTGCGATCTCGGCCACCAGTCCGTCGTAAGTTTTGTCGGGATACGCTTCGGGGCTCACGCGGCATTTCTGGTTCAGCGTGATTTTGGAGAGGTCGGCTTCGTTCACGTCAATTTCCACCTGTAAATCCTTCAAGTCGGCCACCGCGAGCAGCGCCGTGCTGGGGCCGCGCCCGCCGCCAAAGCTCTGCGGCATGACCAGTTCCCCCGGGTTCACGAGCTTTTCCAACACGACCCCGTTGATGGGCGAATGAATGACGCACCAGTCCACATAGGTTTTGGCCAGGTCATACGCCCCCTGCGCCGTCTCCAAACTCGCCCGGTCGGCGGCCAGCGCCAGGCGGGCGTTGTCGCCACTCTGGGCGGATTCACTGTCCGCACGGATGAGGTTCGTGATGCGCCCGTAGTTCAACTCGTCGCGCTCGACCGCAGCCCGGTCGCTGTTCAACTGGCCTTCGGCCTGGCGCAACTGCGCGCGATATTCGGTGTCATCCAACTGCACGACCACCTGGCCGTTGGTCACGGTGTCGCCCTTTTTCACGCCAATCCATTTTACGATGCCGAGGAAGCGCGGGCTGATTTCGATGCGCTCGCGGGCGATGATGTAACCGTTCACCGTCAGCACGCTGCCGGCGTTGGTCGCGGGCGGCGGCGGGCGGGGCGGCGTCCCGGCGGCGGGGGCCGGGTCGGTGAGCGTATTCGTGGGCTGCCCGCCACCGGGCAGCGCCAGCGCGCCGGCGGCCAGTGAGCGTTGATCCTTGGCCCACGGCTGGATGAACAGCACGGTGACCGGCAGCACGGCCGCGACCACGAGCACGATGCTCCAAAACACGCGCTGGGGCCGGCGCTTTTGTTCCGGTCGGATCTGCAGGCCTTTTAATTTCTCGAGGTTCATGAACGGCGTCGGAATGGATAGCGGATGGTCAGAGGGATTTCAAGGCGGTGATGACCGGCAGGCGCGCCGCGCGCAGGGCGGGCAGCAGGCTGCCCACGACGCCGACCACGACGGCGAAAATCATCCCCTTGGCCACCAGCCAGGGCGTGATGCGGAATTCAAACACCGTTTCGCTGAACGAATTGAAGCTCATCGTGCCGGTGGAAACGCCGTGCAGCGGCAGCGCCAGCAGACAGCCGAGGCCGCCGCCGACCGCCGCGAGCAGCGCGCCTTCGAGGACGAAGCCCGCGAGAATCGTGCGCCGCCGGAACCCCAGCACCCGCAGCGTGCCGATCTCCCGCGTGCGCGAACCAACGCTGGCATACATGGTGTTCATCGCGGCAAACACGGCGCCGATGGACATGACGATGGCAAGGAAGTTGCCCAGCACTTTGATCGGCAGCGCCGTCGCCGTCTGGTCGGCGTAGTATTTCACCTCGGGTTCGGCGAGCAGGGGCAGGCGTTTGTCCGCTTCCACCCGCGCCATGAGTTCGCGGCCCGCCTGCGGAGTCGCAGCGCGCACGAGCAGGCTGGAATAATTCTGTCGGTCAAAGATGGCGCGCGCTTCATCCGCGTCCAGCCACACCTCGGAGTCGAAGGCGCTGTTGCGGCCGTCGAATTCCCCCACCACCGTGAGCGTTTTGCCGGCGGTGCGGAAGGTGTCGCCGAGGTGAAAGCCGGCGAAGCGCTGCGCCATTTTCCGGCTGACGGCGACTTCACGTTGGCCCGGCGTGAACCAGCGGCCGGCCACGAGGGTCACCTGTGGCCGCAATGATTTCCCCACCGGCGTGAGCCCGCGCACGGAGACGTTGGCCTCGCCGCTGCCGTCCAGGCGCGGCTGGCTGATGAGGGTGATCACATCGGCGGACACCAGCGGCGTCCCCGTGTCATCGCGCGCAATTTGTTCCCAGTAGCGGATGATTTGAAATTGTTCGAGCGCGACCTGGCTGCTGGATTCGGCGGTGGAACCTTTGCGGACGATCATCACGTTGCGGGGATCGCCGGTGTTGCGGGCGGATTGCACCAACCCGGCCGCCAGCGCCTGCACCAGCACGAAGACCGCGACCACCAAACTGATGCCGAGGATGGTCGCCAGCGTCGCCCGCAGGCGGACCCGGGCGTTGCGGAAATGATAAGTGAGCGGTAAGGCCATTTTAATCCAGGGTTTTCAGCCCGTTCACCACGCTCATGCGCGCCACGGACAGCGCCGGCGCGACGGCCGAAGCGATGCCCAGCAGCGCCGCAACCAGCGCCGCCCAGCCCATGATGCGGGGGGTGACTTGAAAGGAAACAAAAATTCCCGACGTCATTTTGCCGACGTCGCCGAAAGTATACAGAGCGTAGGCGCCGCCAATGCCCAGCACCGCCCCGGCGGCGGCGAGCCCAAAGCTCTCGGCCAGGATGAAGGCGAACAGTTCCCGCCGGCGAAAGCCCAGGGCCTTGAGGATGGCCAGTTCCCGGAAGCGTTCGCGGACGGCCATGCTCATGGTGCTGGCGGTCACCAGCACGAGGGTGAACACGACCACGGTGCTGATGGACGCAATCAGGGTCTTGACGTTGCCGAGCATGGAGATGAAATCGAGCTGAAAGTTGCGCTCGCTTTCCGCGCGGACTTCCGCCGAGGTGTTCTGAAACGCGGCGTTGATGGCCTGGATCACGGGCGCCATGTTGCCGGCGGATTTCACTTTCAGCCACCACATCCCGACGAGGCCGGGGGTGCCGATGGAATCATCCAAATAATCCTGGCGGAAAAACATCATGCGGTCGTCGGCGGTGCCGGAGAAAATCCCGGCGATCTTGAATTCGAGCGCCCCGGGATAAACCGTGCTGTTGAGCGTGAGGTGGTCCCCGACGTGGAAGTGGTGTTTGTCCGCCGAGATTTTGCCGATGATGGCGGCGGTTTTCTCGGATTCAAACCCGGCCAGTTCGGTGTCGGTGAGGTTGAGATCGGTGAAGACCCGCCGCGTCTCCTTCGGATCAATGGCGAATTGCGCGAAGGTCATGGCCCCGTCGTTTTGATACTCGCCGCCGAACCAGGTGAACGGGGAGACCCCCTCGACCCCGGGGATTTTTTCGATCACCGCCCGCTGGCGCGCCGGCAGTGGGTTGGTGAGGGAAACCTTATTGCGGGCGCAGAGGCGGAGTTCCGCGCCGGGACTGGCCGCCGGCAGCGTCAGTTCGCGCAACGCCACCTGCAGGGTCACCAGTAGAAACAGGCTGACGGCCACGCTGGAAACGGAGAGGAACGCGCGCCGTTTGTTGCGCAGGGCGTTTTTGAGGATGAACGTCGGCAGCGTCATGGCCGGGGAGGTCCCGCTTTCGTCAGTTTCCCCGAAGGCATGGCCGCCGGGCTTGCAGGAGTTTTATGCGATGGAAAATTCATGCCGACAACTCCCCCTTTTCCAAATGGATCTGCCGGGTGCCAAAGGCCGCCGCCTTGGGATCATGCGTGACCATGATGATGGTTTTGCCCGCGTCCCGACGAAGCGCCTGCAGGGCGCCGAGCACCTCCTGCGCGCTGTGCGAATCGAGATTGCCGGTCGGTTCGTCGGCGACAATGAGGGCGGGATCGGTCACGAGGGCGCGGGCGATGGCCACGCGCTGTTCCTGGCCGCCGGACATTTGGCGCGGCAGATGTTTGGCGCGATCGGCCAGGCCGACCACTTCGAGCGCGGTTTCCACCTGCCGCCGGCGCTGCGCGCGGTTCAAGCGGGTGAGCAGCAGCGGCAGTTCCACGTTTTCCGCCGCGGTCAAAACCGGGATCAAATTGAAGCTCTGAAAAATGAACCCGACGTTGTGGTTGCGCCAGTCGGCGAGCTGCGATTCGTCCAGCTTCGTCACGTCCACCCCCTGCACGAGACATTCACCGCGAGTCGGCCGGTCCACCCCGGCGATGATGTGGAGCAATGTGGATTTGCCGGAGCCGGACGGACCCATGAGCGAGAGAAATTCCCCGGCGGCGATGTCCAGGGTGATGCGGTCCAGCGCCGTCACTTGGATGTCGCCTTGCGAATACAGTTTCGTCAACGCCCGGATTTTGACCATGGGTTCAGCGCCGGGACTCACGGTTAAATTGATGTCGCTCATTGGGTTTTGGCCGCCACCAAGCCGGCCACGGCGGTGATTTGCCATCCGCCACCCTGGTGCTCATGGCTTGTGGGCGGGGGTTCACGCCGGCAATATTCACCGACACTTTACAGGCTGCCCCAGAATGTCGGGGGCGTCAAATGGCAACGAAGCCGACTACCCCACAAACCTTTTCGCCGCAATCGTCGAGTTGTGCCCGCCGAAGCCGAACGAGTTGTTGACGATGGCGTTCACCGTCATTTCCCGCGCGGTGTTGGGGACGTAGTCCAGATCGCACTCCGGGTCGGGGGTCGTGTAGTTGATGGTGGGTGGCACCACGCCGTTTTGGATGGCCAGGGCGCACGCGATCATTTCCACCGCGCCGGCGGCCCCCAGCATGTGGCCGGTGGCCCCCTTGGTGGAACTCACGGCCAGCTTGCGGGCGTGTTCCCCGAACACAGTCTTAATGGCCTGGGTCTCGCAGACATCACCCTGGGGCGTGGAGGTGCCGTGGGCGTTGATGTAGGCAATGTCCGAGGGATTGAGCCCGGCGGAGCGCAGGGCCATTCGCATGCAGCGGACGGCGCCTTCGCCCGCCGGCGCCGGGGCGGTCAGATGATGGGCGTCGGCGGTGTTGCCGTAACCGGCGATTTCACAATAAATCTTCGCGCCGCGCTTGAGGGCGTGTTCCAATTCCTCGAGCACCAGCAGGCCGGCGCCCTCGCCCATCACAAAGCCGTCCCGGTCCTTGTCAAACGGCCGGGATGCGTGCCGGGGATCGTCGTTGCGCGTGCTCATGGCGCGCATGGCGCAGAACCCGCCGATGCCGATGGGGATGATCGTGGCTTCGGCCCCGCCGGCAAACATCACCTGGGCGTCGCCCATCTTGATGGTCCGCCAGGCTTCGCCGATGGAATGATTGGCCGTGGCGCAGGCGGAACAGATGGAGAAGTTGGGGCCGCGCAAATTGTGATACATCGAGAACAGGCCGGAGGCCATGTTGCTGATCAACATCGGAATGGTGAACGGCGACATGCGCCCGGGGCCGCGTTCCAGCAGGGTTTTGTGCTGGTCGGTGGTCGTGGCCAGCCCGCCGATGCCGGAACCGATGAACACCCCGATCTCGTCCAGATTCTCTTTGGCCAGGTCCAGGCCGGAATCCTTGAGCGCCTGCCAGCCGGCATAAACGCCAAATTGCGAGTATCGGTCCGTGCGCCGGATTTCCTTCGGTGAGGGAAACGCCGGGGCCGGGTCAAAGTTGCGGACTTCCCCGGCGATCTTCGTGTCGAACGCCGCGGGGTCAAACGCCGTGATCCGGTCAATGCCGCACTCGCCGGCCACCAGGTTGTTCCAGAAAACCCCCAGTTCGCTCCCCAGCGGCGTCACCAAGCCCATGCCGGTGACCACCACGCGGCGCTCTTCATGTCTTGCCATAAAATCAAACGGGGCAGCTCAAGCTGGTGCCAGCCAAACTGCCCCGAAGTCTTCCCCCGCTGTTATTTCTGGTTGTCTTCGATGTATTTGGTCACGTCGCCGACGGTCAGGAGCTTTTCCGCCTGGTCGTCCGGCACCTCGATGCCGAATTCCTCCTCCAGGGCCATGATCAGCTCGACGGTGTCGAGCGAGTCGGCTCCGAGGTCCTCGATGAACTTGGCATCAGGGGTGACTTGGTCGGCTTTGACGCCGAGCTGTTCAACGATGATGTCTTTTACGCGTTGGTCAATTGGTTTGTCTGCCATAATTTGCCCTGTGTCTATGCCATCCGGGGTGGAATCGTCAAGCCTTGATTCAGGAAATCTTTCCGGCCTGGGGAGGCTGATCAAAATAACATGAACACTTTCGCTTGGTATTTTGACCGCCGGCTTCGTTGCTCGCTCGTCACAGACCGCTGCGGGTATGCTCCTCACTCGCGTCTCGCCAGCGGTCAAAATCCCGGCGCGCCAGTTGTTCATGTCATTTTGAACAGCCTCCTTACATCACCATTCCGCCGTCCACCGTCAAAACCTGCCCGGTGACATAGCGCGCCCCGGGGCTGGCAAGGTATAACGCGGCCGCCGCAATATCCTCGGTTTGGCCCAGCACCCCGAGCGGAATGCGCTTTAATAATTCCGTGCGCAGGGCCTCGTTCAACTCCGCCGTCATGTCCGTTTCGATGAAGCCGGGGGCGATGGCGTTGACTGTGATGCCACGCGAGGCCAGTTCGCGCGCCACCGACTGGGTGAAGCCGATCAGCCCCGCCTTGCTCGCCGCGTAATTGCACTGGCCCGCATTCCCGATCAACCCGATCACCGAGGAAAGGTTGAGGATGCGGCCGCTGCGCTGTTTGACGAACGCCCGGGTGAACGCCTTGGTCACCAGGAACGCGCCCTTGAGGTTGGTGTCCAGCACCGTATCCCAATCCGCGTCACTCATCCGCATGAGCAGACCGTCGCGGGTCACGCCGGCGTTGTTGACCAGAATGTCCACGCGGCCGGCGGCGGCGAGGATCTGTTCGGCGGCGGCGTTGACGGCGGCGGCGTCCGCCACATCCACGGCGAAGGCCCAGGCCCGGCGGCCGAGCGCGCGGATTTCCTCCGCCACTTTTTCCGCGTTGACGGCGGTGCGGGAGACCACCACTACGTCCGCGCCTTCACTGGCGAATTTCACGGCGATGGCCCGGCCGATGCCGCGCCCGCCGCCGGTGACGACGGCTATTTGATTGGCTAATTGACTCATAGGAGGGCGAATTGTCACCGAAAGCCCGGTGATTGCATATTAAAATTTTTTGGCGTACTGGAACGTATATACCAGGAGGGAGGTCGGCATCAAAAACAGGGGGGTGCCTGAATAGTGTTAAAAAAGTCAAATTGGCGAAAAGGTCATATATGAAAACGGTAACGTTACAGCTAGCCAAATCGTGGGGTAAAGGCTGGCGCATGGCGCTTAATTCGGTGGTTATTCGCTCTTTTTGACCGTTAAATTAATGGTTTTGAGAACGGCCAAGGGTCGAATCAATAGAAGTTCAGGGATTAACAATAAACGGAGAGTGCTTTTGCCTAAGATGAATCAGATTTAGGATGCCGATTCTGGAAATGAATTATAACATTTTATGAAAAGATCGAAAATATTAGCGCTCGGGTTGGTGGTGGCGGCCTTTTTGGGCATGGCCAATGGGTTGCACGCCGGCGACGCCGACTTGAAAATCCCCAGCCTTGACCAGGTTCGGTTTGACGGCCTGGGCGGCATGAGCGGTTTGACGCTGATGTATCTGGGCGTGGTGGTGTGCGCCATCGGCGCGATTTTCGGTCTGGCCCAATATTGGCGGACGAAAAAGCTGCCGGTGCATGAATCCATGAGCCGCGTCTCCGCCACCATCTGGGAGACCTGCAAAACCTATTTGTTCCAACAGGGGAAGTTTCTCGCCATCCTGTGGCTGTTGATCGCCGGTTGCATTCTGTTCTATTTCAAGGTGCTTGAGCACAAGAGCGCCAGCGACGTCATCGTCATCCTGCTCGCCTCGATTTTGGGCATCCTGGGCAGTTACGGCGTGGCCTGGTTCGGCATCCGCATCAACACCACGGCGAACAGCCGCACGGCCTTTTCGGCCCTCAAGGGCAATCCGCTCCAGACCCTGTCCATCCCGTTGCAATCGGGCATGAGCGTCGGGCTGCTGCTGGTGTGCGTGGAGTTGTTCTTCATGATCGGCATCCTGGTGAAGCTGCCGAGCGATTTGATCGGCCCGTGCTTCATCGGTTTCGCCATTGGCGAATCGCTGGGGGCGACGGTGTTGCGCATCTGCGGCGGGATTTTCACCAAGATCGCGGACATCGGCAGCGACCTGATGAAGATTGTCTTCAAGCTGCCGGAAGATGATCCGAAGAATCCCGGCGTGATCGCCGATTGCACGGGGGACAACGCGGGCGATTCCGTGGGGCCGACGGCCGACGGTTTTGAGACTTACGGGGTGACGGGCGTGGCGTTGATCGCCTTTCTGGCGCTGGCGCTGGCGGGCACCCCCTCGGTGTGCGCCACCCTGATCATCTGGATCTTCACCATGCGCGCCCTGATGATTCTGACGTCGCTGGCCTCGTATTTCCTCAACGACGCCATTTGCCGGGCGAAATACGGTCACCTGAAGGATTTCGATTTTGAAGCGCCGCTGACCCACCTGGTGTGGATCACCTCGGCGGTTTCCATCGGCATCACTTTTTTGGCGAGCTGGTTTTTGCTGGGCAAACAACATGACTTGAACCCGAGCTTGTGGTGGGTGCTCTCGGCGATCATTTCCTGCGGGACGCTGGCTGGCGCGTTGATTCCCGAGTTCTCGAAGATCTTCACGAGCACCAATTCGCAGCATGTGAAGGAGATCACCAACTGCTCGAAGCACGGGGGCGCGTCGCTGAACATTCTGTCCGGGTTTGTGGCCGGCAACTTCTCGGCGTTCTGGACCGGGCTGGTCATTCTGACGCTGATGTTCGCGAGTTGTCTGTTCGCCACCTTCCAGGGTTCCCCGGTGACCGCGCTGATGCCCGAGGCCCTGAAATTCGCCGCGCCCATCTTCGCCTTCGGCCTGGTCGCCTTCGGCTTTCTCGGCATGGGGCCGGTGACGATTGCGGTGGACAGCTACGGCCCGGTGACCGACAACGCGCAATCGGTCTATGAACTGAGCCGGATTGAATCGCGCAAAAACATCCGCGCCGAAATCGAAACTGATTTCGGTTTCAAACCCGATTTTGAAAACGCCAAATACCTGCTGGAAAAGGGCGACGGCGTGGGCAACACCTTCAAGGCCACCGCGAAACCCGTGCTGATCGGCACGGCGGTGGTGGGCGCGACGACGATGGTGTTCGGCATCATCATCCTGCTGGACAATATCGGCAAGGCCGCCGATCCCTCGTTCAACATCATCTCGCGCCTGAGCCTGGTGATGCCCGAAATCATCCTGGGCCTGCTCATGGGCGGCTCGGTGATTTACTGGTTCACCGGGGCCTCCTGCCAGGCGGTGGTCACCGGGGCTTACCGGGCGGTGGTTTATATCCAGGAACACATCAAGCTCGATTCTGTCACCGCGTCGGAAAAGGACAGCAAGGAGGTCGTCCGCATCTGCACGGTCTATGCGCAGAAGGGGATGTGGAACATCTTCATTGTGATCTTCTGTCTGGCGCTGGCGCTGGCGTTTTTCAATCCCTACTTCTTCATTGGCTACCTGATTGCCATTGCGTTCTTCGGTTTGTTCCAGGCCATTTTCATGGCCAACGCCGGCGGCGCGTGGGATAACGCCAAGAAAATCGTCGAGGTCGAGATGCGGCAAAAGGGCACGCCCCTGCACGCCGCCACGGTGGTGGGCGACACGGTCGGCGATCCGTTCAAGGACACGTCGTCGGTGGCGCTGAACCCGGTGATCAAGTTCACGACGTTGTTCGGTTTGCTGGCGGTGGAAATCGCGGTGACGATGTCCAGCCAATGGACCAAGAGCATCATTGGCGGGGTGCTGTTTGCCATCGCGCTGTTCTTTGTCCACCGCTCTTTTTACGGCATGAGAATACCGGACGTGAGCGAAGAGGCCGCCGCCGGCGGCGGCACGGCGGGCGCCAGCGCCGCGGGCGAAACCGCCACCGTCACCAGTGAACCGGCCGGCGCGGCGAAAGCGACGCGCGCGCAAGGCTCTTCCTATACGGTTCGTTGAGCGCCCCGAAGGGTTTTCCACGGCGCGGCTGCGGGTGATTCCCCGGGCCGCGCCGTTTTGCTTTTCCAAACAGCGAGGAAGGTGCGGGACGCGGGGCTTGGGGCGAAACACGGAAGGCCAAAGCGGGAAAGCGGGAAAGCGAAAACGAGGCCGGGAAATTTAACCGCAAAGTGAGGTTGGGGCGAAACGCAGCTTAGGCGGATTCCCGCTTTTCGCTTGTTTCCATGGTTGACGCTCTTCGCCAGAGACGCAACTTTATGCTGTTATATATTATAAAAAAGCATAATGCTGCGTATCGCAAGTTGAAGGTAGCGCATGAACGCACCAGTATCAACCTCATCCTTGAAATGGCGGCCACGGTTCGGCGGCGCGCTGCCACCGTATGTTCGTGCGGTGCGCGTCCAAGAGCGGCCCCATCCACGCATCTTGCGCAAGCCGTAGCGCATCCCGCTTTGCGGGATAACCTGCTGTATCGCCGATTTCCCATCGGCAGGCCGTCCAAGGATCGGGTGCGCCCACTGGCGGTGGAACCTGCAGGTTTGGAAACCTGCGAGACGGCAGATTTGGAAATCTGCGGTACGAAAAAGCCGTTTCGTCCCGACGGCTGCATTTGAAAGCCATAGATGCGTGCAAGGTGCTGGACCTGTCCGCGCACTCCAGAGGCACGCCAGCAAAGGTTCATGGTCGGTGCCGAGCGAGCAACGCTGCCAGCGTCCCAAAAGACCAATGAATTAGGCTCTGCTTGAAAGCGAATTGGAATTAATAATGATGGAACATCCCGGCCAGCAGAAGCAGTTCGGGATGCGCCGCCGAGAGCTTCGGCAACACCACCCGGATGCGGTCGCGATAACCGGCGAGTTTGTCCCGCAACGGGGCCAGATCGCCCACTTTGTCCCAGTGCAGCTTGTGGAAGTCGAGCACCAGATGGTTCTGGCTCCGCGCCATGGAATCGTCCAGGCGCTGGGCCAGCCGTTCGGCGTCCTTCGAGGACAGTGCGCCTTCCAGCCGCATCCAGACCTGTTTCCGGGCGTGTTGCAATTCCACTTTGACGGAGAAATTCGGGCCGGCCATTTTGGCCTGAAATTCCTCCCACAGGGTGAAGGCGCTCCAGCTCTTTTCCGGCAGGCGGTAGGTCGTCCGCAGTAATTTGGGGTGCTGGAAATAGTCGAACTTCAAGGTGAACCAGGTCCACATCGCCGCGCCGATGGCCATGACGGACTTGCACCGCTGCCCCAGTTCCGGCCGGCCGAGTTCCGCATGGATGCGCTTTTCCAAATCCCCGATCCATCGCCGGATGGTGGCGTTGGGACCAAACAACCGGCCCGCCAAAAACACCGGGTAGGCATAGCGCAATTCATTCGCGTAATATTCCGCCTTCTGCCGCAACACCGGATTCGGCGAGTCCTTGAGCTTGAGATAACCCAGAAAACGCGTTTCCAGCACGCGGTAAATACTGGGGCCCAACCGTTGAAAATCCTGGTCGAAACACCAGCGCTGGAGATCCTCGATCTGCTTCGGTGACAGTGTCGGATGCTTGATCATGGTGCTGAACCCATCCGCGCGCCGGTAGAACAAATCCTTCTCGGTGGTATACACGTCTTGCAGCAGGTTTTCCCTGATCACGCGTTCGTAGAAGGGCGTGCCCGGCACGGGCCCGTAAATGAGGTATTGGCCCAGCGCCGGCTTGAGCTTCATCAGCCCGTCCAGTTCCTGCGCCACAATCGCCGGGGTTTGATAATCAAAGCCCACAATCATCGAGGTCAGCACCGTGATGCCGTGTTCACGGAACTCGGTGAGGATTTCGTCCGTCGGCCGGCCCTGCTGCTTGGCGTAGTTCGAGCGCGTGCCCTCGTAACCGATCCAAAAGCCGTCAATGCCCATCTCCAGGATTTCCTCCACCTTGAACTGGCTGATGGCCTTGATGCTGGAAAACGCAAAAATCGAGGGCCGTTTGCCGGCCGCCAGCACGCAGTCGCGGAACTCGAGCGCCCGTTTTTTATTCAGCAGAAAATCCTCGTCAATGATCAGAAACACCAGGCTCGGGTCGAGATCGAAATAGCGTTCCACCACGTTGTAAATGTCGCGCCCCGTGGGCAGCAATCGGACATGCTGGCGCTTGAAGAAATGCGAGGTGCAGCAGAAATCACAGCCGTTGGGACAGCCCAGGCCGCCGAATATTTTCCCCGTGCCGGAGACCCGCCAGCCGAACACCTTCAACCAGCTCACGATCAGCGGGTGTTTGTAGGGCATCGGAATTTCCGGTTCCCCGAGCAATTGCCGGAAAAACGCCACGCCTTCGCCCCGGCAGATGTGATCCGCATACGGCTTGAGCACGTCGTCCTTCAACACCGTGCCGTAACCGCCGAGCACAATCTGGCTCTTGGGCGAATACTGGCGGATGAGCGCCACGGTCTCCTTCATCTTGTGGATCAGCGCCATGATGAAGCTGATGCCGACGTAATCGTAGCCCTTCTTGAGTTCTTTGATCAATTCGCGCTTGGAGGGGTATTGCAACACCACCGTCGGCGCATCCAGATTTTCCGCGATGTAATCCAGACCGAATTGCGAGTTGACGGTGCGGGGGCTGAAAATGCCCTGGGCGCGCGTCACCTGGCGGTAAAGGAGTTCGTAGCCCACGGACGGGGCGTCCCCCTGGGCGGGGCCCATCGGGCGGCAGACACTGGTTAACAAGACAGTTTTGCTCATGAAAAATGACCAACAGCTTTCTGGACAAGGCTCGAAACGCGGCTCGGCGGCTCGAAGTGAGGCGAGACTAAACGGTTGCAACTTGGCCGGTTACAATAAACCCCAGCGGCCGGTCGAAGTCAAAGAACTGTTCCAATTATTGCACAACATCCGTTGTCCTAATGGATGACAATTTATGGTTGCCGCCGCGGCTCAACGGAGAATCCGAAACAGCGGCTGCACCGAAGCGTCCAACGCCCGCACCAACTCATCCAATTCCGTGGCGGGGTTGGGGGGAAAGGGCGAACCACCCCGCCGGTGATATTCACGCGTCTGCGCCGCCCGGCTGACGGCGGCAGAGACATTGGGTCGAAGCGCCGGCCATAATTTGACGAAGGTTTTTTCGCTTTTGTCGTAGGATTCTCCCCAAGCGACAGCCACCGCGTTCTCCGCCGCCGCGCCATCCAATAGCGGGCCGGGACGGTCGCGGAAATGCAGATACAACCAGACCTCCACGCAAGGGGTGGAAAAGCCAACGTGGATATGCTCGTTTCCGGCCAGTTCCAACGCCGGGCCAAGCTGTCCCTGCCGGGCGCAAACGTCAGTGTCAAACAAAACCCAAACGTGATCGAAGCCAATTTCACCGGATTTCTTCCGCTCAGCCATCGCCGCCCGCACCAAACCCACTGCATCCGTGCAGGCGGGATGAATCACCCGCACGGTCATGGGGCTGAGTTGCAACGCTGCCCGAAGATACTCAAAATACAACCGTTCGGTAACTTCACCCTCGGTGATAATCAGAAAGGAGTCGCCCGGAGAAGGCTCGCCCGGTGGCGGCACCTTCGGCTCGCGCCGGGCATAATCGCGCCGCTCCTCGTGCGGACGCAATGGCCCCGGTTTAGCCGGCACGTTTGACCTCCGCAGGACCTGCTTCCCCCGCCGGTTCGCCGACCAAGCCATGGGGAATAAAAGGCACCGCCCCGTAGCGACCGGAAAGGTAACCCCGCACCAACGACTCATCGGCACGCGGCTTGTAATCCGTCAGCGGATACAGAAAGGACTCGCCCTCCCGATTTTTGTCGGCAAACCAAACTTGGTCGCGGCGCAATAGCGTCATGTCCAAGAGCAGCGGATTGTGCGTGGTGAATAATAACTGCGGGCGGACTTGAGCATTTGTTTTAAACAACAGGCGCAGCAATTCCTCCACCAGGATCGGATGCAAGCTAGTTTCGATTTCATCTATGCAAAGAATCTGCCCCTGTTCGATTAGCGCCAGCCACGGGCCAAGCACACTAAAGAAACGGCGTGTTCCAGCAGATTCATCCTGCCAGTCCATCCCAAAGCTATTCCCCATTTCGCCTTCATGCTGGAAAGACACCTGCCATAAACTTTCGGGTGAAAAATCCGTGGGATGCCCAAGCTGGCGTTTCATACTCACCAATGCGCCAAACATCTGCCCTGTTAAAGTATCCATTGACTTTTCCTTAACATCTATACCTGCCAAACCAAAGTCAGCCGAACGTAGAATGCCAGTAACAATCTTACGAATCTCACTGGATCTATTGAACAATTGGGCAGTAAAGGCATTTGAAATCGTGTCAGCATCTTCTCCCAAATTATTTAAAAACTTTAATTTTTTTGAAAACCAAGCATACACCGGTGTTACCTGCCCGTTATTCCATTGCGCCACTGTGGAGAGAAATAAGGC
>Ga0182012_10001551_pt1 | contig 25088 bp, 20 predicted proteins | sample 612S2SmetaG_FD_120486 | JGI IMG/M metagenome (GOLD analysis project Ga0182012, IMG submission 120486) | Permafrost microbial communities from Stordalen Mire, Sweden - 612S2S metaG | ecosystem: Environmental > Terrestrial > Soil > Wetlands > Permafrost | place: Sweden: Stordalen | collected...
AGCCGCTCCACCGGAACGGCGCACCGAACGGTTGCGCCACTTAGCCGCCGGATTCAGCAGCCACCCTGCCACTCAGGAACGCTTTCAACAGTTGTGGCAAAAAGCCTTCGCCTCGAGAGTGTTTGCCGAGGCCGGTCTGCCGGAAGCTACCTCCCTGTCGCGCGAGCTGCGCGCTCGCATCAAGGGCAGGCTTTTGCCTGAATTAGAGGACGAACTAGATCTCTATGCCGCCCTGCAAATGGCCGGCTTAGATGACTCGGATGCGCAATGGCTCGCCGCTCTGCCCGACGAAGACGCTGCTCCTTGGCGTGAACTTTTAGGCGCAGCCGGGGCGGACCTTCCGGTAGCCATGCGCCTGCTCGCTCTGCGCGCCGCTGCCCTGGCGTTGTCACCGGGAGTCATGAAAGTGATGCCCCACCGCTACGAGACCGACTCGCCCTTTTATAACTTGATAGATGCCGTTGCCGCCTTCACTCATGCCGCGCACCCTGACGATCGCCGGAGCTTGCAGCAAACTATTTTGGAGTGCCGCGTTTCCGCCGGACTCTCCCACGTCCGCATGGACGACTATGGCGTCTCCTCCGACCTGGTCTTCCGGCTCGATCTGGTCTTCGCGCAGCTCGAGCGCATCGACACGCTGGTCCGCGTCATGTGCCATGAGGAAGACGGCCGCCAGTTCGCAGCCCTGTTGGTGCGTGCCTTCGCCGAGGAGCGCGGCGTTCATAGCCTGCTGCGCAACAGCGTAAACCGGCTGGCGCGCCGCATCGTTACTCACACCGGCCAGAGCGGCGAACATTACATCGCCGGCTCGCGCGCTGAATGGGCAGCGATGGGGTATGGCGCCATCGGCGCGGGCGGCATCACTGCCTTTACGGCATTAGTTAAGTACTTCTTCGCCGGCGCCGCCCTGGCACCTCTCTGGATCGGCATCGCCCACAGCCTCAACTACACGATCAGCTTCGTGCTCATGCAGTTTCTCGGCTGGCGGCTAGCGTCCAAAATGCCGTCCATGACCGCCGCTGCTCTCTGCAATGCCCTCGAAAAAGAGGATGGCATGCACACCGAAGTCGAACTGGTGGCCGCCATCACTCGCACCCAAATCATCGTCACTCTTGGCAATCTGCTGGGCGCGATTCCGCTTGCCGCGCTGATAGATCTGCTCTTTCGCTGGCTGGACGGCAGCCCGTTCTTGAGCCGCGAGGCGGCCCTGCATGGCGTGGCATCGATGCACCTGCTCGAGTCGTTCACGATCCCCTTCGCCGCCCTTACCGGCTTATTTCTTTGGCTCTCCAGCCTCTGCGCCGGCTGGACCGCCAACTGGATGGTGCTCAACCGCCTCCCCGCAGGCATCGCCCAAAGCCGCCGCCTCGCCCGCCTCCTCGGCCCCGCTTCCGCCTTGCATCTCGCCCACATTGTCAAGCAACACTTGAGTGGCGTTGCCGGCTACGTCTGTCTCGGACTGCTACTCGGCTTGCTTCCGTTCCTTGGGGCGTTTGCCGGCTTGCCGTTGGAGGTTCGTCACATCACTTTGGCGAGCGCCTCGCTGACCTATGACATCAGCGCGCTCGCTTGGCGCGGCGAAGTCCCGTGGGCCGCCATCATTTGGGCGCTTCTCGGCTTGTTAGCAACTGGCATTTTGAACTTCAGCGTGTCCTTCGCCCTCGGCATGTGGCTGGCCGTACGCGCCCGAGATCTCGACACGCGCGGCCGCAAAAAGCTGCTGCAGGCGCTTTGGAGTGAATTCCGCCTGCACCCCGCGCGCTTTGTGTGGCGGCATGACCGACAGAGCCAGGACATGCAGGCTACCTTGTGAGAACCCTTACGCTTGGCGAAACGCGTGGCATTCGGATAACAGGTACAATCGGGATCTGAGGACGGCGTTCAACACCTCGCTCTCTCTTGACGATTTTCTTCGCCGGCCCGTACGCGATGACGGCCAGCGCGAAGAACTGGTAGAAGGAGAGCTGATTTTTTCGCCATCGGCCAAAGCCTGGCACGCGGATATCGTGCGACGCCTCCGTAGAAGACTGACAAGTGAAGCTCACCGAGGGCACCAGGGTTGAAGTGCTCGTCTCTGTGTGGAAGAGCCGCGCCGCCATCCCAAGTCTGTCCGCGAGTTTGCCGCTTTTGGAATGTGGGCTGACCGCCATGATATCCCCGACGGCGTCGCATACGTGCATCGCCTGAGGGAGCCCCGGATCTGACAATTGCGACTTCCGATGGCATACTTGATCGGTTCGGACGTGATGGTGGATTTCACGCGCGGAAATTCCAAGGCCGCCGACTACCTGGACAGCCTCGGTGGCGATTGTCTACTCTCGGCGATCACGGCCCTCGAGCTGATTGCCGGTGCCCGCAACCAGCGCGAAATGGCGGATCTCAACATCATGTTTTCGGCCTATGACCAGGCCTCAATTCGATCTGTGCCACACGCGTTCTTGCAGTATGGCAATTAGCCGACCACATATGCACCGAAAGCATTGACGCGGAACTAGCGAGCGGTTAGCTTGATGTGGTCGATAGAATCGGACGGATAACGCTTCGAAGCGGGAAAACGCGCAATTTCTACTCGTTCGCTACAAAGTACTGCGCCTGGCACCAGCCCGAGAAGTATCCGATGTGGGACGCGCGAGTTGACGCATATCGCTGAGGACTGCAAAAGCAGCCTTAACGTAGAGCAGGAGGAGCCGTTTACCGAAAAATTCCATCGCATGAATTTATGGGAATATCCGAAGTTGTATAACGTGGCGAATTCGTTCCGCGGTCAGTACAACCTGAGCTCATTCACCTTCAAGGAGCTTGATGAGTTCATGTGGCTGGAACTCGCTCCACTGTTAGGGGCAAAGACCACCCAAAGTGACGCGGGCGCGGAAGTCGAAAACCTGAGGCTCGCTTGCGAAGTTTGACCACATCGCCAATGGAGATGGAGGCCCTATTAAACGCGCGTTGGGCGTTGTCTTTTTTGGAGCCACCCGTCAGAATCGAACTGACGACCCTCTCATTACGAATGAGATGCTCTACCAACTGAGCTAGGGTGGCCCGCAGCTTCGCACTGCTAATATTCTATCAATCTCGCTGATCAATCGCTATCCTATTCTCAAGTGCCTCTCCTCGAAATCAAACCACTTTCCCAACTCCCGCCTGGCTCACTCGAACAGGTGCAACTGAATGGTGCTGCGTACGCACTGTGCAACCACGCAGGAGAAATCCGCTGCTTCGATGGTATCTGCCCGCACGCCGGCGGTCCGCTGGGCGACGGCAACATCGACAACGGACAAATCGTCTGTCCGTGGCATGCCTGGGCGTTCGACTGCCTCAGCGGCGTCAACGATTTCGATTCCGATATCCGATTGAAAAGCTATCCCGTTACGGTCCGCGAAGGCAGCATCTTCGTCGAACTCCCATAGCCGTGCCTGAACTGCCCGAGGTCGAAACCGTTGTCCGTTCCATCTCGCCTCATATTGCCGGACACACCATCCTGCATGCGCAAGTCTTCTCCCATCGCGTCACACGCGCGAACTTTGCCGAAACCGCGAAATCTTTAGCAGGAACCACCATTGAAAGCGTCGCCCGCCGGGGCAAGCAAATTTTCGTTCGGTTGAACCGCGGCATCCTTTATATGCATCTCGGCATGACTGGGAAACTTCTGTGGAACGGCGTTCGCACAAAATATGCCCGCGCCATTTTCGAACTGGACAACGGCACGCTCATCTTCGACGATGTGCGGCAATTTGGCCGCGTGGAATTCTATCGTGAAATGCCCGATTTCCTGGCGCGCACTGGCCCCGATGCACTCACCGTCGCCGCAGACGATTTTCTTGCCAGGCTCAAACGGCACAGCGGACCCATTAAGCCGCTGCTGCTCAATCAATCCTTCATTGGCGGCGTGGGCAACATATATGCCGATGAATCGCTGTTCGCGGCGCGCATCAATCCGCGCGCCCGTGCCAACCGCATTTCGAAAGCACGCGCGCGGGAATTGCACGCGCACATTGTGGCCATTCTCGAATTGGCGATCCAACATCGCGGCTCCAGCATCTCCAATTACGTCGATGCGGATGGCGCTTGCGGCAATTATCAGCTGCAGCACAATGTCTATGGCAGAACCGGTGAGCCTTGCCCGCGCTGCGGCAACGCCATTCGCCGGATCGTTCTAGGCCAGCGTGGTACGCACTATTGTCCCCGCTGTCAGCGGCCGTGATAGGACGGCGCGTCCTTCAGCTTTGGCCGCAAGCGTTTAATGGGCTCTTCGCCATCGCTGCGTGCTGGCCGGCGAATGGCTGGCCTGGGAGGAGGTGTGGCATTTTCGCGTTGCTCTTCTTCATCGCGTTCGCGCGCTTGCTGAATGACGTCGGTAATCTCCGCCACTACTTTCATCGCTTTCACATCATGCACCCGTACAATATGCGCGCCGCTCAAGATAGACGCAGTGACGGCCGCGGCGGTAGCGAACTCGGTATCCAGTTCGCCTTCCTTCTTTAAGAACGATTTGCGCGATGGTCCCACGGCAATCGGCAAGTCAAATACCCGCAACTGTCCTAAGCGCGCAATAATCTCGGAATTTTGTTCGCGCCGCTTGCCGAATCCCAAACCGGGATCGATGACCATCTGCTGTTTCGTCACGCCACCCAAGCGTGCGCGGTTGAGCGCCGCATCCATATCAATACAAATCGTGCGCATCAAGTCTTTCAAAGGCGGCAGCTTTGCCCAGGTTTCGGGATTGCCGCGCATATGGTTGACAATGAGACCGGCATCATACTTGGTGACAATTTTGGGCAATTGCAGATCGAGCAGGATGCCGCTCGGATCGTTGATAATCTCCGCTCCATGCTCCAAAGCTTTATCGGCAACCCCGGATTTATAGGTGTCTACCGAAATCGGAATACTAAGCTTGCCCTTGAGCCGTTTCAATACCGGAATCAAGCGCCTTAATTCTTCGGCTTCGCTGATTCGCTGCGAACCGGGCTTGGTCGATTCTGCCCCGATATCCAAAATGTCCGCGCCCTGCTCTTCTAAGTCGAGCGCGCGTGCGAAAGCGCGATCCGGATCGTTGTATTTTCCACCGTCCGAGAACGAATCCGGCGTCACGTTCAGAACGCCCATGAGGAGCGTCCGTTCACCCAGATTCAGCTCGCGTTGCTTCAATTTCCACTGATATCGTTTTTGCATTCCCTAGACTTAGAGTGTGGCAGACTCTTCCAACGGCATTTCTCTTTTTGTTGCAAAAGAGCAGTGTCAAGACTTTTCGCGGTCGTCGCACCTAGAATGGCTTGACACGAACCACACCGGCGCATTCGCCATGGGCACCGTGGCGGGCGTTAACACCCGGCGCTACCATTCCTTACTCATCGCATCCCGGCATCCGCCGGCCAACCGGCTCTCCGTTCTTTCGCGCGTGGAAGAGACCGTCTCGCTAGCGGGGGGGCAGTTTGAACTCGCGTCGGCACAATATCCAGGTATCGTGCAACCCCACGGCTTCGACTTCTTGGAGGATTTCAGCATCAATCCCTTGCCAACGTGGCGCTATGACATAACTGGTGTGATCGTTCAAAAGACGCTTTGTCTCCTGGAACGCCGGCAAGCTGTGTTGCTCTGTTACCAAGCCTCACAGCCTTGCGCTGTAAGCGTTCGGCTCATGCTGTCGTTACGCGATTATCATTCCTTGGCACACCAGAACTCGGCCCTTTCGTCTACCGCTCGCGTGGAAGATGGGCGCTGCTCGTTCTCGCCCTACGCTGGATTTCCGTCGCTCACTATCCTTCATTCAGGTCATGCGTTCAACCCCGATGAGAGGTGGTACCTGAACAACGAATATCTACGCGATCTCGAACGTGGCCTTGATTTTCGCGAGGATCTCTATTCGCCCGGTTCGCTGCTGTTTGATCTTCAACCTAAGCGGCGCGGCTGGCTGCTCGCCTCCATTGAAAACGATGAATACGACCGCCAGTTGGACGATGCCGCTGTTGAGGAGATACTCGCCGCTGAAAGGGAACGCCGGATATTCGGCCAGCCGCTGTCCCGCGCCCTCGATCAGTTCCGAATCGTTCGCGACGACGGCAAGCCGTCACTAGTGGCAGGCTATCCGTGGTTTACCGACTGGAGCCGCGATACGCTCATTAGCTTGCCAGCCCTTTCCCGTGCCGGCTTTGCGTGTGCCGATACCAAAGAAATCCTCAGCATGCTGCTCAGCCAGCGCCGGCAGGGTTTGCTTCCCAACCGCTTCACCGACCAATATGGCGCCGTTGAATACAACACGGTGGACGCTACGCTTTGGTTCTTTATCGCGGCTTACGATTACATACAGCATTCCGGTGATCTCGTCTTCCTCACTGAAGTGCTGTATCCCGCCGCCATCGACATTATTGAGTGGCACACCCGCGGTACGGCCTACAACATCAAGGTAGATCCTGAAGACAGCCTGTTATACGCCGGCGAGCCCGGCGTACAGCTTACCTGGATGGATGCCAAAATCGGCTATTATGTCGTTACGCCACGCATCGGTAAACCCGTAGAAATCAATGCTCTCTGGTACAACGCGCTGCGCATCACGGCGGAATGGGCCGTCAAAATCGGCAAACCGGCGGACGCACTTACGCTCACCGATCAAGCCAAGGCCACGCATTCGTCCTTTAGTCAGCGCTTCTGGAACGAGCAGAGCGGTTGCCTTTATGATGTGCTCGCGCCGGCCTCGAATGACGCCAGCATCCGCCCGAATCAGCTCTTTAGCGTCTCATTGCCGTTTCCGCTCATTCATCGCGAGCGCGCCCAATCCATGCTTATGGTTGTGCGCGATCGCTTACTGACGCCGGTGGGGCTGCGCACCCTCGCGCCGGATGACCCGGCGTACTGTCCACGCTTCGAAGGCGATATGCGTGCGCGCGATTGCGCGTATCATCAAGGCACGGTTTGGCCCTGGCTGGTGGGACCGTTTGTAGCCGCCTATCTTTACGCTTTTGGCGTCAACAGTTTCAGTGTTGCTTATTGCGACGAGATCCTAAACAGCGTGGAGAGCCAATTTACCGCCTGCTGCGTAGGTTCCATCAGCGAAGTGTACGATGCCGAGCCGCCGCGAAATCCCGGCGGCTGTCCCGCCCAGCTTTGGAGCGTGGCGCAGTTGATAATGGCGCGCCATCTTCTCGCGGAAGCTAAGTAGCGCTTTGGCTTTTGGCGCGTGCCACAACTTTGCGGCCGGCTAGCGCCAACCATTCGTTCAAAGCCGCCGCTAATGTTGGATCTCGCGATGCGAGTTGCCGCAAATATCCGTTCGCCACGTCCGGGCTGCATTCCGCCAGCGGTCCGCCCCAGGTGGCACGCCCGCCCTTTTTGACTCGCTGCCTGAGCAACTCCGACCACTCATTCATCAAAATCACCAAATCGTTCCCCGCCACGCCGCTCTCCCGGAGCGCCTGCTGGGCCAGTTGGAGCACCGGAATAGGAATCGCCGTGGCTAATAAATTAGCCGCAAAATACTTGGATTTCGCTCCGGGCCGGAGTTCAATCGCGCGCGCTCCGCCGCGTTCCAGCAAACGCTTGGTCTTCCTGACGGCGGCCAGGTCGCCTTCCACCGCAAAGCAAGTTTGCGAGTTTGGGCCGATGCTGACCAGACTCGCGATTTGCGAACCCTGCCGCTGCAGAGGAAGAAGCACATCCGCCGCCAACCATGTTTCGCAAATCACAAAAGACATTTCTCCGAACGGCAGGTCTGTCTCGCAAAGTTCATCAACTACGCGTGACGCCTCACCGTCCGGCAGCCGCAGCAGAATCAATTGTGCGCAGTCCAGGTCCTGGTAATCCGTTACCCCGTAGCCCGCTCGCAGAAAATTCGAAATCCGGCGCGCCACTTGTAAACTAACCGACTTGATGGGGCCGACTTCTTCAACCATGCAACTCAATCGCAATACCGGTGAGGCTGTGGCATTACCCTCCACCACGAGGCCCACTTGCAGTTGCTTCTTCATGCACGATGCTCGCTTTCAACGCCTTCATACGGTCCCGGTATTGCGCCGCTTTTTCAAACTCAAACGCTTTTGCCGCCTGCTTCATCTTCGCTTCGAGCTCGGCAATCAAGGTGGTCCGCTGTTCCATTGTCAGTTCTTCGCCGCTGGCCGGTTCTTCATCCAGCGGCACCGTAACATAATCGGCTTCCGCGATGGCGACCAGGCTCATATCAATTGGCTTTACAATCGATTGCGGCGTAATATCATTGGCCTCATTGTAAGCCTGTTGTATCGCCCGGCGGCGGTACGTTTCCTTCATTGCCTGATCCATGCTCTTGGTAATCACGTCCGCGTAGAGGATCGCCCGGCCGCTTAGGTTTCGAGCTGCCCGCCCCATCGTCTGTATCAGCGAACCGCTCGAGCGCAGGAAGCCTTCTTTATCGGCATCCAGGATCGCCACCAAACTTACTTCAGGCAAATCCAACCCTTCGCGCAAAAGGTTTACGCCAATCAAAACATCGAAGATTCCCTTTCTCAAATCGCGCAGAATCTTGATGCGGTCGAGCGTGCTCACTTCGGAATGCAAGTAAGCGCACTTTACCCCGACTTCCGCATAATATTCCGCCAGATCTTCCGACATCCTCTTGGTCAAGGTGGTCACTAAAACCCGCTCATTCAGTTCAGCACGCAGTCTGATCTCATTGAGCAGATCGTCCACTTGGCCCTTAATCGGCCTAACTTCTATCTCGGGGTCAATCAAGCCGGTCGGTCTGATGATTTGTTCAACGATGACGCCGGCTGATTTGGTGAGTTCGTAAGGGCCCGGAGTCGCCGACACATAGATCACTTGTGAAACGCGGTTTTCAAACTCTTCGAAGGTCAGCGGACGGTTGTCGCGTGCGCTGGGCAGCCGAAAACCATAATCCACCAGCACGTCTTTTCTTGAGCGGTCGCCATGATACATACCCTGCAACTGCGGAATAGTTTGATGGCTTTCGTCAATGAAAATCAAGGCGTCGTTGGGCAGGTAATCCAAAAGCGTCGGCGGCGCTTCGCCCGGCAGGCGGCCTGAGAAATGCCGCGAATAGTTTTCAATCCCATGGCAATAACCGATTTGCTTGATCATCTCCAGATCGAACATGGTGCGCTGGTGTACGCGCTGGGCTTCAATCAGCTTGCCTTTGTCCTCCAGCTCTTTGCGCCACCATTGCAGCTCGTTTTCGATGCTGCGCATGGCTTGCTCGCGCGTGGGTGCATCCATTACGTAGTGAGTTTTGGGATAAATCGGCAAGCGCAGATAGGTTTGCTTCACTTGGCCAAGAATTGGGTCAATCTGGCTTAGCGATTCAATTTCATCCCCCCACAGTTCGATGCGGAAGGCGTTGTCGTCATAAGTCGGAAACAGTTCTATAACATCGCCGCGTACGCGAAACGTGCCGCGCTTGAAATCATGATCGTTGCGCTCATACAAAATCTCGACCAGCCTTTGCAGTATTTCCTTGCGGCTGATCTTCTGGCCTTTTTCGAGCATGAGCAGCATGCCGTAGTATGCATCGGGCGAGCCGAGGCCGTAGATGCAACTTACGCTGGCGACGATTACGCAATCGCGCCGCTCAAACAGCGAGCGCGTCGCGGAGAGACGGAGCTTGTCCAGTTCATCGTTGATCGTCGCTTCTTTTTCGATATAAATGTCACCGGAGGGAATGTAGGCTTCCGGTTGATAGTAATCGTAGTAGCTGACGAAATATTCAACCGCGTTGCCTGGAAAGAAGGTTTTGAATTCGTGGTAGAGCTGCGCCGCGAGCGTCTTATTGTGTGCCAGAACGAGCGACGGCCGCGCGCAAGCTTCGATAATTTTGGCTACCGTGAAAGTCTTGCCCGATCCGGTGACGCCCAGTAGAGTTTGATGCTGTTCCGCTTCAAACAATCCGCGAGTCAACTGTTCTATGGCGGCGGCTTGGTCGCCGCGCGGCTGATAGTCGATTCCAAGTTTGAAAGGCACGCACCCAGTATAGAAGCAAGAGACGAATCAAAACCCGGATTTAGTCGGGAATTGCCAACTCATCAATACGCTCGCGCTCGGCGTTAAATTCACAGCCGATGAGAGCGATACAGGCAATCAAATAGAGCCAGATCAAAAGGACAATCACAGTGCCGACGCTGCCATAGAAGAGGCTGTAATTCCCCAGGTGATTGACGTACCAGGCGAAGCCGGCTGTGGCCATCAACCATAATACGGTCGCTACCAGTGCGCCCGGCCAGACGCGCATAAAGCGGGATCGCGTGTCAGGCCCAACCTGTTTTGCTTGAGGCCGGTGATTCGGTCCAAAATAGTAGAGCAACCCAGTAACAAAAGTGGTCGCGGCAAACGCTACCAGCAAGCGCGCTAGCTTCCAGGCGAATTCCAAGGGTGTGCTGAGGTCGGAGATGCCGGCCCATTGAACCATCACCGCTTCGATTCGGTTACCAAAAATGATGAGTGACGATGCGCCAACCGCCGGGAAAGCTGCGATCAAGAGCAGAAATACCGCCATCGCGCGCTGTTGCAAGAACGGCCGCCCGGAGGGAATTCGGTAGGCGGCTTGGAAACCTTCCATTAAACTCGCCATGGCGCCCGAGCCGGCCCATACCGCACCCACCACGGCTAGCACGGGCAGGGAAATGCCGCGCCGCGCCTGCCCACGTAAGCGCGACAACACCAAATCTTCCGTCCCGGGGGGCAGCACATTCTGCACGAACCGTTCAATCACATGCACCACCGATTGGGCGTTTGCCTGAATCAGGATGGCGGTGAAAATTGTCATAATCGGAAAGAGAGACAACAAACCGGAATAGGCCGCGCCTTTGGCAATACCAAAGCAGTTGTCCTCATAGGCCGCTACAAAAGCGCGCCGCAACAGCCACCAGTTGCGAGCCAGGAAACCAGGTTCGATGATGATACTGTCGCTTGCCGGTTCGGCGGACGGATGAAGCCGTGCGGTTTGTGGGCTATTTCCCATGGCGCTCTTTGTTCTATCCGATGATAGCTAAGCGCCACGACTCGCGGCGGCCGACGCTTTGGCTGGGAATCAGACGGCTTAGGCCGCTGCGCCGTCTTCAGTTCATTCCAAGCCGATCGAATAGCGATAGGCGCCGGTGTCGTAAGGGCTTCGCCGGCCCCTGGCCGGTCTTTTCGCATCCCTCACCGATTTGAATTTTGGATAAAGTCAATTCACCTAATCGAAGTATTTTCCTTGCATAAGCTGCTAGACTTGCAAGAAAAGACGTTCCGTCCGCGTCTTTAGAAGCCAAGTTCGCCCTTCGTTCGCAACGTTCTGCGAATCCAGCAAGAGTTCGTCAGACGAAGGGGCATGAGCAATGGCGTCCATCCGCGATTTTCGTAAAGCCGGCGACCCGCCGACTTTGCTTTCGGCATTTTTATATTTTGATGTCAGCTTCATGGTCTGGGTGATTTTAGGTCCCTTGGGTCCGTTTATCGGCGAAGCGTACCATCTGTCACCTGCACAGAAGGGCTTGCTGACGGCCATTCCTCCCTTAGGCGGAGCATTTTTCCGGCCCATTTTAGGCTGGATGACGGAGAGGTTCGGCGGCCGTTTAACGAGCCTGATCGGCTTGACGCTGACCTTCATTCCCCTGCTGCTGGGTTGGAAATTCGCCAATAGCTTTGACGCTTTCCTCGGCGTTGGCGCGCTCCTGGGCGTGGCTGGCGCGAGCTTTGCAGCCGCGCTGCCTTTAGCGAGTGGCTGGTATCCGCCCGAACATCAAGGACTCGCCATGGGCATCGCCGGAGCTGGAAATTCCGGCACGCTGCTCTCTACGCTGTTCGCCCCGAGATTGGCGCAAGCCTTTGGGTGGCACACGGTATTCCTGTTTGCCATGGCCCCGGTAGCGGCGGTTTGGATCGTATTTTTCTTTCTTGCCAAAGACTCTCCCACGCCTCGCCGGGTCAAGAAATGGAGCGAATATGCGGCGCTTTTCAAAGTCGCCGACACGGGTTGGTTTTGCTTCCTGTATTGCCTGACCTTCGGCGGCTTTGTAGGGTTAGCCAGCTACCTGTCGATTTTCTTTCACGACCAGTATCATTTGACGCGCGTTCAGTCCGGCGATTTCACCACCATTGTGGTCCTGTTCGGAAGTTTCCTGCGGCCGGTGGGTGGCGTGCTGTCCGACCGTTTGGGCGGCTATCGCATGTTACTCGCGCTGCTCACTGGAGCGGGCTGCTGTTTGGCGGCAGTGGCCACCTTGCCGCCGGTAGTTTTGGCGCTGGGCTGCCTGGCGGTTGGCATGGGGTTTCTGGGCATGGGCAATGGCTCGGTGTTTCAACTCATGCCGCAGAGATTTGCCGGTCAAGTGGGAATCATGACGGGCATCATTGGCGCGGCAGGCGGCATTGGCGGCTTTCTATTGCCATCGCTGCTGGGTTACATAAAAGGCGCACTGGGGAGCTTCGGTATAGGTTTCGCGATCTTGTCAGCCGTGGTCTTGTGCGGGGCGGCCAGTCTTTGGTCGCTGAAAGGAACTTGGCGCAAGACTTGGCCGGCGGCGGCGGCATACCGCGCCGGTTTGATTTCCGGCGAATTGGCGCAGCCCGCTCAAAGCTATGCATCCAGCGTTTAGTGCTGTCAAGACAGCGGTGTCTTCTGAAACGCACTGCCCGTATTGTGCCTTGCAGTGTGGCATGAATTTGCAGGGAACTGACCGCGATTTGGTTGTCGGCGCGCGTAATTTCCCTACCAACTTGGGCGGGCTCTGCCAAAAAGGTTGGACTTCGGTGGAACTGCTTAACCATCCGGAGCGTTTGCTTTCGCCCTTGATGCGCTCTTCGAAAAGCTCCGAACTACAGCCCGTAGGCTGGACCGAAGCGCTGCAAAGGATCGTCCACGAAATCCAGAACATTCAACAACAATTTGGCCCCGATGCCGTTGGCGTCTTTGGCGGCGGCGGGCTGACGAATGAGAAAGCCTACTTACTGGGGAAGTTCGCGCGCGTGGCCATGCGCACTTCGCAAATCGACTACAACGGCCGTTTCTGCATGTCGTCAGCCGCTGGCGCTGCCATCAAAGCGCTCGGCGTCGACCGCGGTTTGCCGTTTCCGCTTACCGATATCCGTCGCACCGGGGTCATTTTATTGATCGGCAGTAACGCTGCCGAGACCATGCCGCCGATTATGCAGCACTTTGAGGCGCAGGCGAGAAACGGCGGGTCGCTCATTGTGGCCGATCCCAGAGCTACCCGCACCACCGAAGGCGCTACGCTTCACCTGCAAATAACTCCTGGAACGGATGCCGCGCTGGCGAATGGGTTACTGCATTTAGCGATCAAACAAGGCTATATTGATCAGGCATTCATCGCCGAACGCACCAGCGGTTTCGAACGCGTCCGTCATGCGGTGTCGTCTTACTGGCCTGATCGTGTAGAGCGGATTACCGGCATACCGGAGAAGCAATTGCTCGCCGCCGCCAAATTGCTGGGCGAAGCCAAGACGGCGATGATTCTAACTGCCCGCGGTCCTGAACAGCAGAGTAACGGCGTAGAAAACGTGCTGGCATTCATCAATCTTGCCTTAGCGCTCGGTAAAGTGGGGCGCCCCTATTGTGGCTATGGTTGCTTCACGGGCCAAGGCAACGGCCAAGGCGGGCGCGAGCACGGGCAAAAAGCCGATCAACTTCCCGGCTATCGAAAGTTGGACAACCCGGAACATCGCGCTTATATCGCCAAGATTTGGGGCGTAGACGAAAAGGACTTGCCGATGCCCGGTGCATCCGCTTACGAAATGCTTGATCGCATGGGCGACAGCGACGGCTTGCGGGCGCTGCTGGTATTCGGTTCGAATCTATCTGTGTCCGCGCCGCGCGCGAGCCATGTACAAGCCCGGTTGGATGCATTGGATTTTCTGGTGGTCAGCGACTTTTTCCTGTCGGAAACCGCCGAACGGGCCGACGTTGTGCTGCCTACCGCGCAATGGGCTGAAGAAGAAGGCACTATGACGAATTTTGAAGGCCGGGTGCTTTTTCGCGGGCGCGCAACCGAGCCGCCGCCCAACGTACGCACGGACTTGCAGATCATTGCTGCTTTGGCGCAAGGCTTAGGAGTCAAGAGTGGTTTTTCCAGTGTGCCGCGCGACGTATTCGCCGAACTGCGGATTGCCTCCGCCGGCGGCGTGGCGGACTACGCAGGCATCACTTATGAACGCATCCAGCGCGAAGACGGCGTCTTCTGGCCATGCCCCAGCGAGGATCATCCGGGTACGCCGCGCCTGTTTCTAGAGCGTTTTCCCACGCCCGATGGGCGCGCGCGTTTCCACCGCGTCGAGTTCAAAGGCGCCGCCGAACAGCCCGATCAAGACTATCCTCTGTATCTCACAACCGGGCGCATCATGGCGCAATATCAGTCCGGCACGCAAACGCGCCGCGTGAAGAAACTGCTCGACCTCGCGCCGCGGGCGTTCGTGCAGATCCATCCATCAATGGCGCGCCTTTATGGAATCGAAGAAGGCGACCCGGTTCAATTGACCACGCGCCGCGGCAGGGCGCTCGCCGCCGCGCAATTGACCACCACCATTCGCATGGACACCGTGTTTATGCCGTTTCACTTCGCGGGGCAGGGAAGGGCGAATCTGCTCACCAACCCGGCGCTTGATCCCACATCGAAGATGCCAGAATTCAAAGTTTGTGCGGTACGCATCAAGAAAGGAATGCCATGTTAGAAAAGCCCAGATTTGTGCAAGGGGTGTTTCCGTTTCAAGGGAAAGGTTTAGCGAGCCCCGTGCCGCTGGAGCCGGCGGTTAGCTATAAAGTACCGGCGGATAAGCGCTGCCAGTTGACCTATTTCCGCGCCGGCAATTCGTCGTCTGAGTTGATTTACTTTCTGGTAAAGCGCGACGATTCCCCCATGCGCTATTTTCCTGTTGGCGCGAAGAGCGCCATGCATATTGCGCTGGCCGTTACTGAAGATCTGCAGCCGGAGACGACCTTGGAAGTATTCATTGCGGCACCGGTGGAAAGCGCCGGCGAGGCGGTCATCGATATCGGGTTAGTGGAGTTTTAGAAGCATGCCGAGCAAACAAAACCTTGTGGTAGTGGGCAATGGCATGGCGGGCGCGCGGACCGTCGAAGAGATCCTGGCTAGAGGCGGCGGCGAGCAATTCAACATCACTATATTCGGCGACGAGCCATATGGCAACTACAACCGCATTCTGCTCTCCAACGTTTTGAACGGCACCCAGGAAGAAAGTGAAATCTTCCTCAACCCCCTGGATTGGTATGTCGAAAATGACATCAAGCTGCACTGCGGCGTGATGGCTGACAGTATTCTCCGTAGATCGCGAATCGTGCTGGGCTGCGACGGCACCACCGAGCCTTATGACAAGCTGATTATCTCCACCGGCAGCCGCGCTTACATTCCGCCGATTGAAGGGCTGACGCTGCCAACGGGGCAGTACAAGCCGGGCATTTTCGTTTTCAGAACGCTGGACGATTGCCGTGAGATTGCCGAATATGCGCGCGGCCGGGGGCCGGCGGCGGTGATCGGCGGGGGATTGTTGGGGCTTGAAGCCGCTAGCGGTCTGCGCAATTTTGGCATACAGGTGGATGTCATTCACCGCGGCCCTTTCCTGATGGGCCAGCAGCTCGATTCGCAATCGGGCGCCATCTTGAAAACCAACATCGAAAAGCTCGGCATCGGTGTAAAACTCAACAAGAACACAGTGCGCGTGTTGGGCGAAGATCAGGTTACGGGCTTGGAATACAAAGACGGCAAAACGGCCGAATACGGCATGGTTGTCATCTCCACCGGTATCACGCCAAACGCCGAGATCGGCGCGCGCAGCGGGTTGACGGTGGAACGCGCCATTGTGGTGGACGATCAAATGCGCTCGATCGACGACAACGACATCTATGTTGTGGGCGAATGCGCCCAGCATCGCGGCCGGCTGTATGGCTTGGTTGCGCCGCTTTGGGAGCAGGCGAAGGTTTTGGCGGATCACATCACGGGACGAAATACCAACGCCGCTTATCACGGGTCGAAAGTGGCGACCAAGCTAAAGGTTGCAGGCGTGGATATGGCCTCGCTCGGCGTGTTTGAGCCGGAAGATGAGCGCGACGAGATTGTCCAATTCACCGAACCGAAGAAGGGAACGTACAAAAAGCTCATCATTCGCGACGGCCGTTTGATGGGCGGCATCCTGTTGGGCGATATCAGTAAAGCAGCTTATTTGATGCAAGCGTTTGATCGCGGAACGCCGCTGCCCGAGGAGCGTTTGAGTCTGTTGTTCGATATCGGCGCGCCTTCCGCCAAAGTGACCTTTGAAGAGCTGCCCATGGACGCGCAGGTTTGCAACTGCAATGGCGTAAGCAAGGGCAACATTCTGACCTGCGTGAAGAACGGCAAGCGCAGCGCAAAAGCGGTGATGGAAGCCACGCGCGCCGGCATGGGTTGCGGCTCCTGCAAAGCGATGGTGAGCGAGATGGTGGAATGGGTTTGCGGCGGAGAAACGGAAGAAGATCCTTCGGTTCACTATTACGTGCCGGGGGTGCCTCTCACGAAACCTGATTTGATCAAAGCTTGCCGGGAGCAGAATCTCAAGTCGGTTTCGGCGGTGTTCAAAGCCCTGGCGGGTGGCAAAGAAGATCCGGGAAGTAAGCCGGGCTTGGCTTCGTTGCTCAATACTATCTGGGCGTCCGAGTATGTGGATGAACGCGATGCGCGCTTCATCAATGATCGCGTTCACGCCAACATTCAAAAGGATGGCAGTTTCTCGGTGATTCCACAAATGCCGGGCGGCGTAACCAGTCCGGCGCAACTGCGGCGGATTGCCGACGTGGCGGAGAAGTATCACGTGCCGCTGGTGAAGCTGACGGGCGGGCAACGGATCGATCTTGTCGGTGTGAAAAAAGAAGACTTACCGAGGATGTGGCAAGACCTGGATATGCCGTCCGGCTACGCTTACGCCAAACGCTATCGGACTTGCAAGAGCTGCATCGGGACGGAGTTCTGCCGTTTTGGCGTGGGCGACAGCACATCACTCGCGATCAAGATCGAGAAGTATCTGCAAGGGGTCGACGCGCCGGGCAAGTTGAAGCTGGCTACCGCCGGCTGTCCGCGCAATTGCTCGGAAGCGATGGTGAAGGATGTAGGCGCGGTGGCGGTGGAAGGCGGCAAGTGGGAGATTTATGTCGGTGGCGCGGCGGGCGCGCATGTACGCCAGGGTGACATTCTTTGTGTCGTCGACAGCCACGAAGACGTGATCAAATACACGGCGCGCTTCATTCAGTACTATCGCGAGAACGCCAAGTATCTGGAGCGGACGTATGCCTTTGTGCCACGCATCGGGATCGAGAGGTTGAAGCAGGTGATTGTGGAGGATAGCGAAGGAATCGCGGCGCGCTTGGACGCGGAAATACAAGCGACCATCGCTTCCTATAAAGACCCCTGGAAGGAAGCGTACGCACCGGCTACGGCAAACCAGTTCGTCTCTACGCTGCCGGTGCTGCAATAGCTTCTATGAGCGAGACTATCGTAGGGCCGCTTGAATCCATACCGCCGGGGGAAGGGCGCAATTTCGAAATTGGCGGCGAGAAGATCGCGATTCTGCGCAATCGCGCGGATCAGGTGTTCGCGGTGCAGGCGAATTGCCCGCACAAGGGCGGGCCGCTGGCCGATGGCTTGGTCAGCGGGTCGATGCTGGTTTGTCCGCTGCACGCCTGGAAGTTCGAGTTGACAACGGGCGAAGCACTCGTGGGCGAATGCGGTTTGAAGACATTCGCCGTGCGCCTGGACGACAAGGGCCGGATTGTCTTGACTATGGCTTAGGCTGCTTTAACGGCGGCGGTTTTCACTTCGTGCCAAGCCCAATTGAGCCAGGTGAAGAGCGCTTTCAGATCACTCGTTTCGACAGTTGCGCCGGCCCAGATGCGCAGGCCAGCAGGGGCATCGCGATAGGCTCCAATATCGTAGGCGACGCCTTCCGCCTCCAAGAGGCTGGCGATCTTCTTCGCGCCCTTTTCCTGCTCTTCAGTGGAGAGCGATGCGTACCAAGGATCGGTGATGCGCAAGCAGACGGAAGTGTTCGAGCGAGTTTCGGGCCGCTCGGCCAGAAAGCCGATCCAACCTGCTTCCTCAACCCACTGTTCGATGGCCTTGAGGTTCGTTTCGGAGCGGGCGATGAGAGCCTTGAGTCCGCCAATCTGTTCGCCCCACTTCAATCCGTCGAGCGCGTCTTCGACGCAGAGCATGGACGGGGTATTGATTGTTTCGCCCTGGAAGATTCCCTCGATGAGCTGGCCGCCCTTGGTCATCTGGAAGATCTTAGGCAGCGGCCAGGAGGGCGTGTAGGACTCGAGACGTTTAACGGCGCGTGGCGAGAGAGCGATCATGCCGTGTGCGGCTTCGCCCCCCATGGCTTTCTGCCAAGACCAAGTGACGAAGTCGAGCTTGTTCCAAGGCAGCGGCATGGCGAAGGTGGCGGATGTCGCATCGCAAATAGCCAGGCCTGTGCGGTCCTCGGCGATCCAATCGCCGTTCGGAACACGCACGCCCGAAGTGGTGCCGTTCCAGGCGAAGACAACATCGCGATTCCAATCGGCTTGGCTGAGGTCGGGTAGCTTGCCGTAATCGGCTTTGACTTGGCGTAGATCTTTCAACTTGAGCTGCTTCTGGCAATCGGCCGCCCAGGAGGAACCGAAGCTCTCCCAGGCAAAGACATCAACGCCACGCTCGCCGAGCAGCGACCACAGCGCCATTTCGAGCGCGCCGGTGTCAGACGCGGGCACGATGCCGAGACGATAGTCTTTGGGCATTTCGAGCAATGACTTGCTGCGTTCAATGACTTCGGCGAGTTTCGCTTTGCCCGCTTTGGCGCGGTGAGAACGGCCGAGCACGGCGCCTTCGAGCGCGTCGAGCGACCAGCCGGGCCGCTTCGCACAAGGGCCGGAGGAAAAACAGGGATTGTTAGGTTTAACGGAAGGTTTCATTATCTAATGATTGCGGGATCACTTCTCATCACCATTATAGGGATGGTGGCGAAAGCACCCAGGTCGACTATTCGCCTACTTCGTTGAGGACACGCTGCTCCAGCTCAGCGGCAACAAAGAATCGGGCCTGGCTCTTCAGCATCTCGATGCTCGGCTTGATAGCGGCGAGGCTCCCAGTCTTCTTTGCGCGCATTAAGACACCAAGAACCCCGCGAACCGTTAAGCCAGATTCACGTGCCATGCGCCGTCCTTCGAGTTCGTCGATGAGAAGGATATCAGCCTTGAGCTCAACGGCGAGGGCAATCGCTTCTGCCTCGCCACGGTCCAAATCCCACAGAAGCCAATCGAGGTGCGTACCCGAGTTAACCTTGTGGACGCTGAGCCATGCGCTTTCGACGGCCTGAACGATCAACCGGCGCGCCGGTAAACTGGCCATCCTGGAGAATTCGTCGTACACAGCTTCTGGAATCAAGACATCGCCGAATTGTTCGTGGAGAAGGTTGAGCTGGCCGATGATCGCGAGATTGGAGATAGGGGAGGTATCACTCACCGTTAGCATAGGCCAGGTCTTCCGCTAGTTCTTCGGGGCCATAGTGGCGCGGAATACCCCGCTGCGTGAGCAGATCGGCAAACGAAAAGCGCGTCATAGCGGCGAGTTCAGCTGCCTTGCCCAGCGCAAGAAGGCCCTGTTCGTACAGGGTGATGGCCAACTCGGTTCGGAGGCGAGGCTCGGCCTCGCCGGCAGGCACCTTCAGGCCTTTTAGGACTGATTCAGGAATATTTAGCGTAATGCTCATCGTGGTGTTGGAGTCATCACTTTAAACCTACCAAAAATGCAAAACCGCCGGGCTTGCGACCCGGCGGTTGGCTAGAAGATAAAAAACTAAGAGTGTCCTAGTCACCCATTGCGCCGACTTCTTCCTGCTTCGTTTCAACGGCAGGTTTGGGAGCCGAAGGCGCCGAGTTGAGAAGGCCATCGAGCGGCACGAAGCCTTCGATTTTCTTTTCGCCCAGGACGTGCTCGCGATAGAGGCGGGCCATCTTGTCGTTTTCGAGCTTGGCTTTCAGCGCTTCGTCGCGCTTGCGAGTCTTCTCTTCACGCGCGGTTTTGGCGATGCCCTTGTCGTCCAGATCATGCTGCCGGCCGGCATTGACGTGCTCTTCGTTCAAGACCAGGTTGTGGTTCTTGTCCGCGAGCGGCACGGCTTTGTTGCCGGCGAAGATTTCATGGCGGCCCTTTTCTTCGTACCACTTGGTTAGGGTGGCCGTCATGTGCATCTTCTCAATAATGTTGCGCCAGCCGACACCCGTGTTGTAAGCGCAGAAGGAGATCTCGCCTTCCTGCGTGGCGTAGGGGATGATGCACTGTTCGGTGCGGCGGAAATCATAGTTGAACAAATCCTGGAACCACATGCCGGCGATGAACAGGAAGTTCCAACGATCGTTGCGGCGCTGGACGATATCGGTCATGGTGCGGTCGCCCGTCACCTTGCCGTAGCCGCCGGTCTGCGCTTTCTTGCTCATACCGAAGCATTTGTCGAACTTGGCCATCAGATCGCTCAGTTTGAAGTGCGTGGGCGAGGTAAACGGATCGTAATTGCGCAACAGCGCCAGACTCACGCCCACCACCGAGAGGAAGCGGCCGCGGGCGGCATCATTGATGCGGGCGATGTCCTTGGCCAATTGGTCGGCGTGCAGGAACTTGGTGACGGGAACGTATTCCTTGGTTTCCTTGTCGCACATGACGGCCATGCCGATACCGCAGTTCGGATGACAGCCGCAACTCAGTTGTCCCCAATCGGCAGCCGGTCCGTGGATCAGATCGGCGAAATCGGAGAAGGTGCTCATGAAGCTGATGGGGAACCAATCGCGGACCGGTTCGCCAATGCCGATTTGGTTTTTGACGTCGTGCGCCAGATGAGACAGCGTGTAGCGCTGGGCTTGGCGGCGTTCGTCGGTGACGGCTTCGTCGCGGCCGGTGAAGGAGACGGGCTGGAACGAAAGGAACGGGATTTTCTTTGGGTTATCCAGCGCGAACTGAACGACGTGACCAACCTGCTCGTTGTTGACGCCGTTGATGATGGTGATGACCGGCACGATATCGACACCGTTCGACCACAGGTTCTCAATAGCGCGCAGTTTCACGTCGAACAAGTTGCCGACGGCGCGGTGGGAATTGGCTTCGTTGCCGATGCCATCGAACTGCAAGTAGGCGTAACGGAGACCGGCTTCCGCCGCTTCTTTGCAAAACTCAGGGCGCTTGGCGAATTCGATACCATTCGTCGCCGCCTGCACGCTGTTGTAACCGACTTTGCGGGCGTAACGGACAGCATCTAAGAAGTAAGGCGAAAGCGTGGGCTCACCACCGGAGAACTGAACGGACATCTGGCGGCGCGGCTTGATGGAAATGGCGTTATCGAGAAGGGTCTGAATGTCTTCCCAGCTCAACTCGTGTACGAAACCAACTTGATTGGCATCCATGAAGCAGGGATCGCACATCATGTTGCAGCGGTTGGTCAAGTCGATCGTGAGAACGGAGCCGCGGCCATGGGTAATCGTGCTGGTGCCGTGGTTGTGCAGCTTTTCGTCATTGTGGGCGCGGATATCGCGGCCGGGGAAAACGTCTTCCAGGTGCTTGGAGAAAGCCGGGTCGATGGACATCAGGTCTTCGAACACGCCGTGCTTGGGGCACTCTTTCACCATCAGGATCTTGCCGTCGCGTTCGATGATCTTGGCTTTGATTTCACCGACGGGCTCGCTCAAGAGGATCTTGTAATCCGTTTTGCCGTCGACGATGCTTTGGCGAATTTCGGGAATGCAGCGCGGACACAGGGAATCTGTCTCGCGCGGCCAGCCGAGTGGCGGTTTGGCTTTTTCGTAGCTCTTCAACAGCGGCTTGTCACTCCATTTGGGGGTGAAAGATTCCTGCTGATTGATTTGATTGAGCCGGTCAAAGACTTGCCAGACGGCGTTGGCGCCGACAGTGACCACTTTTTCGAAGTATTTTACTGGTTTATGCATTAGCTTTTTCGACCTTGAACTGCTTCGAGATCCTCTCCCTTGTTTGTGTTACTTACTTAACTGACCAAAGCGACACTGCCCAGGACCCCATCAGTATAAGGCGGGTTCGAAGCGTTGAAAACCAATTGGATGTGAACTGCGCCGTTTAGCGGTTGTATGGAGATTAATAAAGCTGAACAGAACCGGCGGATTTTGCGCAAATGGTTCACTTTCAGCGAGTTAAGCGCTACCAGGCGTGGAAAAATCCAGCTCGTTCCACGACTTCCACGGGTACGCCAAAGGTGGTGGAAAGGCTTTCGGCGGTCAGGGCGTGGGTTTTGGGGCCATCGAGGAAGACGCGGCCATCCTTAAGGAGGATTACGCGGTCGATTTCGGGGATGATTTCGTCGAGGTGGTGGGTAACCAGCAGGAGACCGACGCCGGTCTGGGCCAGGTTGCGCAGTTGCTGGCGAACTTCGCGGAGAGACGGGAGATCGAGGCTGGTGGTGGGCTCGTCGAGGAGCAGGGTAGCGGGATTATGAATGAGCGCGCGAGCGATTAACAGGCGGCGGGCTTCGCCGGAGGAGAGTTCGTCGAGCCAGCGTTCGGCCAAATGGGTGACGTCGAGACGGGCCATGGCCTTTTCGGTGGCGGTTTCCATGTGAGGCTCCACATGGTGGTTAGGCCAAATGCCGATGGAGCCGAAGAAGCCAGACAAAACGAGTTCGCGGCCTTTGATATCGCGGGCGCATTGGGCCATCAGATCGTTGCTGACGACACCCAGGTGATGGCGGAGATCAAAAATGTTCCAGCTTTCGGCGCCCAGAATGCGAAGCGTGGTTTCGGGCCGGAGCAGCGGGTAGCACTCGCGGGTAATGGTTTTGATGAGCGTGGATTTGCCACTGCCGTTGGGGCCGAGAATAGCGACGTGTTCGCCGGCATTGATGGAAAGATTGAGGCCGTTCAGCGCGAAGCGGCCGCCGCGTTCGACGTAGACGTTTTTGAGTTCGAGTAGAGAGGGCAAAGTAATGAGGGTAGCAAGACGTTTGGGCACACGTCGGGCGGAGCGAGCGAGAAAAAGGACGCTGGTCCCCGAGGTCGCGGTTCCGTTGGGTATCGCGCTGTTCGGAAAATTCTAGCGCATGGGTCTTCTTATGCGCCAACGGCTTTCCCGGCGTTCGCGGAACGAGTCAGGTCCTGCAGCAATCGTCTCAGACCCGCGTCATAAGCCTGCGTAAAGCTGATGTACTGGGTTCCCAAAAGGCCAAACGGCAGTTCGACCTCATTTTCCATAACCGGAATAATGGTTTTCTTCTTCTGCTGGGCCCAATCGATCTCACTGGAAACTTGATCGGATTTGACCGACTCATCCGTTAAGACAAAGAGCACGTGGGTGGATGAATTGATCGCGCTGGCGATGGCCTGTTTCCAGGCAACACCACCGGGAATGCCCTCTACGTCCATCCAGGTTCGGATACCCGCGTGATTGAGGTCGGCGCAGATTCGCTTGGCAAAATCACGGTGAGTGTGGCTATAGCTGATGAAGCAGCGAATGTTGCGCGCGGCGGCGAGCTCCGAGCTCCGTAAAGATGCTTTGAGGTCGGCCTGGCCTTGAGGTGTGGGCGGATAGCACGCGATACCTTCCAGAAGCTGAACCGTCCTGGCCACCTTGAGCACTTGCTCATCCAGCGCGGCGACATAGATTGGAATTTCGCGCTCGGTCTGTGCGCCGAGTGCTTTATCGAGTTGCCAGTTCAGCCATTTCTCGCCGAGCGAATCGGCGCTGAGGACAACCAGGATGGCGTCGCACGACGCGAGCGAGCTGGTGAACCATTGCTGCCAGTGCGCGCTGCCCATGGCAAAGCCCGCCACGCCGATATTGAAGCGGTAGCGATCATCGGCAATTTGACGGCAAAAGGCCTGAAGAGCGGCCTGATCCGGCGAATGATAAATGGTTAGCACGTCGACGACAAAAACATAGCTATCGTCTTTCAGCAGAATAGTCCGCTGCGGCGCTGCCGCGGCGCTGCTGGGCACGGCTGCGGGCGGCTTGCGCTTGCGCAGCAGAAACCAGACTCCGGCGGCGGCCAAGGGAATCAGCGCGAGCCACCACAGGGGCGCTGATGTGCGAATGGCCGGCTGCGGTTGCCTGGTGGCAGGCTGAGAGGGGTTTACTTGGAGATCGATATGGATCGGAAAGCCATCTAAGGGGAGCAACTCACCATTGACGATTTTGTTGAGGTCGAGGCGCACCGAGGCCTTGCCGGGGTTTGCAGGAGTCGCATCCCAGAACCACTCCGTGGCGCGATCAGGGTCAATCTCCTTGCGGGCTTGGTCTTCGGAGGCGAGTTTCAGATCGGGCTGCTCGCTTGTCAGTTGCGCCTCCAGGAGCGGAGCGATGGCGAGGGCGATGCCATCGGTAGTGCCCGCAACGCGTTTCCGTGAATAGTCGCCGGCGGAAGCGGCCAAGATAGGTTTGGGATCAACGAGCAAACGAAAGCGCGCTGGCTGGCCTTGTTGGAGAGCCGGGCTCTCAAACTTATAAGCGGCCGAGTTGGCGGGCGCTCCCGGTGGTAGCACAATTTTCCGGGGACGAGAGGCGTCAGTGATCGGGACGGGCGGAGGTGGGACGGAATCGGGAACGGTGTTCGCGGGCGTTTTCCTCAAACGGCTTGGCCGAGGGCCGGCGGAGATGGCGCTCCCTCCCATAGAGCCGTCAGTGAAGGTGAAGTCAAATGTCACGGCCTGATTCGCCGCGACCGTGACTTGTGTCGTCATGGTTCTGAATCCAGCAAGACTGGCGGTAACCGTATAGTTGCCTGGCGCGACGCCAAGGAAGATGTAACTACCGCTGCTGTTGGTTTTTGTGCTGCGCGTGTCCCCGGTTTTCTGGTTGGTGAGATTAACTTGCGCGTTGGGAACAGCCGCGCCGGACGAGTCCGAAATTGTGCCATTGACCGCGGCAGCCACCGGCGCGCTGCTAGGCTCGACAGGGGCAGCCTCCGGAGGTTTGGGCGTGCGGTGTGCGTCTTGCGTTGGACGCGGCGGCTCGGGCGGGCGCACGGTGGGTTCGTTTTCTCGCTGCTCATGGATGGTGTCAGGCGGCCGGGCGGCCTTCTTCGGGACCTGTGTCGTGGGCGGATTTGAGGGAACCTGTTTGTGGCACGACTCCGACAAAAGA
>Ga0182012_10001552_pt1 | contig 25076 bp, 20 predicted proteins | sample 612S2SmetaG_FD_120486 | JGI IMG/M metagenome (GOLD analysis project Ga0182012, IMG submission 120486) | Permafrost microbial communities from Stordalen Mire, Sweden - 612S2S metaG | ecosystem: Environmental > Terrestrial > Soil > Wetlands > Permafrost | place: Sweden: Stordalen | collected...
CCGCCGAGAACGGCCGCTCCTGGTCGCGGTGGTCGTTCATCGGAGCTGGGGCGCCTTCCGCGCTGACCGTGCGCGACGGTGAAGCGGTGTGGCTGGGTGCCGTGCCGAAGGACGCGCCCACCGGAGGCGACCCGCTGCATGCGCTGCGGACCAGTCTCGAGTTGCTGGCCACCACCCACCTACCGGGGCTTCCGCCGCTGTCGGGCGGAATGGTCGGTTTCTTCGCCTATGACTTCGTGCGGCGCCTGGAACGCCTGCCCGAACTGGCCGTCGATGATCTCCAGCTGCCCGACATGCTGCTGCTCCTGGCCACCGATGTGGCGGCGGTCGACCACCACGAGGGCACCATCACGCTGATCGCCAACGCCGTGAACTGGAACGGCACCGACGAACGCGTGGACTGGGCTTACGACGACGCGATCGCGCGGCTGGACGTCATGACAGCGGCGCTGGGCCAGCCGCTGCCGTCGACGGTTGCCACGTTCAGCAAGCCCGAACCTCGGCACCGAGCGCAGCGCACCGTCGAGGAATACAGCAAGATCGTCGACTACCTGGTCGACCAGATCGCGGCCGGCGAAGCCTTTCAGGTCGTGCCTTCGCAGCGCTTCGAGATGGACACCGACGTCGATCCGATCGACGTGTACCGCATCCTGCGCGTCACCAATCCAAGCCCGTACATGTACCTGCTGCAGGTGCCGAATAGCGATGGTGGAACGGACTTTTCGATCGTCGGATCCAGTCCGGAGGCGCTCGTCACCGTTACTGACGGCTCGGCGACGACGCACCCTATCGCCGGCACTCGGTGGCGGGGCCAGAACGAGGAAGAGGATCACCTCCTGGAAAAGGAGCTCTTGGCCGACGACAAAGAGCGTGCCGAGCATCTGATGTTGGTCGACCTGGGCCGCAACGACCTCGGCCGGGTCTGCACGCCGGGCACTGTTCGTGTCGAGGACTACAGCCGTATCGAACGTTATAGCCACGTGATGCACCTGGTGTCCACGGTGACCGGAATGCTCGGCGAGGGCCGCACCGCCCTGGATGCGGTGACGGCCTGCTTCCCGGCCGGCACCCTGTCGGGCGCGCCGAAGGTTCGGGCCATGGAGCTGATCGAAGAGGTGGAAAAGACGCGCCGCGGCCTCTACGGCGGAGTCGTCGGTTACCTCGACTTCGCCGGCAACGCTGACTTCGCGATCGCGATCCGCACTGCGCTGATGCGCGGTGGCACCGCCTATGTCCAGGCAGGTGGTGGGGTAGTGGCCGACTCCAACGGGCCCTACGAACACACCGAGGCGAGCAATAAGGCGCGGGCGGTGCTGAATGCGATCGCCGCAGCTGAGACGCTGGTCGCCCCGGAGGCGGGCCGTCATGGCTGATGCCGAGGTTGCTCGGCCCGGCCGCAAGAGCCGACTGACGATCGGGATAGCCCAGGTGTTGCTGGTCGTTGCGGCCGGCGCGCTGTGGACGGCGTCGCGGCTGCCCTGGGTGGTGATCCGGTCGTTCGACGGGCTGGGCCCGCCCAAGGAGGTGACGCTGTCCGGCGCGTCTTGGTCGACGGCGCTGGTGCCGTTGGCGCTGCTCATGCTGGCGACTGCCGTCGCTGCGCTGGCGGTGCGCGGCTGGCCGTTGCGGGTGCTTGCGGGCCTACTGGCAGCGGCGAGCCTTGCAGTCGGCTACCTCGGTGTCAGCCTGTGGCGGCTCCCGGACGTCGCGCTACGCGGAGCCGATCTTGCGCACATCTCGGTGGCTTCGCTGGTGGGAAGCGAGCGGCGGTATCCGGGCGCGGTGGCCGCGGTGCTTGCCGCGGCATGCACTCTGGTCGCCGCCATTCTGCTGATGCGCGCGGCTACGATTCTGGGGTCGGCTCGGGAGGGCGCGACGAAATATGTCGCGCCCGCGACGCGCCGCGCGATTGCCCGGCGCGACGACGCGGACGGGGCGATGCTGGAGAAGCCGGAGACGCCGGAGATGTTGGAACGGATGATCTGGGATGCCCTTGACGAGGGCCGCGACCCGACCGATCGGCCTCGCGAGTCTGACACCGAGGGTCGGTGAAGGACCGCGGGCGCGCGGTCGCTACCCTTCATGGACGTCATCGAAATCGGCTCGGGACCGGCTGGGTGACAGTGTGGTGACAGTGGGTAGCAGTGGGAAGGGAAAAGACAGGCATGAGTCCGGCAACCGTGCTCGACTCCATCCTGGAGGGAGTCCGGGCCGACATTGCCGCGCGCGAAGCCCGCATCAGCCTGCCTGAGATCAAAGAGGCTGCCGCGGCGGCGGCGCCACCACTGGACGTGATGGCCGCATTACGCGAGCCCGGTATCGGTGTCATCGCCGAGGTCAAGCGTGCCAGCCCTTCGGCTGGTTCCTTGGCGACTATTGCCGACCCTGCGAAGTTGGCCCGTGCCTATGAGGACGGCGGCGCCCGGATCATTAGCGTGCTCACGGAGGAGCGACGTTTTCACGGCTCACTGGACGATCTTGACGCGGTACGCGCCGCGGTCTCGGTGCCGATATTGCGCAAAGACTTTGTGGTTCAGCCATATCAGATACACGAGGCGCGCGCACACGGCGCCGACATGTTATTGCTCATCGTTGCCGCATTAGAGCAGTCGGCGTTGGTGTCGATGCTGGACCGCGTCGAATCCCTCGGTATGACAGCTCTGGTAGAGGTACACACCGAACAAGAAGCCGACCGGGCATTAAAGGCCGGGGCCAACGTGATCGGCGTCAACGCCCGCGACCTCACGACGCTGGAGGTTGACCGGGATTGCTTCGCACGAATCGCGCCCGGGCTGCCCAGCAATGTGATCCGGATCGCCGAATCCGGTGTGCGGGGCACCGCAGACTTGTTGGCATACGCCGGTGCAGGCGCCGACGCCGTGTTGGTCGGTGAAGGTCTGGTGAAAAGCGGCGACCCACGCTCAGCGGTTGCCGATCTTGTCACCGCGGGCACCCATCCGTCCTGTCCGAAACCGGCTCGCTAGTCGGTGACGAGCCCCGGCACCGAAACGTTGAACCAGATGAGCCGTCTCCGCGTTGAGCCTTGGTGATGGTAGACGTATCCCGCCCGCAATCCCGCCCGCTATTGCGCCCGGACCTTCCGCTTTCCAGTGCGGCCATCTCCGAACCCACCCGCCACGACCCTGATTCGGGTGGTCATTTCGGCGGCCCCGGTGGTTATGGCGGCCGCTACGTCCCGGAGGCGCTGATGGCGGTGATCGAAGAGGTCACCGCCGCTTACGAAAAGGAACGCGTCAACCCGGATTTCCTCGATACCCTGGATGACTTGCAGGCGCACTACGCCGGTCGACCTTCGCCGCTGTACGAGGCTGCGCGGCTCAGCGAGCACGCCGGCTCGGCGCGCATCTTCCTCAAGCGAGAAGACCTGAACCACACCGGTTCTCACAAGATCAACAATGTGCTGGGTCAGGCTCTGCTGGCCAAGCGAATGGGCAAGACCCGGGTGATCGCCGAGACCGGAGCCGGCCAGCACGGGGTGGCCACGGCTACGGCGTGCGCGTTGTTCGGCCTGGATTGTGTCATCTATATGGGGGCCGTCGACACCGCCCGTCAAGCGCTCAATGTCGCAAGGATGCGACTGCTGGGCGCCGAGGTCGTCTCGGTCGAGACGGGCTCCCGAACGCTCAAAGACGCGATCAACGAGGCGTTCCGGGATTGGGTTACCAACGCCGACGAGACCTACTACTGCTTCGGTACCGCGGCCGGACCGCATCCCTTTCCGACCATGGTGCGTGATTTTCAGCGAATCATCGGCCTGGAGACACGCGTGCAAATCCAGAGCCAGGCGGGCCGGTTGCCCGACGCCGTTGTGGCCTGCGTCGGCGGCGGATCCAACGCCATCGGGATCTTCCACGCGTTCATCGACGACCCTGACGTACGCCTCGTGGGCTACGAGGCGGCTGGCGATGGTGTCGAGACCGGCAGACACGCCGCCACCTTCGCCGGCGGCTCGCCCGGAGCGTTCCAGGGGTCGTTCTCCTACTTGTTGCAGGACGAGGACGGCCAGACCATCGAATCCCATTCAATCTCAGCGGGTCTGGACTATCCGGGTGTGGGCCCCGAACACGCCTGGCTCAGGGAAACCGGACGTGCCCAATACCAGCCCATCACTGACAGCGAGGCGATGGACGCGTTCGGACTCCTGTGCCGCGCCGAAGGCATCATCCCGGCCATCGAATCCGCGCACGCGGTGGCCGGTGCCCTCAAGTTGGGCAACGAGTTGGGCAGGGACGCGATCATTGTGGTGAATCTGTCGGGCCGCGGTGACAAGGACGTCGAGACGGCCGCGAAGTGGTTCGACCTGTTTCCGTCCGCAAACTCGGATCCGGGCGGGCGATGACCCCGGAGCACAGCGAAGCCAGCAGGCTTGGGCCGCTTTTTGATTCGTGCCGCCATGACGATCGTGCAGCGTTCATCGGATACCTGCCCACCGGGTATCCCGATGTGCGAACCTCCGTGGACGCGATGATAACGCTAGTCGAATCCGGTTGCGACTTAATCGAAGTCGGCGTTCCGTACTCCGACCCCGGCATGGACGGACCCACGATCGCCAGGGCCACCGAGGCTGCGCTGGCTGGCGGAGTTCGGGTCCGGGATACGCTGGCCGCCGTCGAGGCGATCAGTGCGGCCGGCGGACGGGCTGTGGTGATGACGTACTGGAATCCGGTACTGCACTACGGAGTTGATGCGTTCGCGCGGGATCTGGCATCGGCCGGGGGACACGGCATGATCACACCCGACCTCATCCCCGACGAAGCGCAGCAATGGCTGGCGGCATCCGAGGAACACCGGCTGGATCGCATATTTCTGGTGGCGCCTTCCACGACGCCTGAGCGGTTGGTGAGCACGGTCGACGCATCTCGCGGACTTGTCTATGCGGTGTCGACCATGGGTGTCACCGGGGCGCGCGACGCTGTGTCTCAGACCGCGCCCGGGTTGGTGAGCAGGGTTAAGGCGTTGTCGGACATACCGGTCGGCGTGGGCCTCGGCGTGCGGTCGCGAGAGCAGGCGGCACAGATCGGTGGTTACGCCGACGGTGTCATTGTCGGTTCGGCGTTGGTATCGGCGCTCAGTGACGGTTTGCCTGCTTTGCGCACACTGACGGAGGAACTCGCTGCCGGCGTGCGCCAAAGGGCTTCCACGTCATGACGCTGGTGCCCACCTATTTTCCCAGCCCACCCCAGGGCGTCTGGCACCTCGGGCCGTTGCCAATTCGCGCCTACGCGTTGTTCATCATCGCCGGCATCGTGGCCGCGCTGCTGATTGGCGACCGGCGCTGGGAGGCTCGCGGCGGCGAGCGCGGCGTGATCTACGACATCGCGCTGTGGGCGGTACCTTTCGGATTGGTCGGCGGCAGGCTCTACCACCTGGCCACCGACTGGCGGACCTATTGGGGCCCCGATGGTGCGGGTTTCGTCGCGGCACTGCGAATCTGGGACGGCGGATTGGGTATCTGGGGCGCAGTCGCCCTCGGCGGCGTCGGAGCCTGGATCGGCTGCCGTCGTCGTGGAATTCCGCTGCCGGCCTTCGGCGACGCCCTTGCGCCGGGCCTGGTCTTGGCGCAGGCCATCGGTCGGCTCGGCAACTACTTCAACCAGGAGCTTTACGGCCGGGAAACCACGCTGCCGTGGGGCCTGGAGATCTTCTACCGCCGGGACCCCTCGGGATTCATCGACCCGCGTTCGCTCGACGGCGTCTCGACCGGGCAGGTGGCCCTCGTCGTACAGCCGACGTTTCTGTACGAATTGATCTGGGACGTTCTGGTATTCGTCGCGCTGATCTATATCGACCGGCGGTTCACACTGGGTCACGGGCGACTGTTTGCCGTCTATGTCGCCGGCTACTGCATCGGGCGCTTCTGCGTAGAGCTGCTACGCGACGACACCGCCACACACATCGCTGGAATCCGGATCAATTCGTTCACATCGACTTTCGTGTTCATCGGGGCCGTGGTCTACATCATTCTGGCGCCGAAGGGCCGTGATGATCCCGCGGGTCTGCGCGGCACCGATTATATTGCCGACGAATCGCCAGTTCTCGAGCCGGAACCTGAGCTGGCGGCTGAGCTCGCGAACGTCGCTTCTGCGTCGGCCGCAACTGCCGCGGCCCTCACTGTTGTAGGGGAAGATTCGGCAGAAACGGCCGTGTCTGGCGATGTTGCAGAGCCGGAAACCGCGAAGGCTGAGGTTGCAGAGTCTGAAACCGAGGAGCCGGAAACTGCGAAGGCTGAGGTTGCGGAGTCTGAAACCGAAGAGCCGGAAGTTGCAGAACCCGAAGAGCCGCAAACCGAAGAGCCGGAAATTGCGAAGGCCGAGGTTGCGGAGTCTGAAACCGAAGAGCCGGAAGTTTCGGAACCCGAAGAGCCGCAAACCGAAGAGCCGGAAACCGCGAAGGCCGAGGTCGCGGAGTCTGAAACCGAAGAGCCGGAGACCGCCAAGCCTGAGGAACCCGAACCCGGACCCGAAACCGAGGAGCCGGCAGCAGAGGGTGCACTCGAGGTTGACGAAGAGCCGGCGGAGCAGTCCACTGAGGGCGCGGCTTTAGCTACCGCTGGTGAAGCCGACGCCTCGCGCGAATCTGACGTCGAAACAGAGGATGGCGAAGAAAAGTCCGAACCGGAAGCGGCCAAAGACACGGCCGCCGCCGAGGACACTGACTCGGACTCGAACTCGAACTCGAAACCTGCAGAGCCTGAGAAAGCACCGGAGGAAACTTCGGCTGGCGAGGACGATTAGGCAACAAGATGGCGGCCGTGTCTGCGGCCCGGGAGTCGTAAGGCAGCGTTAGAGCTCTTGGCGCCCCGGATCTGGCATGCTGAGAATGTGACCGATCCGACGTGGCGTGATGCAGCCCAGCCTGGTGCGCACCCACCGCAACCGCCGGGATACCCAGCGGGGTATCCACCGCCCTATCCGCAATACCCGTTGCCCGGAACCTACGTCGACCCAGCCGCACCATACGGTCGGCATCCCGTGACGGGACAACCATTCTCAGACAGGTCGAAGACCGTGGCGGGTCTTTTGCAGCTGCTGGGACTGATCGGCATCGTCGGGATCGGCCGGATTTACCTCGGTTACACCGGGCTGGGTATCGCGCAGTTGATCGTGGGCCTAGCGACTTGCGGACTGGGCGCCCTGATCTGGGGCGTCATCGATGCGGTGCTGATATTGACCGACAACGTCAAAGACCCGCACGGCCGCCCGTTGCGTGATGCAACCTGACCAAGCTGGCTCGAACCCGGGGCGGTGCCGTCAGCACGGCCGTCCGCGTGCCGCGGTCGGTTCGGCCGTGTTGCTGGCCGGGGCACTCGGCTACGTCGGACTCGTCGACCCGCATAACACGAACTCGGTATATCCACTCTGTCCTTTCAAGTTGCTGACGGGTTGGAATTGCCCCTTCTGTGGTGGGCTTCGAATGGCGCATGACCTGCTGCACGGCGAACTGGCGGCCAGCATCAACGACAACATTTTTCTGCTGGTCGGCATCCCGATGTTGGCCGGATGGGTCTTGATCCGCCGCCGTTACGGCACGTCAGCGCTGCCGACGCCGACATTGCTGACGGTTGCAGCCGCGGCCATGGTCTGGACGGTGCTACGTAATCTGCCTGGCTTTCCGTTGGTGCCGAGTGTGCTGAGCGGGTAGCCGGACGGGTTAGCCGATTACTCTGCCCCACCTGAGACGGCACCGATGTCAGCGGCCCGATTTCCCGGCTGCTGAACTTGCCGCCATCTTCTCGTCACCCCGATGGCCACCAGCGCGACTATGCTGGGGCGTCGTGACGAGACGCGGGAAGATCGTCTGCACCCTTGGCCCTGCAACCCAGTCGGACGAGATGATTCTGGCGCTGGTCGAGGCCGGAATGGACGTCGCCCGAATGAACTTCAGCCACGGCGAATATGCGGATCACAAGGCCTCCTATGATCGGGTCCGGGCGGCCTCTGACATCACCGGCCGTGCGGTCGGTGTGCTCGCCGACCTGCAGGGTCCGAAAATCAGGTTGGGCCGCTTCGCCACGGGGCCCACCTACTGGGCCGACGGTGAAACAGTGCGGATCACTGTCGCTGACTGCGAAGGCAGCCACGACCGGGTGTCGACCACCTATAAGAGGTTGGTCAAGGACGCCGTCGTCGGTGACCGGGTTCTGGTCGACGACGGCAACGTGGGGCTGGTCGTCACAGGCATCGAGGGCGACGATGTGATCTGCTCTGTCACCGAAGGTGGCCCTGTCAGTAACAACAAGGGCATGTCGCTGCCTGGGATGAACGTGTCCGCTCCGGCCATGTCGGAGAAGGACATCGACGATCTCACGTTCGCTCTCACCCTGGGTGTCGACCTGGTCGCGCTGTCATTCGTGCGCTCTCCGGCTGATGTCGAACTGGTCCACGAAATAATGGACCGGGTCGGCCGGCGCGTGCCGGTGATCGCCAAGCTCGAGAAGCCAGAAGCCGTCGATAATCTCGAAGCGATCGTGCTGGCCTTCGACGCGATCATGGTGGCCCGCGGCGACCTGGGTGTCGAGCTGCCGCTGGAGGAGGTTCCTCTGGTGCAGAAGCGCGCCATCCAGATGGCCAGAGAGAACGCGAAACCCGTGATCGTGGCGACCCAGATGCTCGAGTCGATGATCGAAAGCTCGCGGCCGACGCGGGCCGAGGCCTCCGATGTCGCGAACGCCGTGCTCGACGGCGCCGATGCGGTGATGTTGTCCGGGGAAACCTCGGTCGGGAAATACCCGCTGGCAGCGGTCCGGACAATGGCGCGGATCATCTGCGCGGTGGAGGATAACTCCACGGCCGCCCCGCCGTTGACGCACGTACCTCGGACGAAGCGCGGAGTGATCTCCTACGCCGCCCGCGACATCGGCGAGCGGCTCGACGCCAAGGCCCTTGTCGCTTTCACCCAGTCCGGCGACACCGTGAAGCGACTGGCCCGTCTGCACACCCCGTTGCCGCTGCTCGCGTTCACCGCGTGGCCGGAGGTCCGCAGCCAACTCGCCATGACCTGGGGCACCGAGACGTTCATCGTCCCGATGATGACATCCACCGACAGCATGATCCGCCAGGTCGACAAATCGCTTCTCGAACTCGGCCGCTATAAGCGCGGTGACCTGGTGGTCATCGTCGCGGGTGCGCCACCTGGGACAGTAGGCTCGACCAACCTGATCCACATACACCGGATCGGGGAGGACGACGTCTAACAACCCAGGGGAGCGAAGCCCGTGCCGGCTGGCGATGAGCCGAATACGCCAGACCCAAAGTCTGATTTCGAGGAATTGCTGGCGGTGCTCGACCTCAAACGCGTCGCCGATGATCTGTTCATCGGAACCCATCCGAGCAAGAACCCGATGCGCACGTTCGGTGGCCAGCTCATGGCGCAGTCATTCGTCGCGAGCAGCCGCACACTGACCTGGGAGGGCCTGCCGCCCAGCGCGCTCTCGGTGCACTTCATCAACGGTGGTGATATCGCGAAGGACATCGAATTCCACGTGGTGCGCCTGCGTGATGAGCGGCGCTTCGCCAACCGGCGCGTTGACGCGGTGCAGGACGGCATGTTGTTGTGCTCGGCGATGATCTCGTACATGTCCGGCGGTCCCGGCCTCGAGCACTCCGTCGATCCGCCACAGGTGGCCGAGCCGCACACCGTGCCGTCGCTCGGCGAGCTGTTACGCGGCTACGAGGAAACCGTCCCGCACTTCGTCAACGCGCTGCAGCCGATCGACTGGCGCTACACCAACGACCCGGCCTGGGTGATGCGGGACAAGGGTGGTCAACTCGCCTACAACCGCGTCTGGATGAAGGCTCTGGGCGCGATGCCCGACGACCCGGTGCTGCACACCGCGACGATGGTGTACTCCTCGGATACCACCGTGCTGGACTCGGTCATCACCACTCACGGCCTGTCGTGGGGGTTCGACCGCATCTTTGCGGCGTCCGCGAACCACTCCGTGTGGTTTCACCGGCAGGTCAACTTCGACGACTGGGTGTTGTATTCGACGTGTTCCCCGGCGGCAGCCGACTCACGCGGGCTGGGCGCGGGCCATTTCTTCGATCACTCCGGGCAACTCATCGCCACAGTGATCCAAGAAGGCGTTCTGAAATACTTTCCGCGCCGATAGGCGGCTCAACGTCGACTTGTCGGGTTTCAACTCGGCTTTTCAGCCCGATAAGTCGACATTCGGCCGATGGAGAGCTCGGGACAGCGCGTGCCTTTGGGCAAGTGGTGAGTAGCCACCACTACCGTCCTGTCGGGGCCCATCAGCCCGGAGTTCGGGGTCAAAAGATCACCTAAGACCTGGTCGGCTTTTGTCGCGTCGAGGTGCTCGGTGGGTTCGTCGAGGAGAACGATTCGGGCGGGCGAGATCATCGCCCTGGCCAGCAGCAACCTCCTGCGCTGGCCCGCCGAGACCGCTTGTCCGCCAGCGGTCAACACCGTCGAGAGCCCTTCGGGCAGGCCGGCGAGCCATCCGCTGAGCCCGACCGCAGCCAGGGCCGCCGTCAGTTCGTGGTCAAGACAGTCTCCGCGGGCCACCAGCAGGTTGTCTCGAACGGTGGTGGCAAAAATGTGCGCGTCTTCAGCGAAAAAGCCCACAGCGTTGTGCAATTCGCTGTCGTCGAACTGGCTCAGTTCGGTCCCGTCCAGCATCACCTGCCCCTCCAGCGGCGGCAGCAGCCCGGCCAGCGTCATCAGCAGCGTCGTTTTGCCGGACCCGCTGGCGCCGGTGATGGCCAGCCGGGCGCCCAGCGGCAGGTCGAGCGTCACCTGAGTCGATCGTCCTGCAGCCGGGTGGCCAAAACGCACAGCGGCGGATAACCGGCCGGTGCCCGATGGTCGCGGAGCGGATTTCGTCGAGTCAGCGGTGTGGTCTGGCGGAGCCAGATCGAGCAAGCGGCGCCCGGCGATCCGCGATCGGGTCAACTGGACGGCGGCCGCCGGCAGGGGATTCATTGCCTCGAACGCCGACAGCGGCAACAACATCAGAACGGCCAGTGTGGTGGGCGCGACCGTGGGCGCCAACCCGATGCCGGCGGCAACTGCGCCGAGCACACTGGCGCCGATCGCCGCGGTGGGCATCGCCTCGGCGACAGCGGCCGGCCTGGTGGCTGCGTCGAGCGCATCACCCCAAGCATGTTGGCGGCGTTGCGACTCGGCGATGACGTCAGGCAGCGCCCCGGCGACACGAAGCTCAGGCGCGTGTTCCAGCGCGATCATCGTTGACGTGTCGCGCTCGGAATGATGCTGCCGAGCAAGTGATTCCTGCGTTGCGGCGACCCTGCTGGCGAGCAAGGGTGCAACCACGCCGGCGACGAACAAACAGATCGCCAATATTGCGGCGGCCGGCGGCGAGATCGCGCCTATCGCGGCGGTCGCCGCCAGTGCCAATACCGCAGCGACACCAATCGGTACTACCGCCCGCACCAGCACGTCGGCCAGCGTGTCGACATCGGCGCCGATTCGTGACACCAGCTCGCCGCTGTGCAGCCGGACGGCGGCCGCTGCCGGTCCGTGGGCGAGTCGGTGATAGACCTGCGCGCGGGCGGTGCCGGCCGCACGCAGTGCGGTGTCGTGGGTGGCCAGACGCTCGCAGTAGTGCAGCACGCCGCGCGAAATGGCGAACGCTCGTACCGCCACGACGGCGACAGACAGGTCCACCACCGGTGGCATCTGCCAGGCGCGGGTGATCAACCACGCCGAAACTCCGGCCAGGGCGAGCGCGCTGCCCAGCGACAGCACCCCCAGCGCGATGGCCGCCAGTATCCGGGGCAGCCGGGGGCGCAACAAACTCGAGACGGCCACGAGCTCCGGCTGGCGGCGACCCGCTGCACCCGGCTTCGCCGCGCTTGCGATCGCCGCGGCCCTCTGGCGGCGACCCGCTGCACCCGGCTTCGCCGCGCTTGCGATCGCCGCGGGATCAGACTGGCGCATAACGCACCTCACGTTTCACACCATCGAGTCCGTCCGGGACCACTTGGACGACATGGTCGCCAATTGCGACTACTTGTTCACGGTGGCCGACCACGACCACGGTTGCGCCGGCGCGCGCACGCTCGACGATGGCCCGTAACACCCGGTCCTCGGTTTCGGCATCCAAATGCGCGGTGGGCTCGTCGAGCAGCAGCACCGCGGCTGCCGATCCGAGCGCTCGCGCCAGGCCCAGCCGTTGCCGTTGGCCCAATGACAGTCCGACGCCTCCGCGCCCGAGCATGGTATTCATTCCGGTCGGCAGCTCGGCCAGCACGGCGTCGAATCCTGATGCGGCACAGCCGTGTTCAAGATCGGCCAAACTGCCGAGCAGCACCAGATTGTCGTGGACTGTTCCCGGGACCAGCACCGGGCGCTGCGGCAGCCAGGACAGCTGCCGCCACCACCCGGTGAGGTCCAGGTCGGCGACGTCGACTCCGGCCACGGTGGCCCGGCCTGCGGAGGGCATGGTGAGTCCGGCGATCACTTGCAGCGTGGTGCTCTTGCCCGCGCCATTTCGCCCGGTCAGCACCGTGACCCGACCGGGTTCGATCACCGCGGTGAGTTCGTGCGGCGCGCAGCCGTCCCTGCCTGCCACGCTGAGCTTTTCGAGGTGGATCTCGGCGCCGCGTGCGGCGACCGTCCGTATTCGCAGCCTGGGATTGGTCGGCTCGCCGATGAGTGCGAAGGCCTTGTCGGCGGCAGTTCTACCGTCCTGGGCGGCATGGAACTCCGCACCGATGCGACGCAGCGGCCAGAAGACATCCGGTGCCAGCAGCAGGACGGTCAACCCGGCGGTCAGGCTCATCTCGCCAAACACCAGGCGAAGACCGATCCCGACCGCGACCAGTGCCACGCCCAAGGTGGCCAGCAATTCCAGTACCAGTGCAGAAAGGAATGCGATCCGCAGCGTCGCCATCGCCGAGCGTCGATGGGCGCCGCTGAGTTCGGCAATACGGTGCTCCGGCCCCCGGGCGCGGCCCAGCGCGCGCAGGGTGGGGATACCGGCGATCAGATCGAGCAAACGAGCTTGCAGGGTCGTCATGGCGGCCAGGGCGGCCGCCGATCGGTCAGCGGTTGTCAGCCCGATCAGCACCATGAATACCGGAATCAGCGGCAGGGTGATCACCACCAGCACAGCCGATTTCAGGTCGTAGAGCGCGATCACGGCGACGGTCGCCGGGGTCAGGATCGCGGCCAGTAGCAATGTTGGCAGATACCCGGTGAAGTATGGACGCAAGCCGTCCAGGCCGTGTGTGACCACCACCGCGGCGTCGTCGCGCTGTGCTGCCAGTTCGTTGGGCTGCCGCGCGGTCACCGCCTCCAGCACCTGACCGTTGAGATCGGCGATAACAGCAGTAGCTCCTCGCTGGCCCAGGCGTGCCTGAAGCCAGTGCGCCAGCGCCCGGACAACCCATAGTGCCAAGAAGATTGACAGCGGGACCAGGCAGCTGCGCAGGTTACGGGCCAGGGGATCGGTGATGACGCGTGCGACGAGACTGGCCAGCACTATCGCCGAGCCGATAGCGCAGCCGGAGATCACCACGCCGCAGCCCACAGCGGCAGCCAGGTAGCGGCGCAACGCGGCCGACGCCCGCCACAGTCGCGGGTCCAGGGGAGCCCGGGAGTCCCGGGAGTCTCTGGGGCTCAGGACACGCGCCTCGCCAGACCGATCGACGGCGGGATCCGCTCAGCCGAGATCCGTTGCCGGAAAACCCAGTACGTCCATCCCTGGTAGACCACCGTCAGTGGGGCGAAGAACGCCGTCACCCACGTCATGATCTTGAGGGTGTAGGGCGTCGACGAGGCGTTGTCGATGGTCACGTTCCATTGGCTGTTCAGGGTTGACGGCACCAGGTTGGGGTACAGCGAGCCGAACAACAGGACCACCACGGCCGCGACGACCAGCGCAGTGCACGTGAATGCCCAGCCGTCCGATATCCGGCGCCATACCAACAGCACCGCCGCCAGCTGCGCGATCACCGCGACACCCAGCACCGCCCAGGTCCAGTCCTTGCCATGCGCTAGCTGTGTCCAAACCCCAAACACCGCAACCAGTCCCGTCACCGGCAGTGATAACCACACGGCGAATCGGTGCGCATCGTCGCGGATCGGGCCCGAGGTTTTCAACGCGACGAACACCGCGCCGTAGAGCAGAAACAGCCCGGCCGTCGCCAAACCTCCCAGCAGGGTATACGCGTTGAGCACGTCACCGATAGAAAGATGCACATGGCCATTGGCGTCGACCGGGAGTCCCCGGACCAAAACGGCGAACGCCACGCCCCACAGCACTGCGGGCAACCATGACCCGGCAGCAATGCCGAAATCAGCCCAGGCCCGCCATTTCGTGTCATCGACCTTGCCGCGCCATTCGATCGATACGGAGCGCACTATCATGCCGAACAGGATTGCCAGCAGCGGCAGGTACAGGGTGGAGAACACCGTCGCATACCAGCCGGGAAATGCGGCGAACATCCCGGCGCCGGCGGTGATCAGCCAGACCTCGTTGCCGTCCCACACCGGGCCGATGGTGTTCAGTGCTGCGCGGCGGTGGTTTTCCGGTTCGCCCGAGCCGACTCGTGCGAACGGCTCCATCAACATGCCCACGCCGAAGTCGAACCCCTCCAGAATGAAGAAACCAACGAACAGCAGGGCGATGACCCCGAACCACAATTCTTGGAGTCTCACCGGTCAGCTCCTCATCCGGGGGTTAGTCGGCGTTAATAGGCGAACGACAGTGGCGCCACTTCGGCATCATCGGGTGCCGGCGGCGCGGCCGGCTCAGCGTCGTGTTCCAGCGGTCCTTCGATGATGTACCGCTTGAGCAGCCAGAACCAGATGACCGCGAGCACTGCGTAGACCACTGTGAACGTCACCAGCGAGACAATGACTATGCCGGAAGCATGGTCGGAGACACCTTGGGCGACGGTCAGTCGGACCTGCTGGTCGCCGGTCGGGTTCGGCGCGACGATCCAGGGCTGACGGCCCATCTCGGTGAACACCCATCCGGCGGTGTTGGCCAGGAACGGGGTGGGAATAGTCAGCAACGCCAGCCGGGAGAACCAACGTTGATCAGGGGTTCGGCCGCCGCGGGTCAGCCACAACGTAACCAGCGCGAACAGCACCGGAATCGCCAGCAGCCCGATCATCGCGCGAAACGACCAGTAGGTGACGAACAGGTTGGGCCGGTAGTCGTTCGGCCCGAATCGGTGGTTGTAATCCTGCTGGATATTGCGCACACCCTGCAACGTCACATCGCTGAACCGGCCATCGGCCAGCAACGGCAGTACGTAGGGGACCTCGATTACACGGGTCAGGCTGTCGCAGTTGTTCTGCCTGCCGACCGTCAAGACAGAGAAGTCCGGATCTGTTTGCGTGTCACACAGCGATTCCGCCGACGCCATTTTCATCGGCTGCTGCTTGAACATCAGTTTGCCTTGATAGTCGCCGGTGAAGAGAAGACCAACGGTGGCAATCAGTGCAACCCAACACCCCAGGATGGCCGCTGGGCGATACATGCTGCCGGCATCTGAATTGGCGCTCTTCTGGGACCGGACCAGCCACCACCCGCTGACCGCGGCCACGAATATCCCCGCGGTCAGCAACGAAGCGGTGACCGCGTGTGAAAACGCCGCGCGCGCAGTGTTGTTGCCCAATAGCGCGGTTATGCTGGTCAGCTCGGCGCGCCGGGTCGCGGGGTTGTAGTGGACCCCGACCGGGTGCTGCATGAACGAGTTCGCCACGATGATGAAGAACGCGGAAAGGTTGACCGCGACCGCGACGATCCAGATGCATGCCAGGTGCACCAGCCGGGGCAGCCTGTTCCACCCGAAGATCCACAACCCGATGAAGGTGGATTCGAAGAAAAACGCCGCGAGCCCCTCCATCGCCAGCGGTGCGCCGAAGACGTCGCCGACGAACCGCGAGTACTCGCTGAAATTCATGCCGAACTGGAACTCTTGGACGATTCCGGTCGCCACGCCGATGGCGAAGTTGATCAGGAATAACTTGCCGAAGAACTTAGTCAGGCGGTACCACGCGGTATTGCCGGTGGCTACCCATACCGTCTGCATGACGGCGACCAGGGGAGCCAAACCGATGGTGATCGGAACAAAGATGAAGTGGTAGACGGTGGTGATACCGAACTGCCACCGCGAAATGTCGACGACATTCATCTGCCATCTCCCGAGACTACGGAGGCTGACTTGCCAGGTACGACGTAGTGTAGTAGCAGGGGCGGGCCAGCGCTACCGGTAATACCGCCCAGAGCTCAGCTGCCGAGCTTTTTGGATGCCTTGCGAATGCCGAACGACGACACGATCTCGAAGACGCCGATCACGATGAACCAGATGCCGGCGACCCACGCCAGGGTAACGATCGACTGGAACGGCGCCGCGATGACGAAGATGCCGGCGGCCAGGGTGATCAGGCCGAGGAAGATCGCCCATCCTCGTCCCGGGAGATGCGGGTCGCTGATGGCGGAAACCGTTGTGGCGACCCCGCGGAAGATGAACCCGATACCGATCCAGATGGCCAGCAACAGGACTGCGTATCCCTGGCCGAAATGACGGAACGCCAGGACGGCCAGGATCAGCGACGCTGCCCCGCTGATGAACAACAGAATCCGGCTTCCCGCCGAAACGTGCAGGCTGAAGGCGAACACGACCTGCGCGGCACCGGTGATCAGCAGATAGACGCCGAAAGCGATGGCGGCAGCCAGAATGGTGATGAGCGGCCAGGCGGTCACCAGGACGCCGAGGATCAGCGACAGAATTCCCGATACCAGCGTCGATTTCCACAGATGGGGCAACAAGCTTGGAACAGGGGTGGTTCCAGTAGTGGTTGTCATGGCCGCAGTGTGACACATACTGCGATTCCGGCACAGAGATTCGATCAGACGCGAGCCGTTTCCGATTCCCGGTGCGATTCGGTGTGCGATAGGGAGGCAACCAGGTCGCTGGACTCGTCTGCTGCTGCCCTGCGGCCGATGAGGTACCACGTGCGCATGATGCCTTTGCCCTTAACGTCGATGCGGCCGCGTTCCTGAAGCACAAAATCGTTCTTGAGGAGTTCGTAGACCGCCTCGGGCACCTGAATCCGTCCCACCGAGTCGGTGGATTCCATCCGCGATGCGACGTTGACCGCGTCGCCCCACACGTCGTAGAAGAATCGGCGCGAACCCACCACACCGGCGACCACCGGGCCAGTGGCCAGGCCCACCCGCAGCGTTACTGGGTTCCCATGTGGATCCTTTAGTCCGGCAGCGACATCGGTCATCTCGAGGGCGAAGTCGGCCAGCGCCTCGACGTGGTCGGGCCGTGGGCGCGGAACGCCGCTGACCACCATGTAGGAGTCGCCGCTGACTTTGATCTTCTCCAGCCCGTGTTTGTCCACCAGCGCGTCGAAAGCGCTGTACAGACGGTCCAGGAACAGCACCAGGTCACACGGTGTGGTGCCGCTGGCGCGCTCGGTGAAGTCGACCATATCGGCGAACAGAATCGAAGCTTCGTCGTATCTGTCGGCGATGACGTCTCGGTCAGGCCCTTTGAGTCGCTCGGCGATACTGGCCGGCAACATGTTGGCCAGCAGGGCCTCAGAGCGGTTGTACTCAGCTTCCACGACGGCCTCGGCACGGGCCGTATCACGCAGGGCGAACCACACCGTCACGATCACCATCGCGCAGGCCGAGATGGTCGTGATGACGAAGCTCGTCGATTCCGCCCAGGGTTGTTCGAGCCCCGTCGAACGGGGAACGAGGAACTGCAAGATGATCACCAGCGCGGCACCGATGGTGGCCAGCAGCGCTGTCAAGCCGATGCGTTCGATGCCGAGCTGCAGTACCACCAGGCTGGCGGTCGTCAGGAGGAAGTACTGCACGCCCGAGCCGGTGCCGAGATCCCAGCAGATGAAGAAGATCACCGCGTACGCCGTGGCGATAAAGGTAAGTGGGGCAACCAGTTCCCCGAAGCGGTGCAGCAATGGGACCGCAGCGAAGATGCTGGCGGCGATGAGGATGACCACCTGGGTCTGCCGCGTGCCGGATCCTGCCCAAATGCCAAGGATGGCGAAGGTCGCCGATACCACCACCGCCATTACCGCGTTGATGTTGAGCACTCGGACCCGGCGCGCGTAACTGTCGGCGTAGTGCTCGTTGCGGGCGCGGTTCTCGGCCCGCACGGCCGCTACACAGTCCAGGCGCGTCGACCAGGCATCTGGTCGCGTCGGTGGGGCACCGCATTTCTTAGCCACAACAATGACAAGCTCGCCGTTGATCTGCCTATTCCCCAATGTCGTCGCGAATATCCAGATGCCGGCACCCGGTGCGCTCGGTGGTGTGTGGCCTCGGTGAGATTCGAACTCACACTGGACGGGTTTTGGACCCTGCTAAGGCGGGCGAAGCTTGGGTGTATCCGGGGACGGCCGTCGCCGCGACTCGGGGGCGCGGTCACTTGGACCACGCCACGTAGGCTTGCCGGATTATGAGTACCAACTGGGAGTACAGCTGGTTCACGACCGGTACGCATCACGATGTGAACGCCGTACTTGGATGGGCTATGGACCGAGCAAATCACTATGGCGCAGATGGATGGGAGTTAGTGAACTTTCAACTGCGAGACAAGCAAGATGAGGTCTACATCATGGCCATGATGAAGCGGCCGTTGTAGATCATTTTCGTCGGTTCCGGTTGGTGCTCGAGGGCTTCATTGAAACGCGCCCGCTTCTGCAGACAGGTTGACTGCACGCAGAGCATTGGTCCTTGCGCCGTGGTGCCCTCGGTGAGATTCGAACTCACACTGGACGGGTTTTGAATCCGTTTCCTCTGCCAGTTGGGATACGAGGGCTTGAGGTGGTCCGTGTCCGGCCTCCTACCTTAAAGACGGCTCCCACCATAGAGGATCGGTGTGGTCACCCGTTCTCACCGCCCCCGACGTCGCCGGTCGTAGCTGCTCACGGGAGAATGACGATCATGACAGGCCCCACGACCGACACCGACGCCGCTGTGCCGCGTCGGGTCCTGATCGCTGAAGACGAAGCGCTCATCCGCATGGACCTGGCCGAGATGCTGCGGGAGGAGGGTTACGACATCGTCGGCGAGGCCGGCGACGGCCAGGAAGCCGTGGAACTCGCTGAGCAGGTTAAGCCTGACCTGGTGATCATGGATGTGAAGATGCCGCGCCGTGACGGGATCGACGCGGCGTCGGAGATTGCCAGCAAACGCCTTGCGCCGATCGTGGTGCTGACCGCGTTCAGCCAGCGCGACCTGGTCGAACGCGCACGCGATGCCGGCGCGATGGCGTACCTGGTGAAGCCGTTCACCATCAGCGACTTGATCCCAGCCATTGAATTGGCCGTCAGCCGGTTCAGCGAGATCACCGCGCTGGAACACGAGGTGGCGACGCTGTCTGACCGGCTGGAGACCCGCAAGCTGGTGGAACGGGCTAAAGGTCTGCTACAGGCCAAACAGGGCATGACGGAGCCCGAGGCGTTCAAGTGGATTCAGCGTGCCGCCATGGACCGGCGGACCACCATGAAGCGGGTGGCTGAAGTAGTCCTGGAAACCCTGGATACCCCCGACGACGCCCCAGAAGACGCCTAGCCTGCTCTTGAGCCGGGGTACACACCCGCCGCGAGCGCGCGTGTCTGCACAACGACACGCCGTGGAGGCCGTACAAATGCGGACGCTCGCGACGAAAGCCGGGGCCCTAGCGGGCCACGATCACCGACGAGCCATGGCCAAACAGGCCTTGGTTGGCGGTGACGCCGACGGTGGCGTTCTCGACCTGACGGCCGGTGGCTTGGCCACGCAGCTGCCAGCTCAGCTCGCAGACCTGGGCGATGGCCTGGGCGGGGATGGCCTCGCCGAAGCACGCCAGTCCGCCCGACGGGTTGACCGGGACCTTGCCGCCGATGGCGGTCGCACCGCTGCGCAGCAGCGCCTCGGCTTCACCCTTGGCGCACAGCCCCAGGTGCTCGTACCAGTCGAGTTCGAGCGCCGTGGACAGGTCGTAGACCTCGGCCAGGCTCAGGTCCTCGGGCCCGATGCCTGCCTCCGCGTAGGCCGCATCCAGGATCTGATCTTTGAACACGCGGTCCGGTGCCGGCACCACTGCGGTGGAATCCGTTGCGATATCGGGTAATTCGGGCAGATGCTGCGGGTAGTGGGGAGTGACGGTGCTGACCGCGCGCACCGACGGCACTCCGTCCAGGGAGCCGAGGTGTTCGCGGGCGAACTTCGCGCTGGCCACGATCAGCGCCGCCGCGCCGTCGGAGGTGGCGCAGATGTCGAGCAGCCGCAACGGATCGGCAACCACGGGGCTGGCCAGCACGTCTTCGACCGAGGTCTCCTTGCGGAACCGGGCGTTCGGATTCTGCAGGCCATGCCGGGAGTTCTTGACCTTCACCTGCGCGAAATCTTCAAGCGTGGCGCCGTACAGGTCCATGCGCCGCCGCGCCAGCAGCGCGAAATACACCGGGTTGGTAGCCCCGATCAGGTGGAACCGCTGCCAGTCGGGATCGTTGCGGCGCTCGCCACCTACGGGGGCGAAAAATCCTTTTGGCGTGGTGTCGGCGCCGATAACCAGCGCCACGTCGCAGAAACCGGCCAGGATCTGGGCGCGCGCACTCTGCAGCGCCTGCGAACCGCTGGCGCACGCGGCATAACTCGAGCTGACGGGAACCCCGTTCCAGCCGAGTTTCTGCGCGAACGTGGCGCCCGCGATGAATCCCGGATAGCCGTTACGGATGGTGTCCGCACCGGCAACCAACTGGATCTGACGCCAGTCCAGGCCGGCTTCGCGTAGGGCGGCTCGGGCGGCGACTACCCCGTATTCGGTGAAGTCGCGGCCCCATTTGCCCCATGGATGCATTCCGGCGCCCAGGATGTACAGCGGTTCGGGCGCGCTCATGACGCGATCCTCCACGCGTAGACGACGCGCTCGACGCCGTGGTCGTCGGTGAATAGTGGCATGGTCATCAGCTCCATCTCCATCCCGACCTTCAAGTCGGCCGCGAGCGTGCCCTGGACCACCTTGCCCAACACGATCAGGCCCTCGTCGGACAATTCGACCGCCGCGACGGCGAACGGCTCAAAGGGATCCGGGGACGGATAGGGCGGCGGCGGTGCGTAGCGGTTCTCCGTGTAGCTCCACAGCGTTCCCCTGCTGGACAACGCGACGGACTCCAGTGCGTCGTTGTCGCAGGCCGGATTGGGGCAGTTGTTTTCCCGGGGCGGGAAAACGTAGGTGGCGCATTGCGGGCACTTGCTGCCGATCAGATGCGGGCTGCCGGTGGAGTCGGTGGCGAACCATCCGTCGATCGCGGGTTCTTGGTGGGTGACCTCTGGCACCGGGCCAGCCTACCGAGCGCGGGCACAAAACTGAAACGTGTTGCAGTTCTGCCGTGCGGTTCAGCACTGCGGGTAACTCGTCACACCGGATGCCTAGAGTGAGAGCCGTGACCGCCCCGAAGCCGACGCTGATGTTGCTGGATGGCAATTCGCTGGCCTTCCGTGCGTTCTACGCGCTGCCCGCGGAGAACTTCAAAACCCGTGGCGGGCTGACCACCAACGCGGTTTACGGCTTCACCGCCATGTTGATCAACCTGCTGCGTGACGAGGCGCCCACACACATTGCCGCGGCGTTCGACGTGTCACGGCAGACCTTTCGCTCCGAGCGCTACCCGGAGTACAAGGCCAACCGGTCATCGACGCCCGAAGAGTTCCACGGTCAGATCGACATCACCAAAGAGGTTCTGGGCGCACTGGGCATCACGGTGCTCGCCAAGCCAGGATTCGAAGCCGACGACCTCATCGCGACGCTTGCCACCCAGGCCGAAAACGAGGGTTACCGCGTGTTGGTGGTCACCGGCGACCGTGACGCGCTGCAGCTGGTCAGCGATGACGTCACGGTGCTCTACCCAATAAGGGGCGTCAGCGAACTCACCCGCTTCACCCCGGATGCCGTCGTCGAGAAGTACGGGCTGACTCCTCAGCAGTACCCGGACTTCGCCGCGCTGCGCGGTGATCCCAGCGACAACTTGCCCGGCATTCCCGGTGTGGGGGAGAAGACCGCCTCGAAGTGGATCATCGAGTACGGTTCGCTGCCGGAGTTGGTTGACAAAGTCGATTCGGTGCGCGGCAAGGTGGGCGACGCGTTGCGGGCGAATCTGGCCAGCGTGGTGCGCAACCGGGAGCTCACCGACCTGGTCCGCGACGTGCCGCTGGCACAAACCCCGGACACGCTGCGGCTGCAGCCCTGGGACCGGGACCAGATTCACCGGCTCTTCGACGATCTCGAGTTTCGGGTATTGCGAGACCGCTTGTTCGACACCCTGGCAGCCGTCGAGCCAGAGGTCGACGAAGGTTTCGACGTGCGTGGCGGCGCGCTGGAACCCGGCACGATCGGGCAATGGCTGGCCGCGCACGCCGGCGACGGGCGCCGTTCCGGTCTGGCCGTGGTCGGCACCCACCTGCCCCATGACGGGGACGCCACCGCGTTGGCGATCGCCGCCGCAGACGGGGACGGCGGCTATGTCGATACCGCTACGGTGACTCCGGACGACGACAAGGCGCTGGCGGCCTGGCTCGCCGATCCCGCGAAACCCAAAGCGCTGCATGAAGCGAAGCTGGCCATCCATGACCTCGCGGGCCGTGGCTGGACACTCAACGGCATCACCTCTGACACGGCGCTGGCGGCCTACCTGGTGCGGCCGGGGCAGCGTAGCTTCACCCTGGACGACCTGTCGCTGCGTTACCTTCGCCGCGAGCTGCGCGCAGATGCACCTGAGCAGCAACAGCTTTCGCTTCTCGACGATTTGGACGGCCCGGACGGTCTAGACGAGCAAGCCGTTCAGACCCTGGTTCTGCGGGCCCGGGCCGTGGTGGATCTGGCCGCTGCCCTGGACGCAGAGCTGGACCGCATCGACTCCACGGCGTTGCTCGGTGACATGGAGTTGCCGGTGCAGCAGGTGCTGGCCGACATGGAGGCGGCTGGTATCGCCGTTGACGTGAAGCTGCTGACTGAGCTGCAAAGCCACTTCGCCGACCAGATCCGAGACGCCGCCGAGGCCGCGTACGCGGTAATCGGCAAGCAGATCAATCTGGGCTCACCCAAGCAGCTGCAGGTTGTGCTCTTCGACGAACTGGAAATGCCAAAGACCAAGCGGACCAAGACCGGCTACACCACCGACGCCGACGCCCTGCAGTCGCTGTTCGACAAAACCGGACACCCGTTTCTGCAGCATCTACTGGCGCACCGCGACGTCACCCGGCTAAAGGTGACCGTCGACGGGTTGCTGCAGGCGGTGGGCGCAGATGGCCGGATTCACACCACGTTCAACCAGACCATCGCTGCGACCGGCAGGCTGTCGTCGACCGAACCCAACCTGCAGAACATCCCGATCCGCACCGACGCGGGCCGGCAGATCCGGGACTCGTTCGTGGTCGGGAACGGTTACACCGAGCTGATGACCGCCGACTACAGCCAGATCGAGATGCGCATCATGGCGCACCTGTCCCGCGACGATGGCCTGATCGAAGCTTTCAACACGGGGGAGGACCTGCACTCGTTTGTCGCCTCAAGGGCATTCGGCGTGCCGATCGATGAGGTCACCGCCGAACTGCGGCGCCGCGTGAAGGCGATGTCCTACGGGCTGGCCTATGGGTTGAGCGCGTACGGATTGTCGGCCCAGCTCAAGATCTCCACCGATGAGGCGAAGGTTCAGATGGACCAGTACTTCGCCCGATTCGGCGGCGTGCGCGACTATCTGATGGATGTGGTCGAGCAGGCCCGCAAGGACGGGTACACCTCGACGGTGCTGGGTCGCCGGCGCTATCTTCCCGAGCTGGACAGCAGCAATCGCCAGGTCCGGGAGGCCGCCGAGCGGGCAGCGCTCAACGCGCCGATCCAGGGCAGCGCGGCCGACATCATCAAAGTGGCGATGATCGAGGTCGACACCGCGATCAAGAAGGCTGGGCTCGCCTCGCGCATGCTGCTGCAGGTACACGACGAACTGCTGTTCGAAATCGCAGCCGGCGAGCGAGAACAGGTCGAAGCGCTGGCCCGCGAGAAGATGGGCGCCGCATACCCGCTCGACGTCCCGCTGGAGGTGTCGGTGGGTTACGGCCGCTCTTGGGATGCCGCCGCGCATTAGAGCGGCGATCGGGACTGCGCGGCACACTAATCGCCGAGCGTATCGGCACGGCGAAAATCCAGCCGGGAATTCCCATTGGCGTTACGCTCGTCGCAGACGTCTGGCCGGGCAGCGCGCGCGGCCAGGCGAGTTTGGCCAGCGTGTGCCCTGTCGAGTAACCTCGACTGGTAAATCCCGTTTTTTCCCTACGACGCAACCTGTCCGGAGCAACCCAACAACATGCCGAGTCCCACCGTCACCTCGCCGCAAGTAGCCGTCAACGACATAGGCTCCTCCGAGGATTTTCTCGCCGCAATAGATAAAACGATCAAGTACTTCAACGATGGTGACATCGTGGAAGGCACCATCGTCAAGGTTGACCGGGACGAGGTGCTCCTCGACATCGGCTACAAGACCGAAGGGGTCATCCCCGCCCGCGAGCTCTCCATCAAGCACGACGTCGACCCCAACGAGGTCGTTTCCGTCGGTGATGAAGTCGAAGCTCTGGTCCTCACCAAGGAAGACAAAGAGGGCCGGCTCATCCTCTCCAAGAAGCGCGCGCAGTACGAGCGCGCCTGGGGCACCATCGAGGCGCTCAAGGAGAAGGACGAGGCCGTCAAAGGCACCGTCATCGAGGTGGTCAAGGGTGGCCTGATTCTCGACATCGGGTTGCGTGGCTTCCTGCCCGCCTCGTTGGTGGAGATGCGGCGCGTCCGCGATCTGCAGCCGTACATCGGCAAGGAGATCGAGGCCAAGATCATCGAGCTGGACAAGAACCGCAACAACGTGGTGCTGTCCCGACGGGCCTGGCTGGAGCAAACCCAGTCCGAGGTGCGCAGCGAGTTCCTCAACCAGCTGCAGAAAGGCACCATCCGCAAGGGTGTGGTCTCGTCCATCGTCAACTTCGGCGCCTTCGTCGATCTCGGCGGTGTGGACGGCCTGGTGCACGTCTCCGAGCTGTCCTGGAAGCA
>Ga0182012_10001555_pt1 | contig 25030 bp, 23 predicted proteins | sample 612S2SmetaG_FD_120486 | JGI IMG/M metagenome (GOLD analysis project Ga0182012, IMG submission 120486) | Permafrost microbial communities from Stordalen Mire, Sweden - 612S2S metaG | ecosystem: Environmental > Terrestrial > Soil > Wetlands > Permafrost | place: Sweden: Stordalen | collected...
ACCGCTGACCGCTGACCGCTGACCGCTGACCACTGACACGGACCACGCCATGCCGGGAACCGACCCCGCCCTGCTGACCGCCGAGGAAATGCTCGGCCTGTTCGCCCGCCGGGCGCTCTCGCCGGTCGAGGTGCTGCAGGCCATCACCGAGCGGGTGGCGCGGGTCAATCCCGGGCTGAACGCCTTCGCCGTGATGAACCCGCGCTCGCTCGACGCGGCTGGCGCCAGCGCCGGCCGCTGGCGGGCCGGCCGGCCGCTCGGCCTACTCGACGGCGTGCCGTGCACGGTGAAGGACCTGGTGGACGTCGCTGGCTTCCCCACGCGGCGCGGCAGCCGGCTGACCAGTGCAGCGCCGGTCGCGGACGATGCCCCGGCGGTGACGGGGCTGAAGGCTGCGGGGGCGGCGATCATCGCCAAGACCACCACCTCCGAGTTCGGCTGGAAATCCCCCGGCGACTGCCCGCTGCACGGCATCACCCGCAATCCGTGGAACCGGGACTACTCCACCGGCGGGTCGTCCGCCGGCGCCGGCGCGGCAGGTGCAGCGGGGTTCGGGCCGCTGCATGTCGGCACCGACGGCGGCGGCTCGGTCCGCATCCCGGCGGCATGGTGCGGGCTGGTCGGGCTGAAACCGACCTACGGACGCGTGCCGCAATGGCCGGCGGGCGCGTTCGCCTCGGTGTCCTGCCTGGGTCCGATGACGCGCACCGTGCGCGACGCGGCGCTGCTGCTGTCCGCCCTGGCGCGCTACGATGTGCGCGATCCATTCTGCGTGCCGGATGACGGGCGGGACTGGCGGGACGGGATCGAGGCCGGCGTCGCGGGCCTGTCCGTCGGCGTGCTGCGCAACCCCGGCTTCGAGGCCCCGGTGGATGCCGACGGGGTTGCCGCCGTGGAGCGTGCCGCCGCGCTGCTGGCCGAGGCGGGGGCCAGCGTGGATGAGGCCGATCCTGGCCTGCCCGACACGCGTGCGATCTTCGCCCGCGTCTGGGGCGCGGCCCTGGCGCGGCTGGTGCAGTTGTTTCCGGCGGAGCAGCATGCGCTGCTTGACCCGGGGCTGCTGGAGGCGGCCGCCAGCGGGGAGGGCCTGTCGGCGATTCAGTTCATGGATGCCGAGACCCTGCGCGTCGCTGCCGCCCACGCCATGGCGCTGCTGCACCAGCGCTTCGACCTGGTACTGTGCCCAACGGTGCCGGGACCGCCGCCGCTGGCCGACAAGCCAACTTGCCGACCGGTCGAGGCGCTATGGACCGAGTGGGCGCCCTGGACCTTCACCTTCAACCTGACCCGCCAGCCGGCGATCAGCGTGCCGCTGGGGCTGGGGGCAAACGGCCTGCCATGTTCGGTGCAGATCGCCGCGGCCCAATACCGGGACGATCTGGTGCTGCGCGCGGCGCGGGTGATCGAGATTGCGGCACCGTTCCCCGTGGCCGGTCCCGACTGACTGAGAGAAATAGGGGCTCGCCCGGCTCGGGGTAGCTCGACTGGCGCGTCAGATGTCTGTGATAGTTATTCAGCGAGAGGAAATTGGTTGCCGCCTCGCGAAGTTCGCGGGCTGCATGGTCCCAGAACGCCACCTCGACTTTGTAGCTTTTGAACCCATTCAACCCGCCGCATAGAATGCGATCTGGAGTGCCTCGGGCGGCATCTCGGCCCGCGCCTGCTTCAGGTCATAGATCGCTTGAAGGTTCAGCCAGTATTGCGGCGTGGTGCCGAACGCCTGGCCAAGCCTGATCGCCATCTGTGCGCTGATGGAGCGTTCGCCGTTCATGATCCCCGTGACGGCATTGTGCGGTACATGGATGTGCTCCGCGAACTTCCGAGCGCTGAGACCCAGGGCTTCGATCTCTTCTCGTAAGAAGATGCCTGGGTGGATCGGGGGAAGGTTGTCGATTGGGTAGGACATCATCTGCTATCCTGCGTGTTGATCTTGTAGTGCGAAAAAGACTCAATGATAGTCTGGTTCGATCTCGACATCATAGGCATCGTCGGGAGCCTGAAGGGCATCCGTTCCAGCCGGGAGCGACCCATGGGGCGCCCATTTGAAGCAGACCCGGCTCTTCTTATTGATCCGAATGCTATATTGGCCGCTCCAATCTCCGCCTAGCGCCTCGAACCTGTTTGATGGCGGCCTATACAAATCCCCCAGAACCACGGCCGCTTGGAGCCTGGTAAGTGCTCCCGCTGCGGCGTCCGCGAAGCTTTCGAATTCCTTTACCCGTTCGCCAGCCAGAAAGCGCTCCGTCTTCCGATCCTTGCATCCGCTGATCGCCACAGAAAATCTCCCGGCAGCAGGCGGTATATGGTATATACCGGATACCAGTCAAGGGAACAGTGATACTGGGTTAGCCATCCGGCGCAAGTCGGTAGCCGGGCTCAGCATGCCGCGGCGAAGCCTCGCCGGGATGCTCGGTGCTGACTGACGTTCACCAACTCTCTCCCTCGCCTCGTTCCCCGCCCCGATAACGCCCTTTGGCGTCAGGCCACCGAGTCGTTGACTCCGCCGGGGCGTGAGAACAAATTGGGAACGCACTCATGCTCACCCCAGCTTACATCGCTCGCCCCCCCGACGGGGAGTCCCCCGCCATTCCCCTGCCAGGACGCGGGCGCCCCCTGCCGCCGCATCTGGCGGCGCTGCGCGACAAACTGCGTCCGGGACCGCTATCCGGCGTCCGGCTCCCGTTCGGCGACCCAAGCATCGACGCCTGCCTGCCCGGCGGCGGGCTGCCCCTTGGCCATCTGCACGAGATCGGCGCGGCGGCGCTGGACGCGGAGACCGGCACCCTGCCGGCGGCTTTCGTCGCCAACCTGCTGGCCCGCATCGCACCCACGCGGCCGGTGGTCTGGATCGCGCCCGCCGGCGACCTGTACTGCCCCGGCCTGCTGGCGCACGGTCTCGATCCGGGGCGGCTGGTACTGGTCCGCCCGGACAAGGACCACCAAACCCTCGCCGCCATGGAAGTGGCCCTGCGGGAGGCCGGTGCCGCCGCCGTGGTGGCGGAGGTCGGCGCGTTCGACCGCACCGCCTCCCGCCGGCTGCAATTCGCCTGCCTCGGCCACGGCGTCACCGGCTTCGTGCTGCGGCGCTGGCCGCACGGCCGCAAGGCGGCGGACCGGGACGCCTCCGCCGCCGTCACCCGCTGGCGGCTCGCCGCGGTGCCCAGCCAGCGCGAGGGCAGGGAGCCTGGCCGGCCGCGCTGGCACGTCGCGCTGACCCATGCGCGCGGCGGCCGGCCGGGTGCGTGGATCATGGAAGTCGAGGAGGTCTCGGATGACGCGACGCATCCTCTCCGCGTGGTTGCCGCACTGGCCGATCACGCGCCTGTCCCGGACCGCGCCCGCCGCGCCGGGTAGGCCGTTGGTCACGGTCGAAGCCGTTCGCGGCGTGCGCCGCCTAGCCACGGTGGGGGCGCCGGGCGAGGCCGCCGGCCTGCGCCCCGGCCAGACGCTGGCCGATGCGCGTGCCGTCTGCCCGGGGCTGGTTGCGGTGGACGCCGAGCCGGGGGCGGACCAGACCGCGCTGGAGCGGCTCGCCGCCTGGGCCGAGCGCTACACGCCGATGGCCGCCGCCGACCCGCCCGATGGCCTGTGGCTGGACATCACCGGCTGCGCCCATCTGTCCGGCGGCGAGGCCACGCTGGCGGATGATGTCTCCGCGCGGCTGGCGCGCAACGGGATACTGAGCCGGTTGGCGATCGCCAGTGCCACCGGCGCCGCCTGGGCGTTGGCGCATGCGTGGGGGGCGTCACCGGAAACCGTGGTCCTGCCGCCGGGGCAGGAGCGCGCGGCGCTGGCGCTGCTGCCGGTCGCCCTGTTGCGGCTTGATGCCCGCACCGTGGCCGGGCTGCGCCGCCTCGGCATCCGCCAGGTTCGCGACCTGCTGCGTCTGCCGCGCGGCGACATCACCGCGCGGTTCGGTGCGGCGCCCGTGCTGCGGCTGGACCAGGCGCTGGGCGCGGCGGCGGAGGCGATCGCCTGGCCGCGTCCGCCGATCGACTGGTTCGAGCGCCTCGCCTTCGTCGAACCGATCGGCACGCCGGAGGACCTGACCCGCGCCCTGACCCTGCTGGCCGAGCGCCTGTGCCGGCGCCTCGCGGAGCAGCACAGCGGCGTGCAGCGCGTCACCGCACGGTTCTTCCGGGTGGACGGTGTGGTGCCGCGGATCGCCATCGGCACCGCGCAGCCGGTGCGTGAGTCCACCTATCTGGCGCGGCTGCTGGGGGAAAAGCTCGACACCGTCGATCCGGGCTTCGGCGTCGAGGCGATGACGCTGGAAGCCGACGACGTGGTCCCCCTGCCGGCGCCGCAGCTCTCGTCGCTGGCGGCGCCGGACGGGGCGGGGCAGTTGGCGACGACGGTGGATCGCCTGGCCAACCGGCTTGGCGCCGAGCGCGTCTGGCGCGCCGCCCCGCACGCCAGCCACGTGCCGGAGCGCGCGGTGCGGCGCCTGCCGCCGCTGCCGGTCGCGCAGCCCGCCTGGGTCGCCGATCCCACGCTGCCGCGGCCGATCCGCCTGCTGCGCCGGCCGGAGGCGATCGAGGCCACCGCCCCGGTGCCGGACGACCCGCCGATCGTGTTCCGCTGGCGCGGTGCCCCGCATCGCGTGCGCGCCGCCGCCGGCCCCGAACGCATCGCCGCCGAGTGGTGGCGCCGCCAGCCGGGCGGGGTGCGGCCGGAGACCGATCTGGTTCGCGACTACTACCGGGTCGAGGACACCGAGGGCGCGCGGTTCTGGATCTTCCGCGCTGGGCTGTATCGCAGCGGGGAAACCCCGCGCTGGTACATGCACGGGCTGTTCGCATGACCCGCCGCGCAGCGCCCTACGCGGAGCTGCAGGTTGCCAGCGCCTTCTCCTTCCTGCGCGGTGCGGCGCGGGCGGAGGAGTTGGTGGCCACGGCCTCCATGCTTGGGCTGAGCGCGATCGGCATCACCGACCGCAACACCATGGCCGGCGTGGTGCGCCTGCACGACGCGGCGCGTCAGGTCGGCATCCGCCTGCTGGTCGGGGCGCGCCTGGTCTTTCAGGACGGCACGCCGGATCTGCTGTGCTATCCGCAGGATCGCCCCGCCTGGGGGCGCCTGACGCGCCTGCTCACCCTGGGCAAGCGACGCGTGCCGAATGGCGACACCGGCGAGGCGGCGAAGGCCACCAATCGCTGCTTCCTGACCTATGACGATTTGCTGGTGCATGGCGAAGGCCAGCTTCTGCTGGCGGTGTCGCCGCCGCGTCTGGATGCGACCTTCCGCACAAACCTCCAGTGCATCGCTGCGGATTTTGGCAACCGCGCCTATCTCGCCGCCAGCCGCCGCTACCGTGCGGACGACGCGCGCCGGCTGCGCACCCTGGCGGATTTGCCGCTGCCGATGGTTGCCACCAACGACGTGCATTACCACGTCCCGGAGCGAAGGGCGCTGCAGGACGTGATGACCTGCATCCGGCTCGGTTGCCGCATCGACGAAGCGGGCCTGGCGCTGCAGCCCAACGCCGAGCGACACCTCAAAACCCCCGCCGAGATGGCGCGGCTGTTCAAGGAGTTTCCCGACGCCATTGCGCGCACGCAGGACATCGTCGCGCGCTGCGGGTTTTCGCTGGACGAGATTGCCTACGAATACCCCGACGAGCCGGTCCCGCCCGGGCTGACCCCCGACGAGCATCTGGCAAATCTCACCTGGGAAGGCGCCGCCGCGCGCTATCCCGCCGGCATCCCGGCCGCCGTGCGGCAAACGCTGGACAAGGAGCTGCGCCTCATCGGCCAGCTCGACTACGCGCGCTATTTTCTCACGGTGCACGACATCGTGCGTTTTGCCCGCGGCCAGGGGATTCTGTGCCAGGGCCGGGGCTCGGCGGCAAATTCCGCTGTGTGCTACTGCCTCGGCGTCACCGCGGTCGATCCGACCAAGATCAACCTGCTGTTCGAACGCTTCATCTCCGCCGAGCGGCGCGAGCCGCCCGACATCGATGTCGATTTCGAACACGAACGGCGCGAGGAGGTCATCCAGTACATCTATCGCCGCTACGGCCGCCACCGCGCCGCCATTGCCGCCACCGTGATCCACTACCGGCCCAAAAGCGCCATCCGCGAAGTGGGCAAGGCGCTTGGCCTGACCGAGGACGCAACGGCGGCGCTCGCCGCACAATCCTGGCACTCGGGCGACGAGCTTTGGTCGGACGACAGCCTGGTGGAAATCGGGCTGGACCCGGCAAGCCCCATCATCCGCCGCACGGTCGATCTGGCCCGCGAGCTGGTCGGCTTTCCTCGTCACCTGTCGCAGCATGTCGGCGGCTTCGTGCTGACGCGCGGCCGGCTGGACGAGACCGTGCCGATCGGCAACGCCGCGATGGAGGAGCGCAGCTTCATCGAATGGGACAAGGACGATATCGACACGCTCGGCCTGATGAAGGTCGATGTGCTGGCGCTCGGGATGCTGACCTGCGTGCGCAAGGCGTTCGCGCTGCTCGGCGTCACCGATCTGGCCGAGATCCCGCAGGACGATCCCGTTGTCTACAGGATGTTATCGCGCGGCGATTCGATCGGCGTGTTCCAGGTGGAATCGCGTGCACAGATCAACATGCTGCCGCGGATGCAGCCGCGCGAATTCTACGACCTGGTGATCGAGGTGGCGATCGTGCGCCCCGGTCCGATCCAGGGCGACATGGTGCATCCCTATTTGCGCCGGCGCCAGGGGCTGGAAGATGTGTTTCTTCCGTCGCCGTCACCGCAACACGGGCCGCCCGACGAACTGGAACGCGTGCTCGGCAAGACGCTCGGCGTGCCGCTGTTCCAGGAGCAGGCGATGCGGATCGCCATCGAGGCCGCGCGGTTCACGCCGGAGGAAGCCAACCAGCTCCGCCGCGCCATGGCAACGTTCCGCCACGTCGGCACCATCCATCGTTTTTTCGCCAAGATGGTGGAAGGCATGGTGGCGCGTGGCTACGAGCGCGACTTCGCCGAACGCTGCTTCCGCCAGATCGAGGGTTTTGGCACGTATGGCTTCCCGGAGAGCCACGCTGCCAGTTTTGCCCTGCTGGTTTACATCTCGGCCTGGCTGAAATGCCACCATCCGGCGGCCTTCGCCTGCGCGCTGCTCAACTCCCAGCCGATGGGTTTCTACGCGCCGGCGCAGATCGTGCGCGACGCGCGGGAGCATGGCGTGACCGTGCGCGGCATCGATGTTGGCGCGAGCTTGTGGGATTGCACGATCGAAGACGGGGGGACGCTGCGGCTCGGCTTCCGCCTGATCTCGGGATTCCGCCAGGACTGGGCGGACCGGTTGGCCGCGGATCGCACTCGCGATTTTGCCGATCTGGCGCGCTGCGGTCTGCCACATGCGGCGCTGGTTGCCCTGGCGGACGCCGATGCAATGCGCGGTCTGGGGCTGGATCGGCGGGAGGCGCTCTGGCAGGTGCGCGGCCTGTCCGCTGCGTTGCCCTTGTTTGCCCACCAGCCGGTTACGGTGAAACCCGCGTCGCTGCCGTTAATGACGCCGGGCGAGCATGTCATCGCCGATTACCAGACCGCCGGCCTGTCGCTGAAGGCGCACCCGATGCGCTTCCTGCGGTCGCTGTTTTCACGCGAAGGCGTGCTGAGCTGCGCCGAAGCGACCGCGGGGCGTGACGGCAGCGCGGTTGCCGTTGCCGGCGTGGTGCTGGTGCGCCAGCGTCCGGGCAACGGCAACGTCGTGTTCTGCACCATCGAGGACGAGACCGGCATCGCCAACATCGTCGTCTGGTCCAGCATGCTTGATCGGTTCCGTCGTGCGATTCTCGGCAGTTCGTTGCTGCTGGTGCGGGGCAAGCTGCAACGCAGTCCGGAAGGGATTGTGCACGTCATCGCCGAGCAGCTTGAGGATCGCAGCGCCGCGATGGCCAGCATCGTCGAGGACGCGCCCGTCCTGACGATTGCCGCGCCAGCCGATGAGATGCCGCGTCCCCGCGCACCGCGCCACCCGCGGGCCGAGCGGGTTGTGCCGCGCTCGCGCGATTTTCGCTAGCTGCCTCGCGGAAAGCCGGACTAACTGCCGGCGGAGGGCGCCGCGCCGCGCCCGGCGACAATCCTGGCGAAGTGCTCGTCCTTTCGTGCCGAGCCGACACTGCTGCCAACCCAATAGGACACGACCGACGTCGCCATCGCCGCCAGCGAGCCCAACAGCATGGTCAGGACCGTTTCGCTTCCGCTCGGCATGGTGCGCGTTATTGCCACCGTCATGACGATTGCGAATGTTACCAGCACAACGATCGATACTAGCGGCGCGCCGAAGGCGATCGGCGATTTCGCCTGGGCCAGGGCAACCGTTTGAGCGCGTGCACTCGCCGTATCGGCCAGCATAGCCTGCAACTGGTCCAACTCGGTCTTGCGCGCATCGGCCTCCGCAGTTGCCGCGATCTGCGCAAGCTGCGTGCGCATTTGCATCGCAAGCTCCGGCTTGCCGGCCAAGGCGGCTTGCGCAGCGGAGGTTCCGTCCGGCGTCGTGACGTCGAACCCGGTGACGGCCTGCACCGCCTGCGCCACGGCGGCGGTGGTTTTCTCGGCCTTGTCGCCAAACAGCCACTTGGCGATCTCCGGCGCGATCGAGATCGCCAACGGGATCAAGGGTAGCATTGTGTACCTCCGTTTTTGCAGCGGGAAAAAGAAGTCGTTGCCGCTACGCGGACCACGTTGTACGGTCGAATGTAGGGTGGACCAGCGAAGCGCCGTCCACCATTGCCTCGCGCCGCACCGCACCGTGCGGCGGATGGCGCTACGCTTATCCGCCCTACGTTTCGGATGCTGCTCAGAGCAGCAGCGCGAACGTAACACCGGCAACGAACGCGGCTGCTGCCACGACCAGCAGTACCCCGCGGCGCGCGAGAACGTTCTCGGCCTTGCTCGCATCCGCCGTGGCCGCCCGTCCAAGCCTGTCAGCCTGCGCGACGGCCGCCGCATGGGCGGCAACGATGGCGCATTTCACGGGATCAGGCATGGTTCGGATCTCCATCGAGCATGGTCAGCGATTGGTAGGGCAGGGAGCAGAGCCGGCGGGCCCAGCCGAGGCCGAAGATCCGCCAGGTGGGCAGCGACGCCATGAAGGACAGCCGCCGGGCGAGGAACTCGGCGCACAGCGCTGCACCGCCCTGTGTCTGCGCCGCGCGCTGCACGGCCTTCGCCGTCGCGGGCCCGATGACGCCATCGGGCTCGGTCCCGGCAGCCTGCTGCAACCACTCCGTTGCGCGCGCAAGGCCGTTATTGACTGCGGCGTCGAACACGAGCAGCGCCAGCGGCGGCGGCAGCGAGTCACCCGTGATGCGATTCCAGTAGTCGCGCCGATAGATGACGGCTGCCTGGTCGACCGTCAGGTTGGCGATGTCGATGTCAGGATAAACCGCTGCGCTGATACCGTACTTGGTGCCGCGGCAGGTTCCCTGGCCCGGCCGGCCGCCGGTCCAGTTTCCAGGATCGGCCTGGTCCAGCGACAGGCCGCCTTCATGACCCACGACCAGGGCAAAGGCACTCTCGAATGTGGACATGGCCGCCCTCAGTAGCTGAGAGTCAGACGGGTCGCCTTGTCCGGCGCGTGTCCGCTCTGATCTGCCAGTACGAAGTGAACGTCGGGGAACCGGACCACATGCCGGCGCAACGGCGTTGCATCGTATTCGACCGTAACGCGATAAAGATAGGCACCCGCCGGCAGTGAGTGTGGCACGTCGATCTCAACTGTCATATCGTGGCAGCCCTTCTGCATCGTGGTTATGATATCGGGCAGGGTGAACACCACCCCGTCCTGGAACTCGCGATGAACGCGCAGAGTCACGTCGTAGCCGAGGCAAAATTTCCGCTGCACCAGCAGTGGTTGGCCGGGCGGGAGGACGTCGTCTGCCGTCGCGTTCTGTACCAGGCCGCTGAATGCCGGTGGGGCATAGGCCAGCCAATACAATACGACTCCAATCGTCAGCCAAACCATGATCAGGGCCAGCGCCGTCGGCAGGACCTCAACATAGCTGGACTTCTTTTTCATGGAGGACCTCGTCAGAGTTTCAGTGGAGCAGGCGCGGCGTGCTCGACAGCACGCCGGCCACAAGGGCGGTGAGCACGGCCGCCAGCGTCGTGCTGACGATGCCGTAGACCATCCATTTCACCGGCTCGAACTCGGCGGAAAGGACCATATGCGTGATCTTTTCCTCAAGTGCGCCGATGCGGGTCCTGCTCACCGCATCCTGCAGCTCGCAGGCTGCGACGCGCCTCACCGCCTCCTCCTGCGCCGAACGCAGTTGGGCGACCTGCGCGTTGATCGGGCAGTCGATGGGCTCGTGCACCGGCAATCTCCGGAGAGGTCGATCCGACGTCGGTTGTCAGGATGGTCAGGTGTGCAGAACGATTGGCACCGTGGTGGCGGCGAGCGGGCAATCGAGCACCCAGGCGCTGCCGAGATCGCCGCCGATGTTCCAGCCCGGTGGACTTGGCAAAGCGGAGAAATTGTCGGTCACGACGTTGCCGCGGCCGATGAAGCCGTGACCGTAGGGATAGAACAGCAGACATTCCGCGGCCGGGTTCACCAGCGGGCTGGCCAGCTTGATCTGCAGGTGCGTGGCGTCCACCCTGATACAGGCGACGGCCGTCCGAATCGTGCCCGGTGAGGCGACGGACCCGCCATCCATGACAGCAACGCCCGCGCCGCGCGCGGCGAGCAGTGGCACGCGCAGATCGGTGCCCGCATCGTGTACCACGGTCAGCAGCACTGTGGTCGCATTGATATAGTGCGCGCTGGCGATGCGCGGGCCACCGGCCACGGGCATGCCGGCCGGAATGGCAGCGATCGAATCGCCGCCGTGCGACGCCATGATAGCGCGCGCCACCACCGGCGCCGCGAGACGCGCAAAGCCAATGTTGTCGATGCTGTCGAGGTGATTGTAATCGCCGCCGGACCAGGTTCCGTCACCGTTCGGCGTCGCGCCGCGGGGCAGCGCGCCCGCGGTCATCGGCAGCCCGATCACCACGTTCTGCGTGGAGTCCGCGGCGATGCTCGCCACCGCCTCCCGGTGCATCTGGGTGCCGCCATCGGTGCCGGAGCCGAACGGCATGGCGTTCCACCAGATCAGCGGCAGGGAGCCTGCGGTCGCGCCTGGCACCATGGCGCGCTCCAGCGCCAGCCATCGCCTGGCCGCCGCTTCGAATGTCGCCTTCTCGGTGTAGGCGCGGGTGCTGTCGGTTTCCGACCACCACCAGATGATCGCATCGCAGTCGGCCAGATCCTGGGCGGATTGCGCGGACACGAAGCTCTGCACCCACTGCCCGTCGGCACCTTCGGCCCAGGTGGACGGGTCGCTGCCGTCGCCGGGGTCGTGCACGAAATCGCCCGCATAGGGCGGGGCCGCATAGATGCCGTGACCGCCGATCTCGGTGGCGCTGCCCACCGCGTTGGAGGCGAACATGCCCCAGGCAAGCGCACCCAAGTACCAGGCCACGCCCTGCGCGAGCAACATCCCGGCGCCGTCGGAAAGCGTCGCGTACACCGCGTTGGACTGCCCGGTGAACAGCAGGAAAATACCCTTGCGCGGGCCACGGGTCCAGCGCGTCGCCGCGGTCAGCAGCGTTGTGATATCGGTGCCCGTCAGGGCGCGTTCCCAGCTTGCCGCTTCATGAAACCAACATTGCGCCGCGCCATTCGACGTTCCGTCATGCAGGAACAGCAATGACGCGGCGGCTGAACCGATCGGGTTCGCGGCGCTGGTCGCAACCTGCGTTCCATCCAGCCACACATCCAGGCCGGCGCCAGGCGTGTTTCGCAAAATCACCGAGTGCGTGTGCCGGCGCGTCAGGCTGGACGTGAGCACGGTTTGCTGCGCGCCCGGGAACAGGATCAGACGGTTGCTGCCGCCGGAACTGTCCGCCTGCAGCACCACGACGCTGCCGCTGGTCAGCAGAGCGATCGGCGCGGAATCCTTGCCGCTCGACTGCCGCCAGTTGGGGCGCGACCAGACCAGGAATCGCGTCCATGCCTGCCCCGACGCCATCGAAATTCCGGACACCCGAAACCCCAGATCGGGATCGAGCGAGGGCGTCCAGGTGCCCCCGGCGACGGTGGCGCCGACCCCGCCCAGCAACCCGGACAGGCGCGGCGTTGCCGTGGCGTTCTGGCCGCTGCCTGCCGCGCGGTACACCGTCATCGGCCGGCCGCCGCCGCTCTTGTCCGTCAGGCTCGCGACCGTGCTGTTCCAGGCCGGAATCGCGTTGCCGTGGGGATCAAGCATGGCCCCGCACGAGCTGGCGTCCCACCAGCCCGACAGACCGGCGACGCTGGACGCGCTCGGACCGGAGCCGATCGTCAAACCGCCGCCGGACCCGGCGAGCGGTTGCCAGAGCGCGAGGGCGCCAGTCCCGGCAAGGGCCATCGCCCTGCCGGGTGCAACGAGTGCCACGGACATGCCGAACCCCACTCAGGTGAAGGTGAAGGCGCTGGTGAACACGGAGGCCGCCACCACGTTGGCTCCTGAATCCTTTGCGATCGCCCAGAGGAAGTAGTTGCCAGGCGTACCGGGTCCGTTCATGTAGGCGCCCCAGTAATTGTGCCCGTTGTTGCTGAACTGGGCGCCCGGCTGCAGGGACGAGGTCGGCGCGATCGTGTTGCTGGCGGACCAGACGAACGCCACGCTGACGGGCACGGCATGGCCGCCGTCGGCCGAGGCGCTGTTGTCGTTCGCGTTCACGCCGATACCGCTCGCGGTCGAGGCCCAGGTGGAACCCGTCGCGGGCAGCCATCCGGGGGTCAGCAGGTAGTTGCTGGCTGCCGCCGTGGCGATGCTGGAAAGCGTGGCCGCTGTCCCCGTGCCCGCGGCATTCGTTGCATAGACCTGGAAGTCGTAGGTGGCGCCGGGAGTCAGACCGGTCACGGTGAAAGTGGTCGCGGTCACCGCGCTGCTCGCCGTGGTCCAGGACGTGGCGCCGTGCAGACGACACTGCACCGTATAGCCGGCGACCGCGCCGCCACCGGCTGGCGCCGTCCAGGACAACGGCACCGCGCTGGTGGTTACCCCACCGGCGGTCACGGTGGTGATGGCCCCAGGCGCAGCGAGCGCGGTGGTGGCGGTAACGACGGCGGAGGCGGGACCGCTGCCGCCCGGGTTGCTCGCAATCACTTCGAAATCGTAGCTTGTGCTCGCGTTCAGGCCGGCAACGGTGAAGCTGGTGCCGGTGGCGTTGCTGGTCGCCGTTGTCCAGGCGGTCTGTCCCGTCACACGAACATTCACCGCGTAGCCGGAAGGAGCGCCGCCGGCGCCAGGTGCAGTCCAGGCAAGCGGAACCGAGCCAGCGGTAGCGGCGCCGGCAGTCAGCCCGGTCACCTGGCCTGGCGGCGCCATCGGCGTGGTTGCACTGACGACGGACGAAGCAGGGCTGCTGCCGGCCGCGTTCGTTGCGATCACCTGGAAATCGTATTGCGTCGATGCCGATAGGCCGGTGACGGTGTACGACGTGCTGGCGACGCCCGTTTTCGCCGTAATCCAATTCCCCGTGCCATGCGCACAATACTGCACGGTGTAGCCCGCGGCGGCCCCTCCGCCACTCGGCGTGGTCCAGGACAGCGCCACGCTGCTGCTGGTGAGCGTGCCGGCCGCCAAGCCCGCTGGCTGGCCCGGCGGCTGTGTCGCGGGCGCCGCGGTGGTGGTGCTGACCACGGCGGAGGCCGGGCCGCTGCCTGTTGCGTTGGTCGCAATGACCGCGAAATCGTAGCCGGTGCTGGCCGACAGCCCGACAACGGCAAAGGTCAAGCCGGACACCGCCGTCGCCGCCGCGGCCCAGGCGCTGGTCCCGGTCGCGCGGTAGTTGACCGTGTAACCGGATGCCGCGCCGCCGGCGCTCGGCGCCGTCCACGACAGCAGCACGCTGCTGCTCGTAACGGTACCGATCGCGAGGGCGGTAACCTGCCCCGGAACCGGCAACACAGTGCCCCCGCTGATTGCGGCGAACACGACGGTGCCCCCGGAATAGGCGCCGGCGCTGATCTCGGCGAGCTGGGTGGCCGGCAGTATCGACGACCCGCTGGAGGTGGTCATGCCGCCCAAGGTGACGTTGCCGGTCGACGCATTCAGGACGCGGCAGGCGAAACCCGTCGTGACGCCGATGCCTGCCGTGACGGAGACGGGCTGCGAGCAAATCAGCAAGTGGCCGGCAAGCGTCGCGTCCAATGTCAGGTTGGCTGTCACCTCGGTGACGGGCGCCTGGTACCCGGGAAGCTTGGCAGCGATCCAGGCCCATAGCGCTGACAGCGTCTGCACCCGCAGCGTGCTGCTGCCTTGGCCCACCCAGAACTGATCGGTGTCGCTCGCCGGCGCCGCCGCGGCGCCCTGGTCGATCGTTTCGGCGTTCAGCAGGTTCGCCAGCGTGATGGAATGGTCCGCACCGGCCTGGCTGATGCCCACGAGGTCGGTCGCAGCCATCGTGGTGACTGCCGGCGCCTGCGTGATGCTGGTGCTCGATCCGGCTGGACCCTGCGGACCGGTCGCGCCGGGCTGCCCGGCTGGCCCGGTTGACCCCTGGGGTCCTTGCGGACCCCGCAGATTGGTGCCGGTGTCGGTCCAGGCGGCAGCGGTCTTGGTAAAGAACTCGCCGGTTGTCGCATTGAGATAGCTGTCGCCATTGTTGCCGGTGCCGGCCGCCGGATTGGCCGTGCCGACCAGGAGGTTCGGCTCGGTCGCGTTAGTGCCGGTCGCGGCAATAATGCCGGTAGGATCGATCGTGATATTCTGACCGGCTGAGAACAGACCGCGCAACAAGCCAAGATCCAGCAGCTTGGGCATGCCCGCGCTGTTGAGGACAACCTGATCCGTGGTCTCCAGTGTGGGCTGAGGCGGGAACGCGGCGTGGTCGGCCCCGTTCGCGCACAGCGTCGTTGCGTCGATGGCCAGCCCGGTCCCCACCGAGACCGGTTCGGGGCCACCCGGTCCCATGCTTGTGCGCCCGAGCAGCGTGCCCTGATCGGTGATTATGGCGGGTTGGGTGCCAGCAAGCAGCGAACCGACGCTGACTGACCTGGCGCTGCCCCCTTGGCTGAGCGGCACCTCATCGCCGGCATTGGCCTGGGATGCAGGCGGAAGCTGCGAGATTGTCGGCATTGCGTGTATCCGTACAGAGGAAACGAGGGAACGGACCGCCTGGCCGCAGGGCCGGATCGTCAGGCCAGAACCTGAGTGCCGCCGCAGACCGATATCCAGTGAGCGCCGTCGTAGAAGACCTCGACGCCAGTCCCTGCCCCGGCGGCCTCGCTTGGCTTGCGTCCGTTGCTGGCGAATGCCTTGGCACCGGCAACCTGCCCAGTCGGGAGAGCGGCGACCGTGTAACTGGGCAGCACCGGCGGCGCCGCGAATCGCGGGTTGACGAGATTGGCGCGGAAGACCTCGCGCCAGGCGCCACTGCCATCCGCAACGATGTGGTAGCGGTCGTTCTGATGCAGCACCACGGGCGGGCAGTCGATCGTATCGGACCCGGCGGGGGCGATGGTGGCAGCCGCCGTGCCCAGCACGGAGAACGTAAAGCCCGAACCGGCCGCCATTGAACTGGCAGCGGGCAGGGTGATTGTGTAAGCAGATCCACTGCCCGCCAGAAAGACGATGTTGCCGGCTGCCGAACTGGTGAGCGTCGTCGCTCCGCTGCAGACGGTCTCCCAGCCGACCGCGATGCCCTTGCCGACGACGCAGGATTGGGACGCCGCAGTCCAGCGAAGCGAACTGGTCGTGTTGTCGAACGCCAGCCGATAGCTATTGGTCGGTTCGAAGGCAATCGCATGACCGGCGGCCATTTTGATCGCCGCGGCGCCCGTCATCTGCTGGGCAGCGGTCGTATCCAGCACCGCTGTCGAGAACGGAATCGCGACGCGGAACACGCTGTAAGCATAACCGGTGGAGCCGGCCGCGAGATAAACCCCTATGATGGTCGAAAGCTGGACGGCGGCGCCGGTAGAAAGGGCCTGGCCGACAACCAGCGACTGTATTGTTCGATTGTTTGCATCGTCAGCACCGTTGCCGTACCAATCCATCTCGATGGTCAGCGCCGCGTTCACCGCGCTTGACGGCTGGCCGGTGGTGTCCCGGTATTCAAGGCAAGCTGCCCACAACTGTGGTTGGGGTTGGCCAGTCGTCGTGGCCTGGCGGATCGTCTGGATATAGCGGCCCACGTGCTGTGCCGGCGTCGCCGAGGACGATGTCTGCGTGCCGCACCAAAGCAGGCGATCCAGGCCGCCCCAAATATAATTGTTGGGCGCACCGTAGATGATCGTGTCGGTACGATCGTTGCAACTGACATAACCGGCCGTGCCGCCGGTGTGATTCGCAAGGTATGAAGCGTGTCGCACGGCAAAGTCGGTGGGTTGCGAGCCGGACCGGCTGGTTTCGGAACTGACGCTGCTGTTTCCGACAACGATTCCGGGCAAGAAATTCGCAGCGGGGGTGCCGCCGGAAATTGCGCTCGCCAGCGAGGTTCCGTCCGGCAGTGTCGTTCCATCAACGGCCCACTTTACCAGCTTGGTAAGCGAGATGCCCCAGGTGTTCGGATTCTGCAGGACCGTCACGCCGTTTGGCACGAAGATGACAGAGCCGGCTTGTGCCGCCTGATAGGCCGCCTTGAATGCCGCCGTATCGTCGGTCGTGCCGTCGAGCTTCGCGCCGTACGGCGCGGACTTGACGTTGATTTCTCCCGTCGCAGCGCCGCCGGCGGCATCGACGTATTGTTTGGTCGCCGCCTGCAAGGCGGATGTTGGATTGGCTGGCAGAGTCAGTGCGCCGGTCAGCGTCCCGCCACCGAGCGGCAAGGCGGTTGCAACCTGACCATCCACGTAGTGTTTGGTGGCGGCCTGGCTCGCAGCGGTGGGGTCGCTGGCCAGTGTCAAGACACCCGTCAGCGTGCCGCCGCTCAGCGGCACGGCGGTGGCCACCTGGGTATCCACGTAGCGTTTGGTGGCGGCCTGGCTCGTCGTGGCGGGGTCGCTGGCCAGCGTCAAGGCACCTGTCAGCGTGGCGCCGCTCAGCGGCACGGCGGTGGCCACTTGCGTATCCGCATAGTGTTTGGTGGCGGCTTGTGTCGCCGTGGCGGGGTCGCTGGCCAGCATCAAGGCGCCCGCCAGCGTACCGCCGTTCAGCGGCAAGGCGGTGGCCACCTGCGCATCCACGTAGTGTTTCGTGGCTGCTTGGCTGGAGGCGGTCGGATCGCTCGCAAGGGTCAGGACGCCGGTCAACGCGCCGCCGCTCTTGGGTAGCGCCACGCCGAGCTGGGTATCGACATAGTTCTTGGTGGCGGCCTGCGACGCCGCGGTCGGATCGGCCGCGAGCATCAGCGGTCCGGTCAGCGTGTCGCCACTGCGCAGCACGCGCGCATCCGCGTATTGCTTGGTTGCCGCCTGCAGTTGCGACGTCGGGTCGGCGGCGAGCGTCAGCGGTCCCGTCATGGTTCCGCCGGCCTTCGGGACGGTCGTGGCAACCTGCGCGTCGGTGTATTGCTTTGTCGTGGCCTGCAGGGCAGTCGTGGGGTCGCCGGCAAGCGTCAGTGCCCCGGACAGCGTTCCCCCCGCCTTCGGGACCAGCGTTGCAACCCGATTGTCCACGTAGTTCTTCGTGGCGGCCTGCAACGGGGAAGCGGGGTCGGCGGCCAGTGTCAGGACCCCCGCCATGGTGCCGCCGCTGCTGCTGAGCGTGGACGCGGCGTAGTCGGCGAGCCTGACCGCGCCGGATGCACCGGTCGGCGTTACCAGCGTTTGCGAGGCGTCCACGTTGGCGACCCCGGGCAGGCCGCTCATGAACTGGCCATAGGTTATGGCCGTGTTCACGCCGGACTGGCCGAGCGGCACGCTGTCTCCGGACGCTGGCACGGTCCCGGCCGGAAGCTGCGACACGGTGTAGGGAGTCGCCTGAGCGGACAGTGTGCCGTTGGCAAGCACAAGGTTGGCGCCGACGGCGAGTGTTTCCGGCGCCCCGGTGCCGGCGCTGCAGCGCCCCATCAGCGTGCCGCTGGCGATGGCGAGCTCCGGCTGCACACCGGCCAGCACTTGCGCACGCGTGATCTTTCGGGCGGTGCCTGCCTGGCTCACCATAAGCTCGTCGGTGTCCGACGCTGCGGTGGCAGGCGCAAGCTGATCGATCGTCGGCATGCTTGAAGGAGCTCCAAACAGGTGGCCCCGCACAGCGGCTGCTGGCGGGTCCGATGACGCTTAGGCAGTTATTGCTTGAGGGGCGGCGAGGAATGCCGCCTACGGGTCAGGAACTGGCGAGAACGGGGTTTCCGTTCTGATCGGTCAGCACGGCGCCGGTGTTGGTCAGAATAGCGGTCGCCGGCGCAATCGGGCTCGACAGCTCCAACACGGGGAGCAAAATGCTGCGCTGCAGGCTGCGGCCGTTCACCGTGGTGATGAGAATCGTTATGGTGTAAACTGTGCCGGCTTGTCCGTCCGCAAGCCAAAGCACGACCACGGCTCCATCGGCAGTGACCTGGTTTACGACCAGATCGCCGGGATTGCTTGGCGCCGTCAGCACGTCGATCGTTGCGATCGAGTCGCCACGATTGCCGACCAGCGCCGGCGTGATATCGAATTGGTAATCAAGGATGTCCTGAGGATCCTTGGTCGGCCAGTTCAACGGCGGCGGCGCGGTTGCGGTAGATCCGCGGGGCACCGGAATGAACGCATCCAGGACGACCGTACGAGCGGCGCTCGGTTTCCAGACATGGGATGCTGGCGTCGGCATAAGCAAGGTCCCCGGAACGGTTGACGGGTCGTTTGATATCATCTCACGGTGCCGATACGGCCTGGCCGGACAGGGCCAGAGTTTGAAGCTCCGTGCTCAATGCGGCCATGCGCGCTTGCAAATCGGCCAGGGTCGGAATGGCAGCCTGCGGTGCCGCAGGTTGGGGAGGGCTGAACGTCGTGCCGGCCAGGGTCCAGCCTTCCACAATGCCGGCGACCGTGGTCACGTCCAGCCAGGTCAGCTCCGGATGGAACATCTCGGCAATGTCGGCGTCCGTGGTCAGCAGCTCCGCCACGACGCCGTCCTGGATCCGCGCATATGTTTTCATCGCTACCATCTCACCACCACATAACCCGCGGCACCCGGCGCGCCGTTGTACGGCGTTGCGCTGTTCGCTCCCGTTCCGGCACCCGCGGCGCCACCACCCGGGAACAAGCCGGCGGCGCCTGTGGTGCCGCTGTTCTGCGTTCCTCCCATCGGCGCCGCTCCGCCCATGCCGCCCTGGTTCAGCAACGCCCCCTGGCCGGCCGAGCCGGTGATGCTGACGTCGCCGCCGACGCCGTAGCCACCAGGCTTGGCGCCGAACGGCGGATAGGCGGCAGTGGCCAGGTAGTTCAAGCTGCCGCCCGTCGCGCTGACGAACGTGCCGAAGCTCGACGTGCCGCCGGCGGTCGCCGCGGCGCCCGATGTCGTTCCTGCAATGCCACCCGAGCCGACCGTTACGGGAACAACCTGGCCGGGGGCCAGGCCGGTGATTCGGCCGCGCGCATAGCCTCCACCGGAGCCGCCGCCGCTCGGGTAGGTTGATGTGGAGGCGTAGCTGCCAGCACCACCGCCCCAGAGCTCGACTTCAACCTGGGTGACACCTTGCGGCACCGTGAACGCACCGGATGCCAGGAATGTCTGAACGCCGCTGCCGAAGCCGGGGCGCAAGGCGGGAAGTTTCCAGGCGAGCAGGGGCGCCTGCGGATGCAGCACGACGCTGGCGGCGGTGATTGTGGTCTGAGCGTATCCGACCGTGACCACGTACAGCCCGACCCAGCCGCTGTCCACGGGCGGAGTTGTCTGCGACCCGGCGGCCGCGGGCGCTCCCGGTTTCAATTGCAACTGAACGCGCTGGGACCTTAGTGTGTTTTGGGCAGCGCCCGAGTTGGCCGGGCCGCTATAGGGCTGCGCCGGGTTGGCTGCATTGTAGTAGGGCAGAACGACAGGATTGGTGTCGGACTCCAACAGCGCGGCCTCAACCAGATAGTTGATCGATTGGCCGGACGTGGTGGGCGGGCTCAGCGTAAACGGGGTGGGCGCGAGATTGATGCCGATCTTGACCAATGGGCTGACATTGTCAGCGGCCAGCGAGCCGAATGGCAGCGGATCGACGACCGAGACTTGCGCGATGCTGCCAGGCCCGATGGTGATCGTCATCGAGGCGGGGGCGGTGGGACTGCAGGCAAGCCCGTCGGCGACGGTGCCTGTGCCGAGCGTTGCCTGTGCCAGATAGCCCAGCGCGACCATCACGTTCCGGTTGGTCGTCAGCAGATCGGTGTCGAGCGGAATGCTTCCGGGATAGACCAGATTCCTGTCCATTGCGTCCTCCTTGCGCTGCAGCGGGCGCGCTCAATTGGTGATGCGGAGCCAGCCGATCGTGGCGATGGGAAGCACGCTGGCGGTTGCCGCGTTGATGTCCGCGTCGGTCACCTGGCCTTGCAGCATCGCCAGATTGCCGTATTCGACCGCGCCTTTGTTGTATCCGCCGCAGCCGCTGCCCCAGCCGGCGACGAAGGCGATGCCGGAGCCGGTCGGCCGATAGGCGGTGACGAAGACCTGAAACGGCAGATCAAGGCTGCCCCAGCCGCCGGCCGCGCCATAGGCCAGCCCGGACCAGCCGCCGCCAGCCGCCCCATAGGCTCCGGTGTCGGTCGCGCGGGAAGGCTCGAACACGATGGGGGACCGGCCGGTGAGGTCCTTAAGCGTGGCGATGACGGCGGCCCGTGTTCCGCGCTCGCGGAGCAGTTCCGCCAGAATGCGCTGCCGAAATGGATCATCTGCCTGGCCGGCCCGGCGGACCAGCCGCTTGCCGAAATAGTCGCGGGCGATGATGTCAAGCCAGACGTCGGTGGCGGTGGCGATGCGTGTTTGCACGGTTACATACTGCAGCGTCTGATAGACCCATGCCCATGCGCAGCCAAGACCGGCGAGCACGCAATCGAGCACGGGCGTATCATCTGCAAACCATCCGCCGGGCAGCGCGGCCTTGAGCCGCGCTACGATGTCGCTCTGGTCACCCGTCATTGTCAGGCGACCGCAATCGTTCCGGCCTTGACCACGCCCGAGGCCGGGGGGACGAGGTCCGCGGTGCCGCCATTGATTTGCATCTGGCTGACGTTCGTGATCGCCGGCGACGCGGCGTAGGCGATCTGAGCGATCCGGGTGAGCGCGAGGGGCGCGCCGATCGGCAGGGCGTCGATATAGCCGGAGATCGCGTGCGCGACCGCCGCCGACACGGCGGGTGAAGGGCTGGCAGATAGTCCCAGAGTCACGCTCACGCTCGCCTGCAAGACGCTGGGAGGCTGAACGGTAAAGATCGACCCCACCGGCCGTACCGCTTCGATGGCGGTGCTGACGGTGCTGAGCAGCGATGCCGGCGGCGATCCGGAGCCGTCGTCCACGGTGACGACGAAGCTTCCCATCTGCGGCAGGCCGGCCGGGTTCAGATTCTCCTCGATGGCGTAGACCAGGCCTTGCTGAACGCTGGCGACCGCATAGCCGACGGCGTCAGACGTGGCACGGGAGCGGCTGGCGATGAAGTTGCGGAACCGCGACCGCAGGGCATCGTCGGTCTCCGCGTCGAGCCCATTCTGCAGTGAAGCAGGGTTCGTCACGGTGTCGATGCCAGGCAGCGCCGAGGCCAGCATCGTAATCGCTCCTGCCTGAACGTTGCCGCCGGTGCCGGCAACCTGAGCGGCGATCGGGACGCTCAGCGTGGCGACGCCGACGGCCAAGGCGTAGCCGTTCTGCGACGGCGACCATGCCGGATTGGTCGGGTCGATGGTCACCGCAAACGTCTGCGACCCATCCGCCGTGCGCACCAGGGAGCCCGCGGGAACCAGCGCCTGTCCCGTTGACGTGTAGCGCGAGAGGGCCGCGATACCCGTCGCCGCGCAGGCCGGCAGACGCTGTAGCGAGAAGTCGGCCATCCAACTGTCCAGATCGGGACCGCCGCTGGTTGCGGCCCGCGTCATCTGCAGAACCTGCAGGATCAGCCACTGCATCCAAAGCGCGACCGATGCGTTCGCTTCGAGAATCGCACGCAGCGCCGAGCCGGCGGTGAGATCGACGAGCTGCGACGCCGCCGACTGCACCGCTGCAGCCATGTTCTGTACAAGCGTCGTGAAGGTCTGAAGCGAAAGCCGCATGAGTCACCCGCCGATCGAGAAGGACAGAAGCTGAGTCTCGCCAGTGGGCGCGTCGACGTAGCGGATATGGACGTAAATCGTGCCGGCAGCGGCGCTCGGCGGACCCTGCACGTCGATAACGGGCTCCGGCGTGCGTGCCACTGCCGACTCCTTGAAGATCTGACTGCGAATGACGGCCCTGATCTGTGAGGCATTGGCAGGCTGACCGACGAAACGGCCCAAACCGCCGCCATAATCAAGATGCCAGATGTAATCGCCGGGGTTGGTCAGCAGCCGTCGCAGGACGCGCTGCTGGGCGAGCGTGGCGCCCGAGGCGAGGGCGAGATCGCCGGTCGGTCCGGCCAGCAGGTCGGAGCCCCATTGCTGCGACAGATCGCTCATCGCTAGTCCTGCTGATTGGGCGCCGAGGTTGTGCCGCCGCGGGAATCGACGTGCGTGTGCGAGTCGTAATGACCGCGCATGCGCGACAAGGACCCCTTCGCGTCGTAGATGTCGCCGCTGACATGAAGGTCGCCCCGGACCTGCACGGTGCCGTCGTTGCAAAGTTTCAGGAAAGTCCCGGTCTGATGCACCAGCCAAATCTCGCCGGCCGGCGTCGCGGGCGGCGGCTGGTTGTTGGAAAAGGTCCCGCCGATGATGACGCCGTGCTGGGCGTCGCCTTCCTGGGATAGCACCACGACCTGGTTTCCCGGTGAAGGAGGACAGACCAAACCCCAGCCGGCGCCCGTCCAGGCCGATAGCACCGGCAGCCAGCCGCTCAGAACGCCTTCCGGCTGTAACGTGACGCGAGCCGTGGCGGTGGCCGGATCATACGACGTGACCAGACCGAACCGAGGCTGCGCATGTCCCTGGTCCAGGATGCCCGCCTGAAGTTTGATGGCGTTGACAACGCGGTCCATTGGTTCAGGCTCCGCTTCCATTGCTGAGGCTTGACAGGCCGACAGCGCCGCCGCCCGAAGACATGTTCTTTGCGCGGACGCGCTGGACAAATCCGCATCCGACGCCGATCCGGCGCTCGATGGTGTCGACGAAATAGCTTTGGTCGAATGCCGTGCCGGTTTCGGTTAGCGTGATCAGGCTGCGCGGCGTTAGCGTGAGCTCGCCGGGCATCGTCAGTTCGATGACCCGCTCGTGTTGTGCCAATTCCGCTAGCTTGCGCTGGGCGAGGTTGAGCGCCTGGTCCGGCGTAAGATTGGGCTGAACGAAAACGTAGGTCTGTGGGCTGCCGCCACCCGCCAGAGTTGCCGTTTCGGCGAACATTGTCTGCTGCCGGGCGTTCCAGCTTTTCACCGTCACCTGAATACCCCGCGCCAGCGTCAGGCAGCGCTCCATGCGCAGATCCACCAGGTCGGTCGGCGTCACGGACAGTACGACATCGGGCGTCACGAAAGCTGGCTGGAAGTTCAATGTGCCGCCGCTGACAAAGACATCGAACCCCTCCAATCTCGCGAGATTGCAGAGCAAATCCCATTCGGTCGTCATGAAGCTGAACTGGTCGAGCGTGATCTGATCGTGCTCGTTCTGGTAGTAGCGGCCGACCGGTGTTGGGGTGGCGCGGACGTTCGGGGTGAGCCCATGGCGTTGGGCAAGGATGGTGGCGATCTCGCTTGCCGTGCGATTGGCGAAAGCCTCCTGCGTCCGGGCCTCGATCATCGCGGCGCTGAGATCGCGGCCCTCCAGATGCACCAGCCCCGTCGCGGGGTCGAGCGAAACCTTGTCCACATTTCCTCGAATGAGACTCGTGAAACTGGCACCGCCATCCAGGCTGAACCGGATATCGACCGCGATCGTGTCCGTTGACGACCAGAAGGCGCTGCCGAGCACCGGATCGCCCGCCAGCGCCGCGGTTGCCCTGAAGCGGTCCGCCGCATAGTGGTTATTGGCGATCACCTCGGCATCCGTAACCGAAGTCAGCACGGCGCCATTCACCAAAGCGAGGAGCCGTGGCGCGCGGGATTCACTGAGCAGCAATTCCGCCGCCTGCGTTCGTGTTGACGTCCGGGATGCGGAGGGTCATGACACCGGACAGCATTGGGTCCGCCAGCCCGTTCAACTGCGCGATCCGTATCCACTGCGTCGCATCACCGAGCTCCCTCGCGGCAATCTTGAACAGGTTTCCGCCCGCCACTGTGATCGTCTTCATGATTCAGGTGCTCGCACCAGCCATATTAGCGGAGGCACGACCGAGATAGGCTTGAGCGGCCGCCAGGCTGGCGAGCTGCTGCGCCGTCCCGGTCGCCGTCGTCAGGTTCGCAATCCCAGCGTCGGCCGAGAAGCTGCCGCTGAAGGTAACGCCGCTCATCGTCGCCTCCGAGGACTGCGCAGCGCTGGCGAGGGCTGTCTGTGCGCCGGTAAGGCTGGATTGAGCCGCGGTGTAAGCGCCGGTCTGCTGCACCGTCGCTTGGGGAGCGCTGATTGCAGCTTGGGTGCCGGTTAGATCTAGGCCGGCGGTCGATGCAAGCGTTGTCGCGTTCACGACGTCCGCAACGGCGAGGACGGCCAGCGATGCCACGGCATCGATCAATGCGGCGGTTTCGTCCCGAACGACCGTGCAGGTAAGCTGGAACGGAATCCACCAGCTATTCTGATAGTCGGCCAGGAAACGGCTGACCACGACAGTGTAGAAGGCGACGTCCCAGGTCAGCGGTATGGGCAGACCGCTCGCGCGCAACGCGTCGATGGCGCATGCCCGCGCCATGGCGTCGGCGCCGGAAAAAATGCCGCGGAACGTTATCTCGGCATCGTCCCGGCCAAGCGAATCAACGACGCGAGCGCCGCCGACCAGGCGGTGGACGGCAAGCCTTTGCCGGCCGCCGAAGCCGACGCCGGAAGGTACCTCGAAATCCTGAAAGATAACGGGGCCGAGGACGAGTGTGGTATCTGACATCGCGACCTTTCGCACCGGTGCTTTCGGCGA